>ERZ773068.153-NODE-153-length-38202-cov-10.694078_pt1 | contig 38202 bp, 31 predicted proteins | sample MGYA00580620_ERZ773068 | MGnify/ENA primary metagenome ERZ773068 (study PRJEB29015, sample SAMEA2737983) | human oral metagenome | biome: human oral; feature: human-associated habitat; material: dental | place: China | collected 2101 ... | reverse complement strand
GACCAGATCTGACAGCAACCCCCCGTAGGCAGCCTTCACATCCCCCACCCGCCGCGGAGCCGTCTTCCAAGACTCATCGTGTGGTGATAATAGATATCTAAACATCAATTTGCACAGGAACCAGACAACTACGAGCGAGCCGATAAGTGCAGCCACTGCCCCTACATTTTGTATGAATTCTTCTATCGTAAACTGATTCATCTCGCTGTTTACCTGCCTAAGATTGTCTAGATGCCCCACCAGGTGGTGTTGCGGCGTTGGAGGCGCCAGGCGTCGATGGTGGCGGTGCGCCATTGGGTGTTGTAGTCGGCGGCGGGGGCTTCGCTACGGGCGATATGTGACCGCCAAGTGCTTGGGGCGATGCCGCATCGGGCCGCTGCCTGGGTGACGGTGAGGAGTTCACCATCCCAGACGATGCCCAGCTCACCGAGGGCGGCATCGATCTCGTTACGGCTCGCAAGGTAACTGGCGGCATAGTCGTGGGCGGGGCGAGGCTCCCACCCTAATGCCAGGATGTCAGTGAACACATCCCGGGGCTGATCGACAAGCCGGGGATAAAGCGGGCTGCGTCGTCCTTCGTACCGGTCCCATGCCCAGTCCAGACACATCCGGCGGGCCGCCTGGGCGATCGACTCCGGGGTGTCCCATTCCACCGCGTGGCGGGCAGCACTCACGGCCAGCAGAACCTCGATCATGGGCTGCGCCTGCTCGGCTAGCCTGACGAGACTCCGCAGCTGCTCCGCCTGAGCCGCCTGGTCAGGATGACGGTACTGGCGAATCTTCTCCGCCAATCCACGCACCTGATCACGACCAGTGACAGGCAGCCACCCCGGCAGGTCCGCAAGCTCCCACTCATGGTGTTCTTGCGGCCCCACCAACTCCCAGCCCCCAGCATCATCAAGCCACACCGCAGACACCTCAGAAGTACCACACTGCCGGTGGGCTTCGATCATGGCCCGAGCCTCCTCCATCACAGCAGGATCAAGGCGCTCGACCCTATACAGCGCATCAAGAACAGGATGAACACGTCCACTAACCTTCCTCACCCCACCAGTATACAGCAATTACGCTGAAAATATACAGCGCATTCGCTGTTATCTGGTGGGTTCCTGGCAGTTCACGGGGGTCTAGACGGTGATTTGTTGGGGGAGGAGTTCTTTGTTCGTGACCGTGGCTGTTGGGTCTGGTTGGTGTCCGTTCCGGCATCGGTCGATGCTTTCGACGTGGTGCAGGAAGGGGCGCCAGTAGTAGGTGTACCAGGAGATTAGTTCGGAGTCGGGGCGGCGTTCGTGGGTGGCCATCGCTGATATCCAGGCGGCGCGGAGGGCTTCAAGTTCGAGGACCCAGTCCTCATGCGCGAGCCAGCAGGGCGGGATGATCGTGACAGCGTGAGCGGCACAGATTTCATCGACCCACGCGATCAGTGTTTCCCAATCCTCGCGGCTGCGAGGGCCGCGGGTCCAGGTCCGTAGCTGGGTGGCAGGGGTTGGTTCACCCGCTGCGCCAGGAGCAGCGGCGGTGATGAGCTGCTCTATCGCTTCCTGATGGTTTGCCAGCAGCTGCTGCTGCTCGTCGACCTGGTCGGCGAGGTTCTTGACAACATCCAGCAGGTCCTGGAGGACGTCGTCGGCGTCGATGCCGTTAGTTAGATCTGGTGACTCAGGTTCTGGCATGGTTCAATCCTTTCCTTTCATGTCGGTATGGTTCCCGCTCCGCCGCGACCACGGTTAGTGGAGTAGTCGACGGTGCGGAACGCCTGTTTACCCAGCGCCTCCGCCACCCATTTATGGGGCTTCGCATCACTAGAGCCGAGGAACAAGGTCGTATCCATGATTGTCTGCCACCCCGTCTGGTCGTAGAGGGCTTTGCCTTGGTCGAGGTTCTGCATAGGCGCCGCAAATGAGATCCCGCGGCTGCGGAGGGTGGCTGCGAGGACCTCGAAATCGATGCCGTTAGTTAGATCTGGTGACTCAGGTTCTGGCATGGTTCAATCCTTTCATGTCGGTATGGTTCCCGCTCTGGTGCGGGGGCGAGTTTCCGGTCCCGGAATGGCGGGAGGCCGCGGACCAGTACTAGGGCTTCGCGGCCGGGGAGTCGGCCGACCTCGTCAGCCGAGAGGAGGTCACGGGCGATGGTGCGGTGCTGCCGGGACGCTCCGCCGCGGCCACGGTTAGTGGAGTAGTCGACGGTGCGGATTGTCTGTTTACCCAGCGCCTCCGATATCCATTTGCGGGTCTCGGCATCACTGGAGCCGAGGAACAAGGTGGAGTCGCAGTTGCCCATGATTGTCTGCCACCCCGTCTGGTCGTAGAGGGCTTTACCTTGGCCGAGGTTCTGCACGATCGCGGAGAACGAGATCCCGCGGGACCTCAGGGTGGCTGCGAGGACCTCGAAATCGGGGATCTTGCCGATGTTGGCGAACTCGTCCATCCAGCAGTGCACGGGGATGGGGAGATGACGTGAGGGTTCTTTATCTGCCAGCCACACGGAGCGTTGGAAGAACATGGTGAACACCATTGACGCTAGCCAGGCGAACTGTTTATCTGCATCAGAGATGACCAGGAACAGCATGGTTTTTTCTTGCCCGACCAGGTCCAGGTGGAGGGTGTCACGCTCCAGCAGCCGCCGCACCGCCGGGATATGCAGCGGAGCCAGCCGGGTGCCGGTAGTCACCAGGATCGAGGCCGCGGTTTTCTGCGCGGCCTGGGTGAACACCCGGTGCTGTGCTTGGGCGTACTTGATCAACTCGATGTCACCGACCTGGGACGCGGCCGTGAACAATTGATCGACCTGGGAGGAGGCTTCACCCGTAGGAGTGGCTTCCATCTGTCCCAGCAGGTCCATCACCGACCCGAGATGCTGCTCCTCGGGAGCGTAAGTGGCAGCCACGAACGCGATCAACGCATTCAACAGCCCCGACTCGGCATCGTCCCAGAACCGGTCCCCACCCTGACGGGCAGGGTTGGTGGTGTTGGTGATAATCGCCCGCACCATCCGCGCCACGTCCTCCGGTTCATGCCCCGGCCGCAGATACCTAAACGGGTTGAAGCAATCAGACTGCGCGAAATCCACCAGATTCAACACCCGAATCTTGAAGCCCGCCTCCTTCAAAGCCGCCCCCGACATGGCCAACAACTCACCCTTCGGATCCGTCACCACACCAGAGCTGAGTCCCCGCACCAGATTCGGCATCACGAAATTCCGGGACTTACCGGTCCCGGAGCCGCCAATCACCAACACATTCAAATTCCGTTGATGCTCCGGCTTCGCCACACGATCCAGACTCAACCGCACACCCCGGGTCAGCCACAAATTCCGCTCCACAACCCGATGAGTAAGAGGCTTAATATCCCGCGGCCGGCCCCACCGAGCCGAACCATGCTCCTGGCCACCACGCTGCGGCTGCGACAACCTGTAATAAACCACGCCACACCCAGCGATCGTCACAGCCACCAACCCCGCCACCACATCACCAAAATCCAGCGACAACACCAGCCGGGGAGAAGTCACCGCCCCCACCCCAGCCGTCAACGCCGCAAACGGCTGCCCCGCCACCACACCAGCCCGGCCCCTAGCCCACACCTGATTCCCCAACCAAAACACCACCACCAACCCAACAACACCAAAAACAACCGCAACCCGACGCCGAACCTGACTCATGACCGGGTTCCTATCAGGTGAAGACCTGCACAACGATGTAGGCCAGCAGGACGAAAAGTCCGAGGCCGAATAGTAAGCGGCGTACCATGTCCAGGACACCGAAGACTATGAGCGCTAGCCTCCAGCATCCCCATGCCACGATTGCTCCGCCGACAAGTGCTAGTAGCGGGTTCATGGCGGTACCTCCTCTTGTCTGATGTCCACGCTACTGGTTGCGACTGATAGAAATCGGTGATGTTGGAATTATCTTTCATGGCTCGTTCTCTCTGTTGTCTTGTCCTGGGTTTTGCTTTTGGCGGGGGATCGTTGCCAGCGTTGTTGCCGTAGCGCGGTTTCTCGGATCTGGTCGATCAAGGGCCTTTGAGGTGATAGATCACGACGCCGGGCAGCGTTGGCACGCAACGTCACCAAAAGCTGACGCGGCACGGCCGCCTGAAGACGCGCCGCCAGATCACGCATCGTCACCTCACGCGGCCGCGGAGCCTGCTCCCGGATTTGTCGGAGCTGTTCCAATCCGGAGGCCTCCCGGCGCCGTACTGTGGTGGAGGCAATCCCCAACCCAGCAGCAACCGCATCCAAGGTCCTGACACCCCGCCCATCCAACCCGAACCGAGCCACCACCACAGCCCTCTCTTCAGGCGGAAGCATGGCTACTTGAGCTCGCAGCGTTGCCGCAGAGACTGCTTCTAGTATCTGCTCATCCGCTGATTGTGTCTCACGCTGCCACGCAGCAGCCTGCACGTGCTCCTGCTCGGCGAAATCCACCGCTGTCTCCCGTGTCTCTGATTTCAGATAATGCCGCTGCCATGCCAGGAAGCCATACTTGGCCCAGGCGTGCGCAAACGTTGTTAGCGCACCCTTGTCTGGGTCGAAACGATGCAGATGGGATCCGACATAGACCAGGACATCTTGCGCGGCATCCTCTCTCACCTGGGACGGGACCTGGGTCAAATCCTGCCGAACTGCAGCGATTGCCACAGACTTTGCCCACAGCAATAACTGCGCCTCTGCTCGATGGCCCGTCTCCACCAACCCCGCCAAGTGCTCATCCGATACACCGCGAGCTAGCTCACGTGCTGTGGGATCGCCTTCCAATGCAGCCTGAGCGATCACCCCAGCATCCCGCGCCACCACAGCCCGACGATGATCCTCTGGAGTGCTTTGCGCCAACGAGTCTGATCCCACATCCACACCACTGCGCACCCCACCAGCCCGACGCACCGGGTCAGCTGGGTGATCTGGGTGAGTCCGGTCGTCGCTACGGTCGAGGTGTGGCTCGGTAACCGGTTTGTCGGTGAAGCGCACACCGTGAAGATGCTCTACAGCGACCTCCAGCTCGACTCCGACCCGCGTCAGCAGGCTGACGGATTCGCCGGGTCCTCGTAGCGTCATTCCCGCTGACAAGGCGCCAGCGAAATTCGTTTCTACCATCGCCTCCACCCACCGGCGTGGTGACGGCTCCTCCTGCAACGCCGTGGCAACCTGCAACCATGCCCGATTCAGCTCTGCGGCAGCTGAGCTAAGCCCGGTCCCTTGGCCTGGTGCGATCTCGGCTTGCCATGCTTCTACGGCTGTTGACCAGCCTTCCACCCCGGTGGCGACTGCTGAATTGATCCGGTCAAGATCTGCCTCGGCTGGAGCATCCACCCGCTGAAGACATCGGCCGGCGTGCTGCAGCAGCATCCGTTGCCGTCTCGCCAACGTTACTGCTTCACTAGGAGAGAGCCGCTCAGATGCTGCCATCACCGCGAACCGCCACTGGTTGAGAGCTGCTGCCGGCGGACCAGGGTGGTGGTGGGGGAGTAGCTCCCGCTCGGCGGCTGCAAGAAGCCGCTCGGAGGTTTCATCGGTCACGGACCGCAATCCCAGATGGGTGGCCAGTAATAGTGCGGTGCGGGCTTCCTGGATCGTATCCTCGTCGACACCAGCTTGGGTTGAGCCGGCATCGGCGAACGTATCAATCAGTGGATCAGCCACGCTGGTTTCCTGCCGGCCGGCCACCGGCCACGGACCAGTCGCAAGGGTCCCGACCATCTCTAACGCAGCATCATCCATCCCTGCTGCAACAAGGTCTGTAACCGCCGTCACCGCGAGCTGGCGCCACGCATCAACAGACAGGCCTTCACCTAAGATGAGACGCTTCTGCGCTGCCACGCGGGCGTCATGCCAGCTACTCACCTGAGGGCGCCTTTCCGGAAACGACCCGTTCGCAGATCATCAAGATGGATCAGGAACTCTGCGACCCCCGGCTGATCCGTGGACCACGCCGAAACGATCCGCCACGCTTCACGAATCGCATCCTCGGCTGAGAGATCTGGAAAGGTCAGCTGCTCACCGGTGACCTGAGCGAACTGCAACGCTGTGAACTCCAAACCAGCGGCGTAGAACCCAAGACCCAGATCACCGACCCGGTCCGCTTCATCACAAACATGCCTCAGTAGCTCTGAAATCGTCCACGCGTCCTTGATCATTGCCCTGCCTTCCTTTCTCATGTGGACTGTCTTCACTGACTGTTATGGCCTCATCAGCGGTGCTTGCGCCGCCGTGACGGATTTCCACAGACTCCTTCTACTCCTCGAAGTGAAGGATCTTGTTGAAGTCTTCGATGTTGGAGCCGATCTTGGTGGTCCTGGAGCTGAACGCGCGACTGGTGACGTGGTTGTACTCGTTGACTACGAATGTTCCATCAGGGTTGACGGCGACGATGTAGGCGACGTGCCCCCAGCTGCCTGCGGTGCGTTCTGCGACTGCGCCGACTGCAGGCATCTGGTCGACCCGGATACCGGCAGCCTTGGCGGCTGCGTCCCACTCTTTGGCGTTACCGAAGTGCTGGCCCTTCCAGTTGTTCTGGAAATCCTTGTACGGGCTGTAGGTACGTAGCGCGAAGGCGACGTAGGAGGTGCACTGCGCCCACGCGAACCCCTGTGGGTCGTATCCTGCGGTTGCTCCGCCTTGTCCCTGCCACCATGGCTGATATTCATCGACACCAGCGAGCCCACTTGTTCCTGGCGCGGATCCTGTGCACTGGGTTACCAAGGTCGGCAGCAGTGAGGCGGCTGTTGCTTCATGTGGCATGTAGTAGGTCGGGAAAGCGGACTTTTGTACGGATTGGGCGACGCTGCCCAAGTCCCGGCTCTCCCACCCCGGAATGTCCACCAGACCTGGGATGTGATACCCCACCGGGCCAGCAGACCCTGACGCCTCCACAGCGACGTCATGACCGGAGTAGAAGGTACGGGCGGCATAGTGAACATCATTGAGAATCTGCGTGTTCTCAGCTTCTGTTGCACCATCGGCATACCATCCGACCTTGGCCCGCTGCTGGAAGATGCCGACGTCATGATTCACATCGGGGGTGAAGGCTGATGTGTCTGCGCCGAGGGTGGACTCCTGTAAAGCAGTCATCAACGCGATCGCCCACGCTCGTGGCGGGAGGCCAAGTTTCTGACCCTCCTCCACGATCGCAGAAGCGTATTGCCGCTGTTCATCAGTCAGGGATGCTGACTTGTCTGTGCCATGAGGATGCGGCAGGAACTCGGCAACCTGCTCCGCGGTTGCCGCTGGTTGGGACGTCGTGGCGGCGGCACATACCCTCTGCTGTGGGTGTTGTCGCTTCTGCTCCTCGATTCCCGCGCTGGTGATGAATGAAGGTAGGAGTGCACACAGTGCCGCGACGGCAGCTACGAGCGCAAGAATCCCGGGTAATGCTGCTGCGCCGGCAGCACCTGCGGCCGCTGTCACGGCTGTCACCGCGGCGTGGACTGTTTTTACTGCTCGGATAGTGGTATGGACAGCTAGTGAGGCGGCGCGCTGCCCAGCTGTTCTGGTCACGTTATAAGCGATGCCCGCCCCTCGTCGTGTCAGCCGCCACGATCCACGCACAGCAGACCGCCCCAAATGTTCCCCAGCACGGCGAAAAGGCGCCCGTAGCCTGCGTGTCACCGTTCGGGACGCACCAACTGCTAGCTGATCCATCTCCTGATGGCCGCCATCACGCAGGACACGACCCCCGGCGGCCACAAGCGCCTTCCGGCCGGCTCGGCGCGGGCGACGTTTCTTTGGGGCAGGTCGTAAGTGCTTCAAATATCCTTGTTCTTGAGCGGTCTGCCAGCTGATGCCCCATCCTTCTTTCTTCAGCTGCTTCTCCTGCCACCGCTTCTCCCACTTCTGCTGAAAACGCCGGTCTTTGCGCCTAGCGCGGTGACGGGTATAGAGACCTTTCACATGCTTGGGCAGAGCCCGGCTCATCCGGGCATCCACGTCCTGGCTACCAGCCTCCTCCACAGCCGCCCGGGCCGATAACAGACGACTGCCGACATGACGCGCCACCACCGACGACGCACCGACCACGCGAGTCTCCACGCGCGCCTGCCGTCGTTGCCGTTCGGTGAGCTGTCCCCGCTCCCTAGACCTGATCGCCACAACTAGTTTTCTTCGAAGGTGGTATCGAACAGCGCTGCAAGAGGCCCGTCTTGCGGTTTGCGGCCGTTGAACGGGATCGTGGTCGGACCAATCCGCAACAATCCACACCCCGGCTCGACCATGGTGAAAGCCCGGATCTCGTCCTCTGACAACTCCAGCATTTCCGCGAGCGCATCCGCGTCCCGTTCCTTCTGCCCCAGCAGGAACAACACCTCACTGTTCAACAGCATCCTGCGGGCTTCAGGCACCTCCAACAATGCGGTGACATTCTGCAAAATTCCCGTCGGCAGGCCGCCATATTTTCTGAACCGCTGCCAGAAGGACATCAGCATCTGCATCGCGTGGGGATTCTGGAACATCAAGGTGAGTTCATCGATATACAGCCAGGTCCTCACGCCTTTGCCGTAGTTGGCCTGGACCCGGTTCCAGATCTGGTCCAGCACCACCATCAGGCCGAAAGTCTGTAGCGACGGGCCAAGGAGCCGGGTGTCGTAGCACACGAACCGATTCGACGTATCCACATTGGTTTGCTGCGCGAACCCGGAGAAAGACCCCTTCGCGTAGAGCTCCAGAGTGGCTGCGACCGTGCGGGCGTGTTTTTCTGGCTGCAGCAGCAACTCCTCATGGAGGTCCCGGAAAGTCGGCACCAGTCCACCGCGATCCTGCCAGCGCGCATACAGCGAGTTCATGCACCGGTCCAGCACCGACTCCTCCGCCCCGGACAAACCAGTGTGGCCGCCCAACAGCACCCGCAGCATCCCCAGCAGCGCCTCCACCTTCAACCGGACCGGATCACCCTCCAAACCAGACATCACAATGTCGAAGGGATTGATGACCTGCTGAGACCCAGCATGAACCTCCACCACGCTCGCTCCGAAGGCCTCCGCCAACGGTCGATACTCACGTTCCGGATCAACGATGATCACATCATCATTCGGCCGCCCGACCAACACCTCGGACATCTCCCACTTCGCGAAGTGGGACTTACCTGACCCAGACGTGCCGAGAATGAACGCATTCCCGTTACGCAACCGCCGCCGGTCCGAGATGATCGCGTTGTCGGTATTGGTATTCACCCCGTAGAACAACCCATTGTCATCCAGGATCTCTTGAGAGGTGAACGGCACCATCGCCGCTACCGCAGCAGTGGTCAATGTGCGGTGGAACGGTACCCGTGAAACCCCCAACGGCAGCACGGTGTTGAAAGCTTCCTCCTGGAAGCGTTTCATGACCGCCAACTCGCAGGATTCCCCCTTGGCGACCTTCCTCACCTCGTCAACCCGTTCAGCCAGTTCCTTCTCCGACGATGCCTGCACCATCACCACCAACGTGGTGGTAAACAGTCGCTGATCCGACTTATCGATATCATCCAGCAGGTCCCGGACCTCCTCCTGGGCCTGCGCTAGATCCCAGGGCATGTCATAGTCCGGGTCCATGCCCGCTTTCGCGAGCTTCTTCCGTACCGCGGTGCGTTCCATGTCCAGCCCGGTCTTACGGCGTTTCACCAACGCCCGTGACTCCGCCCGGTCGATCGGAGTCGCGTGGAAAGAGATCACCAGATCCGTTTGAACCTCCGACAACCGGCTGAACAGCGTATCCGCCAGCCAGGTCGGGTAATCCCGCAACAACAAGCACTGGCAATAAATCTCACCCGCATCACCCGTCAACACCATCCGGTTCTGCTTCGCCAGATCCACCTCCATCGGCGCCAGCTCGTCACGAGTCGTGGCTCCCGACGTGGCCATCCCCGCATAGTCGAAACCCTTCCGGTAGCAGCGACGCGTCAGCTCCCGCAGGATCTCGATCCGGGCTACCCCATCCAGCTGCTCAGCCCGGCACTCCAGCAAAGACCACATCTGAGTAGTCACCGTCCGTGACAGCCGATGCAACGACTCTTTCGCCTGCTCCAACGACGGTGACGTCACCGTCAACGTCACGAATTTCTCCGCAACAATCCGGTAGCGGCGATCTCCCAGCTTGGACCGCACGATCCGGTTATGGTCCGTCCGGTACTCGGTCAACGCATCCCCATAACGAGGCTCTGGGAACAGCACCTTCGCAGCCAATGCATCCCGTTCGATCCTGCGGTTGATGATCGTGATCATCAACTGCTCATTCTGCGAGAACTTGTTGAAGAACCGCGCGTAATTCTCCAACAAACCCTGCTGATGCTCCTCGGTAGCCATCTGGTAATTAATGTCAGACAGCTTCAAAGTCACCGAATACTTACCATCACCCAAGATGCACACCCCGGACTCCAGTAGCGCCTCATACCACAGCAGAGACTGAGCCCGCTGAACAGCAGCCGACTTGCGTTTCGTCTTACCGCGGCCATCCAGATTGTGTTGTTTACTGTCCGATCTCTGGGATAGCTTTCCCTTGTCGCGTAGCAACATGACGTGACCCTTTCCTTCGTGAAGTCTCCAAATCGCAATCCCACACCGGTTCATTCCCATAAACCCGTCGTTTCGGCCGGGACTCGAACCTTAACCGGTGCTTCAGCCACACCTCAAACCGCAGCTTCGACGGCTTCGCCCACGCCCACAACACCGCCGGGATAGCCACCGGAAGAATCAGCCACGAAAACCCGTTCCGAACCCCAGCGAAAAACCACAAAGACGCCACCAGGCCACCGCCCAACACAACAATCAAACCGGCAGCAGCAAGCTGACGCCATGTCAAACCCGCAATCACCTTCGGGTCAATATCCGTCAACTCCTCATAGACGCGCGTCTCTAACGCCATAACTCACCCCTCTCGCTCGCCAAGCAACAAGCCATCACCAAGATCCAAGCGGGTAGGTTTCTTCGAGTCATTGAGCTCCAAAAACGCGTCAATATCCTCAACGCCGCTACCTGTGGTCAACGACAGCTTGAACCCCACATTGCAGTACCCGATCCCCTTATACAGCTTCTTCGCCGGATCGGCACGCAGCTGCTTCTCAGTAACCACCTGGCCTAGATCACTCGACCAGGCCGTCACGGCCCCCTCATGCCCCGCAACCCAGCCAGCGCTAGGAGCAACCGACGGGCTCCCTCCAACACGGCTATCTCTCTTGGACACCACGAAACCGGCCGTGCCATCACCATTGAGGTCTAACCGCACATGCACAACTTCCCGGCCATCCACACTGTCAGACTGGCCGCCCCACGACCCGCCCTGCACATACCTCGAAGCCCGAGCAGCACACCGCCAATACGTCGCCTCCCGTTCCGTGTTCTCGGCCTCCGCACCTGAGATCAGATCTGCGATGCCGTCCCTGGTAGTAGCAGCCTCCACGCCACTTCTCACGCTCGCGGGATCCTCCAGCCACACCAGCTTCTCCAGCCGCTGCAAAGCATCCTCCCGGGCAGCCCCCACGCCACCATCACCACAGCCAGCCAGGCCAAGACAGCACGCCACCGTCACAGCGCCAACCCTCTTACCGATCTTCTCAACCACCAAGTAGCTCATTGGCCAATCTTCCCGAACCAGCCAGCGTCATGCCAAGCACCACACCCATGAACATGTAATACGTCCCAATCGACAACGCAGCCGCCATCGAGTTATCCGGTAACTCCGACAACGCTGACGCTCCCCAACTAGTCGACAACGACTGAAAGATCGCGAAACCCAGAACCATCACGAAACCCTGCAACGCGACAGCCCCATAATTCCGCAGGAAATTCAGCCCCCAAGAACGAGTTTCCTGAGTCGCGAGAAACGATAACGGAATCGGTGCGAAAGCCCCATAAATATAGAGCTTAACAAACCGGATCACTACCAAACCAAGACCAATCAGCACCGCCCCCTTATTCACCAGCAACGCGAAAAGCATGAACACAATCAAAATCGCCTGCCCCAGCCAATCCAAATTGCCCGTAGCATCAATGAAAGCATCCACCGACTGGCGGCCCGCATCACTAGAACTCAACAAAGCATTTGCTCCAGAAGCAAACTCAGCGAAAATCTGATATATCGCCCCCATTATCAGTGGGCTCATATCAAAAATTGCTTTGATCACACCAAACTTGATCAACGTGAAAATGATCACGCGCAGCCGTGTTTCGCCATCACCGTCAGCCACCAAAAGAACCTTATTCAACTCAACGACACACAACACTGTCAAGAAAACAGTCGCCGTTGGAAGAATCACCGTCGATGTGATCGTCCCCATCAAAGTAGCCGTCGCCTCAGAATACTCCGATGGGGACTTCAACATATCAGTCAAAGACAATCCAAAAAGACTGCCCAAGCCACCAGACATCTCCTCGACAATAGGTCGAAGAAGATCCTTGAAATCCACGACTAGCTTCCCCCACCCGCGTTCTGCAACACGACACCAGCAGCAATCACCAAAGCAGCACCAGCAGCCATCAACAAACCATTCCGGATCCCAGCACCATTCTCATCCTTCAAGCCCATCCCAGCGACAAACAACGCAATCGCCATCCATCCGCCGCCAAGAACCGTCACCAAGCTAGAAATCTCAACAAAAAAACTCTTCAACTGAGCCACAATAAAACCTTCCCTTTTTCTCCCACCACATGTGAAAAACCATCAAAAACAGGGACGAAACCCTCTAAGATTCCGCCGTACCCGACCCACCAGCCGGGAAACGCTCCATCCACCACGTCACCGGCTGTCGCCCCGACGGGTCACCCGCCGCCCTAGCCTCCGCACGCCGCCGCATCCACTCCGGCACCACCCCACGCCGAGGCGCACCCTCAGGCTCACGCCGCCGCACAGGTTCCCGCTGCGGCGGAGCAGCCTCGGCCGGGATTTGCCGAATCCGATGCGCCACCAAACCAGCCAAATGCCGTACCTGATCCGGCATCGGATTCGCAGCCAAAGCCGCCCGCAAATCCGACATCGACCAGCCCGCATCAATTCGCTCACGCAGCAACCCGGCCACCAACTCAACCCCGGGATCATCCAGAGCCTGCATCGCCTCCGGCAGCACCCTGCGACACAACCCCCAATCCGCCCGGATGACCTCACCGCTGCGAGCCACCGGAGCAGTCACGCCCTCCGAACCCGCTGCCAGCAGATCAGCAGCGACGGTCCCCCCGCCATCGACCACCGCAGGATCATCATCGACACTGTCCCCGACCAGACCCAACCCAACCCCATCCGTCGCAACGTCACCGCCGCCCGTGGGGGGTAGGGGGGTACTGGTGGTTAATACTGATGGTTCTTCCTTATATGTAGTGCCAGCAGTGGCAGAACGATCCGTGCCACCAGTGGCACAACGATTAATCGTTCTGCCACCTGTGTCACAACGATCCCCACTAGCGGTTTCACCACCACCAGGGATCGTTCTGCCACCTGTGTCACAACGATCCCCACTAGGGGATTCATCTACCGACTCCACCAGAGCGGCATCACCGACGGCCCGGGAAACCACCACTGGCTCCCGCACCACAGCCGGCCGAACCCCACCCAGCCCAGACCTACGAGACACCGTCTCCGGCAACAACAACCGATACACACTATTCGTCCGCCGCAAACCCCCACGACCACCCTGCGACAACCCCATCCGACGCTCAATAAACCCAGCATCCTCCAACGCCGCCAACGCCCGATACACCGACCGCGTCGACAACTCCGTCAACGCCGCCAACGTCTCCACCTTCGGAAACGCCTCATCCTCATCATCCGCAAAATTCGCCAACGCCATCAACACAAACTTCCGATGCGGATCCCCCACCTCAGCATGCAACGCCCAGTTCACAGCCCAAATCGACATCTCAACCCCCCAAACCAGGCAACGGATCACCCGGCGGATCATCCTCTGGCACCACCGGCGGGTCCACTGGCAGGTCGACCTCTGGCACCCGTGGATCGCACCCGAGGATCGCAACGACGGCAGACCAGGGGATTCGCCATCGGCCAGAAGGCAGCCGGATCGCCCCGGGAACTTGCTTGCTCGCGCACCACTCCCGAACGCTGCGTGCAGAAGCCCCCGGCACGATGGCTGCAACCTCCTTCGGAGACAACCATGCGTCCTGGCCGTCATCATGTGTATTTCGCATGCCCACGTCCATAGTGTCGGTTAGGTCCGCTCGGTTGTCAAACGCCTTTTTGTGCGTTTCGTGCATATGCGTCTATAGTTGGGGTCATGGTTAAGCACCTTGAAGAGGCGCGGGCGGCTGGCCTCATCTCGACCTATAGCCCAGATGAGGCTATAGGGATCACGATCAACCAGCTGATGTTCCTCAAACGGATCACACGGAAGCAGCTTGGTGAAGCCATTGGCACTACTGGCCCCAACGCTGGCCGGAAGCTCCGCGGTGAGATCGGCTGGTCTCTCCACGACCTCTACGCAGTCTCGGAACTGCTTAACGTGGAACTTGGAGACATCTTGCCACGCAGAACGAAAGAAGATCCCGCTCAGTCGATGCGGGGCGAGGTCCCTGACCAGGTGTCGGATATCGGATATGAACCCACACCAGTGCCCCCAGCGGGGTTCGAACCCGCGACCCATGGATTAAAAGTCCACTGCTCTGCCAACTGAGCTATAGGGGCGAAGACAGTCTAGTACCTGCTGGCCTTCCCTGCATACACCGGGTTGTGGCGTGGCAGGCTTGGGGTATGGGAGAGCTGGACGGGTTGCTGTGGGTGCTGGTCATTGGGTTGTTTCTGCTTGCGTTTGCCGTCTGGCTGGACATGCGCCGCCGGCGTCGGCTGGAGGGGGAGCCCACGGGAGGTGGGGGCGAGGGGAGGCCCGGATATCTGACTCAGTCCGAGATCGACGACCTGCCGGCGCCGGCTGCCGGCGAAACGCCAGGCCAGGGGAAGCCGAGGGGTGAGCGGCTTGAGATCGGGCTTGCAGCTCCGGGATTCGCTAACGCACGTGGTCGTGCCGAGCTGGAGGATGCCAGCGTGCTGATCATCGACGGCACCGGCGTCACGATGCGGGAGTTGATGGAACCCATTGCCCAGCACCAGCCGATCGTATTGGTGGCTCGCGGGATCGGCGATGAGGTGCTGGCGACCCTGGTTGCCAACCGGAAGAGCCTCAGGATGCCGGTGGTGGCTGTGGTGACCGACCTGATTCCGGAGGTCGCTGACTTAACAGGAGCCCTGCCGGTGCCGGTCGCGGACCTCAAGGCCGGATACCTGCCCACCGAGCACCTCGGCCATGTGACCAGCTGGACAACTGATCACTCCCACACCTGGATCGAGCCCTACCCTCCCCTGGTCGGGACCTAGGTTTCATGATTTCACCGGCGTTTTCTCCCCCTGATGCGGTGCCTCGCTCACGGTACGCCCCGGTGTGTTTCGCCCGGCCGCCTCGGCACAGCATCCGCACTGGTAGCGCCTGCCGCTGACGAACCTCCGGCGCACAGCACCTGAGAGAACCGGTCCGCCTCAAGGCGGAGCGGGAGAAGGCGAGCAGAACCTATCAAGGCTTGCTTCCATTCTGGTGCGCACTGACCATGGAGGTGTGTCGCTGAGTTCTCAACAATCCACTGGTGCACCGGACCTGAGCCGTTATGGCTGGCTGGCCGTGGCCACTGCGCTTGCCACGATTGCCCTGAAGGCTGGAGCCTGGCTGGTCACGGGGTCAGTGGGCCTGTTGGCAGACGCCGCCGAGTCCATCGTGAACCTGGTCGCCGCCGTCGTGGCGTTGATCGCCCTGAAGATCGCGGTGAAACCCGCCGACGCCAACCACAACTTCGGTCACACTAAGGCGGAGTATTTCTCCGCGGCGGTGGAGGGTGTGATGATCTTCATCGCCGCCATCTCCATCGGCATCTTCGCCGTCCAGCGGTTGCTTGTCCCGCAGTCCCTCGAGGCAGTCGGGGTTGGCCTGGCGATCTCAGTGGTGGCTTCCGTCCTCAATGGTGCTGTCGCTCTGCTGCTGATCAGGGCAGGGAGACGTCACCACTCCATCGCCCTCAAAGCTGATGGCAAGCACCTGATGACCGATGTCTGGACCTCGGCCGGGGTGCTGGCCGGGATCGTCCTGGTGTGGCTCACCGGCTGGGACTGGCTGGACCCGGTGATCGCCATCGCTGTGGGCGTCAACATCCTTTTCGCGGGTTACGCCCTGGTGCAGGAGTCGACGGCCGGCCTGATGGATGTGTCCCTGCCCGAGGAGGACAATGAGCGGCTACGTGCGATACTGAGCAGCCGAGCCGGTGCCGGGGTGGGTTTCCACCTGATGCGCACCCGGGTCTCCGGGACCCGTCAGTTCATGGAATTCCACCTGCTCGTTCCGGACGAGTGGAGCGTCAAACAAGGGCACGACTTCCTGGAGGATCTCTCCGACGAGATCGTCTCCGAATTCCCCAGGATGACCGTCACTGGGCACATTGAGCCCATCAACGACGCCCGCAGCTACTCCCACGCCGACCTGTAATCAGTCACGGTTTGATCCGGAGCTGACCCGCGGGGCGGCGAAGATGCGAGCCCGCGCGGCGGGCGCGCTCATCAACGATGTCGATGATGCGGGCTGCGGCCTCCTCCAGCGCCAGGCCTGTCGTGTCCACAATCGGGGCTCCCAGCCGGCGCTGGATGTTGCTCACCTCGTCCAGCTCGTCGAGGATCTGTCCCAGGTCGGCGTAACCATCCCGGGTCCCGAACCCACCCAGGCCCTGCACCCGCCGCGACCGGATCTGCAACAGTCGTTCAGCGTCGATGGTCAGTCCGACGATGCGCCAGCGGTCGATCCCGAACAGCTCCTCAGGCGGCTGGATACCAGGCACCAGCGGCACATTGACCGTCTTGTAGCCCAGATAGCCCAGATAGATCGACAGGGGAGTCTTGCCGGAGCGAGAGGCCCCAACCAGGCAGATGTCGCACTCCCTCAGCGCGGCGGGCATGGCCCCATCGTCGTTGCGGATCGCGAACTCCATCGCGGAGATCCGCACGAAATAGTCGGCCTCCACCCCCACGGGGCGCATGGGAACCTCGTCGGCTGTGTGCCCGGAGATCTCCTCCAGCGCCAGCAGCGCATCACCCATCAGGTCGGTGTATGGAATCGCCAGGTCCTTGCAGGCATTGATCACCAGGCTCCGCAGCTCGGCATTCACCAGCGTGAAGAAGACAGCGATTCGCTGGTCAGAGCGTTCCTTCAGCGTGTTCAGGGCCTTCATCATGGCCTCCAGTCTTCCCAGCCTGGGGTGCCGGATGATCTCGAAATGCGCATCCGGGAACTGTGCGCGGGCGGCTCTGGCCAGCCGCACCGCAGTCTCCCCGGTCGAGTCGGCAAGCACATGGATTTCCAGGACACCGTCGGTCATGGCAGAACCGTAGCGGACTGGCTCCAGAACTTACGGTGAAGGTGGTCTCAGCCGTGTTTGACGACGATTTCGTTGATGGTCGCCGAGTAGCGGTCCTTGGAGACCTCCGGCAGTTTCGTGAGGTAGACCAGCAGGTAGCGGCTCGTCACCGGCTCCGACGGCTTCAGCACCGTCTTCTCGGCAGCACCCTCGGCGTTAGCGACCGCCTTCCACTGGGCCTGGCGGTCCATGGGCGCCTTGTCTGTTGCCTCCTTGGCCGGGACCCGCAACTCGACGTTCTCGCCGGCCGCGGCGAAGTTCACCTCGACCTCACCGATCTGGACGGGCTGTCCGAGATCCAGGACCAGGCCGACACCGGGTTTCTCACCGCCCATCGCTGAAGTCCAGTACTTCACGGTGGACCAGCCCGTCCCAGCGTCGCCGTCGATGGCGTTCTTCGCCTGGTCCGCATGCTCCTCACCATTGCCGTTGTCCGCCCGCGGGTCGAAGTCCTTCGCACTGGCCACCGGCACGACGGTGCCGGCCTCGGAGGTTCCCTGCGACTCGCTTGCCGCCGGGCTGGGCGCAGCGGAATCGCCGGTGCTTGGCCTTGGGCCAAGACTGTTGATCGCGACCACTATCAGGGAGATTACGAGTGTCGCGATGGCAGCCAGCAGCGCCATCCAGAGCAGAGGCCTACCCTCGTAGGTGTTTTTGGCGGACTTCACGTCCTCCACAGCGCTGGTCTCCACCACTTTCTGGCGAGGCTGCTGGCTGACCGCAGGCTGTATCTGCGTTGCCGCTGCGTCGGGCGCGGGCATTGGTTCGAGCGTGGCAGGCCGCAGATTGCCTGGGATCGGATTCTGGGGCTGCCTGACCCGGGCCTCCAGATCCGCGGAGGCATCCGCGGTCCCCAGCACGGAGGCGAGCGCCGCCGCCAGCTGGGACGCGGTTGTGATCCTGTGGTCCGATGCCGCTCCCCGCTCGGTCAGGGCAGCTGTGCAGATCTGGTCCAGTGCCGGGGAGACGCCGGTGGCGACGGTGTGTGGCGGAGCCGGCTCGCCCGCGATGACGGGGGCCGCCTCCAGGCCCCAGGCATTCCCACCCGGCCAGCGCAGCACCAGCATCGCGTACAGCAGGCTCGCGAGTCCCCGCACGTCTGCGGCCTCGCGGTCGCTCCATTTCACTGAGGAGTTCGGGTGGAAACCCGCTTCCACGCCGAACCCGACCAGTTTCACGGCGCCGAGGTTCGTGATCACCACATTGTCGGGGGTCAGCTGCTCGTGGAACAGGCCCTGCCCATGCAGCGAGGTGAGTGCATCGGCCAGCTCCCGCACCACCCAGGCTGCCTCAAGGGCGCTCAGCGGTCCGTGTTTCAGCAGCTCCGCCAGCGAACTGCCCTGTGCGTATTCGCAGACGATGTACCCACTGAGCCCGCGGGAATCATCCTCGAGACTGACCGCGTCTAGGACCCGCAGGAAACGCGAGTCGGTGGCGATCGCGCCCTTGCGGGCCGCCTGCAGCAGGTCATTGCTGTACGGGCTGTCCGCTGGTATAACGTGCGCCACGACGTCGCGGGAGAGCACCAGGTCGTGGGAGCGCCACGTCTCGATGCCGTCCCGGACCATGATCAGTTCCTCGATGCGGAACCGCGTCGACAGCAGGTCGCCGGTGTTCATCAATCGCTGTCCTGCGGTGATCTCGTCGACGCCCTCGAAGAACGACGGCTCATCCGGCCCGATGACCTGCGAATGCATGTCCTGCTCGACGGGCTCGGGGGTTTCCCGCACTGCCGGGCTGGTCCTGGTCTTCAGCATGTCGTCGGTGGACTCCTGGCTGAGGTCCCGCACCAGGCTGGGCAGTTCGAGGGCCGCCGACATGGACTCCTCCGGGATGCGGGCCGCATTCCAGCCGTTGAAGTTGCCGTCGGCGATGACCGTCTGCAGGGCTGTGGGCATGAGGTCGTCTGCCAGGGCCGCGACGGTGGCGGGCTCGGGTCCGATGGTCGGGATCTTGGGGAGCGCCGATTCCTGCTCCGGCTGTTCTTCCTCCGGTTTCTCCGAGGGCTTGCCGCGGCCAAGCCGGGAACGCACCATGTCTCCCAGGCTGGCGAGCTCCCGGACCTTGAGCAGTCTTCCCACCCCGAAGAAGGTGGCCCCGATCAGGCCACTGCCTATGCCAAGAGCAAGCAGCGACCCTAGTTTTCCGGGAAGGGCGCTGGTGATCCAGCCCGACAGGAGCCAGGCGACCACCGCTCCGCTGCCCGCCCCGATTCCGAGGCGGGCGATGTGCATCAGGAGATCGCGGCCATCCAGGCTGGGCAGGCTGCGTTTCAATTGCCGCCAGCTGAGCTGGACCCCCACGAGGTAGGCCAGGGAATACGTCGCGGCCAGCGCCGCGGCCGTCCAGGAGGGATCCTGCACCAGGTGCACCAGCAGGAGCGCGCCGCCGGCGTTGACGCTGCCGATGACACACTGCAGCAGGAATGGGGTTTTGGTGTTCTCCAGGGAGTAGAAGGTGCGCAAGCAGATGAACTGGACGCTGAAGGGCACCGTCCCGAGGGCGAAGGCCGCCAGCGCCCAGGCGATCAGGAAGGCGTCGCGGCTGCCCTGGCCGTGACCGAACAATAACGTGGCCAGGGGGTCGGCGAGCGCTAGAAAGACTGCCGAGGCGGGAATCAGGCCCATCAGCGACAGCCGCATGGTCTTGCGGGCCTCGGCGGCAACGCCATCGAGATCTCCCTCGGCGGCCAGCCGCGAGGCATTCGGCACCATCGCGGTCGCCAGGGAGATCGTGATCAGGGAGTGCGGCATCATCCAGATCGTGTTGGCTTGCTGATAGACATTGGAGCCGCCGCCCGTGCCGGCGGCCGTCGCCGAGGTGGCCAGGCGGCTCACCAGCACGAAGACGATCTGGTTGATCAGGACGAAGCCGAGAGTCCACTTTGCGATCTGGAATGTCTTGCCGAGCCCGGTCCCCCTCAGATCGAAGCGCGGCCGGAATCGGAATCCCACCTTCCGCACGAACGGGATCAGCACCAGCGCCTGGGCAGCGATACCGGCGGTGAAACCGAGGCCCAGCAGCAGTATCTGCTCATTGGTGAAGGCCCCCGAGTGGTCCCCGCCTGTTCCCCAGACCACCAGGTAGAGTCCGAGCACCGCGATCGCGATGACGTTGTTGGCGATCGGGGCCCACATCATGGGGCCGAACTGGTCCCGGGCATTGAGCACCTGCCCCAGGATCGTGTAGACGCCGTAGAAGAAGATCTGCGGGAGGGTGCAGTAGGTCAGCGCCACCATCGAGGCGTATTGAGTCTCGAGGTCGGCGGAGCGGTAGGCGTCTGAGGAATATAGGAAGGTGATCAGGGGGGCCGCGACCGTCAGGACCACGGTGACGACGCTGATGACCAGCATGAAGGCGGTTATTAGCCGGTTCGTGAAGGCCTCGCCGCCGTCCTCATCATGGCGGATGGCCTGCACGATCTGCGGCACCAGGACCGTGTTGACCGCGCCTCCCACGAACAGGAAGTACATGGAGTTGGCCATGGTGTTGGCTATGGACAGGATGTCCGCCTGCCGGGTGCTGTTGCCCAGGATGAAGGCGATCAGCATCGTCTTGAGGATCCCGAGGCCCCGGGAGACGAGCGTTCCCGCTGCCATCAGGGCGCTTGCGGAAAGCAACTTGCGGGTGCTGCTTACTTCGCCGCTGGTCTTACTGCTCACGACTCTCCCTGGCTCGTTCCCGTTGCACCGCCCTGATACGCAGGAATGTGCCTCCCACCACTACTGCACCCGAGACGATGATGATGATCCAGCCGACGCGCCCCAGGCCGGTCGCCGTGATCTCCACCGGTGCTTCCGGCCCGAAGCGGGTCCCCTCTTGCGTCGCCAGCTGGGCCCGCACCATCACCACACCGTTCGCGGTGCTGTGGAGGGTGACGTTCACCGTCCGTTGCTCGCCCGGCTCCAGGGCCACCAGCTCCGATGATTCGACCCAGATACGTTTGGGGGAGTTGCTGGCGAAGTTCACCTTCACCGTCACTTTGACGGGTAACGGATTGGTGATCGTGACGGGGAATTCGTTCTTCTCGGATCCCATCACGAACTGGCTGGAGACGCTCAGCCTGACTTTCGTGGCATCCAGTTTCTCGCTGGGGGTGGCGCTGACGAACGCCATCGCCTCCGCCTCGGAATTGAAGCCGCTGCTGAAGGACCGCGCCGCGATCGCCGCGTTCAGGGCTTTGCGATCGGTACCGGTGATCTCCTCCAGGAGCTGGGATGAATCGAACATCCCCTGTATCTGGGATCGCAGCTTGGGCCATGGAGTTGCCTGCGTAGTGGTGTCCGCATAGCGCGCTTGCTCCCGGGGCTCAGGGAGGGTGGCGGCGGTCTCGGCCCCCTCCAGCAGGGCGGCGCGGTCGATGTCCGCCGCGGAACGCACCAGATGGATCGTCGGCGAGCCATCGAGCAGTCCCTCCGCCAGGCGGCGGCCGGCGATCTGGGCCTCGGTGAGGGTGTTGCCGGGGCCGATGCCGGGAAGCACCAGGGAGGACACGCGCAGGGCGTGGGCTTTGACGCTGTGGTCCGTGGTGCTGATCATCCCGCTGGAGGTGAAATTGTTCCCGAACACCTTCTTGAAGCCGTGGAGCGCGAGGGTCAGCGCCAGGTCCTGGCTGTCGTTGTCCCCCAGGTCCGCGACAAGCGGAGCATCGGCTATGGCCCCGAGCTCAGCGGTTTTCAGGGCGGTCTCCGACCAGCTGAGTGCGGTCTCGAAACTGCTGAGGTCCCCGGTCGCGTGGAGCCGCGCCAGGTCGGGATTCCCGAAGGGCAGCCGCATCACCCGTCCCGCACTGATCAGGGTGTTGAGCCGATTCAAGAAATCCTGTGCGTTCTGGCTGGGCGGGGTGCGGGTTCCGGCCACGGTGTGTTCCTCGGCCAGGGCCCGGACCTCCACCAGCAGCGACGGGTCCAGGAGGGTGTACGCGCCTGGCTTCTCGGCTGCGGCCAGGAGCTCGGAGAGCTCACCGACCAGCTGGGACTCCAGGGAGTCGTTCTGGAAGTCGCTGCCGTCCAGTAGGGTCGGCTGGGCAGCGAGCTTGACGACATTCGACACCGGCAGTGGTTTCTTGGATGCGATGGCCAGCACGCGGCCCCGTCCCGCCGTGAGATGGTTCCCGTCAGGGGCGTCGGCCCGCAGATGGACCCCCAGCAGATAGGCGCTGTCAGCCTTGGGCAGGTTCAGGTCCTGCACGGTCGCGCTCACCGTGAACCTCATCGAGGCTCCGGGCGCGAGCTCTCCCAGGTCCTGGTAGTTGTTGGCCCCCACGAGCCTTCTGCCGAGTGGCTGCGTGGGCTCGGAGGTGAGCGTCTGCTGGAGGTCGTCGTGTTCCGTGATGGGGGCGGTGGAGCGCCAGAAATGGACGCTGGCCTTGCTGAGGGAATGGTCAGTGTTGTTGCGCACCGTGCCGCTGATGGTGATGGTCTGGTCCGGGTGGGACAGGTCCAGCAGCTGCGGGGAGACGGAACTGATGTTCACATCGACGCTGCCCTCCGCCCGGGCAGGGGAGGCGACAACGCCAGTGATGACCGCTGCCAGGAGCAGCACCCACGTCATCAGCCGTCTCATCACCGGACCATCGTAGTAGGCGGGATCACCGGACCGGGAGGTGCTGGTGGCCGCCGCTCGATCCGGTGCGGTCATGTTGGCGTTGCGGATGGCGATGAGTAATGTTCGCAGCACACGACAGGGGAGCGCAGTAGCGCTGAGAGTGCGGGAGACCGCAGACCCTCGAACCTGAACCGGTTAGCACCGGCGTAGGGAGTCGGGAATCTCTGATCGCGGGGTGAATCAGGTGTGCCTGCGTCGCGGTCTCCCTGAGGAGTCCGGGTAAAACCGGTAGACCACAGGAGCTGACATGACTGAAACCGCCGGCAAGGCGAAACCACAGTTCGCTGCCGGAGGACCGTTCGCGTGGCGGTCCGTCGACCTGGTGACCCTCGCGATCCTCGGCGTTGCGCTAGGGGTCGCGTTCTGGGGGTGGGACCTGCTGCTGTACCCGGCGGTTTCCACGGTGTTGAACGCGGCTTTCCCACCCTTGGCCAGCCTGACCCTCGGCCTGTGGGTGCTGCCGGCTGTCGTGGGTGGATTCGTGGTCCGCCGCCCTGGGGCGGCACTGTTGTGCGAACTCGTGGCCGCCACCGTCGAGGCGCTCCTGGGGAATCAGTGGGGACTCAATGTGATGGTCTCGGGACTGCTGCAGGCCCTCGGGGCCGAGATCATCCTCGCGGTGTTCCTCTGGCGGAGTTTCCGCCTCTGGACCGCAATGCTGGCTGGTGCTCTCTCAGCCGTCCTGGAGCTGTGTGGTTGGGAATGGTGGGTCTACCAGGGGGAATACACCATGGGAATGAGGCTTGTAGCCCTCGGATGTGCCGTGATCTCCTGCATCGTGGTGGCTGGTGCCGGGGGCTGGCTGCTGGTGAGGGCGATGGCCGCCACCGGGGCGCTGAATGCCTTCCCGGCTGGCCGGGAGCATCTGGCTCAGCGTGGCTGAACCAGGTGAGCTGCGAGCGGTCTCGCTGGCCTGGCGGCCCCTAGGTGCTGGCCGTCCTCTTCTCGATGGCATCGACCTGAAGGTCGCGGCGGGGGAGCGGGTCCTGCTGGCAGGGGCAAGTGGTGCCGGGAAGTCCACGCTGCTGCGTGCCTTCGCCGGGGTGCTCGAAGACCACGCGCCAGGTGAGCTCTCAGGCGAAGTGACGGTGGGAGGCCTGCCTGCTGCGGCGGGCCGCAGTGACGTGGGCCTGGTCAGCCAGCAGCCCTTCGACTCGGTGGTCGCCGAGAGCGTGGGACGCGATACCGCCTTCGGGCCTGAGAATCTCGGCCTGCCGAGGCCCAAGATCCACGACCGGGTATCCGAGGCCTTGGGGCTGGTCGGCTTCCCCTACGGGCCGCAGCACTCGACCGGTGCCCTCTCAGGTGGGCAGGCCCAGCGCCTGGCGCTGGCTGGTGTGCTGGCGATGAGCCCCAGGGTGATCCTGCTGGACGAGCCCGGGGCGATGCTCGATGCCCCGTCAGCTGGCCAGCTCCGCGCCGCGGTGGATGACATCTGCGCTCGCATCGGGGCGACCCTGGTCGTCGCCGATCACGACATCGCAGGCTGGACGGGGATCGTGGAACGCCTGGTCGTGATCGATGCGGGGAGGGTCATTGCCGACGGACCGCTGCAGGAGGTGTTGGAGAGTCACGACAGCCACCTGCTTGAGCTCGGGCTCTGGGTCCCAGGTGCGCCCGACCCTGAGCCCACTGAGGTCCTTCTCGGAGCGGACCGGCCTGGTGGCCATGGAGAGGCTGTGGCGAGTGCCCAGCGAGTCGTTGCCGACCGGACCCCGCCGCTCACCTTGAGGAGCGTGCAACGCGACCCCTCGGTGAGAGTGCTCGACGGAGTTGATATGGAGCTCCGGGCAGGTGAGCTGGTGGCGCTGCAAGGAGACAGCGGAGCGGGAAAATCCACCCTGCTCTCCGTTCTCCTGGGAGCGTTGCCCGTGGTCGCGGGTGAGGTCCGGGTCAGGGACGGCGATGATCCTGCACGTCTCACCTCCCGGGAGCTGGCCGCCTGGGCGGGCTGGGTACCCCAGTTTGCTGAGAGCCTCATGGTGGGGGACACGGTGCTGTCCTGCCTGACCGTCACAGCGCTGGCGCTGGGACAGCCCCAGGAACAGCTGGAGCTCAAGGCCCTGCGGCTGCTCGCTGCGGTTGGCCTTGAAGGCTTGGAGGAGCGTCACCCCCTGAGCCTGTCCGGTGGGGAGCAGCGACGCCTGGCGGTGATCTGTGCGGTGCTCCATGGTCCTGCGATGCTTCTGGCCGATGAACCGACGGTGGGCCTTGACCGCCTGGCCTGGGCCGCTGTGGCGGGGGTCCTGCTGGAGGCGCGGAAGGCAGGCAGTGGAGTGCTTGTCGCCACGCATGACGCCTCCCTCGTGCGGCTCACGGACCGACAGGTCCACCTTGAGCCTGTCGGGCAGGTGACGCAGCAGGAGCAGGGAGGACGCTCTCAGGCAAACCCGGGACGGCCTGGACCGGCGAGCTTGCTTGAGCGGGCTGGGCCGCTTTCCCTGCTTCTCGGGGCCATCATGCTCACCGTCTCGGGGCTATTCACTAAGGGAGTCATGCCTCTCGGGGGCGGGGTGGCAGCTCTGGTCATCGTGGGGATGCTGTTGCTGAGATTCCGGTTTCCACTGAGGTGGCTTGCGCCGCCGGTCATCGCTGTTGTGTCCGTTGCCTGGTCCAACTGGCTTCTGTCCGATCCGCGAGCGGTGGAACCCGCCCTGGTGGCGGCGCTGCGGGTCGCCTTCATCGTGCTACCTGGTGTGGTGGCGGCCTCGTTCCTCGACCCCACGGCGCTGGGGGATCACCTTGGAGGGCGGCTGCGGCTGCCAGCACGTCCTGTTCTGGCTGTGGTGGCGGCGCTGCGGCGTCTCGACAGGTTCGCGGTGCTCTGGCAGGAGATGGCGCAGGCACGGCGGGTTCGTGGCATAGGTCCCGGGAAGTCACTGACTGGCAAGGCACGTGAATGGGGAGCGCTGTGCCTTGTCCTGCTCGTCGAATCGGTCAGGCAGGCCGGGAGGCTCACGATCGCCATGGACTCGCGCGGTTACTTGGCTCTAGGACCCCGGACCTGGCTCGGGGAGAGTGCCTGGACCCGGTACGACAGCTGCGTGGTCGCGGTCGCAGGCGTGCTGGCCGCGGTGCCCCATCTGCTTACTTTGCTCAACTGACCATCGACTCCTCCCGGCGCTGCTGACTGCGGCAGGCCTGGAGGGCCTCCTGGATAATGAGCACTGACTCCTGCCCGAGATCCCGCCCGGCAGCCCGGGCCGCACGTGTGAGCTGCAGCACCTGCCTATCCACCCCAGCCCGGTCACCAGCCTGGGCGAGCAGACGGATGCGCCGCACCACCAGCGGCTCCACCTCGCCGGCAGCGCGGATTCCCTGGGAGATGGCCCAACCCGCGGTCTCGTGTTCCCGTCGCGCCATACAGCGGTCCGCCAGCATCGCAGCGGCGTCGATGATCATGCTCACCATGTCGCTGCGCAGCTGCTCCGCCCAGCTCCATTGGAACTCGAAGCTTCCCAGCGGCGCTCCCCTCACCAGCGCGAGTGCCTCAGCAAGCAGCGACTCGCTTGCACGGTTGACGCCGCCGGCGAGCAACAACTGGAACCTCTCCCAGTCGCTCGAGACGGTGTCGGCCAGCTGGATGCGTCCGGAATAGGCATCTGGCAGGTGCTCTCCGTCTGGGCCGGTGCCCAGCCAACTGCGCAGCCGCGACATATTGGAACGCCTGGTGCTCTCGGCGACCATCAGCGACTCGCGCATCTGCGTGGGGGTCGCCCCGGGATTGGACAACAACCAAGCACAGCATTCAAGGCAGCGTCCTGCTGCCCTATGGGGTCGTTGCCCGTCGCATGCCACCAGCTCCACCTCCCCTAGGAGAAGCAGTGTCGGGGAATCAGGTTCGGCGGCCATGTGCGGATCCTTGGGTCGGCTGCCGGGCAGCGGGTTCTCATCGAGGGGAAGGGGATCGTCGCGCCACCATGGGGCGGGCTCCGAGCTGGGGTTGACTGAAGAGGCGAACAGATTGACCAGGGCATGCCGGGCAGGTCCGGAGATGAGCTGTGGGTTGAAGGTGTCTCCCGCATCCAGCGTTGCCTTCTGCTGATCCCTGAGATCGAGATGACGGCCTAGCGCAGGTGGCCGTCCCCGCAGCGGAGCCATCACGCTGACGCCCACATCGCCGAGTTCAATTGCCCGGATGACCCGGCTGGCCTGCTGCGCTGTCAGGGGATCGCAGAAGATGAACACCGTGGGGGTGAAGTCCGCAGCCCGGTCGGGGTCTGCGCGAACGGCCTTGAGGGGATTCGAGCTGAGTGCGACCCTGCGTCTGCCGCAAAGCTGTTCCAACTGCCCGAGGGCCTCTTCGGAGTTGGAGAGCACCGTGAGGCGGGGATCGTCGACGGTCTCCTCCCAGGATTCCTCGGGATGCACAGCGACCACATCCACCTCAGATGACCACTCCGCGCAGAGCAGGCTGGTCCAAGCGCTGGCCGTCGCGCCAAGGATTTCTGGCTGGGCTCCGGACAGCCAGAGACAGCGGCTTTCCTCCAGGACGACCCAGACCTCCTCCTCGCCGCGCCAGCCCAGCAGTACTGCGGTAGGCGATGCCGGAGTGGTGGTCTCGGAGCCGGGTTCGGTGCCACGCTTTCCCAGGGCGGTCCAGAACCGTTCCAGAGAGGCCGGCACGGGGAGGATGCGGCGCCCTATGGCACGTTCATGCAGGGCGCCCCGGCGCCGAAGCGACAGGCCCGTGATGACACCAGCTGCCAGCAGCCCGCCAATTGGCCCGAGGTAATGGGACAGATCGACGCGATCCTCCAGCGCTGGCGATTCCGCCTTCTCGGAGGCTGTGGGAGTTTCGGAGGCTGGGGCGGTTGCTGGCGGAGAGGTCCCCGGCGGTGCTGACGGCTCAGCGGAGGGTGGGCTCTGATCCGGTGTGCCGGCGGTGGGCGGAGGACCAGGCGACGTTTTTTCCGCGGCCGCTATATCGGCTCCGGGCAGGGTCAGGACCCATCCTTGGTCGATCTCGTCGGGGTCCTGGATCTGGTCCTGGTTGGCGTCCTGCAGCTCAGGCCAGCGCTCGGGATCACCGAGGTGCCTATCCGCCAGCTGCCAGAGAGAATCGCCCCGCTCAACCGTGATCGTCAACGGCAGGCGCAGGACTCTTCCCGGGGCCGGTGGATGGTCAATGTCGACCCCGGGGTTCGCAGCCACCAGCTGACGCCATCGTTCGCCTGCTCCGAGTTCGCGTTCGGCTATGTCCCAGAGCTCATCGCCCTGCCGCACCCTGTACTCACGCCAGCTGCCGGATTCCTGCTGGGCGTCCTGGGGAGCCAGTTCCCCGGGTGCGCTGGGCTGGGCCTCGGCCGGTGCCGCGATCGCCATGGGTGCGCCGTCGGGAAGAGGGGTGGCGTTGGCTGCAAACAGCGGTGATAGTGCGGTGGCGACAAGCAGGGCAACCGCCGGGCGGAGCCAGCTGGTGCCCGGCAGGCTGAACCTGATCCTTCCCCGTGACACGGTGCGAAGCAGTTCCCCAGCCGTGGTCAGTGCCAGCAGGGCCCATGCCAGCCAGCCCACCAGGGACAGCAGTCCCAGGGTGATGCGGCCGTCGTCGGGGCGTAGGAGAGCAGTCCGCCAATCCACCGTGACCAGATCCGTCACGCGTCCCCAGCAGACAAGCAGCCAGGGAACACCCAGCAACAGCAGGACGAGCGTGAGGACGGCGGCCACAGCCGCTGCGACTCGCTTCATACCGGGATTCCTTCCGGGTGTTGTGGTCATGGCACCCTCATTTGGGGAGTTTGGCCTCCACGAATTTCGTGATCACCGTGATCACAATCAGGGCTATGGTCACCGCTCCAGCCAGCAGAATGGCATTCTCCGTGGACTGCGACAGTCCACGCTCGTCCCGGCGGGGAAGGATCAATCGGTTCAGCTGCTGTTCTAGGAGGATCAGTATCGGGGACATGCTTCCTTCTTCCCTATCTATCGTCATTTTGGTTGGTTGTGAGCTGGAATATCCGTTTTCCACAGGGCCTGTTCATTCCGGGTCCTCAACGACCCACGAGAATGAACAACGGCGGGATGATGAACGTCAGGCCCAGGATCAGCGCTGGCAGGGTCATCCATATCGTCAGGGCCTCGGTGTCTTCCTGCGCCCTGGTCCGCTGCTGCGAGAGATGGGCTTCCCGCAGCTCCCGGACCCTGGCCTGCAGGGTTTCTGCCAAAGCCGCGCCCTGTTCCTCTAGGCGCATGATGTCGGCGAAATCGCCCAGCTCCGGCAGATCCCACTCGTCAGCGATGCTGTGTAGTTCACGCCAGGGCGTGGTCTGCTCCAGGCGGCATCTTTCCAGGCCTGCCGCCATGCGGCGGAACAGCGGCGCATCCGAGATCGTCGCAGCCTGGGTGACCGCCTGGGTGGCGGACGCATTCGCCAGTCGCTCCAGTGCCACCAGGTCGAAGAAGGTATGGACAGACTCGGCGGTGCTCCTGCGCACGTGCCGGGAGGCTTTGGAAAGTCTCAGATCCGTCAGGAAGTAGCCTCCCACTCCAAGCAGTGGGCTCAGAATGAGGGGCATGGGAGTGGCCGGGCTTCCCAGGAGAACCTGCATGACGAGCCAGACCACTGGAGCCAGCATTCCCGCTATCAGCAGCACCAGCTTCTCCGCGAAGAAGTCAGCGACGCTCCGCCCCGACAGCAGAAGAAGCCGCTGCTGTCTCCGGCTGACCGGGAGATGCAATGTGGACTGCAACCAGCTGCCGGCCGCTTCAAGCCCATGCCTTTCAGGTTTTTTCTCTCGTGGTGTGGGGGCTGTGCCATCCAGGACCGCCAGGGCATCGGCCAGTCGCACAGGTGAGCGCAACGCGCCGATGACGATCAGCAGGACCCCTGCGCCTATCACCATCCCCGCCAGCATCAGGGAACCCATGAGCCCCATCAGTTTCCTCCCCTCAGGAAACGTGCACCCGGTTTCGGCAGGGTGCGTCGCCGCAGCATCAGGAGCGCCCCCACGTACAGTCCCACCAGCAGCAGGGCCAGGAGTTGTCCGATGGGTGTCGTATAGGGGGCGAAGTATCCGGGGGACAACAGCCACACCCCGGCGAGAATCGCGAGTGTGATGACCACCACCTGGCGCACCACAGCGCGGGGTTTGGCGCGTTCTGAGGCGATCTCGCGTAGCGCCCGCAACCGCATCTGGGTGTTCTCGGCTAGCGCTGCGAGCATCGGGCGGGCCCCAACCCCGCCCCGGGAGGAGGCTATAGCCAGCGCAGCCAACACACCGTCGGCATCCGCGGACTTGAGCTCATCGGCCATCGCGATCAGGGCGTCACTCGTGGTCCAGCCCAGGTCAAGCCTGGCCACCACCCGGGCGACTGGCCTTGTCAGGGCTTTGGGAACCTGGCTGCGGGTGGTGATGATGGCGTCCCGGATGGATTTTCCTGTGGCTATGGAGGGTCCAAGGAAACGCAGCCACCGGTCCAGAGCCGCCAGTTTGTCCACCTCCGGGTTGGCGGGCTCACTCAGCAGGTAGGGGACGCCGAGCAGTACAGCCGGGATCAGGACCAGGGCTGCCAGCCAGCCGGTACTAATGCCGGTCACGACGCCAGCCGTCAGGGAGGCCCCAATCCAGATGCGGCCACGTGGTGTGATCATCCGCCAGCGATTTGCCAGCCGGGCAGACAACGGTTCCCCTGCGGGAGAGGGTTGCACCCGGTGCCGCAGGCCCGTCAACAGCAGGATCACCCCTGTGACGGCGAGGGCTCCGCTCCCGGCGGCGATCAGCGCTCCCATGACGTCTCCTGGAAAGCAGCCAGCTCCGCTGACATTCCCGCCTCCGGCTGGAACAGCGGAGACGGGCCGGCCCGGTACACGAGATGGGTGGTGGGGCGGTTGTTCTCGATGACCCCCGTGAGCTGTCGCACCTCACTGACGAAACGTCGCCGGGTCCCACCGCGCCAGGTGTCGTCCTGCAACGTCACATGGATGATGAAGTTGATGTTGTGGGCGATCTGCCGCATCGCCTCCTCGACGGTCAGGACCCCGCCCAGTGCGACGCGGGCCGCCAGCCGGTCGATGGTCGAGGTGGCGGAATGCGAATGGGTGGTGGACAGAGTGCCGGCGCCCGCCTGCATCGCCTCGAACATGGCGCCTGCCTCGGCGCCCCGGACCTCGCCCACGACCAGCCGGGACAGGTTCTGGCGCAGCGCCTCAGGGATGAGATCGGCCACACTCCACTCCCCGACATGCCGGTCGCCCTGCTGCTCTCCGAGCCCCATCTTCGCCTGGAGCGCCAGCATGTTACGGCGTCCAGGCTGCAGGTGGGTCAGCAGCTCGTAGTCGGTTTCCAGGGTCCCGAAACGCTCTGTCGGAGGGATCTCCGCGATCAAGGCACGTAGCAGGGTGGTCTTCCCCGCGCCCTGGTCACCGGAGATCACGATCGACTTGCGGGCCAGCACCGCCTGTGCGAGCAGGCGGGCCAGCGGCACCGGCAGCATGCCCGTGTCGGTCAGCTCCCTCAGGTTCACGGAGGTCAGTGTGTGCTGCCGGATGATGACGGAGGGACGATGACTCAGCCCGAACCCGATGGCGTGCAGGCGGAACCGGCTTCCGAGTGCCACGGTCATCGTCGGGTGGGCGTCGTCGAAGGGACGTGGCGGATTCGCCGTCTCACCCAGGAACCGCACCGCCTCGATCAGCTCCTCGTCGGAGTCGGCCACAGGCGGGTGCTCCTCCCTGCGCCCGTCGCCGTACTGGATCATCACCGAGTCCCAGCCGGTGATCTCGATATTCTCAGCTTCCGGAATGCTGAGGACCGGGCTGAGCCTCCCATACCCAAAGATCGCCTGCGTCACTGCCTCGGCGTAGCTGCTTTCCAGCTCCATGGGCCACAGCGCTGCCCCCTCGCTGCTGAGGCGTTCGGCATGGGCGTGCACGACCCCACGGATGATGGCCCTGCCTCTCGCCTTCCGGTCGTCCTCAGGCATCACGGTGCCGTGTTCCGTGAGCCACTGCTCGCTCGCCTGCCCGATCTGCTCGGCTGCCTGCCTGCGCAGCGAGACCACGAGCTGCCAGTCGATGTCGGGGCTGGGCGGCAGGTCCTCATCCAAGAACCGGTGACGAGGCGCCGCCGACGGATGCCAATCAGAGGTGGCCAGGGCTGCGAACGCCCCCGACAGGCTGAGTGGCCTGGAGGCATCGCTGGTCATGGCGCACCTTCTCCCAGCAGCAGCTTGCGTCTGAGTCCTTTGTCCCGCTCCAATTGCTGGGTGAGGTTCAGGGCAGTGGCCCGGTAGGAGCTCAGCAGCGGCGAGCTGCGGAACCGGCGAGGAGGCGTCAGGCCATGGCTCAGGACCCCGGCTGGGTGCGGTGCCCACGGAATCTGTGCCCAGCAGCTGACGCCGAACTGGGCAGTGATTTCGCGTGCCGAGTAGGGACGGTCCGGGCCGGTGATCAACAGCCCCAGGGGACGGTCCGCGGTGAGGCTGTTCACCTGTTCCACCAGCAGCGGCAGATACAGCCGCGACGCGGCCAGGGACTTCAGATTGCTCTGCAGCACGAAACCGATCGCGTCCGCGACCTCCAGGAGTGCGACCGGCAGGCCCTCGCGGCCGAGCCGCCCGGCGTCGACGATGACATCCATTCCCTTGGCGTCCAGGGTCTCGAAGGCCTCAGCCAGCTCTGGCCAGATGTGGTCGAACAGCCGGACCGCGCCCGGCTGGGCAAACCCTGGGAGGAAGCGGCGTGCGGAGCTGTCGTTCTCGGTGAGGGGCACAGTCTGGCCGAGCAGGTCCTGGCTGAAATCCCGGGCCTCGCGGTGCAGCCGGGCCAGGGTGGCCAGGCCTCTGCCTCCCAGGTCAAGCCCCCGCAGATAGCCTGCCGGGATGGCCTGCGCCGGGTCGCGGTCGCAGTCGGAGAGCATCACATCGCCAGGCCATTGGAGCGTGAGCCCAAGAGCGGTCGTGGTAATCCCGGGGGCACCCGGCCCACCGGTCAGGACGATGACCGACATCACGGCTCCTGGAGGGCGATGAGGGCCAGCTGGTCTGCGGCGATGAGGGCTGCGACCTGGGCGGCGCGCTCACCAGAGACGCTGACATCCAGCAGCCATGTGACGCCGTCGTCCAGTTTTGTAGGCAGGGTAGCGACCTGGGCCTCGGCGACCGCCGCACTCTCTGCGAGGTTGATCAGCTGGATCCTCTGCCCCGGCACCAGGGTCGTGCTGGGCATCCTGCCGGGAGCCAGTTTCAGCCCGACGACGACATTGCCTGCTGGGAACTGCCGGTCTCCCAGATGCCGCCGGGCCGGGAAACTGCCCGCGGGTAGATCGGTGAGAACCCGCTGTCCCACCAGGCTCTCCAGCTCGTTCGGGTCTATCCCGGCCTCATAATCGCCCGGCACCTCGCGGATGGTCAGGTCGGTCAGGCGGATCTCCTGGCCACGGACCACGTCATTCGCCATGGCGACGGCCTGCCGGTGCCTGGTCGCCGTCGTGTACAAGGCGGCGGCCCCAAGCGCCCCCAGCACGATGAGCAATACCCCCAGCGCGATCAGCCGCGGGCTGCGGCGCGCACGCAACTGGACTCCCTCGGGCGGTATTGCGGAGGGTTCGGTCACTTCATTGTCCCTTCGTCTTGGCGGAAGGACAGGGTTGGTTCGTCCCGTTGCGGCTCTTCTGCCGGGTCGAGGACTTTCCATGTCTTCCGCGTGGCCTGAAATTAACCCACATCTGTGTCCGCCGAAGGGCAGTTAACCAAAAATTAACCTTCCGATTCGGTAACGGCCGCAACGAGAGGAGTAATCCCGCGTCAGAAAGGAAATGGTTGCGAAGGTGTTCCCCAACCCGCGGATGCCAACTAGGCTGCTGGAAGCACGGGGAGCAGGCGTGAATCCGGTCATGCCCCTCCCTCCGGAAAGGAAGTGCCGTTGTGAGTGCAGAGTCGACCGCGCGGGTAAGTCTCAGGGCGCCCCTGACAGGCGTCATGGTGCCTTTAGGAGACGTGCCGGACCCAGTCTTTGCGAGGAAAATGGTGGGGGACGGGTTCTCCATCGATCCCCTTGAGGGCCGGCTGACGTCGCCAGTCAGCGGGGAGGTGGTGGACCTTCAACCGTCTCGCCACGCTGTCACCATACGCAGTGCCGAAGGCCTTGAAATCCTGATGCATATAGGCTTGGACACCGTCCGCCTGGGCGGTGAGGGCTTCCGGGCGCATGTCGCAGAGGGGCAGCAGGTTGGTGCCGGAGATCTACTCATCGACTTTGACCTCGACGACGTGGGGCGCAATGCCAAGTCGCTCCTCACGCAGGTGGTCATTACCAATACCGAGCTGATCTCCGGGATCACCCCGGTCACGGGTCTGGTGAACGCCGGAATCGACGAGGCCGCCGTGGCGGAGCTCAAAGCACGTGAGGAGGGCGATCAGGAGTCGGGGGCCGCTGTGGACGCCGTCTCGGAGGCCCTGATCGTGCCGAACCCAACGGGCCTGCACGCCCGCCCAACCGCAACCCTCGTCGCGTTGGCCAAGAAGTACCACTCCGACATCCAGCTGCGCCGGGGCGACGACTCCGCGAACGCGAAGTCCATTGTCGCGATCATGAGCCTCGCGGTGGCCTGCGGTGAGAAGGTCGTCGTCACCGCGCATGGAGCAGATGCCAACGAGGCCGTGGAAGCCATATCCCAGGGTATCCGCGAGGGTCTTGGGGAGGATTGCCCAACCCTGCCCAGCGGTGGCGTGGTCGGCACCGAGGACACCACCCCCATGCCCACCATCACGGAGCCAGTCGCGGAGGCTGCCGGCCCGCGGTCAGGGGACTGGAATCTGCTGCTCGGCGCCTCAGCCTCTCCGGGGCTCGGCATCGGGCGTGTGATTCAGCTCCACCATGAGGACATCGTGGTGGAGGAGTTCGCCGAGGACCGTCACAAGGAGCGGCGCAAGCTGAACTCCGCCATCGACCGGGCCTTGCTCGACCTGTCTGCCCTGCAGAAGCGGATGGCGGACGAGTCCTCCGAGGAGAAGGCCGCGATCTTCGCCGCCCACCAGGAGATCCTGGGTGATCCCGAGCTTCTCGACTTGGCTGCCTCGGCCATCGACAAGGGCAAGTCCGCCGCGTTCGCCTGGCGTGGCGCCTTCAACGCCTTCGCCGACCAACTGGCCGGCCTGAAGAACGAGGTGCTCGCCGGGCGCGCCAACGATGTGCGCGACGTCGGGCAGCGGGTGCTTGAGGAGCTCACCGGCCAGCGTTCCGAGAAGGCGGAACTGCCGGAGAACACCATCCTGATCGCCGAGGAGCTCACTCCCTCCGACACCGCGCAGCTGGATCGCAGCCGCGTGGTCGGTTTCGCCACCACGGGTGGCGGGGCCTCCTCACACGTGGCGATCATCGCACGGTCCCTCGACCTCCCCGCGGTGGCGGGAATCGAGGCGCGGGCCCTCGATATCGCCGACGACACCCTGGTGGTCCTCGATGGGTCGAAGGGCACCCTGCGCATGGGCGTCACGGACGAGGAGGTCGCCCGGCTGCGGGAGCGGCAGGCGCGCATGGCGGAGCGCAAGGCGGTCGAGGAGGCCGCCAAGGATGAGCCTGCCGTCACCACCGACGGCCATCGGGTGGCGGTGGTGGCCAACATCGGGGGAGTGGACGATGCGGTTGCTGCCATGGGCAAGGGCGCGGAAGGCGTCGGCCTGCTACGCAGCGAGTTCGTGTTCATGGGACGCTCCACCGCTCCCAGCGAGTCGGAGCAGGCGCAGATCTACACCGACTGCGCCAAGGCCCTCAAGCCCGAGCAGCCGCTGGTGATCCGGACTCTGGATGTCGGTGGGGACAAGCCACTGGCCTACCTGCCCATCCCGGCCGAGGAGAATCCCTTCCTCGGGATCCGGGGCGTCAGGGTCGGCCTGGAGCAGCCCGAGGTACTCCGCACCCAGATCCGGGCGATCCTGGCCTCCGCGGATGCTGGGGCCAAGCTGCACGTGATGTTCCCCATGATCGCCACCATCGACGACTGGCGCCGGGCGAAGCAGATCTTCGATGAGGAACGCTCCAAAGTGCCTGCGTGGGACCGGGTCAGCGTGGGCATCATGATGGAGGTGCCCTCCGTCGCGGTCATGGCCAGGCAGTTCGCGGCCGAGGATGGGTGCGACTTCTTCAGCGTCGGCACCAATGACCTCACCAGCTACACCCTCGCCATGGACCGCGGCCACCCCAAGCTGGCCAGCCAGGTCGATCCGTGCAACCCAGCTGTGCTGGCTCTCATCGGACAGGCCGCCGAGGCCCTCCATGAGCGCGGCAAGTGGCTGGGCGTGTGTGGTGGCGTCGCCTCCGACCCGCAGGCGGTGCCGATCCTCGTCGGCCTCGGAGTCGATGAGCTGAGTTGTTCCATTCCCGCGATCCCCTCGGTCAAGGCGGCTGTGCGTGCGTATTCACGCGAGCGTTGCAAGGAGCTTGCTGACCGGGCGGTCGTCTGTGCCACCCCCGCTGAAGTACGTGCCCTCGTCCCGCTGGACGAGGCGTGAGGAGATCGTCATGTCCACTGCGCAAGAGATCGTCAAGGCCGTTGGCGGCCCGGGCAACATCCAGAGTCTGACGCACTGCGCCACCAGGCTACGTTTCCAGCTGATCGACTCCTCCGGTGTGAAAGTCGAGGAGGTGGAGTCGATCAAGGGCGTCATGGGTGCGGTGCCACAGGCCGGCAACCGGTTCCAGGTCATTATGGGTGGTGCCGTCCAGAACGCCTACAACGACATCAATGCCCTGCCGGAAATGGCGAATGTCGGCCAGCCTAGCGATGAAGAGATCAAGGCAGCAGCTCGCGCGGGTGGTGTCCGTGGCAAGTTCGCCTGGGTGGACTCGTTCTTCGAGTTTCTCTCGGACTCTTTCCGCCCCATCTTGGGAGCTCTGCTCGGCGCCTCGCTATTCATCACCTTTATGTCGCTGATGGTCACGCTGGGCGTGATCGAGAACTGGAACTTGCCGGACGTGACCCTGCCGCCCGACTGGGCATTCATCAACCTGATGTGGCAGTCGGTCTTCGTCTTCCTACCCCTGATGGTGGCCTACAACGCCACGAAGAAGGTCGGCGCCGATCCCTGGGTCGGCTTCGCGGTTATGGCGCTGGTGATGCTGCCGGCATTTGCGAATCTCAAGAGCGACCCGAGTGCATACAAGGCCGTCATCGCCGGGAGCGAGGTCACCCTCGTCAATATCTTCGGCGTCCCGCTGACGATCTTCGATTACAGCTCCCAGGTGTTCCCGCCGCTGCTCATGGCGGGCCTACTCGGCCCGCTCTACAAGCTGTTAAGAAAGATCATCCCCGACTCCCTGCAGCTGATTTTCGTGCCGTTCTTCGCGATGCTCATCATGCTTCCGCTGACGGCTTTCCTCATCGGTCCCATCGGGGTCTTCGCCGGCGCCTGGCTGGCGGGTGCCCTGCAGGCCATCAACGGCTTCTCACCGTTCGTGTTCGCGATTCTCGTCCCACTGGCCTATCCGTTCATGGTGCCGTTGGGACTGCACTGGCCCATCAATGCGATCATGATCCTGAACATCAACCAGCTTGGGTATGACTACATCGAGGGTCCCATGGGCGCCTGGAACTTCGCCTGCTTCGGGGCCGCTGCGGGCGTGCTGGTCCTGGCTGTCCGCGACCGGGACAAGCAAATGAGCCAGACCGCCACCGGCGCGCTGGTCGCAGGCCTGCTCGGTGGTATCTCGGAGCCGGCCCTGTACGGCATCCACCTGCGGTTCAAGAAGATCTATCCGAGGATGCTGGCCGGTTGCGCCCTGGGCGGAATCATCATCGGCTTCGGTGGCGGGCTCAAGGCCGGCGGGTTCGTCTTCTCCTCGCTGCTGACCATACCGATCTTCTCGCCCACGTTCCTCTACGTCATCGCCATTGCCGCGGCGTTCTTCCTGAGCTTCGCCCTGGTGCTCCTCTTCGACTACCGCACGCCAGAGCAGAAGGCCGCCGCCCGCCGGGCCGGTGAACCTGAGGATGCGGCAGCCCCCGAGCCGCGTGTGATCGTGGTCGGCGACGTCGAGACCAATCAGGCCAAGCAGTGGGTCACGGCGCTCGGTGGGGAGGAGAACGTGCGTTCCGTCGAGCCCATAGCCGAGACCCGGGTACGGGTCGAGGTTGCCGATGATTCCAAGGTTGACGTCGATGCCTTGAAACGGGCTGGACTGACCGCCGCGGTGAAGGTCGGGGACGGGGTGTGGCACCTTGTCGCCGGTCTCGAGGCCGCGCAGTACGCGGAGGGGATGCGACGACGGGTTGCCGCCACCGCAGGCTGACCTTTCCCAATAAGT
>ERZ773068.150-NODE-150-length-38708-cov-3.253253_pt1 | contig 38708 bp, 26 predicted proteins | sample MGYA00580620_ERZ773068 | MGnify/ENA primary metagenome ERZ773068 (study PRJEB29015, sample SAMEA2737983) | human oral metagenome | biome: human oral; feature: human-associated habitat; material: dental | place: China | collected 2101 ... | reverse complement strand
TCAACTTAGTCTCTACTACTTTACCATCATTGACGAATGGATTGCCTCGTTTAAAGAACTTATCAATTAAAGGATCAGTCTTCTCTTTAAAGTATTCATCACTCATGTCACCCAGTGGTGCCTTCATGTAGACTTCTTCAGCTTTTAATGGAAACTCACCACCTTTGTCTTCAGGAGACTTCACTTCTATTTCAGCTCTTACCCATGGGAAATATCCACCATTACCATCCGGTACGGCATCCACTTCCCATTTGTAGTCTGTACCCTTAATCGGGAACGTATAGCGGTGTTTGAGCATACTCAGGTTAGAGAGCACTTTGATCTGGGTGAAGTTCTCTTCAGTAGTAGGAATAGTGACTTCTACCTTACCATCTTTAACGACATTCTTAGTCGTCATCTCGTAGCGTGTATTACCGCTTCTATCGGTAATCTTACGTACGCGAATCTGGCCTTCACCGGCATTCGCTTCAGTCTTATCAACAGAGACAATATATTGCTCTTGTACTTCAGCATGAGTGGCTGATTTGAGTTGTTCGAAGTTCAATAGACGAGCAAAGATCGTGTGCTCGATCTCACGTACTGCTTTGCCTTCATTCTGTATTTCACTCAGTGTGGACTGTACCTCTTGATCGGCTAAGTCTTCCTTATCCTCACGCGACAAATCCACGTCGAATAGATTAAACGACATGTTGTATCATCCTTCTTAGTTAAGATACACTAGGCCTTTATTAGACCTAGCGTACCAAGGTTTATTAAATAAAGTAATCTCTTAGTCTGGTACCTGTGGTGTACCAGTCACGAACATCTCGGTGAACTTATTCACTAAGTCCATGAACATGCGGATGAATTCATTGCTGTCAATGTCATTACGGATCACACCCGCAGTCACTACACCACCGATAATCGCCACGAATAAGAACAAGACAGTATAACCGCCCCATTGTAAGAAACGGATACGCCATCTTTTGGTCTCTTGCTCGTAGTCGAATACCTCATGCAGTTTACCGCTATAGAGTAAGAAGATATAAGCCATCTCGATTTGTTCGACGAACTTCATCTTCTTGATGGCTTCCTTGATCTCGTATCCTGTACTCTCAGGTGTAATTTCGGGATAGAAGCTACTCTTATCGCTGTACTTCTTATACGTGGATAAGAGCTTAGTAATACCTTCTTCTTTCTCACGCTTATTCCTAACGATGAAATCATCCGGTATCTGCTCCAGTGCACGATCGACAAAATGGATGTCGGCTATCGCTAATGGAGAGAGATACTTCGTATTGGCATGTGCTTCTAGAGGAGACATCTCTTCAGGTGTTAACTCCTGAGTTGTATCTACCTGCTCCTCTACTTCTTGTACGGCCTCTACCGTATCCTCTACAGCATCCATCACCAAGGATGCTTGTATTTCACCCAATGTATCATCATCGACCACGATGAGCTCATCCACCGTATCGTCGTTAACGGGTGCTTGTCCTCGTCTAATGATCTTATTGCGTCTCTTAGTAGCGGCCATGATCCCTCCTGATCGGTGACGCGGGTGACCATACTCGAGGAGGCTCGACGATACCTGAAGCTTCTAACTCTTGCGCACGCATGTGGCTTTCTTTTAAAGACTCCCAATAATCATCCGTAAGATAAGACGGTTTTCTACCATGGATGATATCGATTAGCTTATGGTTAGCCACGAGGTTATTATAATCGCGATTCAATAAGCGATTAACATCGTTTTTCAGATACTGAACAGTCAGAGTCCTCTCTAGTATACCGAATCCCAATAACAACACCAACACCACGATCGTGTAATGTGTTAATATATCCCGATACTTTCTGTATTCATTTCGTAAGTATCGGATGATGGTTTCTATTTTTCTCATGTTTTCTGCTCCAACTTAAAGTGTCTCAAGTAGGCATGATATCCTATCGCTAATGCATCTACTGCATGCTCATCCAGCGTAAGGAAATCCACATCCAGTTTGAATACATCAAGCATCTTCTTCACTTGTTTTTGTACTTCATCTTTGCCATTCTTCTTCGCACCTACAGCCATCTTGGCTTCCTTAGGTGCCACACGAATGAACCCTACCCTATCGTTATAATCCCATACCGCCATCTGGATCATGTAGACACATTCTACTAATACACCGTAGGCATTAGGCATCCTTGGGTTATAAAACGGAGATTCACACGCACACATCATCGGCCTATGCTGATTCAGTACATCTGCTATTTCACACCGCATCGCATGTAGCCTAGCGAAACGATCACCCATCTTCTTGGATAGCTCCTTAGAGTAGAACTTACTCTTATTAGCCGTGATCGTATACGCGTGTGTGGATACAATGTTACCATCCGTACTGTCTACCGTATACAAAGCCACGCCCAGATTCGATGAACCTGGGTCTATGGCCATGAGGGTTAAATGACTCATTCCTTACTCTTGAGTCACGTTCATGATCGGCTCGTTAATACCGATATTAAACATACGGGTAAATCCACCATTCGAACTACCGATCATCTGCATGACTGACGCAATGTGTGCGATCTGAGCGATCAATACTTCGTTAAACTGCACATTGCCACTAGGAGTAGCGACTTCTGCTATCTTGTCGATACCAGACACTAGACCGATCTCACTGATGAATGCTTTCTCAGGCGCACCATGTAAGATGTTAAACACATTCATCAGCTCATGCGCATCCTCTTCAGTGATCTCTACACGTACCGGAGCCAATGTACGAGCATATGTAGCCTTTAATACATTCTCTTCCAGCACAGTTAATTCCTTAGGCTGTGGTGACAAATCAGCCGCTTGAGGATTGAACTCACGCTCAGTCTTAGTCTTATCGGCATTAGTCGTAATCAGCTTAGTCTCTACATTGACATTATTCAGATTCAGGCGTTTAAGATAATAGGCGTAATACTCGACACCTTTAAAAGACTCACGTCTACGCAAACCATAACGAGCACGCTCAGTAGGCGTTAAGTCGTTATTCAATTCACGCATGACAAACGGCATGATCTTAAACAAACCAGTCTTATCAGCAGTGTGCTGATAGAACTTAGGGAAAGGCAAAGTAGACGTGTTGTTATCGCAGTTTTGCCAATCCACACCACCCATGCCGATACAGAAGTAACCGACAGTCGGGATCTGTGTGCTAGGTGGCACGACATTGGCGAGGATCTTCAAGTGCTGGTTCAGTGTGGTATTGGCACGTACGATCATCGGCAAACCCAACTCACGACGTACTTGGTTTTCATTACCGACGATGGTACGGATGGATTCGAAAGTTGTTCTTAGGTTAGGGATAATAGGTTTAGCCATGTTGGTTTATCCTTTTAGTGGTATACGTATAATAAAAAAGTAAATGGAACTACCTGTCTAAATCAGGCAGCCGTCATAGCGATCAGCACTACCTTAAGCCTGATAAGCCTAAGGTAGTGTGTCTTCATGTTTAATTCAATATCACTTATTTCTTCTCTGGTGTAGGATACTGCATCTGTTCTCTTGAACCTTTTGGTTTCACCCATTCCAATGGTTCTTTTGGTTCTTCTCTGTTCAAAGGACGATCTTCCCAAGAAGTATCCGAACCAAAGGTAGAAGCCATACCGAACAATATCGGTAAAGGTGTTTCTAAGTAGCTTCTTATACCTGGTATATTCGGTAATCCCATTGGGTTCTTCACGCCTTCCAGATCATCACCATCCACATAGCAAGCCACCACACTACGTGTCACTTTACTGTCATCCAAGACAATCGCATTCTTCATCTTCAGATCCTTAACCGATACGTCATGGAACCCTTCTGTTACAGTAGCGATACTGTCTACAGAGTGTATCTTCACGATACCACTGTCTATCCCTCTATCTTTACTTCTAGCAGAACCACTAGAACCAATGATGCCTAAAGACATTAGTCTATCAGCAGGAATAATACCATCCGCAGTCATGATGCCACGATCAAGACGTAATGATCGCATAGACGAAGCTTTAATCGGTAGTTCGTTAATATCGCGTATAAAATGCACACTGTAACTACTGAGTTGCTCCATCAGACCCAACATGGCTTTTTGAACATTGACCAGCGTCTGTGTCTCATGTCTGCCTATGCCTGTGGCTTCTTTCCAAAGATCATTCGCTAACTGTAACCAATGTTCACGTCTAAAGGAACGATGGTTAAATGCAATACTCGTGGTGAACTCATCGAATGTCTTAATGCTGTCCGTCCTAAAGGAGACACGCCTAACCATCAGCATGCGATAGACCATCGTGTACTTATAAGTCGTCGCATCCATGTCTTCATCTTGCTTACTGATGTTTAACCACTTATTGATGCGCTCGAACCATTCCTTAGCCTGATCGTAAAAGTCAATATTGGTATTGGTCTTAGCGATAGGCTTATACTCGTTCAAGAGCATATCGACAAAACCTTCACCCACCAGATTGTTATCCGGTATCCACTTACGAATAAATTCACGAGTAGGTTTCACTTCAGGGATACCCAGACCAACCGTATAGTCAAGTATACAGTCAGTTTTAATCTGGTAGTACTTCAAGCAAGCCATGGTGTACAATAACAATGCATTCTTACCACTTAACTGCACCAACTCTCCTGTTAACGGATGCCTGATGTTAATATAGGACTTATAGAGATCTCGATACACCATGTCTATCCAGAAATCCAAAAGTACATTAGGTAAGGTTACCTCGTCACTATCGGTATAATCTATTGCCTTGCTTTCTAATACCTTAGTCTTCAAGTCACTGCTTAAACTATAAGCGATCTTATCGCGAGCTTCAAGACTGATTTCTTTCCTGATCTTACTGTTATAAGGAGCCATGGCTTCTTCTTTATCCAACAGTTGTTCAAGATTCAATACATCAGACTCGTCTACTGTTTCCAGACCATTTAAAGAGACTTTCTCAAAGCGTGCAAATGCTTTAACATCATCCAGGATATTCGAGTATACCTGTTCTAGATTATACTCCGATATCGGCAAGTTACGTAAAGTCATCACATGCTCGATTAACCATCTTTGTGTGTGTGTCTGACCGATGTGTCTCTCTACCCATCTAATGTTCTTATAGAGCTTAATGGCTTGTTTAATCGTCAAGTGTTCCAGATAGAAGTCCAGGAAACCATGAGACGCTAGAAAACGTCTATAATGGTAAGAGTGTGCTTCATTCGTTAAACACATCTCTAAACGGATACGCATCAGTGCTTCTACTAACTTCTGGTACAATACACCCATGTAGATGGCATTGTATTGCTTATTGTCGATATTGTACTGTTTCTGGTACCATCTATCCCATATCGCATAGACAGACTCTTGTAGTCTATCTATTAAAGAGTATTCGTTCGACTCGACGTAAGAGGTATCGTAAGTGAGTATCGTGCCATCTTTAGCATTGATAGCCTTATCCTTATCGCAAGGATACAAGATACCTCTAATCAATAACTCCTTAGTCGGATGCTTCTCGATCAATTCCTTGTAGTTACGTGTACCGTAACTGTACTCTATCCTAGTGTTCTTGTGCTCACGCAGATTCTCTTTATTAAAGATGATCTCTTCTGCTGTATCGACACTGATGATGCGTATTGGAGTATCAGTCTCGTGATATTCACCGGCTAAATGACAGTAATATATCCATGACGTTTTATCCTGGCTATCAGGCATCCTGCCACGACGGCGGATGACCAACTCGTTCATGTCAGAAGCAGCCTTCTCTGATTTTATCGCCATCGTGCCGATCAGTGCAATCGTCTTATCCAAATAGACACGATAATGATAGTCGAAATCTTGTAACATATTCCAACATCCTTTTTACTATTAGTAATTCTATTTTCAGTATACCATTTTACTAAGCTTATCAGCCTAGTATAGTTAACCATTTAGAGGGAGTGATTATGGCTAAAAATAATCCTTTACTGTCTTCCTTAAACAAATACCTAACGGATCGTACGGTAAAGTTTAGCGAAGACGATATCCGTGCCAACCCGATGGGCTATTCTCTATTGGCTAAGTTAACCCGTAATCCCAGCCACGAGGCATTCGATAACGAAGGTAACTTAACCGATACCAGACCATCCTTAGACTTTCTATTGGGTATTAGTTCCCAGAAAGCACAAGACATAGACGACAATGAAGCCATCATGCAACTGTTGCCCGACTTAGAACGTGCAGCACTGCTCTTGATCAGCTACATTATTAGTCCGAATAATCTAAAGTCTGCTCAGATGCAGTATAAGTTACCCGACTCGATATTCCCCCAAACGGTGAGTTCACAGATGGTCGAGGTGATGCAGGACTACTTAGAGAAAGACTACCGCCTATCTGACCGTGTGTATAACATCCTCTACGATGTATTGTTCACGAAAGGATCGCATCCGATAGCCGTCATCCCAGAAGCATCACTGGATGAAATCATCAATCCGGTGGAAATGAATAAGGAGTCTTTTAATCCGACGCTTTCTTTAGAAGAGATCAATAAGAGCCTCTATAGTCACTACAGACCATCCAGAGGCTATATCCAACCTAAGAGTGTTAATCCACTAACATTGAATACTGAGTCTTATAACGGATTAGAAGTCTCCCATGGTTCGGATGTCATCGTTAAATCAACCAAGAGAGCACCTGATGTCTCTTATACTGCTCGTGTCGATACACGTCTCTCTATCGAGAGCAACTATACTTACGAGTTCCCATCTGAACTCGCACGTGAAGGTGTAGAGACAGTATACGATCTAGAGATTAAAGGCACGAATAGCTTAATAGAGTTAACCGATGATATTAGTCTAGTAACAGAGCACCACAATAAGCAAGAGATATTGCATAAACGCAATCAAGAGAGAATGGGATTCAGTACAGAGTCGGTTAATCCCAATACGACAGATAGAGCGATTATCGAGAACATATTCAGGTCCATCGATCAAGTTAACCGTAATAAGACACGAGATGGTATCGCTTATATCAAGACGAATGAGCAAACCTATCGTCAGTCTGTGTCTGAACCCATCATCGTCTCGTATCCTGCTGAAGCCGTGATACCGATCTATACACCAGGCAATCCGTCTCAGCACAGTGGATACTTAGTCTTACACGATGAAGAAGGTGCACCACTCTCGAAAATCAAACCGGTCAATTACTATCGTGAACTCTCCAGCCGCTATAACTTCCAGAACAACGGGCAAGGCATGGCTTCATCCTTGATCCAGCAAGGTAGACAAATGTTCGAAGGCTATAACGATCAGATAGACGAAGCCCGTCAGATCGAGATATTATCCCGTATCCATGGTAATGCCATCATCCGTGAGATTACTAATCGATTACGTCAAGGTGAATTAGGTAAAGAACTCGATATCGGCGATGCGAATGAAGCATTCCGCATCATGTTCTATCGCGCATTAAAAGGACAGCGTACACGCATCCTCTATATGCCTAAGGAAGTGATGACTTATATCGCCATCAAGCATGATACCAAAGGCATGGGTGTATCCCTGATCGACAACATGAAAGTGTTACTGTCTCTAAAGATACAGTTCATGTTAGCCCGTATCCGTACAGGAGTCATGAACTCTGTACCGGAAACAGTCGGTACGATCAAGATAGACGATAAAGATCCTGATCCTAAGAAGACGATTAAGATTGGTTCGGCACTGATGTTACAATCACGTCAGTTTGCCGGTGTGATGCCAGGCCTATCGAATGTACAGTCCATCGAAGACACACTTAATAGAGCCAATATACGCATCAACATCGACAGTGATAATCCGCGTGTTCCGAATATCGGACATGACATTACCCGTAATACTGCCGATATACCACAACCAGATAGTGAAACAGGCGATATGCTAGACAGGATGGTATTGAGTGGATTCTATCTACCACCTGAGATGATCGATAACTCTTTTGGTATTGACTTCTCCCGTCAAGTCTATCAGCAGAACTTCTTAGTGGGATTGGTCTCTAACCAGATACAAGCTAACCTGAATCCTCAGTTCACTCAGTTTGGTCGTAAAGCGATTAATTCATCGCCTAATGTTAGACAGAACTTAACTAAGATCATCACGGCTAACCTTAAGGATATCTTAGAGACTGTAGAAGCCGCTTCAGGTGAGAAAGTAGAGTATCAAGGCTTATCCGAAGACTCATTACGCACCATCGTCGCTTACTTAGTTAATAAAGCAGTAGAGACAGTAGAAGTCATCTTACCTGAACCATTAACAGAAGACGATGAAGCTGCTAATGAACGTATCTCTAAACTGGAAACCCGTATCGATAAGGTACTGGAATACATGATCTCTCCGGATATCTTACCACCTGATGTAGTGGGTGATAAAGCCAATAGCTTACTAGATAGCTATCGCAATATCTTAAAAGCAGACATCATGCGCTCTTACTTCGTCAATGACGGATATGGTCAAGAAGTATTAGGCTACTTTGCAGTAGGTGATGATGGTAAACAAACCTTCGAAGCCAATAAGCAGATCCGTGATAATGCCATCATGGTGACTAAAGCACTGGCTGAGTTCTTTAAAGAAGGTAAGCACATTGCCGATACGACAGAAGCCGTACTCGATACGAATGAAGTAGAAGCAGGTGTTGGTGGTGGATCTAGTTACAGTAGCGATAATGATACCGGCAGTGACGATACTGGTGGTGACGATGGATTCGGAGGAGAAGGTGACTTCGACTTCGGCGGTGGAGATGAAGCCGGATGGGATGTACCAGGTGGTGAAGGTGATTCCATGGACGGCGAGTCAGACCAATCTTAATTGATAGATAGACTACCACCGTACGAGTGCTTAATGTATTAAGTACGAGTAAAAAAAGAAGGGAGATCCCTTCTATACGAGTAAAAGAAACATCATACCCCCATACACCCTCCCCTACCATCACGGCAGGGGAGGGCGTATATACGGGGATATGGAAAATAGGCTAATGGAGTGTGTGTAATTTTTTGTATGTTATTAAAAACAATTACTAAAACATTTTGTTAAGTGTTAAAGATTAACAGTATAATAATAGCTTAAACATAATTGAAATTCCTTTTCTTAACTAGGGTTGAAAAATAGTCATGTGTTCATGAATTTATATCATTAAGTCATCTCTAGCCATCATTAGCTCGTTCGATTCCTCTATTGGGTATATCCCAGTCTTCCATATCGGTGTCCATCGATAGTCGCACTATACTCATCGCACACAAGATTTCGTGCTCTACCTATATCTACCTATACTTCTAACCGTATACGCCCTCTAGCGTCCTCTATAAGCCTCTAATCGCTATCTATAGCTTAACCATACTTTAACTCATCTGCCTACGGCATAAGAGCCATGCGCTACAGATACCTTATCCTCTATCCTACGGACATCAGACATCAGTACCCATAGCGCATGAGTAAGTCAAGAGACACATGTTTAATCCTGATACGCTAGGCCTATCAGGCTTAGGGTAATAAGCATTGAATCTAACAATACTGTTTAGATGTATCGTACCATGTATACTCCTTCATCGCCTTCTACTGCAAACACTTCGACGACTACACCATCAATCGTGATGATGTAGAATGGAATATACCATGCGCGATCAGCTTTCGCTTCAGCGCACTGGATGATACTGTATACTTCATCAAGACCGGAGTCTTTGTTAATAAACCTCCATGGGTTAGTAGGCGACAACGTGTCATTGGACAGATCCATCCAATGCATGTCCGCCATGGTTTGATTAATCACATACGCATGAGTGATACTACCCAGCGAGATGAACTTAGACTTCGCTTCATCGCTCATGTCACCAAAGTGGATATTGCCAATAACATTACGCAAGATACTCAACCACAAATCGTTAAAACGCTCTACATCCGAGATGGGGATGTATCCACGTCTCACCACTTCATCGTGTTCTTTCAGTGCTTCTGTTACCTCGACATCTTTAATACCGAACATCGTCAAGAGCATGTTATAGCCATCGTCTATCTTATCAGTCAGACGTTTCATGAACAAATGACTACCTGGTAGCTTATCCATCTTATCTACCAGCTCACGCATCTCACGTACAGTAGTTACCTTACGGGATGCTTGGCGATACTCGTCGATGTTGCTGTAGGTATACACCATATCCGGCACAGTGACCTCACCGTAGGCAATCACGGCTTCAGGTGCTTGAGACAGCTTCTCGTTGATCATGCTGTCACGCAAACTACTGATGTTGTCCATGACCACAGGCTCTAACTCTACCACATTGATGCTAGGCACAGCTTCACCATTAGCCACTAACTTCAGTCGTTGCTGTTCACGCTCTTCTTCACTCAGTGACAAATCCACCAATGCTTGAGTAGTATCTACCTTATTAGTAGACTCAATATCCGCATACGGGTTTACGATGCGGCTCTCATCCCGTGGGATGCGATGGGCGTTAATATCCATATCAGCGTCCTCCTTACGCTTCACTTTCATTTCGATCAGTCCATCTTCATCTACCACCAGATAAGCGATAGAGTTCTTACTGCTGTAAACATACGGCCGGCCTTTGAACACGTTCTGGGCAATAACGAAGTAATCGTCTTCTTCCTTACCATCGAACTTGAACTTGACGGTACCCGTCTTGGTTTCTTTATCCCAAGTGATATCCAACATGTCTATCGGATAGACACCATGTGGCAGTGTGGCTAAGCGTTGCTCTTTGAGATACTTCGGATCACGTACAGGATGCGTCGCACCTTGATGTGCTATCGCAAACTCATCGTCATCCACAGGCTGAGTCCAGTTCACGTTGAAAGCCGGTACTTCTGTTTTATCCCCACCAAAGAGATTGGCTTCTTCACGTTTCAGCATGTTCTCATGCTGCTTTTCACTGGCTACTACCGCATGAGCATACTCACGTTTCTCGGTGACAGATGCGTCTTCGCTATCGACAATAACACACTTACGATTACGGCGTTCTACAGCAATGCCTTCGTAGCGTGCCTTATCACGTTGGCGATCGAAGAATATCTTCTTCACTACTTCATCGTCTTCCTCTTCTACACGTTGAGGTTGATCGATGTCGTATGCTTCACTAACGTCATCATCGTCGAAATCGCTTTCGAACAAATAGTCAGTGTCTACTGGCTTAGGTTCAGGTTGACGTACTTCTACCGGTTTGCTATAGCGTGGACGAACAGTCTCTTGCACTACCTCCTTTTCTGTTTCCTGTTCTTCCTGTTCATTACCGGCCTTATTAGCAGCCATGGCTTCTTCTATAATGCGAGCCAACTCAAGACCTTCTTGCTCGTAATAGTTACCAGACCGATAACCACTACCATTACGGCTTTCAGCTTGCCGCTGTTGCTCTTGATATACTTCAGAGCGGTGATCGGCATCACGATAGCGACGTTGAGGTTCCTGTGGTGGTCGACTACTAAACATCGAGCCACCTACTGGTTCAGTTGCACCAACTTCATCACCACGATAGCCATTACGATAACCATAACCGCCTTGCTGACGACCATAGCGATCACCGTAACGATCATTACCGTAGCGGTTATCAGCATAGCGATCGTTATAACCGCCGTAACGATTATCCTGCTCCATGCGTGCCCATCCGTCTTGGATAAAACGATAGGTAGCATCGATTTCAGCAGCCAGATCACGACCGACCATGATAAGATCGTCGATGCGATCATTCGGCACAGGGCCATTGTAGATACGCTGATCGTACATGAAACCGATATAACGATCCATGTAGTTGTCGCAGATATCGAAGATAGCACGTTCATGCGGTTGCAGACGACGCTCTTGCAAGTCACGCTCGATTACAGCCATGATGATGTCGAACAAATCGCCACTGGCTTGTTTATTGCGTGCCAGAAACGCAGCCACATCAGACCGGAAACGACTGCACTGCACACGACCATTAGCCGTATCGATGATAAGTCGTTCCAGTATAGTACCCACCATGCGATCGTAAGGGATCGCTAGGGCATATTGAGGAAAAGACCTTAAAGGTATAAGTCTCATTTTAACGCTCCTTATTTACGTTAGGAAATACTAAAGTTAGTACACTAGGCCTAATAAGCCTAGCATACCGATGGATAAAAATAGACATCATGTTTAACGATAGAGTAACTCCCTAACGTGATCCATGATGGGTTTAAGTTCAGGATTCTCCGATACCGTGTACTCATCGTCCATGTAGATATACGGGTTCATCCTGGATTGACCAGAAGGATCTGTCTTCGTCATGTCCTTAGCTGCCCCAGTCGTCAAGAGACTGTCGGAGAGCTTATTGACCACGTCGTTAACAGCAGCAGGGCCTGATCGTGTCCTCTGCTTATCACTGCGCTCCTGCGGCACCATGATGCGTCCTGGTTTCAATAGAGGCAAATCAGTCGGATCACTCAAGATCATGATCTCCCTGTGTTCGCGTATGTCCATGAACGTTTCAGTGCGTATGGTACGCAATACATCTGCTATTTCACGCTCCTTAATCGGCGTGTCCGGATTTTCTTTCTGTTTCAGTTTAAGATTACCCAGGCCAAAGTAAGCGTAGTTAATGGCTTTGGTGATGTTGAACAACAAGAACTGTAGGACTTGTAACTGCTTGCCATACAGCGTATTGATGCTCGTATCGTTCGATACACTAGCCACCATGTCGTTAAAGTTATCGATAATAAACACAAACGCATCGTTGATCGACTTGATGTGGTCTAAACCAATACGTTTAAAATCAGACATGACCATATCGTCGATATAGCCACGGATACTGATCATGTGTTTCTCGACCATACTGCGAGAGGCAGCCGCCAACTCACCTGGATTACTGATCAAATCACCCAAGATGGATTTCCATGCTTCCGGACTATTAGCTAACTCAGGAGACATCCTTTTCTCACTGCTAAAGTGATCCTGAATATAGACCAATGTCGCCAATACAGACTTAGCCGATGGCAAAGTTTCCCATGCCTCACGCTTGATCACGTAACACCATCTGTTCGGATAATAGTCCCGATACCGATAGGTATAAGTCGGTTTGTTACCTGTAGACTCCAATATCACGTACTGATCTTGCGGATACTGAGTATCCCGTATAGCCGTTAAGTCATCCGCATGCATCATCTTGACATCACCTGGCTTAAAGCCAAATCTTGCTAACATGCCATCTAAACCATATTCGCAACAAAGGTAATGCACCATGGTAGTCGCCATCTTAATCATCGGACTTTCGATCTTCTTGTTGTGGATCTTACTGTAGATGATCGGGAAACAATGCACCTGACCATCCACGACAACTTTAATATTCGTCAGTCGTCTAAACCACAACTTGATCTTGATCAGCTTTAAGAATACACGATCTGGTTTCACCGTAATGATGCCATCAGCCATGACTGGCGATACCATGTATTTCACGCCATTTAAGTACATGAATCCATGCTTACGGATAAACGGCAGATAGATGTAGTGGGCTAACTCTTTACCATCGAACTTGAATAAGAACTTATAAAGCCTTAAATCAGACCGATTGATGTCGTGCCTTCTTGGTGAGCGATCACCGTTGTTACGGGTCATGTACTTATAGCCCTCTATCGGTGTGGCTGCACGAAAACCCAAGTACTGCAAACCATCTGGGAAACTCGTGCTGTTTACCCTGAATAAATTATCGATGTATAGCGGAATCCTTCCGTTATCGTGGTAAGCTAACCCAAACCCAATACGATCGTCGATCTTAGGTGTGTGGCTTTTCACCATTTGAACAAACTTAGGATTCATCTTGGTATACTCCTTTTCTTTTTAAGACACGAAGAAATATCACCCTAAGGTGACGTTAGTAGAAGTGTTACCCTAAGGTAACGCTAATAGAATAGTATATACCTCTAATTTTTAACATGCCGGAATACTACGAGAGCATAGACCTTAGTACCAGCTACTGCAATGTATACAGTAACTGGCAGTGTTTTAGAGAGTATATTTATTCGTAACACGCACGTACGTATGCATGGGTGAGTCATTGCCTTATCGGTCTGCTAATTAAACTTGCTGTTTATCGTGTGCGATTTAAGATAAACAGTAGTATCTAGGTAGCTAGTAACGGATAAAGTAATGCTCGATATCGATGCTAGTCGAACCAGCCAGCAGCCCAAGCACAGAGACCACCGACAGCGGCTAAACCTAAGCCGACTAATATCAGTGGTGTACTTGATGCTGCTGCTATACCTGTTCCGACAGCCGTACTGACAGCAGCACCCGCTTTAACCAAAGTACCAAGACCTAAGCCGACGCTAGTGGCTGTAGAGCCAGCAGCAGCGGCACTTAATCCTGATACAGCGGCAGTAGTGGCAGCTTTAGCCGACATGTACTTGACAGCCAGTGTGCCTAAACCTACAAAGCCAGTAAGCAATGTGCCGACACCTACTATCATGTTAGACATGGCACTTAGCTTTTCAGCACTGGCCTTAGAATCAGCATCACGAACTTTACGGTCGTGCTCCAGATCCGCTATTTTGGCTTTATACTTGGCTTCTTTCTCTTTTTGTTTAACTTCCCTCTTTTTGGATATACGTACGAGTTTTTCGAGTTTGAGTTCGGCCTGTCTGTTTTTGGCTGTTTGGGCCTCAGTCTCTTTAAATACAACGTAAGCTCTGGCATCTTCCTCAGAACGATAGAAGCCATATTCGCTTAGTTTATCGAAATCATGAAGATAAAGCCTTATCTGGATTAATTCACCCACGTTTTCAGAGTCTTGCAATATGTAGACTCCTTCCTGTAGGTTTCGTACACCTTCATGAAGCTCCTTTCCATTACGGTCGATAAGTGATTTAACTTCGACTACAGATGGTTCATTACCGACTACCATTCTCCTGTATAGAACTTGAATATTCTTATCTCTAGAGATTAAGACACCAGTGGTGACCTTGTATAGGGAAGCCATGTGCCAATTCATCGCCAGATTTGAGATATTTAAGTTGTTAACATCACTCGTGCCATGTTGTTGTATAAACGCTACACGGGCGAGGTTATCGTATACATGGGGATGGATAACCGGTACTGGAGTGCCGTATCTTCTACCATTGGTTTCCTTATCGTCACGCTTATAGAGCGTATTGATTAAGACATCCAATTCAGTATCGTACAAAGCCTTATTGGCGTTCCTTGCCTTACGCAGATTTTCTTCACTGATGAAATAAGCAACAGTCAATCCGTATACTACAGCATGACTATAAGGCTTAGCATAAACACCATGCTTTTCTTCGAACACAGGTTCTTTATCTCTCGTAGAGATAGCGACACGACTGTCGTCAATGACACTGATGGGTATACCCATTTCAGTCAAAGCCTTCAGCAACTCTTCAGTATCACCAAACGAATGTTTTATATCGTCAACAGTGATTCTCAAACCAGCATTATAGACATCACTATTCTCTTTATCCTTAATAGTCTGGTCTATCTTATCCAATATCCCTAACATCTTCAGATTCTCGTACAGTGATTCCAGCCCTCCCTGTATCGTACGCACACACCAAAGCCCTTTCTTACTACCGATAATGTCACCACTGTGTGGGAAGCTTTCACTAGCCAGAAAGTCATTATCCATCAGTGTTTCAACCAAACCGTCTACAACGTTCGGTAACACGATCTTACTGGTACCATCACGCGACATAAGAGAAACACCAATGTTAGAGGTGTTGTACCACACTGTCCCGTCACACGGCCTGAAATCTTCATCAGCAGGACTTAAGGATAAGTAATAACTCTCACCACGCATTAGTTCTCGCCCTATCCGGTCTTTAATGGTGATTTCATTTTTCTTCGATATACCTGCTGGAGCAATAACGCTGATGTGGTTATATTTCACCTTCTGAGTACTAAAGTCAGGCCTAAAGATTACTCCTTTACCACCTTGCTCACCAACGAAGTAAGGATGTTCTTCATCCAGGTAGTCGTACATGTATTTGGGGTCCAGTAAAGGACTAACGATACCAGGCGTACGTCTTTTAGCCCTACTGTTTTTATCTTCGAGAGACTTCGAATTATTAACACCTTTCTTATCACGATTAAGTGGCATGTTAGGTAAAGTGAATGCACCTTCTCTCATTCTTTTCAGGGCGTCATCAGTGAAACGATACAAGTAGTCATGCACGTAGATGTAGTTATTACAGCTATAGTGAAACGGCATCTGTTTAGCCCATGCGCTAGATAAAGCATGTTCATGTGGACTGTAACGTCTTAATTCTTCCAGAGAAGCATTCTCTTCAATGTGCTTGAAGAAATCAGCCATCTTTCCGTTTTCGTATAAGTAAGTCCACCCTTCACCTAAATCACTTTCAGCTTTACCGTACTTGAACAACACCTCACCTGGGTCATTTGACTCCCAATTAGCTGGATTGGCTTCTTCCGAATACGGTAATGGTATAGAACTTTTACGCTTGAAATCATCCGGATGAGGAAACTCCGGAGGTCTAGTGGACGGATTAAGTTTCTTCGTTATGTGGTTAGTTCTAGCATCGCCACAATTACCATGTATAGACTCGAATTTATCAAGGTTACCATTTACTGATATAGTCATGGTCATTTTCCTTTCTTTTAGAAAAGTAGTAAAAACAGTTGATAAACATTGCTCTTAACCGTGAGGTTTGAAACCACTAAATAAGAACAATAAACCAACACCATGTAGGTGTACTACTTTAATAATATATATTTTAAAAAATGAGCATGTTGACTTATGCTTTAGTTTATACCAGAACAACCACGGCAGACATAACCTTATACCCCTGTAGACCCAATACGGATCTACAGGGGCTAAGGCTATCTATCGATCAATATCTTACTGTTGTACCACAAACGGCATGCGTTCAGCTACGGCAGAAGCCAAGTTGATCACGCGGATGCGTACCAAGATCGGCAAGTGAACGATGTGGGTAAACCAAGGTTGTACCATCACTTCGTGTTGGTATTTATCGCCACGAGCACGGCTGACGACACGTGGGATCTCACGTTTGTCCAAGCAGTTACCGAACCACAGCGGCAGGCTGATGTTGCCAGACTTAGGTTTACCGAAGGACAAGAAGATGGTACCTTCTTCACCGTCTTTACCACCATCGGTCAGACGTTTGTCAGTACATTCTTCCAGAGTGAAGTCGAAACCGCTACCCAATACACGATCATCACCATCACGGTAGATGAACTTAGCAGTAAAGGTATCGGCAATCGCAATCACGTGAGGTTTGAAACCACCAGAAGCGATGTCGCTCAGCTCGTAAGCAGCAGCCAGTTCAGACTGACAGTAAGCTTTAGTCATCTCAACCAAGATGAAGTTAGCAAACACGCTGTTCACGTTGTTCAGACGATCGCTGGTTTGCAGAGATTGAACGGCTTTCTTCACGTCCAGAGTCAAGTCGCTGCAATAGGTGTTAGCGAACCATTGACCTACACCGATAACAGACTTGTTGAACGGCTCAACGAAGCTCAAGTTCTTCGGTTGAGATTGCAACATGTGGATCACGTCGTACAGAGCAGTGATACCGGCATTAGAACGGCGGATGAACGACCATTTGATCAGTGTATCGATGCGTTGGCTATCGCTGGTAGTATCAGCATCATCTTTAGGACGACGGATCGCCAAAGGAGAGTGCAGACGTACACCGTAGATCAAACGTTGTACACGGCTGTCCAACAGTTGGCCATGTTCACGCAAGTTGGCGTTAGTACGAGTGGCATCCAGTTCGTAACCTACGATCTTCATTTTGCTTTCGATGTCGGCAACGAATGCTTTAACAGATGCGTCTTCCAAAGACAACTCTTCGTGAGTGTCTGCTTTACGCACTGCTTTAACTTTCACGTTAGCAGTGTTCACCTGTACAGTACCAGTGTCAGTATTACCTGTACCGTTTACTTGGATGCGCAGCAACACTTCCCAGTTGTTGGTGGTCAGCACATTCAGGCTAGTCGGCAGAGCTTGGCTATTGGCACCTTTGGTGTCTTTAGTCAACAGGTGAGTAGACACGTCGTATTGCAGTTGGATGCCTTCACGGTCGCCAGAAGGCATGTAAGTCCATTGGGACTGTTGATGGAATTGCAGGTTAGAGAACAATACCACTTCACCGTCCAGTTCCAGACCCAAAGTTTTCAGGAATGGGTTAGCGGAGATCTGGTCAGTGTCATCCTGCATACCACGGCTCAACATACGGTCAGGTTGAGCGATGTCCAACAGCATGATTTCTTTACCGACAGCCAGCAAGCTGGTTTGGATGGTTTCACCATAGTCGGTGGTTTTGGTGTACGGAGCCAGTTTAGTGGTATCAACGAAGAACTGATCGTTGGTGTTCTTACGGTATACCGGCACGATGTCGGTGAAATGAGATTTCAGGATCGTGTGGTCACGCAGAGCTTTCACGATGTTTTTCTGGTTGCGATAAGCATCACGTTTGCCATCTACAGTGTACTCTTTAGAAACGAATACAGTCGACAGTTGTACGTCGATGGTGTAGTTGTTCTGGGTAGAGTCCATGGTGATGGTCGGGAAGAACAACTCAACAGCAGGAGTCTGTTTGGTCGGGTTGATGTTGTAGGAAACAGTCATCGCCAAAGTGTTCATCATGCCGTGTACTTCGAAAGACTCGGTAGATACGTCACCACCGACGACTTCACCGATGTCGGCTTCACCACCCAGAGGAGACACCAAAGTGTCGGCATCGCGCTGTGCTACTGCTTTAGAGTAAGCATCAGGATCTTGAGCAGCGATCAAAGACTCACGGATGTTATCCACTTGATCTTCGGAGAGCTGCTGGTTGGTTTCAGCTTCGTAAGCAGTTTGGATTTCGGTAGTTGCATCATCCAGTTGATCGGCAACCGCATCAGCAGCATGTTGATCACCATCGTTGAAGTTTTCCAAAGTCAGGAACGCACGACCCAACAGGGCGCGGGATTCATTACCCAACTGAATTTTGTTGTTGCCAGCCAAAATACCGAAAATGGTTTGGGTGTTTTGGTTGGGCTGTACTGATTTGATTTTACTTTTTACCAGTGCCATTTTGATTAAAACCTTTACGTAAAGAGTTTAACTACATTCCTAGAGTATCGGTTACCCTAGATCTGTAGAGTTTAAAAGAGGATAGATTAGAGAAGAGTCTGTAAGTAATGCGAATAGACACCTAATCGCACCAATACATCCTCACGTTGGTAGACGCTTGTTTTCCTAATCATGGCTCGTAGAGTTTCATCGATAAAAGATTGAAAGACATCTGTCTTATCATGCTGTAATGCATCCAAGTTACCATGCAAAAACGGCACAGAGACTAGGATACAAGTGCCAGCATTTACGGCATCTGTCCAATCATACATGTCGAGAATCCCTGTATCCAGGCCTTTATCTACGATACCGGCGGCTAGAGCGGCCAGTGCGTATTGCCTGTATACTTCGTGTTGACCCTCCTCTTCGGATGTCAACTCTTCAAGTGTCAGTGCGCTCTGATCACGCGCTGCCCACAAACTACGCAGATCCGTGGCCTCACTCATGAGTGGAGTAAGTAATTTGGATGCTGCACTAGTGTCATCTAGTGGCTCTAATGCCACACGATAAAAACCATTCAACCCCATCAATCGATCAATCGATGTCTTAGGCAATAGTGTCTTTACCGTTTGATAATCCAGTAATGATTCTAAATCGATATTGCGTCTTTTAAAGTCAGCAATGATCTCTCGTGGTACGAATAAGTAATCAACTTTATTCACAGGCGATTCCTTGTATCGCTTGTATTGTTCCGCCAATAAGTTTTCCATTTTGTCCTTGTCCTAGGTATCCCTATATTAGTAAATAGTAAATGCGACTGAGCAGGGAGTAGCAACGTGCGACTGACTAAGGAGCAAATAAGTCAGCAAGTCTCTTTAACTATGCTCAAGTGAGACAGAACAAACATAGGCATGCTATTTCCTATTAGGCGATCTGTCTTCGCTAATCATACAAAGTTTTTAATAGTATATAGCATCCCAAAGAATATTGCTACTAGAAACGCCGGATAACAAAGGAAACCATCTTAAAATGAACCTGAAGATCATCCTGACCAAATGTATTTGTTTACTGTATCGTGAAGCACAAATCGATCAATATGGCCATTCTGATACCATGATTAAAACGATACTGAAGACCATTAGACTGAAAGAGAAAGACATTACAGGTACTGAATCTGTATTAAAGTCTCTAAAAGAAGTAGTAGAGAGTATCATGTCTCGTGAAGACATAATGCCTAAGCGTGAAATATTACAAGCAGCACAAATCGCTTGTTCGACTGATACTGCCCTATTTGAAAGCATACAAGACGATATCTTAGTCGATATTGAAGATCAGTCTGAAATCATCAGGCAAGTATTAAGCTACAGATTCCAACTGAATAAGTACCTTAAGAATCAAGAAGCAGAAAGACTCATCGAGAAGCTCTATCAGAAAGTCAAGTTTGAGCCTGATAGTGTGGATAACATGGATGAATTCCTATCATCCAATGCGATGAAGATTACCGAGTTGGTATCCTACAGTGGTGAAGTCATGCCTGGTATCATCTCCGTGATTGATTTCGATGATGTAAAACAAATTGAAGCAGCCATGCAGGAGTCTAAAGAGCAAGCTGAAGGTAAGCTCATGATCAAAACACCATGGCAAGCTTTGCAACGCATGACACAAGGTGGATTACGATTAGGTGACTTAGTATTGCCGGCAGGCTTACAAGGTGCAGGTAAGAGTTTCATCTCCCGTAATCTATTCTTAGCTGCTTGTTGCTTGAACGATCCCAAGCCATTGATGAAAGACCCTAAGAAGAAACCATTGAATGTTACCTTCAGTTTCGAGGATAATAAGCTATTGGTGATCAATGACTACTACCGCATCCTGAAAGGCGTATACGATGGTGTAACGGTTAACCAAGAACACCTGCGAAACATTACCCCAAGTGAGTCGTCAGACTGGGTACAGAAAAAACTGAAACAAACAGGATACCACATCCAGTTTATTAACAATAACCCATCCGAAGTCTCCTACATGGACATCATCAACCAACTCATCCGTTTCGAGACAGAAGGATACGAAGTCCACACGGTACTGATTGACTACATTAGTCTGGCTAATCGAAACGGACTAGGCAATGTACGCAGTGACCAAGACATCCAGGAACTCTTCAGACGAGTGAAGAACTATTGTTTATCCAAACGTATTTTGTTAATCGCACCACATCAACTATCGACTGAAGCTCTAGAGATCAAACGTAACAACGATAGATACCTAGCCCGTACTGTCGCAGCATTGGGCTACTATCAAGACTCTAAAGGTCTGGGACGTGAACCTGAACTGGAGATCGTCGTAGACAAAGTAGTCGACAACGGTAAGAGCTACATGGCTTTTGCCCGTGGTAAACACCGTGGTGTCGGTGATACACCTGAAAAAGATAAGTTCTTTATCCTTCCCTTTAAAGAATGGGGATTGGCATGGGACATCGATACGATAGACACATCCTTAACCAAGTTCGGTCAAGAACGTACTTCTACTGGTGAAGTAGATGATGATTTTGCATTAGCTGAATAGAGCCTATTATACCTACTCCTCTTACTATCCTAGTGGTAGTAAGAGGAGTATAAGCATGTGACGTATATTCTGTTTAATCTATACCAAGGAAACAAACATGGGTATTTTTAGTAATATATTCCGTGGTAGTGTCGGTTTAGAGTTCGATGACGCTAATAAGACAGTGACGATTACTGGTGTCGGTACCAAACGTGTATTAAGAGACTTCTCTATCTACGCAGGTAGTAAAGTCACTGAAGCCATGATACTGAAACGATCACTTAGTAGCTTCACGCTCTATAGCTTCTATCTACCTGATATCCACCACATTGTTGATACACTATTAACCGATAAGAAATTCAAGAGACGATTAACCTCTACTCGTTATTTAATCGATCTAGCCAATACCTTTAAAGAACTACCATTAACGCAAAGTATCGAAGAGATACAGAGGATGGAAGACAAAGACTATCCTGTAATCGATACCTCTTTCTTAAAAGATGTCTTCCATGGATTCGGTACACAACCATTTAGCTTATTGTCACATCAGCAACAACTGATTAACTCATCGTTCTATAAGTCCGATAAGTTAGGTCTAAAAGGTTACCTATACGATAGTTCAGTCGGATCAGGTAAGACACTGAGTTCTCTTTCTATCGCTAAACTGAAACAAGCCGATAAAGTCATCGTAATCTGTCCTAAGAAAGCCGTCATGGAACCTTGGCAAGCCACGATATCGAATCAGTACAAAGTGACCCCTACGCTATCGCACAGCATGGAACCTACCTTCAATACAGAAGCTGAGTTCATCGTAACACACTACGAGTCTTTAGGTAAGCTAATCGGAGCAGTAAAAAAGAATATTAAGCATTTCCAGAACAAACGTGTCATGGTCATCGCAGATGAATGCCACAACATGAATAGCTACAAATCGGATAGATCCACTAACTTTAGAGAGTTGTGTCGTCTAGTCGATCCGATATTTTGTTTGTGGATGTCTGGTACACCATTAAAAGCACTAGGCTCTGAAACGATGACGATGTTCAGTACCATCGATCCATTGTTTACACCTAAAGTAGAGAAATCATTCCTGAAAGTATACGGTATATCCGGTACGCATGCGATACAGATCATGGCATCCAGACTACAATTAGTTAAATCCACCTATAAAGGCGTAGCAGTCGATAAGGAACTGAAGGTACATGATGTTAAGGTAACACTACCAGATGGTGATTACTATACGCTAGATGCAGTATCAGCACGTATGTCTGCGTATGTTAAAGAGAGAAGTGCCTATTACGAGAAGAACATGGATAAATACGTCAGTGACTATTTCACTGGTATAGCCATGTATAAAGATACGATCAAGATGAGTCGAGTCAAGTTAGCTGAACTAGACTATTACTTATCTTTATCGAAAAGACTACATCGTAGCTATAACCCTACTTCACCTGAAGATAGGGAAGCAGTCGTCTATACGAACCATTTCGAAGATAAAGTCATCATCCCTAACTTATCCAATGCAATGAAGCATGTCTTCCGTAAAGCCAAGTCAGTCTACAAGTACGTAACACTGACTATCGTAGGTGAAGCACTAGGTAATATCCTAGGCCGTGCACGTATCGAGTGTAATACCAAGATAGTCGAAGCCATGCGTAGTGAGAAACAGACTAAGATCATCTACGATGACGATAGTACAGATCAGCTCTCTGTCGTAGACTTAGTAGAAGGTGCGAAGAAGAAGACACTCATCTTTACGGATTACGTGGATGTGGTTAAGAGAACAGCAGCTATCTTCCAAGAGGAAGGGATGACACCTATAGCCATATTCGGTGAAACCACTGGTGGTAATGCCATGGCACGTGATGTCCAGATATTCAAGAAAGAAGCCAAAGTTAATCCATTGGTAACCACATTCAAGACATTGGGTGAAGCAGTGCCATTGACTGAAGCGAATCGTATTATCTTCTTGAATATTCCCTTTAGGAGTATTACGTACGAACAGGCATACGGACGTGCTTATCGCTTAGGACAAGATGAAGATGTGGATTTATTTAAAGTAACACTGGATACGGGAGATCAACCAAATATCTCCACTCGTAATGATGATATCATGCGCTGGTCTGATGAGATGACTTCCATCCTATTAGGTAAGAAAGTAGCCAATACTACAGTAGAAGAAGCCATAGCACCTACTCCTGTATCTCAGTTAGTATCATTCAGTCCGGTATCACCTGGAGTAACTAAGACGCATGAATGGTAAGATAAATTAAAAAAAAAGAAGAGCAGACATATCCTTATACCCCTGTAGACCCATTACGGATCTACAGGGGCTAAGGCCTATGTTATATTACACGATAATCTGTACGTAGAGGTTATCATTTAACCGATAGATACCACCTACAGGCGATAATACATCAGTCGTTACCATCCCTTTAGAGAGACGATAGCTGTCGATAAACAGAGTAGTATCCACACCATCCGGATCTTTCAGTGTCACCCGAGCACCTTGATTCGGACAAACACTACCACCATTAGGCACACGATCAGTTAAGACATAGCCTTTCACCTTACGGTATTTGCCATCCTCTAAGATGTAGTACCAGTCCCAACCATACAGATGATCGTCCTGATGCTTAGCATCACGAATGAACTTCAGACGTTTCAAATCAGGCAATTCAACACCATCAGTCACTGGAGACAATAGTTTAGAGCGCACACGATAAACATCATCCGTCGATATCTCAATGTCATTTACCTTACCTACATACGCCAAGTAAACATAACCATCAAACCAACGATATACAAAATCATTAACGATATCGGAACTGTTCTCGATACGGATGATTTCCATTACGATACCGAAGAATCGCGCACGCTCATCAGCCGGTACATGTTGACGCACCAAATCAGCCAAACATACCCATTTGAACTGATTGGTATCTGCATGTGCCTTCAGGTAAGATACCAATGCGTGACGATTACGTACAAGATCATCTATCGTGATATTAGGAGCCATGATGTCGTATTTCATGTTGCTAACGATCACACCGTAATAGACCAATTCATTCTTAGTGGCTTTAGCAAAACCACTAGAAGTAAAGTTATCCAGTATAGGACAGTCAACGTAGAACGAAAGACCAGTTAAGTCTTTCCTCTCATTCAGGATAGACCTACTGAATGAATAGCCAATGGTGCTGGCTATATCCCACGCAGAAGGAATGAACGAATAGTCTTCAGTCTTAAACTTCACCACAGCACGATAAGGCGTCAGTTTTTGCTTAAATACGTCTTCTTCCTTATCGACTAGATAATCAATCGTAATCTCAGCTTCACGCCGAGTATCCTTACCATTGCTATCATCAACCAACTCAATGAAGTCTTCAGTACGTATATCAGCGAAGTTACGTTTGGCGTTTTCACCCAAATCGAATCTTACGCCTTCTTTCTTATTAAAGGCTTCAAGATCAAACACCATAATGCAGTCAGGATGAGACTGAATATAGTCACTGAGAGTTTTAACATTGATAAAACGCCACCAGCCATACTGACCAACGTAATATTCCAAATCATCAGCATGATCGGACAAGAAGCCAGTAGGCACGCTTGATATATCGACAGCGATGATCTCAACATAGTCAGTTGGATTAACATCTGGGAAGTATTTGTCTAAACGATTAACCGCTTCACGATACAAAGACGAGATAGCCGATACAGAATGAGACAAACACACCATCGTGCTCTTAGACTCAACGATGTTCGTAGTGACATTAGTCGGCAAGTAGAAGATACGTTGGCTATCGAATGGATCTTTCAAACCAAACTTCTCATGATCTTTAACACGTATAGCGTACACCATACGGCTATCGTAATCAGGTGTGTAAGTCGAGAATATACCGACACAGCTAATGGGTTGTGGGATCAGACCGCGCATTACGGTAAGTGTATCACCACAGTTAGCCAAACCAACGATTTCACTGGTATTGGTATAGCTGTCAGGTACAGCCCAGAGCTTAGCGTGTTCTTCCATGGCTAGTGCGCACTGCACCTCATCGTCGTAGCAAGTCGGGCGAGGATGGTCTTCTTTACTTATTAATGCTGTAATAGGCCGATTAACGTGTTTGGCGACGATACCCACATCGTAACCGTAAGAGATATCCTTATACGAAAGCGGTACTGGATTCTCCAAAAAGATATCGATAAAAGACATCTCACGATGACGCAAGATGTTCTCTTTAGTATCCGGTAAACGAGCAACACCGTATTTATAAGGTTTTACTATCATGTCAAGTTTCCTTTCTATAGTACATGAAAAAAAAGTATACACACTACCTATACCCCACTAAGGACTATAGGTAGCTATATACCGTACGATTACTTACTTCTCTACACCAAACAACTCACCACGTGGAGTAGACAATATAGTCAATTTACCCTTAGCGACATGTCTAAGATAGATGTGTTTATTCATTAACCTAGTGTATAGATGCATACTACCCGAGTCAATCACCATATCCGGAGTAATGACAAATGTGTCATCCTTAACACGCTTAATTTGCGTACTGTGGAGGCATTCGTTACCATCTTCGTCATTCGCACCACCATGCTCAAAGACCGGCATAACCATCATTACCTGACGCTCTTTGGCATTGTAAACCAACTTGTTGACATTGTACAATCGCTCTTTAGAACCAAACGACAGATCCACCACAGGTGTAACCACGTCATGATCGTTCAAACCTACTGTTTTCACACGTTCACCAGTGATGTAAGTACTGTCTATAAACGACAGATTACGATTCAACGCATTGACGATATCCTTCTGGCTTATGGTGCCACGAGCGATCCAACGCACACCCATGGTCTTACCGGTACGTATGTTACAAATACCTGAACGTATAGAGATATACTTACCGATACTACCTAATAGTTTCGTCAACAACACATTGTTCTCAACCACAGGCTGAAGATCGTATTCAGTCACTACATCAGTACTCAGCTTATCAGCTATCGCATGGAATGACTCAATGAACCTCAACATTTCTTCAGGTGTAATCACCACTTCGTCGAAACCCAATGAGAAGAAGACGGCATGGTGGTTATTCGGACTTTCATGATAACGCAAACCCACATAGCCGTATTTCATGCCTTTCTTTATCAGTTTAGGATCGATCTTCTTGATCTCTTCATCGAAGTCAAAATGGCGGTTATCCAGCATCATTTCGATACGCCTAACCGTTGTCGTGATCTCATCGACACGTACATCGCCGATACATTTAGGTGTATACTCCTTATCGCTAAGTGTATAAACGCCTTCACTACTCTCACCTCTTTCGGGATCAGTAACCGGTACGATGATACGCAATAGATCACCACCTTCGCCTACCATGTCTTCTATCGTGCTTAAAGGAATAATAACGTCAGAACCACCTATATCAGCATCCATCACGTAGATCTGTTTCTCCACATCCCAACTACCATTCGGATCGTATCGATCACCCAAAGGTATAGTCAAGTCTATCGGCAACACACAAAGCTCGTACTCAGTATCGCCATAGTGCTCTTCCACACGCCCTAATAGCTCATCGAAGTCTTCGACAGTGTAATAGTCAGGATTGCTCTCTAAATAGCATACGCACACAAACTGACCCAAATAAGACATATCACTAGGACCACCCTCACCATCCGTTAGATAGAGGTGTGTCGTATCGTACTGAAGCTTCCATTTACCGTCTTCTTTATAACGAATCACGTAGATGAAACCTTCCGACTCAGGAATAGTATCAATCGAGCCTACTGTATCCTGAATACGTACTAAAGTAGACACTTTCGTATTGAGTGGTGACACGTAATTTAGCTCACCTCGGTCTGTTTCTTGATTAACTTTATTACGTGTCTGTTGATTGTATTCGTCATGGTAAGCATTTAAAGCCTCAGTGATGAGAAGCTTGGCGTACTCGATATCTGGTTTCATTAAGGCTTTCGTCAACTCATGATCAGGATATTGGCCAGTGAAGTGAGCGCAGATGAATGCTTTGTCAAAACGACGTTCTGTCGTATCATTACCCAACCAGTTCATGGTGTTGAGGTAAGACAACACTGTAGGCAATGTATCTGGCAACTTGGCCAATGCAAACGTTTCTTTCAGTGCTTCTTTTACTGATTTACTCATGTCTTAAGCTCCTTGTTTTTCACCATACTCGGTGTTGATAATAATAGTAGGTTGATAACACATGTTCTCACCTTCCCCACCAAACTCAATAGTCTTGAAAGTGAAACTACACCCGATAGCTTCTTCTGTACGTTTCCTAAGTCCTAGGAAATTCTCGGATTGCTTAGTAGCATAAGCGTAAGACTGATTGCAAACCAAAGAAGTAAAGAACATACTGAGTTTACTCTCTAATCTGCGTTTAAATTCCGGCATGTCGTTAACATCAAGATCAATATCGCATTTGAACTCAACGTTCTTCCAAATGTTGTATAGTATATTCGTCATATCGCCGATCAACCAGTTATAGGTGGTGACAGTCCATTCACTCACGATGGCTTTAGTGAATAACATGGGTTTAGTTTCTTTTTCACCTTTGTTCACTCGACAGTCAGTAATGGCCTTAGTGGCATCGAATACAAGATCAATGTCCCCGTCTTTACTGAAATCAGTATCATCGATGGTTTTTAACGATGTGGGCTATACCTTCACCACCATTAAGTTCCCTTAAATGGAAGGAATTACCAAGATAAACCTTACCATTGAATAAACTGTCTTCTTTATCCGAGAACAATGTAAACTGTTCGTCGTTATTGCCTTCTGTTAGTTTATCGTATATCTGGTTAAGATCTACTCTCGCACCGATCTTACTAGCAAATAAAAAGAAGGCATTGATACGGGTATAGATACTGGCATCGAACCGGATACGACCAGCTTCCAACAATCCTTTGCTCAGATCACCGAAAACAGTGAACTCTTTCAGGTAACTATTACTAGGTTCCACACCGAACTCTAATCGCATCGCAAGATACGTATCTTCACCTTCTTTAATCTTAATGTTTACAGTGCGAGTATCACCTACGTGTTCTACCGCATTCAGTTTAGCCTCCAAATGGCCAACGATACCGTAAGTCTTCGAATCGAAGAATTCTTTTAAATAACTGGTTTCCATTTTACGCTCCTTAGAAAAAAAAAGATAAAACACCCAACTACCCACTAGGAGTAGTCAGGTGTCTTATTACTTACTACAAACTACAAATTAGCCTTCAAGTCTTGGGTGTTCTACCACAGACAGATAGAGATTACCGTGGATGTCTTCAGACACCATGATTTCATCAGGTCTGTCGGATGAATGACATACGGACAATACATCATCCGTAAAGTCAATTTCACGTTTAATCAAACGCTCGATATCCTTCACGTAGTCTCTACGCCACAGATCGCATTCAGGTGCGTTTTCCCATTCAGCGTAAGAATTCACACTGATCAAATCGCGATACGGATGATTACCCAGATACAACATCAGATCATCGGCATTCTTCACCTTATCCTTAGGCACGCAGAGCATGTAGACATTAGTAAAGAACTCCTTATCCTTACCGTCTGGTGTTACCGGATAGGTATCGATATCCAACGCACCGTGGAAGTAATCGGCAGATGGTTTCCAATACGGAATAGTCAAATCACGTAACTTCAACCATTCGGCTACTTCTTTTACATCCAAACGATAGCATTCACGCATCAATGGCATACCGATATCTACAGCTTCATCACGATCACATCCGCAGGTCTTAGACAACGCCACGAAGTAATCATTGCCCTTACGGGTGTGATAAGCCCAAGACAGAGGTTCAACACTTGCCAAGAGATGAGTCAGATAGGCATGGTTCAGGTAGTAGTAACCATTCTTAAACGGCAAGAAGTCAACATAGTCTTCAGTCGCCAGACGATGTGCAGTGACGTAAACATGACCATGGTCTTCGATGAACTCACGTACACGACTTTCCAATACCAACAAATCATCCACTGAGGTTTCTTTGTTGATGGCATCTTCAGTCAACACTTTGGTATCATTCACGATGTAGTACAGAGTGTAGTCACTACCGAATACAGCCACATCGATTACGTGGTCAAATACCGGCTGATGGTGTAGCCCAGCAGCCTTCAGTACCACATCGTAGAGTGCTTGGCTGACTGACGGTGCGTCTTCACGACCTTTCAGACCAGAAGCAGCGTAGATCAATGTGCGAGTGTTCCTAGCTACGAGGCGCAGATCCACATTGTGCTCATTTACCACCAGATCGTATTTGCTGTAGTCACCATCTACTTTAATTACCGCATCAGTAGGCATTCCAGCAAACACGGATTTCGGGATGAAGTAAGCACCGATGCCTTTGTCTTGGAAAATCGTGTCTTCCTTGTGGTATCGGTTAAATGTCAGGTTTACTGGCACGATGGCGATGTCCACAACTTTGTCTTCAGATGTCAGGCGTTCCTGGATCAAACTGGCCATGATGGTAGCCACATGCGGATCGTAATACGCCACGATGAATTCTTTGTTGTCTTCGAACACATCGCGATTCGCACTCTGAACATCGTCTTTACGTTTTACCGGATAAGTATCACCATGGTATTTCTCAACACCATTTTCAGTTACGCAGATGGCATAAGCCGTCAGTTTATCGTATACCCATGGCTTGAATACAGCCGCTTCATGCATGGCTACGACAGGGGCCAACATTTCACCTTTAGCCAATACGTGTTTTACTTCTTGACGATGCAAGTAAGCCAGACAACTATAGCCTTTATCAACCAGGATGAGTTCGTTGAACTTAATGGCTACATCACGGATGAGCTGGTTGTTCGGTACGACTGTTGAAGATGGGTCTTGCTCACGACAATACCAACCGATACCGCCCATGATGTCTTGTACTTCCAGCGTCATGCTGCGTGTATTAGTCGGCTCATCGACGGCACGTTGCTTAACACCAATCTCCATGCGTTCCTGAATAGTGCCGGTACTGCAACAGGTCAACTTGTCCAACAGATACTGGGCGATGGTATCGACTACTTTAGCGTCAGGTTTTGCTGCTAATTCGGGTGCTACTTGTGCTACTTCTTGTGCTTCGTTTACTTCATTGTTCATGTTTTCCATGATAAAATTCCTTTTAAGGTAAATGATAAAATACAACTAGGGTAGAAAAATAGACTTACGTATAAGACATAGGCGACTAAGGTAGATGAAGCTAATAAAAGCCTCATCTACCCATGTCTACTTTAATAATATATATCTACAAAAACAGGCATGTTAACCTAATTCGTAAACGATAGAGTGATAAAGATCAATATCGTCTTCATCTGGTACTAATAGGCGAACTTTCTTAACATGCAGACCACTCTCAGCACAGACTGAGTAGATCTTCACTACCACGTCTTCTAACGCCATGAACTCATTTCTTTCGTTGAGTTTGACGTATCGATCTAAACCATCTTCAGTTGGTACCGTATAACCATACCAAGTTACCACACGCTCACCATCCTTAGTGACAACTACATCAGGATCGAAGCTTCTCTCCAATAAAGCCACTTTATACTTAGCATACGGATACACCAATTCACCCATCCATTTCATGGCAATGTTATAGGCGAATGTTCCGTCTACAGGGAACCACATCTGACGCTCATCCAGATGGATATACGTCTTAGCACCAAAGTTAGTCTCTTCGATTCTATTGGCGATGTAGTGCGGTGTTTTATCGCCTTCTACTACCGTCATCCTGAGTGGATTGTGGAAGATACCGTCGAATGACTTACTAAGTACTTCATCGTCTGTTAGCTTCTCGCCATTTTCAGCTTGCTGTAACTCGATAGCTGCGCAGTTAGTTAGAATATTCACCATGGGTAAGCTATCAGTATCCTTAATAACAAGGCCGGCGACACGGAGTAGGTCGTAGGTATCCAGATACCCACCTAGGCAACTTCTACCGATCTTGGATTCAATATTGAATCTATTTAAGTATAGTTCTTCCTCTTCTTCCAAGAGATCCTTACAGTGATAACCAGATTGATGGTAAAGTTCACCTAGGTGGGGATGATATTTGTACTGTATGTCAATGCATCTAAAGCCATCACCCTTGCGGTAAAACTCTAATTTCATGGTAACGATCTCACTACCTGTCTTCACTGTCTCTTTAATATAGACAAGTGCATGATCGCTCTCTATATTGGCTTTATTGACTTTGTCTGTAATCAAAGCCAGAAAATCGATTTCTTGCATGTTTAACGCTCCTTATCTCAATATTCGAGTTAGTCCTTAGGACTACTGAATGTTTTCCATATTCCGATACTCGTAGCCAACATGGCTTTCGTATCATCTTCTCTCCCTTCGTCTATCTTCCACCCAAAACGAATACGTAAGCATTTGTCTTGTTTAAATGGATAACGATAGACTAAGTAAAACTCCCACGTGTATTCACTGTCAAACTGGAACAACCATCCAGCCTGACCATGATCAGTGGTACCTGTGTCACCATACGACATGATATCGTGTTTGATCTTCTCACCACAGACATCGTAGTCGAAAGTATAACCTTTATTGCGCCATAACCAAGCCACACGGCGTTTAAACATCGCCATCTTACTGTCACCAGGCCATCTGGCTAGATGCCCTTCATCCCCATCTATCGAGTTGTCATGCGTCATGAACCATGCCAAATAAGCAGGCACTTGTCTCGTACCATTATTGCCTAAGCTAATATAAGCAATAAAGGGGGCTAATACCAAGCTTAACACATTGATCAACATAGACACCCAGAACAAAGGTATCCATGTTACCACTTTCACCAACAACATCGGGTAGTCTACTTTCCATTCACTACCACGTGTAACCGATCTTTTTAGATTCATGCTTCCTACATCCTTATAAGAGAAAAAAAAGAGTATACACGACTACCTCTCCATCTAGAGAAGTAGCCGTGCATCTATATAGTAAGCTTAAACCTAATACAGCATTACTCCACTATAGGTTTCAGTTCAGCAAACCTCATGTATCGCATCCTATCGAATACGAATGAAGCATCGCTATTATTACTTATACCATAACGGATATCAGATAGCTCATCTTCAGTAAAGGCTTCTTCTTTCTTGATAACAAGATGGGGAATATAATCACCCTCATCCCAAGAAGCCCCTTTGTTGCTGATGTAGAACATCCTCTCTTGATCGAACTTACTACTATTCAAGATCAAAGAGCCATGGTGTATACCATGCTTATCGGTTACGTTGTCTACTGTTACTTCATCCAGTGGTACGACGATAGGACGTTTGCGTGTATCGAACTCCATGATCTCATCCAAGTCATGTTGACGTGTAAACCAATAGAGTTCGATTAAAGTGCGGCTGTAGGCCACTGTAACGCACATAGGACGATAGGATCCATTTGGGTTAATATACCCTACGTGCGGCCCTAAGATGTCCTCTAAGAGGCTCCTAGAGACATCAGAGAGCATGCAACTGATGTGGTCTATCGTCCAGACATCTTCACGTATCACCGGATAGCGTAACCTATTCGGAAGCAGTGGTTCCATTATCATGTCCTTCCGGATGTACATGCGGTGTAGGGGTACCATCCTTAGCCGTATCTGTCTCTATTGGCCGTGGATAACGAATGTAACGACCGTATTTAAAGAAACCATCCGGCAAGTCACGTTTCTTTTCAACATCGGTCTTGTAGACTAGGATATCCAGCTTGTAGTGATCGATGCGCAGAGTATCTCCTTCACCACTAAAGACAGGTAACAGAGGCAACGAGTCTGCTTCTTTAAACGACGTGTTGTTATCGATCATGATGTCTCTTAAACCGACAGCATAAGGCACTTGTGTCTTATTAAGCAGATGTCCATTGTAGCTTAGGTGATAGTACTTAGGCTCTATATCCTTAGCCACCACATGCTGTAACTTCACTTCGATATCGACAGTATCGCTATTTGGTTGGTTAACAGCAGGATATAAGACATCGGCTAATAAGTTATAGGCACCATTTACCATCAGTTGTTTGGCCATATCGCCGATGATGTTGTCATTGGTCTCACCTACTTTAAACACGTAGGATTGCTTCAATTCAAACTCATCGACACGACCAGTCAGTTCCTTCAGTATGGTCTTCATGGTAGAGGAACACCAACCTAAGCTATCACGTGCAACCATGACTGTACCTGGTGCGTATTCATGGTCACCATCGAACTTGAACACGAAACAATGATCGTATAGATTGCCAGTATCAAGAGCGATAGCCAAACCATACTTGCGTTCGATATCACCACTTGCTTCGTCATTACCACACAAAGCATGGATGGTTTCAACATCCAGGTCACGAAGCTTCAGTTTTTCAAACCATGTGAAATATAAAGTCATGGCTTTGCGATAACCTTCGTTGAACCAGTCTACAAAATCACCAGTATCAGGCGTATCGTCAAATGCCTTTATACTACCACCATCGTACCGTACGATAGTCGGTACGTACTTGTATTTGTGTTTGCCTTCATCCGTACTGCGTTTCTCGTACATGATGCGGATATCACTGCGATAGTCAAAGTCAGCTTCGTGGTAATGTTCAGTTACCACTTGTTGTAAATCCACAACTACACGCTGATGCGTCTTAGTAACATCGTCGTTACTGCTTAATAGCTTACCGATGTAGTCAATCAAATCTACTCTAGAATGGGTCATCTTCGATTCCTTCCAAATGAACACTAACAATATTTCTCACTTCAGCAGCTACTTTAGCTACTTTCTGCCTAACCATTTCTTTCATGAAGTTTTTCAAGGCAAACAACCAAAGGTGTGTATTACCGATGAACTCACCATGTGATCCGATATGCAGGAGAATACATGCTTCAAACAGAGCGAAGCCATCTTCACTTACCATGTTCTTGGTGATGTTAACACTGACGCTAGAGCGCGTTTCAGGCAACGGCAGTACAAAGCCACTTAAGCCTTCTAATGACATCCTAAATTCACCACCATACATCGAGAGATTGCTGTTGTGTAAAAAGCTCTCGATTACACGATCGAAGATAGTAGCCTCTGCTCCTTCGAACTGACGCTTTATCTCCTTCTTGATGTACTTCCGTATTTTAGTACGAATCTCATCCATCGTAGGGAATGGCTTAATGAGGTTATTGTTTTCCAGATATTCCGGTGGGTTATAGGTGAACTCAATAGGCACCATAACGCCTTCTTTCTCTCTACACTTGATGGTGAAGAGGTCTTTCTTGAAAACAGGATCGACCACACGAAGCTTGAGGTCACAGACCTTCTTAACATCATCGTACGTCTTGATGGTGTCGTTTACTGTACTGATGGCATCAGCCAATACATCGCGCACTACAGCTACATCTTTCATTTTGATTCCTTTCTAGGTTGGTTTTATACTGGGCTGTTAAGCTTAGTAAATCAGTTAACTGTTTAAACTACTTCTACTGTAGTATTCAGGATGTCTTTATACGCAGGCCACAGGGATGCTTCTATTGATAGTATCTGACCTACCATTGCTTTAATGGCGTACAGATTACCGTAGAAGAAGGATGTATTTAGCCACTTGCCATCAAACTCCTGTTGACTGAAAGTGCCTAAATGCGTGAAGTTTTTATCTCTAGTCAAATTGGCAAAAACCAAATGTAGGCCATGTTCAGGTACGTACAGTCGACCTGCATATTGCTTGGTCGTCATGTCCTCACCATTGATTTCTTTTTCCATCCATTCACGGATGGTCAGTTTATCTTCGAAGCCGAAATCTGTAACAATAGCATCACTGTAAGATTCAGCGATGAAGTCGGCACCATTGCGTGCCTCTTCTAGTGATTTCTCATCACGAGGACTCACGGTGTATGTCGTGGTAAAAGCTACATTGTCTTCATCTTTAGCATCGATGAATTGGTTTTTAACGAATACTGCGTAATTTGAGTTGGCCACGATAGGCTCCTTTCTGAACTAAGGGTAAATAATAAAAGTGGATACTAGAGCAAATCACTTTACTCATCCACTACGTTAATAGTAAGTATCTGTAATAATTGCTATACTACGGCAGCATATACCCTATACCACCTATAACCCAACTAGGGGCTATAGGTGGCTATAAGTGTACTACTGATCTACTATTTCAACTTTACTGTAACCTACGTAGAGCAAACTGTCTGCTAACGCATCTACGTAGACAGTACCGATACCTTTGCTATCTAAACCGTCTCGATTCAGTCTAACCTGATCTTTCACTAATCGACTTCTGATTTCACTCAGTATTTCATCTACTGTACCATACTCGCTTCTATTCAATACCAATGTTTCATCGAATGGATGGACACGACGATAATAGATACGTGTTGGATGAGGTACGCCATCGATACGATAACTGACATCTAAGCGTGTATTCGGATGGGATGTGGTGAGTGCATTCTCAAGCCATACAGGTTCACCTAGTTCTACATCTGTTGCTTCCAGAGTGATCACTTTGTCATTCAGTAACAATCCTAACATGTTCTCGAACGCAGAAGCATATCTGTCTATCTGGTATACGGCCATCTTAACCACCATTTCCTTTATTGAGTTCTTTCGGTATCGCATTGTAGAACCCACCCATGCGATAATCTTGTCTTGGATAGTGTAAACAACGCACGATGATTTCACCTTTAACAAAAGGACTGTTACCCGCTAATCTTAAACGAGCCACTTGGTCTTTCTCTTCTAACATGTAGAAGTTCTTACTTTCAGCATCCGTCAATTCATCCAGACGATAGCCTACCACATGACCATTGTTAATACGGGCTAAATAACCCATGAATCCAGTTAATATCGTATCTTTAAACAACTGATAACTTAAATTGTCTTTTTCACCTGTATCACCAGATGGATTCAATATCACTATCGTCAATATCGTACCATCCAGTGTAATTTGTACCTGATGTTTACCGATACTGAATGTCTCTAATAATCGAGCTTCTATCTGGTATTGGTTAAACAAGTAAGCCAATGTTAAATAGAATACATCGATCATGATCTCTTTAGGCTTAAAGACAGCATTACCGATCATGAAAGAAATCTTATTGTTTACCCTCTCTAATACAGCCATCGTACGATAATCCGATAAGTAGTAGTTTACTAGAAGTGCTTTGTCATCCACTGCATCAGGTCCGTCGGGATTCCTTAACAAATGATTCTGGCCATCTTCTGTAGTAAACAAGTAAGACAACAAATCATGGTCATTCATGGCCAATATATCATCTCCATTACCATCGTACAGAGTAACGTCACTGTCCATATCGGCATGATGCTTACTCATCAAGGCAAACTTCAAATGGGATTTCAATGGCGCAGGTGTGATCGTACCGGTTAACTTAATCGGATAAGTGGCACTACCAAAGTAAATCGGACTTAAAGGATGCGCCATGATGAATGCTTCACCATCGATCATCTCCACATTGAATGGATATTTCTCATCGTTACTGAATAAACGAATCTTATTAACATAATCCGTTAAGTTATCGTCCGTGGCTTCACCATGTACCGTTTCGTCGTATTCGATAGGTTCAGTAGCAGCAGGTAATTGGATGCGGTTATAGTGCGTGATGATGGCTTTAGTCTGTGCATTCTTAAAGGCATCTGAACCCATCCTTAGGTTAATCTGTAAAGTACTGTTATAAGCATTACCCTCATCGTCTCGGTGTAGGCCATCACGCACACCGAATGACTCTATATCGCCTACTATCTCGTAAGGAGATGATCTGGCAATTAGCTTTAATAAGTTCTCTGTCTGAGAGAGTGATAAATCAACTAACATGTTATTTCAAACTCCTGTATAAAGTTTAGTCTCACACTCTTAGTAAACAATGGTGACATACCGATAGGTACGTTTGATACGATAGTACTAGGCTATCGCCAGATAGCCTAGTACGATAGTGAGAACATATCCCTTACACCTACCTACCCCTAATACAGGGAGTAGGTAGGTACAAGGCTTAATAAACTACATTAGGCTAACTGACCACCTTCAGGTTTAGTAAAACCTGAGAGTTCAGTTTTTAACTCACTTTTTTCCTCATGTTCAGTTGATTCTTCATGAGTCTCTTCTTCAGTACTGTCGTTTTCAGCTTTCATGTACACCAAACGAACCTTCTTACCAGTACAGATGTTGGTAAAAACAGATTTAGGTTTGATTTCGTACACTTTAGCATGCTCGTGTTCGTACTCGGTATCTTCCACAATATCCACAGAAGGATACACTGTATTACCCAATACCGACTTAACTATTTGTTTTACGTATGGTGAGAAAGTAGAATCATCTACACTGGTGGTGATCTTGTTGTGTTTGCTATCGTCCACTTCCAACATAGCGGTCGTAGATTTAACAATCAATGCGATATCTTGATCTTTATCGCCAGTATAACTGGCTGCGAATATATCATTGTCTTTCTCACCAATGGATTCATCTTTTTTACCAACCGTTTCTTTCAGGTTAGGTATCTTTTTCAATTCAGCCAGGAATTCATTAGCAAAATTTACTTTTTCAACCGGAATAACCCAGTTACCTATAATGCCTGTTTTATTGGCATAAGCTTGAGCCAGTGTGATATCATTACGGAAACGCACACCTACAACACGTGAAGACAGATTGGTAGTATCTTCGTATCCTGGGATATTAGCGACTGCTCCTATCAGTTCAGGACCGGCTCCTACACCTTCTCCTACATCGTCGTACTGGAAACCGATATCGCTAAACGCATTTGACTGATTGGCGACATGTTCGTCCAGACGTTCAAACGGTTTACCGTACTGGTTGTTGTACATGGTGATATTGTTAGCGGTTAAAATCGATAATGAGTGATTCAATGCAAAAGTGTCAATATCACCATCTGACGTAATAGCCAGAGGAATATTCAGTGGATCTGCGGTAGTCAAATCGGCTACTTTAAGTCTATTAGGGTCATCTTCCCTCAGTTGGCTCTCTTGGGTACCGAAGAAAGTAAATCGTCCGATTTGTGGAACACGATTTTCACTACGATTGTAGCTGGTCGTTTTATTGGCTTGTGACAGATCAAACACAATGAATATTTTACGTTCTACGTCAGTTATACCGAAGTAGAACCACTTTAATATATCCAACTGTGTAAAAGGTGCGGTGAATTCAAATAAACCAATACCTGGTTTT
>ERZ773068.144-NODE-144-length-39327-cov-9.824888_pt1 | contig 39327 bp, 59 predicted proteins | sample MGYA00580620_ERZ773068 | MGnify/ENA primary metagenome ERZ773068 (study PRJEB29015, sample SAMEA2737983) | human oral metagenome | biome: human oral; feature: human-associated habitat; material: dental | place: China | collected 2101 ... | reverse complement strand
ATTTTGCTCTCAATCTTATTCTCTGGTGTTTCTACCACTGTTACTGCGCCATTAGCACCAGCATCGTTAATAGCGTCAAACACTAGATGGCCGATAGCTTCGTCACCCGATGATGTGTGCGCCACATTGTAGAGCAAGTCATCAGTAGCCTCAACCTTATTGTCCTTGATAGCCTTCAGGATGGCTCGCTTGTTTAATTCGATTTGCTTCTGCACAGCACGAGGCTTATCTTTAGCCATCTCTTTAAAGTAGTTGTAGACAAGGTAGGTCATCACGATAGTAAGAGTTGTTGAGTCGCCCGCCGTACGGTTAGTCTTCTCACTAGCTTGGCGCACGAGAGAAATAGCCATGTTCTCTACTGGGTCTGATACAACGAGACGACCAATATTAGTTATACCGTCGTGAGACACGAGAGGCTCGCCGTAGCGATGTTCGATCATAATATTGCCGGAGTTTGCTCCGTATGAGGAATAAGCCACGTCAAATGCCTTTTCAACACCCGTGCTGATCTTATTACGTAGTTCATCCCCGCGCACTACATTCCGTACTGATGTTTGTTTAGGCATCCAGTGAACCTCCATTTACAGCGTCTACAGGCACAAAGATAAACGTCTTGCCATCAACCTCAATCTCTTCACTGTCATTATACTTCGTAAAATATATTTTGTTACCAAGGAATCTCGAGAGTGTTTCCTCTTTATTGGTGGCCACACCGTCTGGGTGAATATACACAGCCTTCAGTGTACCGCTCGTATGACTGCCGTGATCCCCTTGTGAGATAGACAGGCTCGAGCCATATTTGTTAGTTACCTCTACCAGGCAAAACCCCGGCATGACGTGTAACTGTGCGCTCATTGTTGTGCTCCTATTTAGTTATTGCTTGTGTATCCATTATAGCATTAGGCCGGAAACCAAAAAAGAGGCCGGAGCCTCTCTCTTAGTTTAGGTGTGTAGGCTACACTTCGCACCAGAAATAGTGACCAGCTGGAACTGCGCTACGGGTGTAAACCTTAGCACCTGCTGTAACCTTCTTGAGGTTGTCGTAGTCATTAGGACGAACCTGCACACCAGTGTTGGCTGAAACATCCTCGAGAATTTGGTCGCGGAGGTAGACGTAGTCACCTGAAACCTGAATAAACTCAAGGAGTTGTTTGTTATTGATAAGGACGGTGCCATCCTGCCAACCGTCAGCTTGGTGACCAGGCTTCAACTGGATAACGGTGTCTCCAGTTTTGGCGTCGGCTGCCAACCCGCCGTTTTTGTTCGTGGCGTCGTTCTTCATCCCAGTCCAATATGGCTGGGCGTCGGTGTCAGCCGATTTACAATAACGGAACTGCCGCCCCGTGTCTGTAAATGCAATTTGGCCAATCACGCCACGCTTATCTGGAGTCGTGGTAAATTGTGATTCTGGCACTGCTACGCCGTAATTTACTAGCATATTTTGTCTCCTATGATTAAATGCTGTTCTAATTTAATACTAACATATAGGGAGGGATTTTCGCCCCCCCCTATTCTTTCTAGTGCTGTTCTAGAAAATTTGATCGTTTGGTGTTTGTTTCCGTCTTTCTTTGTAGTCTGTTAGTTTCATGTATTTGTCTATTTGGTCTTTTGCATCGTCAAGCCCTACCGCGAAGGTGCATCGATAGCCTCGTTCGCTCAGACGCTTCATGTAGGCGTGTTGCTCTGCAAAGTGTTCATTTGCCCAGCTCCCATCCTTCTTCATGAGGCGAACCCCTTCACGCTTCAGCTCAAGGTACAGCCCATGATACCAATCTCCTGCTAACTGTGCCGGCTCTGCTATAAACAGGTCTGGATAGCCTCGCCCTTCCTGAAGAGCCTTGTGCTTTATAGCCTGCCCCATCGTCATCTTAACGCCAGCGCTAAAGTCTGTACGGAAGATCACTCCAGGGTACTGTATTTTTAAATAGTCCACCACCATCTGGTGGATGGTGGACTCTTTTGCGGTTTTAGCTCTCGCCACGGTACATGCCTTCTATGATCATGACCTTGAGCGTTTCCAGGACGGCCAAGTCTTTAGTGGCCATTACTCGCCCAGATAGGTCGTCTCGTGGTACAGCCTTCTTGATGCGGCCGTTGTAGCGGGGAATAATCGAGAGAATTGATCCGTTCATTGTAATCTCGTAGCGACTCTTTTCCTCTTTTACGTCGAACTTCTCGTTTTTAAGGAGTACTTGCTGGATATTGTCTGATGCTGCGAAGGACAATTCTGCGTACGGTGTAGCTTTTCCACCCTTCCTGCCAGCGATTACTGCGAGCTTGGGGTTTTTGCCAAATCCCTTTTTTACCTTGGCAGCCCCACCCAGCTTGCCGATCTTTTTGTAGTAGTCCTCGCCGTGTGTAAGGCGTTTATCGTATTTGCTTTGTTTCATGTTTTATCCTATTTCCCACTGTAAATTTCTTCGTACGATACTGCCTTGCCAAATAGTTTGTCAAGGATTTCCCTTTCGCCATATGTGATATATTGGTCTGCTTTTTCTTTATCACACGTAAAGATGATATTCATGCCGTTGTTCCAACATTCAACTTCTCGTACATACATATTAGCATTGTGTCTTGCTATGACCTTCTCATGTCGTCTGTCGGCAGGCGTTATTGCAAACTCAGCTACTACAGACAGAAGAGCCTTTCGCTTGTCTAGGTCTACACTCTCTAGCTTTTCCGTATCAACACGTGCAAACGCCTCTTTGGACAGGTCGATGTTGGCGTAGACATGGTCATTATAATCGACCGTTATCTGCTTGTCGTTGCGCCATACCTTGAAGCCGTATTTTTGTATTGCGTCTCGAAATTCGTTTAGTGTCATATTATTCTCCTTTATTTTATTACATTTTTACTTGCTTAGTGATAGCGCTACGCACACCACCAGTATATCGCTTAGCTTGTACAGTGTCCATCCGGCGGTTGATAGCATCCACGATAGCTTCACGGTCGCTAATCTCTGCAAGCATCTGGTCTTTGTAGGTTTGTAGCTCCTCTTCAGGTAGGCCGTCCACTACCTCTTGCATCTCGAACATCGCGTCCTGGATCGGCTCAGCCTCTACCGTACCAAAGTCCTCGTGCGGCTCAGGATTGTAGCCCTTCATTGCTTCTCGTGGTAACGCCAGGTTGTCGATCATCATGTCGTTACCTTGTCCGATGTGTTTCTTGTATTCTGTCATACTTTCCTCCGTTTGATGTCTACAATGCCCGCGCAGGTGATCACTTAGCGTGTCAAACTGCGCCCATTTGTCGTTTGTTTCTTGACCTAGTTTTGGTGTGTTGTAGTTCATTATTCTCCTTTATTTTTGTAATAATCTACTATCTTTGTGCCGTTCATCGCCTCTCGACGGTCTAGCGGCGTGTTGTTGTATATCCTTACCAGCTCTAGCACAGTATCTTTGATTATATCGAGCATCTTATCACCGCCGTACACTTTATAGCCACCGTTCACTTCATCGATTAGGATAGCACCGTCGTGTATCCTGGAGTATACACGCGTCTCTACTGGTATTAGAATGTCTATTCTGTAATTGAGCATTTCAACGGCTTCTTTTAGCTCTCTCTGTTTCATGATAGCCGCCCAACTTCGTCTATGATTTTTTCCTTTAGCATATCGATAGCGGCGTATACAAGTGTAACTCCATCATCGTCAATGCCGTCCTCTAGAAACGCTCCAACGTTTTGAGAAAGATCATCTAAATCAATCTTGGCATTTTCAACTAGCTCTTGCACTTTATATTTAGTTAGTAGCATCTACCATCTCCACAACTAATGCAACACCCTGCTTGTCGGCCAACACTTTAGCATCGTACACCTCGGAGTCGTTGTAAACCCTTGCCGCTTCCTTATTCGTAGTAACTGTCATGTCTTTTTCGCTGATATGGTTGAGATATAAACCGGTGTCATACACCTCTAGCTTGCACGCCTTCGGGGTTCGCTCACTGATAGGGGTGCCGGTATAGCACAAGATGGTATTGATTAAACGAGGGGTTGCCCAACTACCCATCTCCTCTGTGTTTACCTCAAACGAAAGTAACTTGTGTCTGTCTACAGTGGCGCACCTGTGTCTGTCCAGATAAATATCTATTGTTGCCGCTCTTATGTCTGCCTTTAGCCCAATACCTTTAATCGCTTTTAAAAACTCTTTTGTTGTCATATGGTTAAGTGACATGGTTACACTGCCTCCTGTGGCGTCGTATTAAGTTTGATCTGTTCGATCCATTTGTTTACCATCTCTTTGTGTTGCTTTGGTGTCTGGACCTTGATTTGGTAGTAAAGCGGGTCGCCATATTCGTAGTAGTCGCTGTCGATGTATGTCTCCCATGTTTCGTCGTCAATCTTTTTCCACTCGTCCTCGTCGAAAAAAGCAAACTCTTCAAATTCCGCGTGCACCTCTTCAAATGTTGGCTTTTTGTTAAACGTAATTACCTTATTTACCATTAGTATCTCATTGTTATGCTCGCTGTATTTGCTCAGTGACGAAACTATATATTTACTCATACATCGCCGTCTTCGTTGCTAAGATGCCCATACGCTCACGTGGAGTAAGCCCGCCTCGCATGCCGTACTCTACGTCGCCAGTCATCAGCGCATCTGATAGACACTCACCTTTCACTGGACACTCTGCACAGATCTTGCGTGCGATATTGTAGTTGTCATACCCGTTGTAGTCATCCACATATGCTTTGTTTTGTGGGAAGAATACCTCAGGGTCTGTCTGTGCGCACAGTGCGCTACCTCGCCATTTATTGTGCATCTGGAAAATTCCCTTCGTCGTCATTAATGTTTGTCATGCTCATTCCTGCGCAAAAAGCCTTGGCCTCGTCAAGATCACTCTCCATTATCTAACCTTCCAAATAGTCTATTTTCTATCATTGCAACTGCCCAGTCTGTGGCGGCAGTTGATGAGGTGTCGCGATTCTTATGTTGCTCCTCCCACATATCGTACTGTGCCTGGATAATTCCCGTCTCGATGAGGCCCATAATCTCCTTGGCTTTCATACCGTTATTGGTTGATTTGTCTAGGATCTCTAGGATTTGCTGTTTCATCCTTTAATCATCCTTGCACGTTAACACTATTGTGACAAATGAAATAGTTTCAATTGCCTTGTTCACCGTCCATAGAATCATGATCACAGACAGAGCACCCCACCAGAACCCGTGGTCAAAGCCCTTCACACTGAGTATCCACCCTGTGAGTGATCCGAGAATCACTGTATACGCGATCCGTGCGAAGGCAATGATGAACAGCGCCTTATTATCGTTATTATTTTGTTGTTCCATGAGCTTCCTCCTCTCTTTGCTTATGTTTCTATTTTACTCCAAACATTAGCGGCAGTCAACACTTTTTTACTAAATTGTTAAAGAACTTTTAACAGAGGTGGCCACTAGTCTCGTAGCTTCCACTGCCGGATAAAACGGCCATTCATCTCTAGCCGTGTGCTGCGCCCCCACCCAACACATTCAAAGTCTAACGTACGGAACACACCGCCAATAGTATTGTGGTGAAGAAACTTTGGCAGTGGGTTTTTCTTGAGGACATCCTCGATTGTCACATATTGCTGAGTCTTGAGGAGGTGGCGAGCCGTAGCCCGCGCATCCTCTAGCCATTTGATTTTCTCCGCTTTGAACATATCATTTACTGTTCGTGCCATATCATTCTCCTTTCTAGATATACAGACCTTGTAGGCGCTGCAATGATTTTGCTGTTGGGTCGCTATAGAGTAGGTCACCTTTACCAGTAAGAGATTCAGCCCCCACTTCGTCCAGGATAATCTTACTGTTGATAGAGTTTGTAACGCTGAAAGCGATCTTAGTTGGGATGTTTGCTTTGATGAGGCCTGTCACAACGTCTGCTGATGGGCGCTGTGTTGCTAGGATGAGGTGTATACCAACCGCCCGCGCTTTCTGTGCTAGCCTAATTATAGACTCCTCAGCAGAAGGTGGCGTGTTATCGTTAATGCGCTTCACAGCGGCTTTGAGTGCAGCCTTTGTGAGCTTACCGCCAGTTAGTGTTACTTCATCAAGGATTGCGTCCTTAAGCCCTTCATAGTCCACGTTAGATAGTGGGTTTTTCTTGCTTGTCATCATCAGGTCTGCAAACTCGTCTACTACAACTATGATGCGCGGCATCTCGCCTTCGTAATCTGCAATGTCACGTACTCTCTGCTTGCGTAGCTCCTTGTACCGTCGCCCCATCTCCTCTACGAGCCAGTGAAACGTCTCCGCTGCCTCCTTTGGTGAGGTGATAATATCGCCCGCAAGATGCTCATCACCCTCATACACAGCAAGCTCAACCTCTTTAGGATCGATGAGCACGAGCTTCATTTGATCTGGTGTAAGTTGCTTCGTGAGGCAGTCCAGGATAACGTTGATCATGACAGACTTACCTGCGCCAGTCTGGCCAGCAATCAAGAGGTGAGGCGTCTTTACAACGTCACAGTAGTGAACCTTGCCGAAGGCGTCCATGCCGATAGGGAACTTGAACGTGCCAGGATTAAGGTACTCATCTGTAAGAGGGACAACCTTACGATCTTTATTTGGTATTTCGATACCTACGAGGTTTGTACCTGCAATAGGGGCTTCGATACGTACAGACTCGCTCTCGAGGGCAATAGCAAGGTCACTAGCTTTATCAGCGATACGCTTCATACTTACGCCACGATTAGGTTGCATCGTGTATTTGACTACCTGTGGCCCCACATACGTCTCACCCATCTTACCACCGATACCAAACTCAATGAGCTTGCGGAGGATTTTCTCCTCGTCTGTACCTGTGCCATCATCAATAACAACATTCTGCTGCTCGAAAGTATCAGCTACTCGTACTTGCCGTTTGATTTTGGCGGCGTCAAAGCCTTCTTGCTGGTTGGCGATAATGTCCATGCTGTTCGCGCCGTTCATCCGATCGTTCATGTTAGGGAAGAACTTCGATCGATCATCGTTCACATACTCAAATACGTTGGTAATGATTTTCTTTGCGATAGGCGCGAAAGCAAGGATAGATTGACGATCAAATGCTACGTCCCGGCACTGCGGCGAACCATCACGATTGATCGTTTTCTTTATTTCCTTAAATACTACCTCTGTTACTTCCTGATTATATTCCGCTTCTGCTAATACGAGGTAGATATACGCCTGCATAAGGTACTTGTAACTCTCCTCATCATCTGGGCTGTAAGCTGTAACTGTCTTGTAGTCGATAAGCCGCAGGCCGTTGTCACGTACCACCATGTCGATCACACCGACCATAGGGACGTTAGCTATACTAGCCTCGAGGCGCTTCTCAACGTCTACTACTTCATCGTAGTGAGGTGCTTCCTCAAAGTATTTGTTCACGAGGCGGGTGTAGTCTTGCATCATCTTTTCACGGCTACCTGTCTTGCCAAAATCAATCTCGGAGTCGCTGACGTAGCTCATCTCCTCTAGGCCGGCCTCAATAGCAGCCTGCACGTTCCCGCCATCCTTGCCGTAGAAGGTCTCCATAGCCTTGTGAAAGCTCGTACCGACTACTAGTGATGGTGTTTTAGGGTTGTCATAGATCTTTGCTATGTAGCGCTTCTGAAACTCAACTTGGTTATTCAAGAACGTTACAATCGCTGAATACGACAGGTGATCAACTCTACTCATCGTCGCTCTCCTCTCCATTGTTAGCGTTAGCGGTTAGTTCCTCCTCTACGTAGATGCCTGCAATGTCAAAGCCTGCACGTAGAGCGTTTGCTTCAGCACATTTGGTAAGCATCACGATAGGCATCGTTCTCCAGTTGCTCATTGGCTGCCCTTCGCGGTTAGTGCGTACAAACTCATCATAGTAGGCTGTGTAGCGTGTCACCTCGATTGGCGTGCTCGTGTTATCCCAGCGGCCAAATACAGGTACTGTGACGCTCAGGAGCTTATTGCCGTCCTTCTTAACTTCTGCTGCGCCTGTGTGAGTATATACACCACCCTTCCGTGCCAGCTTGCGCAAACCGTGGATACTCACGATTGGCATCAACTCCTCACCTCGCCGGTTTGAGTCCCAGATGTATGTAGCGTAAATCTCCTTTTTAAACGGGTTTAGGCCGTATTGGTTGGCGATAGCCATAAATACCCGTAAGTCACCAATTGGACGCATCTCGCCCGTTTTGGTGAGGCCTAGGACGCTTTTGTGCAGGGTGGCGATCAAGCTCAGTGTCTGTTTCTCATTCTCAGCATTGCTGATCATTCCCTTGGCGAGTGGAACGACTGGCTCATACTGATTTTTCAGCGCAACTTGTAGAGCCCTCTTCTCGTCACGTTTTGTAATTTCTTGTTGTGTCATGCAAATTCTCCTCTCTTTGCTTATGATTCTATTGTATCTCATATGGTGAGCAAAAGCAAGAGGTTTTTGGGAGATTTTCAAAAGAGCCCCAACCAACATAGTATGCGCACTGGTGCGTAGGGGTATGCGCACTGGTGCGTAGGGGTATGCGCAAAAATGCTTAGGTATATATATAACTAATAGAACAATATAAAAGAAAACTAACGCGCTCACTTCGTTCGCTTGTTGCGGCAAGCCGCGTAGCGCAAAAAAACAACATAAAATTCTTGATTATGATTACTAAGTGTGCTAGTATTAGAAGTACAGGCGGGTTGTCTAAAGAAAAAGCAAACAAGCATTTACGAGGACAACCACCGATGCCCGCCTATGCTCGGTGGTTATGTCCTCGGGACATAGGAGAAATAGGTATGGTGAATGATAGTGAGTGGAGAACGTTATTCTTTCTGCTTTTAGAATCTAGAGTGTGTAAAACAACAGAGTCCGCTCATAAGGCAATGATAGTCTATATTTTTTTGGATTCTATAGCTGAATACGTTGATTGGGCTGGTATAAGGGCGGCTTTTGTCACTGTAGATGAAATAGCAGACTCAACAAAACTAAGCAAAGGTAGCGTTCAGGCAGCTATGAGAAGGCTAAAATCTATGAACTGGGCAAAGCATACACACGGTTATTCCACAATTAACACGTATATCGTTGCCGAATTAGACGTTGCAGTAAAGAAGGGATTGGATATGATTGGAATGGAGGAGAGCAGTGTCAGATAAAAGAGAGAGCCAAGCCGGCTGGACTGGCTATATGGACGCCGATGTTCGATACGATACCCGGCTAAGCAGTACAGCAAAGGTATTTATGGTTGAAATATCAGCTCTAACAAATAAAGAGGGCTATGCATGGGCAACTAATCAATATTTTTCGAGCACTTTTGGAGTGTCAAAATCTCAAGTAACCCGCATCATTAGACAACTAGCTGAGTACGGGTACATCAACGTCTATCTAAACCCCGGCGGTGACCGCTATATCACAATTACACGTAACGATCGCCCCGTTCCGAGTGGCTTCAAAAAGGACTACACAAAGAAACCGAAAGTTGAGAGAGGCGACGAGTTACTGAAAGAAGCTACTACCGCAGATGATCTTTTACAAGATGAAAAACCAGTAGATATTAGCGAGACGGATCTACGAGAACTTACCACAGCAGAGCAATGTGCCCTACAGACAAAGAACATTGAGGCCGACAACTACGACCGCCGCGGTGAGGTCGTAGACGAGGATTTGTATCGCAAACTCAAACTAGAGGTGATTGCTGAATCAGACACTGCAACCGAAACAGAGAAGCAGCCAGAGCAAACTCCAGCTAAGCAAATCGAGGCCAACGCGCAGCCTAATAACACCTCAACAGGGGTAGTAACAGTATCAAATAACGCACCAGCACAACACAGCAACCCATATAGTGAACTATCTACCCCTATGACAAGCACACGTAAGAATTACAACCCTGCTGAAAAGGCGTTTTACGATGCAGCAAAGGCTCTTGGAGTGAGTATTGCGAATCATAATCAGGCGCGCAGCTGGGTCAAAGAGGTAGTGAGGACTAGAGGGCTTGAATCGGCAGTGAAGTACTTCGACTTTATGCGGCTCGTCTTCCCTAAATGGGAATATGAATATAAACCAAACATTGACTCCGCACATGATCTTGCAATGAAAGCAGCTAAAATCGAGCAACTTATTCAAAGGCAGCAACGCGAAAATGCTCGTAAGATTAACTACGACAACATTGACTTTTACGGCTAGCAGCCTTACAATAGAATCATAAGCAAGAGAGGAGAAAATGCTTTATGACAAAATATCAAATCACCACTTATGATGGAACAGTACACACCATCGAAGGGAACACACAGCAAGAGGTGAAGCGCATGGTTGAGTTTTTCAACCTGATGCCAGTAAAGATGGCAGACGGCACAACTGAAATGTTTGCCAAGGGCGCTGTGCAGCACATGAAAATGATCAAAGAGGATGCCGCATTGCCTCCAGAGCAACGCCTAGCCATGGGTGACCAGAAAGATAACCGTAGCACAGGCCCAGAGGCTGAAGCGGCCAAGGCTTGGCGAGAACATTGTGGCCACGACTTTAAGCTCATGGCCAATAAGGAAGCTCGCCAGGAGTTTATAAACAACTATATTGGGAGCAAAGCCTAATGGACAACCTACCACCAGTAACGGGCATCGCTAGTGGCGAAGTGTCCCTAGATGAACTAGACGACAAAGACATATACGCAGAAACAAAAGTGCGCCAGAAGCCACATACACCAGATGAAGACCTCGAGTCATTAGGAGCCCTAGAATATGAAGAATAGCCCACTAACTCGCGCTGAGCAACGTCTTGGCGCGAGAGTTGTATCATTAGCCGTTCAAGCAAATCCAAGCTTACTTCGCACAATGTATTGTCACAAAAATGATCTAACCCTATACCTCTGGCAAAACGATAAATGGATACCAGTAGGGCCTTATCTAAACGTTGTAAAAAAGACTCGAAAAAGTCGTAAAAAAGTATTGCAACCGTAAGCAACGGGGTGTATAGTAGAAACATAACCAAAGAAAGGAAAGGAACACAACAATGGACAACGTAACTTACAAACTCGAGCAGATGGAAAACGAGGGCATGATCGAGCAGATGCACCACGACTGGTACGCATTCCGCATCAAGAATAGCTGGGCACGCAACATGAAGGCTCTGTGGCAGCGCTGGTTGATGAGCACAGTAAAATAAACACACGAACACAATCAACAATAATGGTGGGCAGAAAGAGGAGAATAACAATGTTCACTACAGCAATCGAAGGGTTACACGAAACATATGAGTATCGACAAGCTAGCGTATTACGGAAACTATGGATGGACTTTATCACTACAATATTCCTATCTGTATTATTCCTTAGCTTGCTATATTCGGTATATCTAGCTCTATCAGGGTTAGTATACCTAGCAACTGGAGTTTAGCATGTTAGCAGATATTACAGATCAATACCTAGAAAGTGACGCAAAGGTAATCGAGGACATTATGGTTTACAACGCACGAGAACGGATCATTCAATTAATTTTAGAGGAGAAGGAGAATAATGGAGAGAATTTATAGGGTCGTAGCAATACGTCGCGATGGTGTGTGGCAGTATTGGGAGCCGACATTAAGCCTATTCACATTCAAAGAAATACCAACAAATAGATACTACCAATACACAGAGGCACTCATGGAATACCGAAGAGCAATAGACAAATCAAACCCTGATGATATGTCGTGTGTTTCAATCCACGAGAAGGTAGGTACTGATGGCACGTGGCACACGCTCAAAGAGCGGCAATTTACCCAGAACGAGCGATCAGCAGAGTCAATCATGGTAGACATTGGCACAGCGAGATTGAGTATGAAGACAACATCAGGCAAATTACGTGAGATTGCAGAATTGTCTAAACTCTCCAGAGAAACCAGGGAAGAGATTGAGCGTATTAGCAACAAGCTATATAGCCTCTCTCGACTCACATGGAATCTACAAAATAAAGTATTAAAGGAACTAGAGAATGATATACAAGACACAGAAGACTAAACAAGACCTACGAGAATCAGAGGAGACACTGCAGTTTGTCATGGCTGGAATCAAATGCCACCTTCCTAAAAACCCAGCGACTCAAATTATCTTAGAGCGTATAGAGAAGGACATTCGTCTATACGGGGACATTTGCAACATCGAGGGGCGTGTCACAGAGTTTCTAGAGGAGATTGGCGAGAATAAACTCACCATGCTACAGCGTGACTTTGACAACGTAAAATCAGGCAAAATGAGCTGCAAAGAAATTGCAAACAAAATCCGAAAAGAGTATAATGAATGGTAGATGGAGGTAACACTTCCATAGCACATCTTGTAGCAGTGGTGTAGAATCTTTCTAACTACAACCATAGTATCTGTGCCTGGTTCCTCCTTGTTACGTGGTTGGGCACAGACACACAATACCTTTCTTCCCATGGAACACTTATCATCTATAGTTACCCGGCAAGACCATGAGACAACCCTCAACAATAGCACGAAATGTGCTGTCTCGGTAACTGTGTTCCATGTAACACCCCACCATCTCCTCGGTGGGGTTTAACTTTATCTAGACTTGTTGTAAATTCTACCAGGCAAAATACCTAAAATCTATTGCATCCCTCGCCCACTCGATGTACAATACAAACATAAACATAAGGCAAAGAGGAGAAGCCACAATGTCAATCTACACACACTACACCATTGAAGCCACCACACGGCTTGGAGAGGCATACGTATGGAACCCACTCATCAGTGAGTATGAGTACCAGAACAACCAAGAATCATCTGATATTAGCTCAGAGGACGAAGCTCTCGATGAGTTTGGCTACGCAGTCGCAGCAGCAGACCCAGAAGAGTTTATGAAAGTAAGTCTACTCCGTGTTACAGAGCTTAGCAACGGCTCATCAGACGTATCAGTAATCAAGTTCAAGAACCTCTAGGAGAAGCAATGCAGAACTGGAAGGTAAGAAAGAAACTCTACCAGGAGTCATGGGAACTAAAGGACATGAAGTACCGCATCCAGCTCCTCCGAGAGTTTGTAGATGACAAATACTATATCGACAACGCAACAGAATACCTAGACGAAGCTCTCAGCAATATCGAGCTAGCAATGGACAGCAAGCAACTCAAGAACGCATACGAACCACTAACTAAAAGAGAAAAGGATAACTAGCAATGTATCTATACACAATCGAGTACAAGCGACTCAGCCGAAGCCAAAAGGAAGAATATAAGACAGTAGCAGAAAACGCACGCGTTGCACTCCGTAACCTCGAACGTAATCGCTGTAAGCCATACAGCTACCGTATTATTAACGTAGAGCGTGTAGACGAGGATGAATAAAATGAAACCATACATTATCACCTACCGCCGCAAAAGCATTAAAGACACGCTATCCCGCATAGTAAAAGCAAACAATCCAGACGAGGCTATCTACGCCTTGAAGATAAAGTTCGACCCAGATGGCACAGAGCAACTATCAGTAAAAGACGTGCGTCTCATTGATAAGGCACTATCTCGCTAGGGGGAATATTATGAATATTTATCTAATCGAAAGAACAAATAAAGAAACCGGCAAAACGAGAATTGAATTAGTAAGAGCTCCGTTCCTAGCCATTGCCTTTCTCGAACAAGAGACGGAGTATGGGAAGGGATATACATATAGGCTAGCTGAGCACCTTAAGGTAAGTACCGTAGACGACCACAACAAGGAGCACAAAGACAATCTAGATAGACTCCATCAATATACAAAATCTATGGCTGAAAGCTCATACACTACCCCATTCACTAGCCCGTATAGAGACAATCCAGACATGGCAGAATATGTAGACACAACCAGTAGACTAACAAGCATCAAACAAGCTCGCATACAAAAACTACTCCAAAACACAAGGATACTTCGATGACAGAAACACCTAAATGGCTCACAACATTCCATAAGGTTAGAAACCTAATCCTTAATATACTCATAGCATCATTACCTCTAGCAGCCTTCTTAGCATTCATAAGATTGATCATAAAGGGAATAGTATGAACATATACCATATTGGATACAAGAAACATGTAGATAGTGAATGGTCGACCTATACTACTACGGCAGTTGATAACGCTGAGGCTTACAATAATTTCTATAGAGATATAGGCAACGCATATGTAGTTAGATTAAAGGATGTGATAAGCCAAGACGAGATGGAGGAGAGAAACCAACACGAAGTAATACCACCAATAGTCTTCATTATGCTATTCATTCTTATTATGCATTTCATACTTAGATAGCAGATATAAACATAAATACACACGAAAGGAGAGGTTTGCGAGGCCTCTCCTCTTGTTATTCATAAGGGAACTGCTTATAATGTGTGCATGACTAAAGCATCTTCTAGCAAGTCTGCAGATAAGCTGGGCAGACCAAAAAGAAAATACAACGCTCCACCAGGCATGAACAACAACCCTACTGGCAAGGGTGGTTTTGGTGATAACCCACAAAACGGAGCGGGTGGCCGCTGGTCAAAAGACACCAGCATCTCATACTGGTATAACAAACTAGGCCGTATGACCCTCAAAGAACTAGAGGAGTTTGAGAAAAAGGGCGATGAGCTTACTCCATTCCAAAAGACAGCTCTCGTGCGTGTTAAGCGTGCCTACAAAGGTGATTCTGAAGGCCTAGCCGAAGCTAAAGAGGTAGCAGACCGTACAGAAGGCAAAGCCAAGCAGGATATATCCATAGACGCCAGCGATGATATGAAAACTATCATGAGAGGCTTTATTATACCAACACTACCAACGGATTGGATTGATGAGCAAGTCGCATTGGCCCGTTCTAAACAAAGCAAAGTATGATGAGCTACGAGAAAAGGGCTATTGGCTACCGCTACCAGGGCCTCAGCAGCTCGCAATAGCTCTCTCACGTGATAAGAGGTTTCGTGAGATACTGTTCGGTGGCTCACGTGGTGGAGGCAAGACAGATGTGTCTATTGCTACTATAGGCGATCGCTTTGGCGACACCAGAGCACGCCAGCTCGTCATCCGTAAAGACGCAGGAGACCTAGCAGACTTTGAGGAGCGTGCCGTAGCAGCTCTCCAGCCGTTTGGTGCTAAGCTACGTCGTAACCCTATGGTTCTCTCAGCCAAAGGCTGTGGCCGTGTCATTGGCGGCCACCTCCACGACGCTGAAGCTTACACAAAGTATCAGGGGCATGAGTACTGCCGTATCAACATCGAGGAGTTAACTCAGATACCAGATGAGGGACGCTATGAGAAGCTCATTAGCTCAGCCCGTAGCAAGTATAAAGATTTATACCCTCAAGTGTTCGCTACCACTAACCCAGGTGGCGCAGGCATGGGCTGGGTAAAGAAGCGTTTCGTAGCACCAGACCCAGACAGGGCAGAAGTGCTCAAGATGGAGTACCCTTGGGTAGACATATACGGAAAGAAGCAAGTCACACACTGGCAGATCGTCATAGATAAGCGTACAGGCATTTGGCGAGCTTATATCCCAGCTACCATTGACTCTAACCCATTCCTGCTCGAGAACGACCCAGACTACGTGAAGTATCTTGATTCTCTCCAAGACTCAGACCCAGAGCTATACCGTGCCTGGCGTTTTGGTGATTGGGACATTCAGTTTGGCGCTGTGTTTGAGGAGTTTCGGCAGAGTAAGCATACCTACACCAAGTTCAGCGAGTGGGGTGTTACGAAAGAAGCCTTCGACAGCAATTACCGTGTCATGGGCATGGACTGGGGCTACAACGATGAGTGCGTACTACTCTGGGCTATGTTTGACAATATCACAGAGAAAGAGAACAGAGCTTTCATCTATCGTGAGCTACATGGCAACCACAAACCTAAAGAGTGGTGGTGCGAGAGGATTGTTGAGATGTACCTCAAAGATCCCGTGGACCTGATAGCCTTGCCGCATGACGCCTACAGTCATCTAGGAGGCTCTGAGACGATAGCTAAGGTGCTTAATGATACATTTGCACGTCTTGCACCAGATGAGAAGCGACCACGCATTGTACGGGCTGATAAGCTCATGAAAGATAGGAAGCAAGCAGCAGTGCAGATGATCCACAGTGCTTTCGCTAATAAATCAGATGGCAAGCCTGGCCTCATATTCAGCAAGTATTGCTCATACCTCATCGATACGCTGCCTACCATCATCTACGCCAAGGAATCTGGCGGTGAGGAGCTTGACCCTAACAACGTAGACCACGCGCTAGACTCGCTCATGTACACACTCATGACAGCTAACCGTGAGTATGGCTTCCTGGTAAATGAGGCTAAGCGTATTGAGAAGCTCACCAAGCGATCGTTTACCGTGCAGCCAGGTGGCAGAGTAGAAGCAAAAGACATTGGAATTGATATTGCAACAGCGGTAGAGACAGATAAGCTCGCATAAAGGCTAGTCTCCCCGGCTCTATTTGCTGTATGATAGAGACAAACAGGAGATATAGCATGCATGACGAAGACAAAGTATTTAAAGACCCTAGGGTAGACGACATAACAACCAACACAGGTGTGATTGATGAGCGTGATGCTCTATCTATCGATGAAGTGGACGACGCTACGCTTGTACGGCGTTTCAAGTACTGGGTGAACGACTCAGAAGCCTACTGGAATAGCAGGAGTGGCTTTAACCTACGCAACGTACGAGCGCAAAATGAGCGCTACTACCTAGGCAAGCAGGACAGCGACAGGCTTTACTACCACCAGGCAGATTACCGAGACAACCAACTCTTTGTTGGTATTCAGGCTGTTATAGCCTACGTCTCAGCTCGTGACCCAGGGTGTGAGATTACGCCAGGCGATGACTCGCCAGCTAGCAAGACACTCGCAGCACGCCTAGAAAGTGCTGTAGACCTACACAGCCAAAAGGTGCGTCTCTCACGTAAGATCAAGGTAGCAGCCAAGAACCTTGCCTTGAAGCGTGTGGGCGTAATCAAGCTCATGTACAATCCATTCAGCAAGGAGATTGAAGCTAAGGCACTCAACCCAGAGAAGGTCATCCTAGACCGTAACGCAGAGCTAGACGAGGAGCCCCGCTTTATCTGTGAGGTTTGTGAGGACACTGTAGACATTCTCATGTCTAAGTTCCCAGAGAAAGAGAAGGAGATTATGAATGAGCTTGGCTTTGTGCGTAAGACTCAGAAGCTCCTCAGCACTGTAGTAGCCTACAATGAGATTTGGTTTACTGATACTACCACTGGTGAGCCTCGTGAGTGTGTCGCCTGGTATTTCAATAACCTGATCTTAGACAAGAAGCTCAGCCCTATGTACGAATACGACAATAAGGGTGTTGCTATCTGTAACTACACAGACAAGCCTACTAAGCCGTACACCTTCTGTAACTACCTGAATGATGGTAGCCACATGATCGACCAAACATCGCCTATCGAGCAGGCCATTCCACTCCAGAACATCCTCAACCGTCGTGGCCGCCAGATCATTGACAACGCAGACACAGCCAACAGCATCAAAGTGTTCCGTTCTGGCGCTATCTCAGAGGATGACGCTAAGAAACTGACAGGCAAGCCTAACCAGTCTGTTGTGCTCGATATTCGTGAGGATGAGCCTCTCAGTAACGCTTACGGTGAAATTCCAGCCCACTTGCTGCCTAACTACGTCCTACAAGACAAAGAGGACATTAAGAATAGCATCCATAACATCCTTGGTACACCTTCTCAGTTCCGTGGCGATGACTCGAAGCGTGACGTTGGCACGCTCGGTGAAGCTCAGATGATGCAGAGCCAGGCCTCAGGTCGCCAGGATGAGATTGTGCGTGAGATTGATAACATGCTTGATCGCTACTTTAAGCTGCTCGTTCAGATGATGAAGGTGTACTACAGCAAGAACCATAAAATCTCTGGCCGTGACACTGATGGCAACTTTATCCATGTTGAGCTGTCTCGTGAGACTATCCCAGACAACGCTGTGATCGCTGTGTCGCCAGGTAGCACCGTGAGTATGGATAAGAGCCGTCGTGAGAACATTGCAGTGAAGCTGGCAGAGCTTGGTGTGATTGATCCATACAACCTATTTAAGGATCTTGGCCTCAAGGACTCTAGCGAGCGTTACGAGAGCCTGGTCAAATTCAAGACTGACCCGAACATGCTCGTGGATGAAGTGCGTAGTGAGGTTCAGGACGAGGAAGCGTACATTGACTTTGCAGTCATCATGAACGGATTTGACGCTAAACCACGTGATGATGTGACACCTGAGCACATCCTAGCCCACAACAAGCAGCTCCAGACGGACAAGTTCCTCATGGCTAACCCGAAGCTCCAGCAGAAGCTCCTGGCTCACATTGACCAAGAGGTGCTCAGCCTCAGCCAGCGTGAGAAGCTCCAGGAGGCTAGTGATCAAGGGCTACTCGTAGACCCAACCATTCCTACAAGCCCAGAGATTCCAGAGCCTCAGCCACCAATGCCCGTAGACCCATCTCAGATTCCGCCAGAAGCGATGCAAGGCCAGCAGCCACCAGTAGACGGTCAACCTATCCCTGAACAGCCAGCACAGCCTGTAGGCGATCTAGGCGGTGTGCAGGATCAAGGCACAAGCGGTATCCTCTCCGGCCTTGGACTATAGACATAACCACCTCCATTTAGATATAATCTAGGTACATATCAAACATAATGGAGGTGTTTACATTGGCATCATCTAACACAGACCTATCAGAGATGGACTTTGACGCACTGGTTGAGAAGGCAGAAGCCCAAGACCAGGACGACAAGGATACAGCTGATGAGGTAAAGGAACAGCAAGATAACCCTGCCACAGAGGAGGAAAAGAACGGTGAGGGTGAAGACACCACCGAAACGCAAGACGACAAGTCGGAAGAGACTCCAGAGGATGAATCAGACGAAAAAGAATCTGGAGAATCAAAGGAAGAGCCGGAAGCACAAGGGCTCTCTGACGAGGAGTTTCTAAAGGAGCTTGAACGTCGTGGCCTTAAGGTGGCAGAAAACAAAAAGGAAGAGTCTAAAAAAGACGACAAGCCTCAGCCATGGGAGGAGTGTCCTGATGAGATTGACGAGAAGCTTTGGAATAAATCTACGCCAGAGGAGAAGTTTATCTACAACAGCCTCGATTACATCACCGTGAAGGGCAAGGACGGCGAGGAGCTGTCTATCAAGCTGCCTACGCAACTGCCAGATGACTTTGAGTTTGCCAATAAGAAGGCAGAGGCACAGTTCTACAGTGCTATGAGCGCCCAAAGCTCAAAGGCAGAGAAGCTCATGAACAAGATCACCTCTGATCGTGAGCAGACCACCAAGGCAGAGAAGGAAAAGGCAGAGCTGGATGCTATTATTGCTGACGTGGATCGCCTCCAAGATGATGGCATCGTGCCTAAGATCAAGGCTAAGCCAGGCACAGAGGAATTTAACAGTGATCCTAGTGTGCAGTTGGTCAACAAGATCCTTGACTTTCGCGATGAGTACAACCGAAAACACAAGGGCGAGAACATTAGTTCATACACAGCTGGCCTCATCTACAAGGCAAAGAACCCGAAAGAATTTGAGACGGAGGACGACAAGCGACGTTCTAGCCAAGACAAGTCACGGGAGAAAACTGCTAGCCGTGTAGCAAATAAAACAACATCAGCCAATCGCCCTGAGTATAACCACAAGGCTTTTGGGAAAAATGTTAGTCTAACTGACATTGCAGATTACTACGCAGATCAACTATAAGGTGAAAGGAGAAAATAGATGAATCTGGATCAAATCAATCAAGGGCTAACCGAGGATCAAATCCTCGGCAATGCTGTAACAACTCAGGCTGTGGACGGTGATACGTTCCGTGACATTGTGTATAAGATGTTCAAGCCAAATGATATGGTGGTTATTAAGAATAACGCTCCGTATCCATCAGGGTTTGCATATATGCACATTGATGACGAGGAGCATATTCAGCCTAACGAGTACACCAACACTACTATCCGTGGTGCACAACGTGCTTTCCTCATCCACGCAGGCGAGGAGAAGGTAGTGCAGGGCTGGCTCGCCTACATGGCTCTCGAGCACATGTGGAAGGAGTACGCCCAGTACAGCAGTTCTGATGGCGCTCGTATGCTTGCAGATGTTCAAGCCCGCACTAAATGGCTCAACGAGGCGTACCGTGGCCCAGCTCAGTATACGACTGGTGCTAAGGATACCGCCAAGGAAGAGGCAGAGAAGCCAGCACGACGCGGCCGACAGTCTAAAGCGGAGAGTAAAGAGGAAGATCTAGGGTTTAGCGAGTAAATAGCAGGCCTATCTGTAGCCCGCCCGAGGTATAATCTCTAAAGAAGGAGAAAAACCGGGCGGGTTTCCGCTTTGTAGGAGAAAAACAGTATGGATAATCAACCGCTAAACAAATGGCAAGTCAAGGAAATTATCGATGACGCCATCACTAAGCATGAACTGCGCAAAGAAAAGGACTTTGTGCCCATTTACGCGTTAGAAATATACAAAAAAGACATAGAATCACGCCTAAAAGACCTTGAGGATGACTCAGCAGAGGCTAAAGACAGGAACAAATGGCTGTTTCGCCTAGTTGTGGGCGCAGTTATCACCTCATTTGTGCCAATTGTCATTGCGTTGCTGTCCAGCAGCAGGGGAGGACTACTACGATGAGAAAGAACTGTGTCATTCGATGGTTTAAAAGAGAAACACTACTAAAAATTCTATCAATCATGATGATTTTAAGCCTAATATTCAGTGGCTACACCATTTACAAGGTATTTACACTCAAGCCAGGCCAAGCTGTGACTATATCAGGCGGCGCGAAGGTGGAGAAGCCCATCACAAACATCACTAACGCCCAAATAGACAAGGATGGCAACCTGGTACTTACATATTCTGACGGAGAGGCTCGTAACGTAGGCTCTATCGTAGGCCCTAACGGTAAAGATGGGGCTGACGGCAAGACACCAACCAACTCGGAGATAGCATTAGCCATCAAGACGTACTGTCTCACCAACAAATGCTCAGACAACCCCACAAGCGCCCAGGTAATGAGCGCTGTTGCTGCTTATTGCTCAGGTGGTATATGTAACGGTACGAACGGTAAAAACGCCTCAGACGAGCAGATAGCGACTGCTGTGGCTAAATACTGTGCGGCAGGATTGTGTAGGGGAGACAAAGGTGCTACGGGTGCGACAGGGGCTACAGGCGCGGCAGGAGCCAATGGCATCAATGGTGTTGATGGCAAAGACGGTAAGGACGGCAAAGACGGCGCATCTCCACAGCTATCGTGCGTCAACATCAAGGATAATTCAGGTAACCAAACATCATGGGTAGCATGGAAGTACGAGGGTGAAGCAAACTCCGCGTACCGTCGGCTATACAAGATCGCTGGTGACAGTAACTGTATTAATATTTAAGGAGGTATAAATGGCGTACAATTACATTACGCAGTATGACTCGCCAAACTACACTGCTGGCCGGCAAGGCAACAACATCAGCAGTATCACAATCCACTGGTGGGGTGATCCTAACCAGAATCCTAGTTTTGAGGGTATCGTAGCATGGCTATGTAATCCAGCATCGCAAGTAAGCGCTCACTATGTCGTTACGGGCACAGATCGGCGTGTAGCTTGTATTGTAGACCCTGCCAACATTGCTTGGCATGCAGGTAACTGGGTGGGCAACCAGACAAGTATTGGCATCGAGTGCGATCCACGGTGTCGTGATGAGGACTATGACGTTATTGCTGAACTGGTAGCAGAACTGCGTAAGACTTATGGCGACCTACCACTCCGTCCTCATAATTCATGGACGAGCACCAGCTGTCCTGGTAACTACGACCTTGGCCGTATCGACCGTATGGCTCGTGAGAAGGCTGGCCAGACCGTACAGCGTGATCGGACTGATGAGATTAACTATCTCAATGGATTGTACCAGCAGATCCTTGACCGCAATGTAGACGAAAATGCTATCGGTCACTACCTGTCTCAGATTGACAAGGGCTGGAACTGGGATCAAATCCGTGAGGACTTGGCTAACAGCGCAGAAGGTAAAACAGTGGCAGAACGACGTAATGCACGCAACAACGAGCTACGGGCAGCCTACGACAGTGAGACTAATGAGATTCAGCGCCTCTATAAGGAAATTCTCGAGCGTGATGCAGATGAAGGCGGCATTGAGCATTACCGCAATCAGATCCGCAACGGCTGGAGTTGGGGTATGGTAGCAGACGACCTACGCCGTAGCGACGAGTACAAGGAGTTGCAGCGTATCAAAAATGCACCAACGCCAGAGATTCAGCACGTAGATCCAGAGCCACCAACAGAGCCAGAGAAACCACAGGAGAGGGTCGCAGAGACGCCTCAGGAAGCGCCAAAGGCTGAAGACACTACAACTATCCTTGGCGATATTCGACGCATCTTGCAGGCGATCCTAGACGTTATCACAGGTTTGTTTAAAAAATAAAGGAGAAGTAAAATGGAAGCACTAAACGTTCTTATTGTACCAGCAATCGTAAAGCTGTTCGACATGTTTAACAAGAAGGAGTGGAGCGGCATCGCTAAGGTATTCCTCGCTATCGCAGCAGGCATTGGTTACTACTTTGTGACCGGGCACTTTGTCTTCACTGACAAAACTGTCTACGATGGTATTGCCTTCGGCCTCCAGGCTGCTGGTCTTGTGACTGTGGCAGCCAAAGCTGGCGCAACCAAATAGCTCACAATCAGCTGTTGTATTATTGACCCCTAGGTATCCTGGGGGTTATAATATTAGCGTATGCAAGATAGCTTAATGATCGAGTGGAGAAACGGTGAGATAACCATCACCCCACCTGAGGACTTTCAGAAAATAATCAAGCCGCGGTATATACCACGAGGGGCAAGCCGTGGGCTGTACATAGACCGCATGTCTGTGACTAAGAATGGCCAGACAACAGTGGTGACGTTTGAGAAGGATGGGGATGCCTACATTACCGCTCCGACTGGCAAGGTGTATTTTACAGAGTACAAGATCGTGAGCGCACAGCCTGTTCTACTCTCTAAAGAGTTTGTTGGATTCTCTGGTGTAAATACTATCGGGGAATTTGATGAATTACTGTTGCCTATTTGATCTAGTAGGAGTATAATGCTTTATGCAGCGTGATCCGGAGTCCGGACGCCGTGAGAGCGACTGTACAAGTATAATTAATTAATTTACTGTGGTTATACATAGCACCCTTGGTCAAAAGCCAGGGGTGTTGTGTTATTATAGGGGGGTGCAGAGCCAGCCCACCAAGCTATCTTGGCGTGGGCTGGTTTTTATTATTGACGTGTATAATGAGAGGTAGAATTAAACGGAGAAATTACTATGACAAAATGGATCAACAATGATGCTTGGAATGCGTTACTCAATAAGGTAAAGACGGCTGATCAGATTTGGCTGCTATCTAGCTACGCGGACAGCTACACAGCAGCTAACAGCGCCAAGTTGGGCGGTAAGGCATACTCGCTCGGCTCGGTTTCGTTCCCAGCTAGCACCCCAAAGACAGCGAACCTGCCAAACGTGGCTGACGTACCAATAGATAGGAGCGGCCAAGTAAGCCATATTGCCCTCGTACGCACAGGTGGCAGTGAGCTTTTGATGGTTGTAGAGACACAACAGCAGACTGTGGCACAGAATGGCAAGGCTGATGTTTCTGGCTTATCATTGACGGCGGAGGTACTGTAGCATGGCCGCTATTCAGTATATAGTAAAGAACATTGCAGAGATAGCAGAGGAATCAGGGTTTCGTGTCTGGTTTGACTTTGCTACCTGTCACATACACAGAATGAAGGGTGCGGAGGAAGTAGCCAGATTCTGCCTAGATGACCAGCAGGACTTTTGGGTGAGCTCAGAGTTTTTAATGAAGCTCATTAGCGACGGTAAATATAACGACGTTATGGGGTATATCAATATACTACTATCTAATAAAGGCGAGCAACTCCGCGACGGCCTGTACATACTCCAAGACCAGGCACTTAGTTGGTGGAATATCAAAGAGTTACCAGACGGTACTGGCGCTACCATTGTGGCTCGGGACAGCAGGGATGCTATGTACACTAAAAGGGGTGTTGAGCGGCTCAGGAAACGGTATGATATAACGTCACGCTGTATAGCTATAGAGATAAAACCAGAAACGCCGAAGACAGGCGGAAGCGACAGCGGGGTAGGTAGTGGCCAGAATAACTCAGGCGGCGGTAATAACAACTACAATTACTTTTAGGAGGCTACATGGCAAACAATATGACAATCGGCCTGTTGGCCGCAGCAATAACAGATGAGAACGGCACTCTCGATATAGATGCTACGTACAACCAGTACTTTCCTAGCGCTCCATTCTACATTACAGTTTCTCCTGTTGATGAACCGCCGACAGCCCTCAACTCAGAAATAATGATCGTTAGGGCACGAAACGGCAAAACACTTACGGTGGGCCGTGGACAACGTGGCATTGTAGCAAAATCGCATAAGAAAGGTGCTATGGTGTACCGCGGTGTCTATTATGAGAACTTACTCCATGTGGGTGATATTGTTATGACACTCAATCCAACCCCTATGCCGGGCAGATTACTACTTAACGGGCAAGGTGGATATAGCAAGTGGGATTACCCATTGCTGTATGAGCATATTAGAAACAATCCACGTTATGGCACAACCTCAGGAGACACATTCACACTAGCAGACTTACGTAGTAGATTCCCGTTGATTGCTGGTGGTGTAGACTCTGTTGGTGTGACTGGTGGTAGTAATACCATACGGTTGGCACCACAAAACTACCAGATAAATACGTGGATGAGCCAAAAGATGAGCCCGTCTGCTAATCCTTCTGGAGGAGTTAGAATGGGGGGCGACATAGGGTTCCACCTCCACGGCACAACGAACACGCCAAGCGACTCATCAAAGAATGTCCCGCTCGAGTGGCGTCCGCAGTATATCGCGATGAATTTTGAAATTGTAGCGGGGTAGAAGATGCTTGTATCTATCACTCCGCGTCAAATGTCCAATAGTGTACACAGTGACTATTGGGAGTTGGGAGATCTTGCATATGGGCCAGACGGTCTGTTAGCTACATCGACAGGGTTTGATGTTCACTACGCATCAGTGAAAGAGTTGAAAGGGAATAGCGACGTAGAGCTTCTCACTAAGTTCAAGGCTGATAAGATAACGAACAAACACGGCCTTCTTGTGATACGCGGTAATGTTTATAATTTACCTGACGGATCTAAGACCGATTCTGGTTATGTCCTGGCAATATGGGCCGGGGTCGATGGCCTTACCTACATGAAGGTAGACAACGCTAAGAACTCTTTCAACCAAGCTGTGGCTGTGGCTGACCCACTAACGTGGAACTGGGTGCGATTTAGTGTGAAGGGGTCTACTATAAAGGCTAAGACATGGCGCGACGGACACCCAGAGCCGGCGTGGCAGATCATCGTCAATGACACGTTGTGGCCTGCTGATAGCAATGGCTCTGTTGGTGTCGCCGGCTTTAGTAATGGTACGATAACATATAACTATATTTCTGGGTCAACTGACGATAGACCAGCCCCGCTACCAGGAGACTACGAAGACTCTTACGTAAACTCAAAACCAGATTCAGATCTTGGCTATTGGGGTGCTCCGGGGCTTAGGGCACTTGGTGCTATATGGGCCCGTAAGAAGGTTACGGGCAAATATGAGATTGAGCCAATAGACACAACAGCTCGCATCGAGCCGAGCACCCCCGAAGTTAAGGTTAAGTATGGAATCATAGCCACCCAGACAAGGGCACGTATCACAACAGATCAGCCACGTATCGTCTACAAAGAGCCCGGCAAGGTCTATATTTTGCCCTCAACAGAGGTAGCGAGAATCAAAATAAGCCAACCGACGCTAAATTACAAAGCTCCGCCTAATGTAAATGTTGTGGGTAGCACAACAAAGGCTAGAATAACAACAAATCTACCATCAATTACTTTCAGTTCAAAACACGCCATCATCGCAGATGAGACTGTTGCGCGTATTGAGATACCACAGCCAACCATCGTGTTCAAGGACGTTGAGCGCTACACGTTCTATGTAGACCCTATTACCGCTCGCATCCGCACTACGACGCCACTTGTCCGCTTTAAACGTGTACAAATCAATCCTGACGTGTGGAAAACCCCACAAACCGAGATAGAACATGAGTGGCGCAAGCTACTATACACCAGTGAGGCTACCGGGACGTGGCAAAATCACCAATATTACCGTAGTGATGACCAAGTTTGGCGCAATAACCGCAAAGAGGACACTTCTCAGTGGAGAAAACCAGTATCTACCACGAGAGATGAGCAAGAGTGGCGGCGTGTAGTGTATGATTAGAGTAAAGGAGAATAAGACATGCTGACATTTTCGCAATTAAAACAAGATGTGATCAGCCTCATCAATGTAGATGAGGACAACATCACAGAGGTACGCAAAGCCGTATCAGATATAAACACAGGAATAAAGCTATTCCAAAACGCCGTGAGACGTTACTGGGTGCGCCAGGAGCGTGAGACTAACCTCATCCAAGGTAAATCACTGTATCGCTTCCCAAGGGACATGGTAAGGGTTGTAGACGTGCGTATAAAGGACGGAGATAGCTATTATCCTATCACTCCAGTGCACAATATCGAGGAATGGCACAAGATTACGAGCGGGCAATCCACCGGAAGACCTGAATGTTTCATTATTAAGAACGGTACAGAGATGGAATTGTATCCAACACCATCAGAAGACGTGCCAAGTGGCATGATTGTGACGTTTGAGCCTCGTATGCAAGACCTTGGGCTGGCAGATAGGGAGGCTAATGTGTCTCTAACAGAGAATAGCCCACGAGTTACAGCTCAGCAAGACTCATTTGTACGCAGCATGGAGAATAACGGGTGGCTACAGGTCACAGATGGCAGCGACGGCAACTGGTACAAGGTAGCAAAGGTTGTAAACGCCCGCGAGATACGCCTTGAGACGCCGTATCAGGGCCTCACAGCGACAACAAGGGTAAAGATAGGTCAATGCCCACAATTCCCAGAGGAATACCATCAAGCGCCCGTATATTACGCCGCACAGCAATACTTTTTGATGCGTAAAGACCTAGACAGCGCCAATATGTACAAGCAATTGTTCGACAACATGGTGCAGGAGTATAAGACCGTCTACGGCATCACCACAAGCTCTGGTTTTATCCAGGGTGGTAGCAGTATGATGGGCCGAGAACGGATCACCGATCCAGTAAGGAGTATCTGGTAATGGCGGCAGGCAACACAGGTGACACAATTATCAGCCAAACATCGTTTTATGGTGGCTTTGGCACTGACGGTAAGATTGGTATCAAGAATAGCTACGGCGATTCAGAGTGTTTGGATGGCCGCAAGAACCCAAGCCGGCTCTCTGTGCTTCCCGGGGCACGTAACCTAGGCGATAATGACGTGCAAAGCCTCATTGTGAACATGACACAGACTCCAGACGGTGTGCGGTGGGGTATCGGCAACGATGGCACCCTCTACAAGATTGACGTAGACAACAACGTAACAAGGGCCTCTACGTGTCCTGGATGGACGCAAGGTACATTTGGCGACCTTACCTACTGGAGGCTCAAGGACGCTATATACATCACTGGTAATGACCGTATCTACATGTATACTAATGCTACATCGCCTAAACAGTCACAGATTGATGTGATCACCGGCAAAGCTAGCTCGTACCCTACAGTGGCGCAGATCCTCGTGAAAGACCGTGACGGCAAATGGATTGGTGGCGGTACGAACCGGTGGAGCAGCATCAACGGCCAACCTCAGAGCGATGGGCTACCTACCTCTATCATCGAGAATGAGGAGAACACCTGCATTTTCCTACCCGACCAGTCGCCAATGACACGTATCTCTGTGCGATTCCACGCCAAGGGCGGCGGACAAGTGCATCTTGTAGTGCATGACGCGCAGAACAAGGAGATTGCTCACGCCACGAAAAACGCTAGTGAGGTACAGACAGGCCAGCTCACATACTTCGACTTTCCAGAGACGAAGGTGGGCGACTATGCTAACTTTGGTACAGAGTACCATATCCATATGTACGCTAGCGACGGCAGCTGGCGAGTAGAGACCTACGAGCAAGACAAGATGTATGGATTGCACTTCCAGTACTTCGCCTCGCTACTCACCAGCACCACACGTAAGAGCCACCCGATCATTAACTGGGGTGGTAGCAAGCTGTTCATTGGTAACGACCAGTACCTGGTTGACTGGCTTCCTTCTGGCCTAACAGAGGTAGATGAGACTGAATTTAACCGTCACCGTGTGATTGTCGAGACAGGCATGGAGGTGACTACCCTCACGAGTAATGACGAGTATGTTGTGCTCGGGTGCGAGAAAGTAAGCACAGTACCTGGTCGTTCCTTCCAAGAGGGTATGCTCGGCTTCTGGGATGGGTTTGCAGACGGTTTGAACTTTAAGATTGATACACCAATGGGCGAGCCAAAGAGCTTGTTCACTTACCAGAACATCACGTACACGATCATCGACGGTGCTATGTACGCATACACAGGGGCTAAGCAGCTCACTAAAGTGCGTACGCTGAATGATAGTCACAGTGAGTACACAGAGCGGCGTGACACAACAGATATTTATCCTCACTGTATGACAGTACGGCGCGGTATCATGTTATTCGCCTTCCCAAGTAAGACTAGCCTCTATACGATGAGGCACGGTATCTATTCATGGGGAGCGGTAGACAAGAACTACCCAGAGTCCTTCTACTACTCGTACAACATGCCAGAGACGCTCGGCAATTACAACTCAGACAACGTGAAGTATGAGCTAGGTGGGTGTTGGAACTTTGGGGACACCTTATACTTTAGCTACCAGACAAACACAAGGGAGGGGCTCAGGTCGAACTTAGCTATTGTAGACAACGACAGCAAGCCTGCCAAAAAGTTCAGCTACCAGTCACTCATGTACGATGGCGGTGTGCCATGGGCAGATAAGCAAGCTCTCCGTATGGGTGTGACATTCCGTGCGCTACCTAAGGGTGCTACGATCATTCCTAAGTACAAGATTGACGCTAAGCCGTGGGTGTACGGCAAGAAAACAGCCACGGAAGGCGATGTGAGCGTCCGTATGGAGATAAATAAGCGATTTAAGGAAATTACCTTTGGCTTTGATGGAACGACCACAGATGCAACGCCAGAGCCTCCTACGATCGTATCTGTACAACTTAATGCCCGAACACTCGGGGAGGAGATGAAACTGTAATGGCAGACTCAGTGTACAACCCTAATACCGCTAGTCTTGAAACCTCATTTTCTCAGATTAAGGAGACGAAACTTACCACCAAGTTTGAGGAGATAGACAACACTGTGGTAGGTAATATAGCCCAGCAGCAGCAGATCACACCACGCCAGGTGCGCACAGGCGAGACACGGGGCGACACACAGCTCCGTGGACTCATCAAGGTGGAGGATAGAGCTGGGCGTATTGTAGCTATGTTCGGGTACTCTAAAGGAGCTTTCTAGTGGTAAAGATAGACAGGCGAGACTATGGCTTAAAGATTGCCATGCCTGGGTACGATGTACAGACAGCGCCAGATAATAAGTTGCTGTTCAATTCGTCTTTCCCTATACTGCAGGCTAAAGTACTAGCTATATTAGGGATTAATGCTTTGCACACATTGCCAGGCGCGCTGCATACAGCCAACTTTGGTGGTGAGTTTTTAGAAGCGAAGAACACTGGCTTCTCTACTATCTACAAGTTCAGGTGGAGGCATGGGTTAGGTTACGTGCCGTTCATGATGCCTATTGATCCATCGTACTTTGGTTCTGGGTCTCCATGGTATGTTGACGAGCAATACATCTATTACATCAACTCAGTGCCGCCATTCTACAACACAACAACAGGCGAGAGAAACCCTATCAACCTTATTTTCTGTAGCCCTACCCCTGTCACTGACGATATAGAGTACCCTTATATTGCTACGCCGCTGTCGTTCTCCAAAGAGCATATAGCCTACCTGCACGATTATGGGATAAAAACCTCACGGTATGGCTTTATAGAGAAGAACAAAGAGTTGGCTTTTGGGGACGCTGGTATAGATCTACGCCTACAGCCTCAGATGATACTCGGGGTGAAGACTAACAAAGAGTTTGGCAACAAGGCTGGCGATATAACATATTGGGTGCCCAGCACACTTGATATGACTGACGTTACTCCGTACGGCTTTGTGCAGAGTAAGATAGACATTGGCAACGGCAATACTGTGATGGCGTGGAGTATGATAGCTAACAGTGATCAAAAGAAGTGGATAACAATGGATGTTGGCACTAGGTCGTATAAGCTTACGTATGGCGCAGATGATCCGTCGGCGGCACGAGCCCTAGTAGCTGTGCGCTCACCAATGGTGTCGCCCTCAAGTGATACAATATACATATGACGAGAAACGATCATGGATATAGCAATTACGACTACGGGGTAAAAGTACTCGACCCTGTTACGAAGTATGAGATATTCAATGCAAAGTACCCTATATTTGGTTCAGATATTACCAACAAAGTACCCCAGATCGTTACTAGGCGTGTTGTTATTACAAACTCTAGCCATATTTTTAATGAGCCAAACCACCCCAACCTGAACTTTAATTATTCAGGAGAGTGGACGAACGTGCCTATGATGCAATTCCAGGACGTAGACATACTCAAGGTGCCGCACGGGCAAGGAAAGGTTCCTATATTCATGTCTATGGCTCGCTCTCACTTGGTAAATCGCATGTATGCCCGTTGGTTCCAAGCTGACGGCAACTTTACCGTTGAATATAACATGCTCGTGACGCCAGCAGCACCTGGATCTGGCTATTATTCAGAGGATGTGCCGTTTATGCCAACGCAGGGGCGCGCTCTCATTGATCCTATATCAGGAAAGGCCTTCGATTTTGTTGTTCCGCTCGGCAATGGCAACACCCGAAATATCACGAACAACTTTGTGCGGTGGAAAAACCTACGCATTTTCGCCGACAATGAGAATATTTACGCTAGAATGTCTCTCGGGTCATGGGTTTCACACCGTTCATCGCGTTGGGGGCCTGGGGCTAGCGCAGTGCATCAGTTTATAAAATTATGGACAGACTTGAGCGGCTCGTGGTTCGATTTTACATTTTACATTTTCCCTTATGATCCTAAAGATGACATATTTGTGAGGTAATTATGGATTTACAGCAACGATTAGCAGACGCAACACGATATAGAGACCAGACACGTGAATCGTGGCATCGTGCTCAGCGTGAAGCAGACGCGGCTAAGGCATCATATGATGCAGCAACAGCTACAATGCCAAACTTTGGTGACGAGTTTGAGAAACGTCGCAAAGAATATCTAGAATCTGATGAAATACGCAACCTCAAGGCTGATGTAGACGCTTCCAAGGCTAACGTAGACCGCACAAAGACGATGATAGACAAGCTACCGGAGTCTATACGGCAGCAATTCGGCGGTACGGCTATTACACAGGCTCAGCGAGACTTAGCGAAACAGCAACAGCTACGAGGCCTCAGCCAGCAGATGGCGGGCTACCAGGCTACATACATGACGACCAACAATACGTACCAGAAACGCGTTGAGGACGCTTTCAACCGCTCTATAGACGTAGCAAATAAGCACTATGACTCTATCTGGGATGGTATTAGGCGACGCTACAACGACTGGCAGACAGCCCTGCAGAATGTTAAGGCCTGGGACAAGATGGATACTATTGCCAACCGTACACTCCTATCTGTTCAGTCTGCTATTGATACATATAGGTTCCAGCAACGCCAGATGGCAGAGGAGAAGGCTCATATTGCCCGTATGAACGCGATCGACAACAGCTATATGTGGCGTGGTATCACTACCCAGCAGCGCCTTATCAACGAACAGGCTGCCATTAACGAGCGTTACATGCGTGACGAGGCCAATAAGAAGCTTATTGTCCAGAATTACCGGGCTGGTAACGGCTCATTTGGTGAATTGCAGCGTAAGTACTCGTAACACCAGGCTTATCTACGCCTAGCAGTGTTAAATTAGAGTAAAGGAGAATTAAATATGGACTTTGGAGCAAGAATAGCAGACGCGCAAGGTACAAAAAACGCCAGCAAAGCGGCTTTTAATAATTACCAAGCCCAATCCGACCAGGCAAAGTCGAACTACGACACACACCTGCAAAACAGGCGGACGTATGGCGATATTTACGACCAAGCGCGCAACAAGTACATGAACACTGACGAGATAAATAAAGCTCGCGGTGTTTACACCACTGCTCGTGATGCAGTGAACCAAATCAACACCACCATCAACAAGCTACCAGAGAGCATCCGGCAGCAGTATGGCGGTACAGGCCTTACAGAGGCTCAGAGGCAGCGTGCGTTGCAGGGCCAACTTGGTAACATGCAGAACACGCAAAACTACCTCAACACCAACTACCAAAATGCATCGACGGACTACAACGAGCTAGTCAACCGTGCGATGAATGAGGTGAACAACGTGGCTGCCGGCAACTACAAGACACAGGAGGACACGACAAATATCCTCCAGGGTATCTGGAATACCTTGCTTGGCCAGCGCAATAGCGCCTACAGCCAATACCAGCAAGATGAAAACGCTCTTGCTAATATCTATGGTGCACGAGACAACTGGGAGCTTAACCAACAAAAGATGGCTCTTGAGCGATGGAAGGAACAACAGGCTAACGCACGACAGGCAGCAGCTAACGCCGCTAACTTTGGTTTGCAAAAGTACATGCTTGACCGACAAGACGCCTCTAACGCATCAGCTCGCGCTTGGCAAGAGAAGCTTGCAGCCGCTCAAAATGCAGCCCGTGCTGAAGCTAGCCGCCTTGGCCGTGTACAGGCTGATCACAACCGTATTAACAACCATAACTACTTTGGTGACATTGGGCGTAACCTCTCGCAAGGTTTCCAAAACGTAGCTAAATGGGGGCCACTCGCGCTATTCGGTGGTGGCTCACTGTGGGGGAGATAGAGTATGTTTGATTGGTTATTCGGTAAGACAAAGGATCAGGCACTGGCTAAATACCAAGACGCTGCTGATCAGCAACAAATCAACCAGAAGGTCAACGACTTTTACAAGGAGCAACTCAATGGAATCTACAACGATCCGGCCAACGCTGGGCTATTGGCAGATATGCGTAAGACTACTCCTGGATTTGACGACGCCTGGAAAAGCCAAATGTCGTCCTTAGATAGCAAAAGTGAACAACTGAAAGGAGCCGCTAGCGATGCTAACGCTGAACTTGAAAAGCAAAAGAAGAAACAGAAGTATAACGTATTTGGCGACGGTTTGCTTGGCTCCTTTCTTAACCCTGTGGCTCAAACAGTTAGTGCAGTAAGCGATCTGGCTACTGGCAACTACAAAGATCGCGATGTGGGTAGTGACCTTGCTGCCGCTGGTGAGACACTACTCACCGCTCTACCTGGCATTGGTGCTGCTGCTAAGGCCGCTAAGCTCGGTAAAGTAGCTGAAGGCCTGGGCGCTGTAAATAAGGCGCTGTACACAATCCCTGGCTCAGCTGCTACTGGCGCTGCTATGGGTGGCCTAGACAAGATCCGCACAGGTGAGACAGATGATGCACTAAATGGCGCGCTACTTGGTGGTGTCATGGGAGGCGCTATACCTGGCGCTATGAAGGTTGGTGGTAATTTCCTCAAGAACCGTGGTGAAAAGGCTATAATCCGCGGCTCAGTTGGCTCTGGGGTTGACCCCAATGTTTTACTAGAGTCTTTGCCATCACGAGCACTATACCAAGAAGGGCTACGTAGCCTTGTGCCTAAGAGCGCAGTAGGTAAGCTCGCTCTCGGTGGTGGTGCACTGTACGGCGGTTCTCAGCTTATGGGCGCTCTCAACCCACAGCAGGGTGTTCCCGATGAAGATGAGCAAGCTAACACACTAAACGAGCTATATAAACGAAGACAAGGGGGTATGTACTAATGTTCGGTGGAGTATTAAATAAACTGTTCTCTAAGGGAGCAGCTAAGTACGGTGACGACATTGTCGCCCGTCTTGCTACTAACTACGGCGACGACATTGCTCGCTCAGCTGGTAGTGGCGTGCTCAATAACCTTATGCGGAATGAAGCAGATGATATTGCAACTAAGGCTGTAGCTAGTGCAGCTCCAGAGGTGGTAGAGACAGCGCTTCCTAAGGTGGCTAATGTTGCTGATGACGTTGTAGAAGCTACAACACCAGCTTTGGCTAACGTGGTGGATGACGAGAGTGACGATATTGTCCAGCGTCTCATCAACCGGCCAGAACAAGATCCACGTGCGCGGCAGCTTGCAGAGGGTGTTGACCTTAAGAAGATTGTGAACGAAGCTATCAAAGACAACGACACGATGTATAACGCGACAAACGCCAAGCTTGCCGACAACAACACAGTAGGGGCAAAACTCAATAATATCGGCCAGTCGATTGAGGATGTTGGCACTAACCTACGCAATAACGAGATTATCGGTGCTGTGAAGGACAAAAAGGTGCTTGAGCGCGCTCCAGATGCTATCAAGTTTGCAGAGAAGTATGGCATCCAGCCTAACCAGTATGAGGACTACGCTGGCATTGCGACAGGTAAAGACGGGCTGTTCTCTACATTCCAGAATAACGCCTTGAAGGACTCGCAGATCAGCGTGTTGATGCCAAAAGAAGCTAGCACAAAGGCTCTCAAGGCTATCGATGAGTCTATCGCTCTTGAGCCCGCCCAGAAGAAGACACTAAAGAAGATCATTGAGTCTGCCGACCAGCAGCCACAAGGCAAGATCCTCGATCGGCTGGCAGAGCGTGGTGAGAGCCGCGCAGCGGCTATCGGTGAGGCTGACATTTACGATATGCACAAGGCTATCCAGGAGTTGGAAGGCAAGGCCTACGATATGACTGGTAAGGGGGCCAACGCAGCCCGTAAGATCATCCGTGATTACACAGGTGAGCTTAAAAAGACTATCAACGAGGCATCTGCTGACGTGTACAAGGACGCGGACAAGATTGCAGACTTTCTGAAAGCGGCAGAAGGCGCAAACCTCCCACCAAAGATGCTGCAGGATGTGGCAAAGAAGCTGCGCGACGGTGTAACCTACTCTGATGTGCGAAGCATGCAGGCTCCGTTTGTCATTATGGGGCAACTCGCTAAAGAAAAGAAAATGGCTCCGCTCGCTGGTGGGGTAATGGGTAACGGTAACTTCGGCAATCCGATCCAACAGGTAGCTCAAGAGGTTATTGGTAAGCCACTAGCCTCTACAACAGGGAAACTGCTCCAGCGTGGTGGCCGCGCTCTCCAGTTGGCCTCAGATAACCCAGAAGCTCTCGTGGGCGGTGTCGTAGGAAAAGCCAAGAACACAGCCAAAAATGCAGCTCTAGCCGGAGCAGGGATTCTCGCCCTAGGCCAGCTGAATGGGCAAAACGCTGACGCAACATCTCAGCTATCCGGAAATTCCGGACAACTCGGCGGGGCACAAGGTGCTCAGGCGCAAGCTAAGGAGCTACAACAAGCCCAACAGCTCCAAGCTATGCAACAGTTGATGCAACCATCAAAGTTCGCTGGCAAAGATCGTGATCAGATCGAGCAAGCCTACATGGCAGCAGCTGCAGACAACAACCCGAAGGCTGTGCAGTTCTACGCCTCAATGCTTGAGCAGCTCGACAAGAAAGATGCGATGAACCAGAAACAGCTCGCTGCGCTCCAAAAGGCAAGTAGCAGTAAAACGTCGAAGGATGACCAAAAGAAAGCGGACGCAGCTAAGAAGGCAGCTAGTATCGAGACTATGTATAAGCAGGCTGGCGGTGCACAAGGCCCTGTAGGCGTCCTAAACAACCTTCTGAACAGTGCAACGCTCGGTATGTTCAACCCGGGCGCATCAGCATATGAAGCCAACCAACAGGCTCTAGCAGTAGCCCTAGCCCGTGCAGCAGGTGACAGTGGTGCTCTGTCTAACCAGGATATTCAAGGGTACAAGTCAATGCTGCCACTCACCACAGATAGCCCACAGGCAGCAAAGCTGAAGTTGCAGAACATTTACGCGCAATTAGGCCAATAATGGCCACGGTTATCACTGAATAGTGTCGTAAAATCAGATTAGTAACAACTATAAGGAGATGGAAGCAATGAAGTTTTCAGAAACAGTGCAAAACATCACAAAGGACGAGTTTCTACCTCGCGTTGTTGACTTTGTTAACAACTCGAACGTTTTGACCGCTCGCGTGATGAGCAACACCAAGAAGTGGACTGGGCCGAAAGTTCAAAGTCCTACACAAACCAAGAACAGCACGACTGGTAAGTCGATTACCGACATGGAGCAGTTTGCTGTGTCTAACACTGACAACGTCAAGAACCTGAAGTGGGAGCCAGCCACTGTCGTTCAGAGTGTTGTCGTGAGCCAGCTTGAGAAGGCTGTGAACCAAGCATCGAATGACAACCAGGTTGTCCGGTTGGTCGCTCAAAAGCTCGAGGAAGCTCAAAACAGCCTCGCAAACCTCATCGGTACTCAGCTTTACGGTACTGGTGCTGGTAACGACCTTGATGGTCTTGGCTTGATCGTTGACAACGGTACGGCATCTACCACTTACGCTGGTATCACCCGTGCTACCCTGCCTTCGGTCAACGCTGATGTTACCGCTGCTGCTAACGGCCTCTTGACTCTCGGCCTTATGGCCAAGGAGTTTGACGCTGTCTCGGCTGCTGGTAGCGCAAAGCACAGCCCAACGATGATCCTCAGCGACAAGGCAACTTGGAGCCTCTACGAGGAACTGATGGGCGACAAGCTTAGTGTCCAGTACAACGCTATGACTGCTCGTGGCTATAACCGTGTTAGCGGCGGTACTCCAATGGGTACTTCTGTGCCTGCTAGCGAGTTGCACGGCTCGGCTGGGTTCGTATCGCTCGACTTTCGTGGCAAGCCATGTGTGGCAGATGACAAAGCTCCTGTGGGCAAGATGTTCTTCCTCAACGAGAACTACCTGGAGTTTCGTGACCTGACCATTCCTGGCCTTGAGCGTGTGAAGCAGAAGCAGGAAGCTATCGATAGCGCTATCAGCGAGGATCAGCCTACCTGGATGCAGTTCCGCGGTTTCATGAACCCAACGAACCAGCTCGCAGAGATTGGTGCAATGGTTGTATCGGGTAACTTTATCTGTACACAGCCTCGCCGCCAGGGTGTTATCACAGGTATCACCAAGATCCGATAGTCTATCCTATAGATTATCCAAGAGCCCCACTCCGGTGGGGTTTTCTTGTTGTAAATAAAACTCAGAAAAGTGTTGACTCTGTTCTTTGGATAGTGTACTATAGAGACATAGCAAACATAAGCAAGAGAGGAGATAATACTTGCATGGCTAAAGAAAGTAAAACTAACAAGAAGAGTCAAGACGTAATCTTTGGGGCAAACGAAGAGATTCGCCGCGCTGTAGATAAGCTCTATGTGAAAAAGACGAGTGCTATTATGACAGCAGCGATCTTTGCAGTAATGCTCTCGCTGATTGCAGCAGGCTTTGCCTTTGCAGCCGGCCTCAACACGGGCCGCACACAGGTTGAGAAATACAACACCATCAAGGTTGTGACGAGCGAAACCGCGGGAAAAGAAAAAGCCCAGTAGCGAAGCCGGTTGTTAAAGTAGAGCAGCCTCCAGTAGCTATAGTGGCGCAGCCAATAAAGACAGGATGCGACGCTGTGCGTGAGGAGGCCTCGAAATACAGCGGGTGGGACGTAAACACCATGGTTGCCATCGCTACCGCCGAGAGTCATTGCAGGACAGGCGCAAAAGGTGACCAAACACTAACATTTACACAAAATAATAGGGTATATGGGTATAGTCTTGGAGCTTTCCAAGTAAGGATACTTCCAGGACGAGAACATTGCGACACGTTCGATGTAGGGACTAACGTAAAATGTGCGTACGATGTGTGGAGGTCACAGGGGTACAGAGCATGGTCGGTCTATTTGAGCGGTAAATATAAAGAGCACCTATAGTGGTGCTCTTCTCTTTGGGTTTGTCTTTGTGTTTATATTAGGCCGCGCTTTTTAGCTTCTTCTGGATAGTGCTCGATAAAGTCCTCGTTTACCGTCCCGTCTGGATTATGCGACTGGATTAGATCAACCGCGTAATCCTCGCGCTGTCTGTCTTTGTTGTTTGTGTCTGCAATGCCTGTGACAGTGCTTGAGACGCGCTGTGCTTCGTCTTTTGGTGTCTCACGGTAATATATACCGTCTATGATTACACCCATCTATTTCACGTCCTTCATAAAGTCTAACGGGTCTTTTTCTGTTTGTCCTGTTTCATCACGCCATTGAGCGTTGATCGTTACAGGGTCTGCGGCTTCAATGATACCGCTCCTTTTGTTTGCGTCTTTGTTTTTATTTAGATATTGTTCCTCCGCGCCTGCATACTTCTCTAACCACGAGAACCCTGAACGGCGCGCTGGAGTGTGCGTCGTCGAGTCATAACGGGCAGTTAGTAGGGAGACTAGGAGGGCACAAATTGAAATAACAAGGGCTGCAATATCCATTATTCTTGATCCTTTTCAAATGGCAACGCCACATTAATCGATAGGAGCTGCGCAGCGACGCTGTGGCTGTTGACAATAGCCTCCTCGATAGATTTAGCGCTATCTACGATACCAGCCTCCAGAACGTCTGTATGATAGGTCTCAGCGTAAATATCGTAGCCAGCCTTTGGCGTGTATGGCTTATCCTCGGTTGTTTCCTTGGCCATGCTGTCTATGAGCATAGTGTATGGCTGTGTGAGATAGCTTGGCATATTGGTAGTATCATGCTCGTATACGTCACGTAGGAATGTACCACCGCCAGGCAACACACCGCAGTCTTTTGCGATCTGTGTGGCTGCTACAGCATCCTCAATACGGAGTTTCAGCTCTTGCCGCTCAACTTGTGTAGCTGCACCAACGCTAATCTCGACAGTCTTGCCGTTGAGGGCGTCGCGTCGGTAGTCATCCTTGATACCTTCGATATACTGGTCTAGCTTCTCACGGTTACCGGGGCCGGATAGGATAGTCTTTGCGGTGGTGATGTGAGCGCGCTCAACCTTACCAATATTAGTATCTGTAAAGTCTGATACGCGTGGTGATACAAACACCTCAGCGCCAGCGTAGGCAGCTACATCACGGAGGAACAGCTCACGAGCTTGGCTCGATGGCTCTACTACGACAATGTTCAGCTTGCCGTTCATCTTGTTGGTAGCGAGAGTCTCTAAGGCTTGACCTGATACATCTGCTACAAGCACAATACTCTCTGCGCCAGCCTTGAGCACTGCGTCAATAATAGGCACAATGTCGTCATTCTTACTAATGATACGAGACATAACAATAACGGTCGGGTTGTCGTACTTAGTTTGAATTGACTGCATATCATCTGCGAAGGCGATGGAGGACATACCTTTTTTGAACGTGAATCCTTGGACGATTTTGCTCTCAATCTTATTCTCTGGTGTTTCTACCACTGTTACTGCGCCATTAG
>ERZ773068.136-NODE-136-length-39938-cov-34.868967_pt1 | contig 39938 bp, 34 predicted proteins | sample MGYA00580620_ERZ773068 | MGnify/ENA primary metagenome ERZ773068 (study PRJEB29015, sample SAMEA2737983) | human oral metagenome | biome: human oral; feature: human-associated habitat; material: dental | place: China | collected 2101 ... | reverse complement strand
GGCGGAGGTCGAGACCGACTCGATGAGTGAGCGGCAGCTTGCTGCAAAGCGGCACCTGGCGGAGGCAGGATTCCATCACGGAGGGACGCCACCATTGGGGTGGCTGGCAGGTACCCGGATCACCGATGAGTATGGCCGCAGTGGTGTTCGTCTCGTCTCGTATCCGGTGGAGCATCCCGCTCTCAAACGCGCCGTTGAGGTGGTGCTGGACGGGGTGAGTCTAGCGCGTATCGCGGACTTCTAGAAGGCCGAGTACGGCATCACTACGGCAGAGCTTGTCAACCGTTCTGTGCAAACAATGATCGTTGACAGTTTGATTACAGGTAGGGGTTGAAGCGTTCGGGGAAGACCATCGCGAGCTCGGCGAGAGCGGCTTTCCATCCGGTCACGGTCTGGCCTTCGACGAGCTTGCTGGGTGCTGTTCGGGGCTGGCCCTTGGGGCGGTCGGCCTCCTTCGCTCGTTCTCGGGCTCGTTTGTCCTCGATGTTCATGATTGCCAACCACAGCAGCTTCACCACCGCGGCATCGTTGAGGGCTCTGACCGCGGTTCTTGATGATCTTACGCAGCTGGTAGTTCAGGGATTCGATGCTGTTGGTGGTGTAGATCACTTTGCGGGTGGCGGGGCCGAAGTCGAGGAACGGTGTGAACCGGTCCCAGGCGTTCTCTCACGCTGCGACGGCGGTCGGGTACTTCTTGCCCGGGGTAGAGTCGGCGAACGCGGTCAATGCCATCAGGGCGTCGTTGTCAGCCACGGCGGTGTAGATAGGCTTCAGCGCGGCGGTGGCCTTCTTGCGGCCGGCGTAGGCGACGTAGCGCATGGAGGCCCGGATCAGATGCACCACGCAGATCCCCTACGTCGTCAAGCAGTGGCGGCAGAAGCACCCCAAGCAAGATCCCGAGGATCAGATGGTGCTGGCCCAGCCCTGGCTCCGTGGCACTGCCGGGGCGCAGTACAAGGAGATGATCTACGGTATCAGTACCGCGCCGACCGAGTTCGCCGGACGTTGAAGGGCATCGACGAGCAGGTCCGCAAAGCTCAAGCCGCGATCGCCGGCCGCTCCGCGGTCAAACGTAACCGGTTCGTCAAACTCACCGGCGCGATTAAGAGCCTGAGCTTGGAGCTGGAGTACAAGGCACGCTCTCTGGCTGGCTGGAAGGGCTACATCACCAGCATCGACCATCCGACACCGGAGTTCGTGATCGGGGCGTATCACCAGCTTTGGCAGATCGAGAAGAGCTTCCGGATGTCGAAGTCAGACCTGGCCGCCTGCCCAATCTGCCACCGGCAACGTGACTCGATCGAAGCCCACCTCACTGTCGTGTTCGCCGCCCTGGCCGTCGCCTGCCACCTCGAGGCTGTCACCGGCACCACACTGCGGCAGCTAGTCCGTGGCCTGCGGCGTTACCGCACCATCGATATCCAAGCCGGCGACCACATCATCACCGCCGAAGACCCAATACCCCCAAACATCGGCGCCTGGCTAGACACCATCCACAGCAGAGGCCCAGCACACTGAATGGCCCAATTCGGGTCGGACTCCAGCCACTACTGGGACCATGCCTTGTAGACGGACTCCTTTGCAGGGAACAACAGAAGATCCCAGTGACACAGCGGTTCGCAGGCAGGCAAGCGCTGCAGTTCCGCACGCTCGCGACGTGAGGAGATCCTGTATGCCACTCCCGCGGACAGTGGCCGATGGGGCTCGGCATCAATGCCAATGGCCGCCATCTGGCCCTCCCATGCCACTGCCGCGGCCCAATAGCCGTCGCAATGGGGGTGAATGCTTCCGACTACCCCGGGGCCAGATCGGAGCGCCGTCCGCGCCGGTGGGCAGGGAGATGGCAGGGCGGCCCAGAATCTCAAGAGCCGCACGCGCACAGGCACGACCTCCCACGAAGTCCCGCCGCCTGACTCCCGCGGCATTGGCCACACTCTCCCATTCTCCGTCAAACAGCCACGTTGTCGGGGGTTCGCCGAAGGCCTCGACGACAGCTACCGCCGGGGAAAGCAGCGTCCGGAACAGCTTGGGGTCACTCCCTCGACGAACTGTCACTCGTCGTCGACCTCGCGGGCGAAGAGGTCCTCCAAGGTTTCGCGACGTGTGGTGAGCCGGGCCTTGCCGCCCGAGACGAATACCACCGCCGCCCGGGGCACGAGATTGTAGTTGGACGCCATCGAGTAGCCATAAGCGCCGGTCACCGGCGTGCAGACGATGTCTCCCACCGCGATGCCAGCGGGTAGATGTCCCTCTTCCAGGAGCGTGTCACCCGATTCACAGTGGCGCCCCACGAGGCGGACGGTCAGGTCCCGCAGCGCCAAGGGCGCTGACGCACTGAAAACCTCGTAGCCGGATCCGTAGAGGATCGGGCGGGGGTTATCGCTCATCCCCCCGTCGACAGCGACGAAGACCCGCTCGCCCTTACGCTGCACGACACCTACCGTGTAGAGGGTGATCCCGGCACGGGCCACCATCGTTCGACCGGGCTCGGCAAGGATCCGACTGCCGGGAAAGCGCCGACGTCCCCATTCGGTGATCGCCTCGCCCCACTCCCGGAACGTCGGGCACTCGTCATCGTTCAGGTAGCGCATGCCGAGGCCACCGCCCACGACGAGGATCTCGGTGTGATGGTGGTCGAAGAGTGGCGCCGCCGCTTCGAGCGCCTCGATGAAGGTGTCGAGTGCTAGGACGAAGCTTCCAATATGCATGTGCACACCAAGGAACTTCAGGAACGGCGCCCTCTTGACCTGCTCGATGGCCCGATTCGCGTCCTCATTCCAAGCCGGGAAGCCGAACTTGGAGTCGCGGTTTCCGGTAGCGATATAGCGGTGGGTGTGCACCTCGATACCGGGATTGACGCGCACAAGGACGTTGACCTCACGCTGCAACTCCTCGGTGATCGCGGTCAGTCGCTCCAGTTCGTTGAAGTTGTCGACGACGATCCACTGGGCCCCCTCCTCGACTGCCAGACGAAGCTCTTCCGGCTGCTTATTGTTGCCGTGCAACACCAGCTTGCTCGCCGGGACTCCGACCCTGCTGCAGCACGCGTACTCGCCCGCAGTTGACACATCGAACGACATGCCCTCTTGCGCAGCAATCCTAGCCACCGCCGGAGTTAGGAAGGCCTTGGTTGCGTAGGCAACACCTTCGCCGAACACCGCCACTGCTTCCCGGAAGCTGGCGCGGAGTTCGTCCTCGTCGTAGAGGAACAACGGGGTTCCGAACTCCTGCGCGGCGTCTAGCACGTCAACGCCACCGACGCGCAATCTCCCTGCAGGGTCCACCTCCGCGCTACGCGGCAAGAGTTCAAAATCGATGGGCGCGGCGGACAGACCCTGAGGTCGGCTGGTCATGAGCACCATCATAGAGGTGTGGGGATGGTGCTCTGAACCGCTCCGCGGTGTGGGTCTTTCTGGTCATGGTGAAGATCATCTCGCTTCTTCCAGCCTTGCTGGATTCCACGCACCCACCAATCGCGGGCAAGCCGCCGTGGCCCGAAAAACCTATTCAATGTGTGAGATTCTCCTTGTGTGCAAAGAAACTCGCGCTATGTTGACCCAACATGTTACCAATGGGTGGTACCCAATTAATTTCGAGGAAAGGGCGTGAGTCTGTTGTCGGGACGTCGGCCATCGACCTGCTCCAGTTCCATGTCTGGGAGGATTCTTGGGCTGCCGACCTAACTTGGGAGCATGTGGTTGGGATGCTTCGGGAGCGAGGTATCATCCGGGGATTCGGGCTGTCGATCAACCGGTGGGAACCTACCAATGCGTTGCACGCGCTCGACACAGGATTGGTCGATGCGGTGCAGGTGATTTACAACATCTTTGACCAGGCGCCCGAGGATGACTTGTTCCCATACACGATGGAGCACGACATCGCCGTCATCGCTCGGGTCCCCTTCGATGAAGGTTCCTTGACCGGGAACCTGTCAGCCGATAGCAGGTGGCCGGAGGGGGACTGGCGCAACTCCTACTTCGTACCGGAGAACCTGGTTCCCACCGTGGAGCGGGTCGAGGCGCTGAGGGCCGATCTTCCGCCGACTGAGTCGCTGCCTGACGTCGCGCTGCGGTTCATCCTGTCCCATCCCGGCGTGAGCACAGTGATTCCCGGCATGCGGCGCCCCGCCCACGTCCGCCAGAACCTTGCGGCAAGCGGCCGCCCCCTACCCACGGGCGTCCTCGAAACGCTGCGTCGGCATCGATGGGATCGTAAACCTACGTGGTGGTCGCAGTGACCGGGGCTCCGCGGGTGGTCCCTAAGAGAGGGCTTGACCGCGATTGGTGGGCACGTGGAATCCAGCAGCAGGGCTGTAGAAATCCGTCCACGTCAACCCATACGTGATGTCGGCCACCCGCGCCGGTTCGGTGCCTGGGCGGTTAATCCCCGGTCCCGAGATCCGCCGCTGCCCCGACTTGGGCCAATTAGTCAGGTTTTGGTTATCCGCTGGATTATGGTGTGGGCCTCGTCGGGTAGTGGGGTGGCGGCGTGGATGGTGTTGCCGCCAACGGTGAGTTCGAAGGTGCGGTAGCGCTTCAAGGTTCGAACCAGGCGCTTCAAGGACAGGCCTGTGCGGGTTTCCAGTTCGTGGCCAACAGCCATCGCGGCCATCACGATGGTCAGATGGGTATCGATGGAGTCCTTGAGTCGGTGGTAGATCGGTCGGGCCTTCAGGTCCGGCTTCGACATCCGAAAGGCTTGTTCGATCCGCAGCAGTTGCCGATACGACGAGATCACCTGCCCGGCCTCCAGATCGACCTGGGAGGTTTCGTAGCCCTTGATTCCTGCCGGGGTGGTGTTCTTTTCCGCCAGGGCGTAATTGACACTCTTGTTCGGTGCGGTGAGGTTGACGTAGCGGTTCTGCTCGACTGCCGTCTTGCCTTGGATGGCTTGTTCGGCCTTCCTAGCCTGCTCGGCGATGTCCTTGCGGGATCGGCGGGCCCGATCTGCGGAGTACTGGATGCGGCCTGCCCTGCGGCCCCAGGCCGATGCGATCAGCGACCGGCCACGTCTGTCCATCGACGTAATCCTCTTCAGGGTTCTGCTGGCGATGGGGTAAGGGATCTGCGGAATCCGAACTCCCAGGATGTAGTGCAACCCCGCGGCGATGATGGCCTCCTTTACTTCCTCGTTGTGGGCAGAGCCGATGTGGTCCAGCACCGGCTTGTTGTCGGTGTAACGCCAGATCACCTGCACCGCGGAGGCACCAGAAGCCGTCGGCACCACACGAATCCTGGGCAACGGTATACCAGCACCCTACTTCGCATCCCCGATTAGTCAGGAAAACAACCCCGCAACACGACCATCACCCACAGTCAGAGCCATTCCGCGTCCCGCGACCCCACAAACTGGCCCAAGTCGGATTTCACGGGTGGCTATTGCTCCTTAGCTTTGGTCGTGAATCGCTCCAGGAAGGTGTTCGGCTCCGGCGTCACGGTCACCCGTAGGCGAGTATCGGCCAGTGCGGTGATCACACGCGTGGGGTCGCGGTACGCGTCGTCCGTGCCCAACTGAGTGGCGAGTTCCGTCAGAGCTTTCCGCAGGAGCTCCAAGCGCTTCATGTCGATTACCCGGCACCCTGGCGGGATCGCCGCCGCCTTGGAGAAGCGGGCGTCCGGGTGAACGAGTACCGGCGTGGCACTGGAGTTCGGGTACCGGTTCGCGAACCAGTCCATCGAGTTGGACAACTGCTTGGCATCGTCCTTCTTCACCGGATGTCCTTCGTCTGCACCGCTCTTGGCCTCGATCACGAGGAAGTCGGCAGTGCAGAGTACCCAGAGGTCATCCGGCCCCTCCCCGTAGTCCTCGTCCGGACACTGCGCCTTCAGCCCGAGGTGCCAGCCCAGGTTGGCCACAGCCTGTTCGAACTGCTTCGTGCGGTCACCCCAGTCGAGGTCCTGAACGAGTGCGCTGAAGCCCACGATCAGTTCGTTGCCCGTGGCGTAATGGTTCATCAGCCAGGCGCTTGCCTGTTCCGCCTGAGGCTTGGTCGCGCTGGCGACCTTCTCATACTGGATGCCTTCGAGCGGACGGAGGAGGCTACGGTTCGCCTCGTTCGCCTTCTTCTGGATGGCCTGCGCCTCGGCTCTATCTATCCTGTGGGTGTAGGTCGCGAGACGTTGGGTCAGGAGAGCCTGCCGCGCACCGTCCTCCCCCGACAGGACCTCGATTGCCTTCTTCTGTTGCACCGTAGCAGTGGCTACGTCGCCAGCCCGTGCGGCGTCGAAGGCGAGCCTCTCAGCCTCTGACTCCGCCCCGATCACCGGAGCGTCGTAGCGGATTTGGGCGAGGGCACCCCGGCTGAAGGCGATCCAGTCCTTGTCGCGGTCGAGACACTGGTCGATCACATCAGTGAGGTCGTCTAGGTCGTTGATGGCGATCTTTTCAGCCATGGTGTCTGCGAGCTTCAACTGGGCACGGGTAGCGGGTGAGAAGAAGTCCTGTGCTCGCGGAGAGTTGAGACGCTGGGTCAGTCGTGTACCGAGTAGCAGAACCACTGCGTGGTCTTCATTAGAACGGGTGGCGCGGCCCATGCCTTGCTCCAAACGCTGAATCTGCCTGGCGAGCATGCTGTTGGAGCCTTTCAACTGGGCCTCCTCTAGCCGTTCCATCCCGTCCAGCGCCTCGGGCAGGCCATCGAGCACGAGGACTCGGCAGGCGTCGCCCGGGAGGTCGATACCGTCATACCGATTGATGAACACCACCAGCCCGAGGGCGGGGTCCTTGCGTAGTCGCTCGACGCCCTCGTGGATGTTGTCCTTGTTCAGCACAAGTTTGGTCACCGGTTCCCACCACTCCGCTCGAGCTCTGCTCGGAACTATAACTACGACGTTGCGGTTTACGGCCAGCCTTGCGACATAGGCACGCACGTCATCTTCGGTGGCCTTCGGACAGAGATTCTGCGGAACCAGGATCATCCGATCCCCGATATCACCTGCGCTGGATGGGAAGATCGGCTGCGCGACAGATTTCGGAGCGGCCCCGAAATGGCGGACCAGTACGGAATCGTCAGCAAGGGTCGCCGTGAGGTACACGCGGCGTTTGGCCTCATGGAAGCCGGTCAGCAGGTCCGTGGGATGAATGGGTGCCTGAATCTCAATTGCGCTACTGGTGAAAACCGCCGTGCAGAACGGCAGGGAGTCGACAACGAGTGGCCACTTGAAGCGCAGGTCGTCTTGCTTCGACAGAGGGTGCAGAATCGCCAGCACCTGATCATGCTTGTCCTGCCACGCCCAGAACGGCACCTCCTGGATCGCCGAGTAGCGATGGGCCTCCAGATCAAGCAGCCCGTTGGGGATTGCTGACGCAGGTCGTCCCGGAACAGGTCGAGGAGTGACCTGTAGGCATCTTCAGAGGCGGCGATCCGAAGCCTGAATCTTTGATCGGCTCGCGCCACGCAGGCATGGGCATCGTCAATCACGATGCCGTTCATCTCGAACTTGCGTGGCTTGGAAACACTGCCGCCGACTCCGAAGACCGAGAGTCCGTTAAAGAGCTTGGCGAACGTCCCAACGAGGACCGCTCGGCCGCGCTGATAACCTCTCTCCTCGGGCTCGATGGAGCATTCGATACCCAGACGATCGGCCTCTTGACGGACTTGGGAAACGAGGAACTCATCGGGGACGAGGTAGGCGGTGGGAGAGACCCCCTCGTTCAGCAGGCTCCGAGCGATCAACAGCCCCACTAGTGTCTTTCCGCCGCCCGTGTTCATCTTGATGACCACATCGCGCTCATCCCGTCGCGCGTGCCAAGCGGCCAGCACCTGATCCTGTGGGCCTCGCAGATAGTCGAGAGTAGAGTCCTTCTCGGGAAGCGCGCTGAAGAGGTCTCGAGGTTCCGTTGGGATGATGTACGGGTCAATGAAAACGTTCAGCGGCGTCGCCTTGCACACCCTGAACACAGAGGCACCAGATCTGTCCAGCCCGAATGCGACGGGAATCCTTCGTGTCGGCGACGACTTGTTCAGGTACTCGGTGGTTTGATGCCGTTCCGATAAAAAGTGAAGCACTCGCCACGGTACGACCGCATCAGTGCGGGCATCGCGGCGGACAGCATGATCCTATTGGTGAAACATGCTGCGTTGCCTGACCGAGTAGCGAGCGGGCTTCAGCCCGGGCATCTCAAACTCAGCCGTGATCCCCCTGACTCTGCTGGCACAAGTCGGGAGGCGGCGCCATACGGATTCACTCCAGGACCGTCCCGGCGACGAGGAACTCCACAAGGTCGCGGTCGACCTCGCCGTGCGCGAGAGAGGAGTTGAACCTCCACGCCCGTACTGGGCACTGGCACCTGAAGCCAGCGCGTCTGCCATTCCGCCACTCGCGCCCGATCCCCGGCGGGGACCAGCCCGAATAGGGTAGCACACCGGCTCGGCTCGCTGGCAAATCGGCGGCGTGGACGGCAACCCCATGCAGGCCTCTGGCGCGCTGCGGGTACCTTTCCTTAGGGTAACCTAAGCAATCCGGTCGTGCGGAGGGAACGTGAACGCAGCATGAGCGCCACCACATCGCTGTCACCCAAGTATCTGGTCAACATCGGGGTATTCGCCGCGATCTATTTCCTGGTCGCATTCGCTTCCGGCATGGTCGGCTTCTTCGGCCCGGGGTTCATGTTCGTCGGGTTCCTGCTCGGGGTTCTCATCAATGGAACGGTGATCATGCTTCACCTGGCCCGTACCCCGACCGTCGGGGCGCTGGCGCTGCTCGGCCTGATCGTCGGCCTGGGCTTCGTGCTGACCGGCCACGTCTGGTACGGCGCACTGGTTTCGACGCTGCTTGGCCTGGTAGGTGACCTGATCGTACGCTCCGGAGACTACCGGTCCCGCGGAAGAAACGTACTGGCCTATGCCGTGTTCACCCTCTGGTACGCCACCCCGCTGCTGCCGATCATCTATCAGGCGGACGCCTACTTCGCCAATGTGGCCGTCCAGATGAACAACCAGGAATACGCCGATGCCATGCGGCGCATCTTCCAGCCCTGGGTGATCGGGGTTTGGGCGGTCGTCGCCTTCGGGTTCGCGCTCTGCTCCGGGTGGCTGGGCACCAAGGTGGTGGAGCGGCACTTTGCTCGCGCGGGCATCGTCTGATGGGAGCCCGGTCCGACGCCCGGGCAGATGAGGCCGATCTCGCACAGTCGGCCGGCCGGGATCCCGAACCGGCCACGATGCCGCATACCCGATCGGGCGAGGACGCACCGATGCCGAGTGGGGGCCCGGCCGGGCGGTGGCGGCTCGATCCACGCACCAAGCTGCTGGCGTTGGTGGTGGTCAACGCGATGGCTTTTCAGATCGTCTCGCAGACCGCCCTGGCTGCGGCGTTTCTATTGGTCTGCGGGTTACTGGCCGGCTGCTGGCCATTGGGCCGCTGGCTGCGGTTCGCCGTCGGCGTCCCGCTCGTGGTCATCGCCTCCGTGCTGGCCGCCGCCCACATCGACCAGCCACTGGTCGCGATCGCGGCGATGGCCGGCTACTGGAGCGGCCGGTTTGCGATCAGCATCGGCATGGCCGGATATGTGCTGGCCTCGGTACGGCCGGCCGAGTTCACCGCCGCCCTGCAGGCGATGCGGATCCCGCGCAGTCTGGTCGTCCCGATGACGGTGATGCTGCGGTTCATCCCGACCGCCTTCGGCGAGCTACGGGCGATCGTCGAGGCCATGCGGTTGCGCGGGCTACTGACCGGTTCCTGGTCGGCGCTGCGTCATCCGATCCGCACCGCGGAGTTCGTCGTGGTGCCGCTGCTGGCCTCCAGCACCCGCATCGGCGACGATCTGGCCGCCTCCGGCCTGCTGCGCGGGCTGACTCGTCCCGGCCGCCGCACCTGCATCACCCGGCTCGTCTTCGGCTGGCCGGACGCCCTGCTGATCGGCCTGCTGGGTGGGCTGATCGCGCTGTTGGTCACCGGATGGGAGCTGCTATGAACCCGACGATCGAACTCGTCGGGGCGGGGTTCGGCTACCGGGCCAATTCGGCCACCCCGGTGAGCCCCTACGGGCCGCGCCCCGAAACCGAGCCCGCCCGCGCCCTGATCAAGTCGCTGATCGACATCAGCTTCCAATGCCGGCCCGGTGAGCTGACGCTGTTGTGCGGGGCCTCCGGGTCGGGCAAGTCTTCGGTGCTGCGACTGATCAACGGCCTCATTCCGCACTTCAACGAGGGCGATCTGACGGGCCGTATCGAAGTCTGCGGACGATCGGTTCCCGACCTGCCGCTGGCCATGCTCGGGACCGATTCGGCGACGGTTTTCCAGAACCCACGCAACCAGTTCTTCACCCCCGAGGTGCGGGCCGAGCTGGCCTTCCGCGGCGAGAATGAGGGGCTTGATCCGGTGGTGATCGGGCAGCGGGCGCAGGCCGCCCTGGCCAAGGTCAAGGCTACCGACCTGGCCACCGCGAGATTCACCGAGCTGTCCGGTGGCCAGTTGCAGAAGATCGCCTGCGCCCAGGCGTTGGCCTCGCAAACCCCGGTGTTGCTGTTCGATGAGCCCACCTCGAATCTGGCGCCCGGCGCCATCGCCGAGTTCGCGGCCCTGCTGGCGGAACTCAAGGCGGCTGGGCACACCGTGGTGATCGCCGAACACCGGCTGTACTTTCTGCGCGGCCTGGCCGATCAGGTGCTGCTGCTTGCCGGTGGGCGCATCGCCGAACGGTTCACGGGAGCGGAGTTCTTCGCGCTGGACGAGGCGGCCCGCCGCCGGCTGGGATTACGCAGCCTCACCGCACCCCTGCTGCCGCCCAGGGCGCCGCGCTCGGATACCGCCGCCGCGCCGGCCCCGGGGCCCGGTGACCTGCTGCTGCAAAACCTGGGTTTCGGGTACCGGAACCGGCCAGTACTGCGCATCGACCGGCACATCTTCCGCGCCGGCCGGGTGACCGCCCTGATCGGGGACAATGGGGTAGGCAAATCGAGTCTGGCCCGGGTGCTGTGCGGGCTGGCGAAACCCGATCGCGGTAGCCGGATCGGGCTGGCCGGCCGGGATTGCAGCCCGGCCGCGCTGAACCGGGCGTCCTATATCGTCATGCAGGACGTACACCGGCAGCTGTTCGCCGAGACCGTCCGCCGGGAGATCACCCTGGGTGCCCGCTCGGGGATATCCGGCACCGCCGAGCGGCTGTTGGATCGGCTTGATCTGGCCGAGCAGGCCGACCGGCATCCGCTGTCGCTATCGGGCGGGCAACAGCAGCGCCTGGTGATCGGCTCGGCGCTCGCCCAGGATAAGCAGGTGTACATCTTCGACGAGCCGACGTCCGGGGTAGACCACCGGCATCTGTGCTCGATCGCCGATCTGCTGCGCGGGCTGGCGGACACCGGTGTGGTGGTGATCGTCATCACCCACGATCCCGAACTGGTGATCGAATGCGCCGACGAGATCGCCGAACTGCATGCCCTGGGCACGCTGGGCCCAACCGGGACGCAACTGGCCAGCCAGCCAATCAGGCATCCGAGGAATACCGAAGGGGAATCCGATGATCAGTAGCAACCTGCAAGCCGAGCCCGGCCGGGTGATCCCAGACGATCGGCTGGGTCAGGCCGATGATCATGTCGATCTGGGGATCGACCCCGCCAAACAGGACAACCGGGCCAAGGACCGGGCCGGGCAGGCGGCGCTGCGCGAACTGATGCGTCCGGCAGCCGCCGCGCTGAATCTGGGGCGGCTGCTGGCCGTGCTGTCGGCGGTGCTGGCCATCGCACCCTATGTCGCCCTGGTGCAACTGGGCGCGCTCCTGCTGGCGGCCTGGCCGGGAACGGGCGGCGAACTCGACCGGGATGCGCTGTGGTTTTGGGTGATGGTGTTGGCGGGTGCCTTCGGTGCCCGCGTCGGGTTGTATGCGATCGCCTTGGCGGTCACCCACTTCGCCGATGCGACGGTGCGGGTCCACATCCACCGGCTGCTACTCGACCGGCTCGCCCGGGCGCCGCTGTCGTGGTTCACCAGCACCAATTCCGGCCGCATCCGCAAGGCCATCCAGGACGATGCGGTGATGCTGCACATGCTGATTGCGCACGCCCCGGTGGAAACCACCTCGGCGGTGGCGACGCCGCTGGCCCTGCTGGTCTACGCCATCGTGATCGACTGGCGGCTGGGCCTGTTCTCGGTCGCGGTGTTCCCGCTCTATCTCGGCTACTACGCCATCATGATGCGTGGCATGGCCGAGAAGACCGCCGAGATGGATACCCGGCTGGATCTGATCTCGGCGACCATGGTCGAGTTCGTTGCCGGGATCACCGTGGTCAAGGCGTTCGGACGGGTGGGGCGGGCGCACCGCCGGTTCGCCCGGGCGGCCGAGGAGTTCGCCGAGTTCTATCTCGCCTGGGCCAGCCCGCTGATGAAGGGTTCGGCGATCTCCAGGTCGATCGTATCCACCGCGGTGCTGCTGTCGGTCAATCTGGGCGGCGGCTATCTGATGATGCGGGCCGGCTGGGTCAGCGCGGTCGAGGTGCTGACCACCACCCTGATCGCGTTGCTGCTGCCCAATGCGCTGATCGTGCTCAGCAACGGGTTGTGGGCCTACCAGCTTGCCGGCGGGGCGGCGCTGCGCATCGTGCAGACCCTGGACACCCCGCAACTGGCCGAGCCCGCCAACCCGAAATCGCCGGCCGGGCATGAGGTCCGCTTCGAGCATGTCAGTTTCAGCTATGACGATGTGCTGGCGGTGGACGACGTCAGCCTGACGCTGCCGGAGGGCAGCGTCACCGCCCTGGTGGGGCATTCCGGATCGGGCAAATCGACCCTGGCCTCGCTGGTGGCCCGATTCTCCGACGTCGATTCGGGGGCGGTGACGATCGGCGGGGTCGATGTCCGCGAGATGACCACCGCCGAGCTGTATCGCACGGTGGCCTTCGTCCTGCAGGATGCGCAGCTGCTGCGCACCTCGATCCGCGCAAATATCGCCCTGGGCCGGCCCGACGCCACCGACGAGCAGATCCGGGCCGTAGCCCGGGCCGCACAGATCGACGAATACATCGAATCCCTACCCGACGGCTACGACACCGTAATCGGCGAGCAATCCGACCTGTCGGGTGGCCAAGCCCAGCGGGTGGCCATCGCCCGGGCGTTGCTGGTGGACGCGCCGGTGCTGCTGCTGGATGAGGCGACCGCTTTCACCGACCCCGATTGCGAGGCGGAGATCCAGCAGGCGCTGTCGCGGTTGGTGGTCGGCCGCACGGTGCTGGTCATCGCGCACCGTCCCGCCTCCATCGTCGGCGCCGATCGGATCGTGGTGCTCGATCGTGGCCGGATGATCGCCGCCGGCAGTCATGAGGAACTCGCCGGCGAACCGCACTACCGGCAGATTTGGCAACTCAGCGGGCAGGCCGTGGAGCCTGCCGCAGGCGGCGCGGCCACCGCCGAGCCGGCAGGGGATACGGCGCCTGCCCCGGAACCCGGGACGACCGGCAGCCCTGCGGCGCGGCCGGAAAACGATGCGGAGTCTTCAGGGAAGGACGGCGGGCCGGCCGGCGACCCGGGCAGCGGCGACCGGCCCGCGGCCGAGGCGGCCGCAGCCGACACAGCCACCACGACCGGTGAGGAGAACTGAGATGGCGATACAACCGATCGGTGACCTGATGCTGCCGCGCTTCCGGCCGATGCTCACCGACCAGGGGTGGGCGATGCTGCGCAAGGCGTTGGCGTTGTCGGTGATCGGAGGGCTGATCCAGGGGCTGGCTTTGCTGGTGCTGCTGCCCGGCGCGGTAACATTGGCCTCCGGCGGCATCGCCTGGGGGCTTGGTTTCGGTGGCTGGCTGGTGGTGCTGGCGGTGCTGGCCGTGGCCGGGGCGGTCAACGATTACCTGCTGGCGATCATCGGCTATTCCAGTGCCCTGAACTTCCTGCAGACGGTGCACCGCAAACTCGGCAATGCGATCGCCCGCATCCCGCTCGGCTGGTTCAAGGCCGACACCGCAGGCAAGTATTCCCGGATGGTTTCCAGGGAGATGCTGCAACTGGGTGAGACCCTCGCCCACATGGCCTATCCGTTGGTCAGCAATGTCATGGCGATGCTGGTGGTGCTGGCCGGGGCCTGGCTGTGGGATTGGCGTCTCGGGTTGGTGTTCACCAGTGCGGTTCCCCTGCTGTATCTGATGCTCAACCTGTCGCGGGCGCTGCTGCTGCGCGGCAAACGCATAGTGGAACCCACCGAGCAGGAACTGGCCAGCCGGATCGTCGAGTTCGCTGGTTGCCAGGGCGCGCTGCGTTCCTGCGGCCGGGGCCGGGATTTCGGCGAACTCGACCGGGCCTTGACCCAAAATCACCGGGCGGTGCGCCGTGACCTGTGGTGGGCGCTGGGCGCCAACCTGATCAGCGGGACGATAGCCCAGCTGTTCGTGGTCGCTTTGATCGTGGTGGCCGCAAGCCTGGCGGCGGCCGCGGTATTGGGGCCGATCGAGGCGATCGCCTTCCTCGGCATGTCTTTGCGGTTCATGGTGGTGCTGGAATCGATTCAGGCGAATCTGTTCGGAGTCGAGGACCGCCGGATGCTGATGGACCAGCTGGATGAGATCATCCAGGCCCCCCTGCTGCCCGAGGTAGCGGCCTCGGCGAGCCAGCCGACCCCCGGGACGATCGCGCTGCACGAGGTGGATTTCGGCTATCAACCGGGCCGGCTGGTGCTCGATGGGGTGAGCATCGAGGTGCCCGCCCATTCGATGTGTGCCCTGGTCGGGCCGTCCGGTTCCGGCAAGACCACCCTGGCCCGGTTGATCGCCCGCTTCTACGAGGTCGATCGGGGATCGGTGCAGGTGGGCGGCGCCGACGTGCGCGAACTGACCACCACCGATCTGATGGCCCAACTGTCCATGGTCTTCCAAGATGTCTACCTGTTCGACGACACTTTGGAGGCCAACATCCGGGTCGGCAATCCGCAGGCCAGCGATGAGCAGGTGCGTCAGGCGGCCCGGTTGGCCGGGGTGGACGAGATCGTCCGCCGGCTGCCGCAGGGCTACCAGACCCGGGTCGGCGAGGGTGGCCGGGCGCTGTCCGGTGGTGAGCGACAGCGGGTATCGGTGGCGCGGGCGCTGCTGAAACAGGCCCCCGTCGTGCTGTTCGACGAGGCCACCTCGGCTTTGGACGCCGAGAACGAGGCCAATATCGTGGCCGCCATGCAGGAACTGCGCCGTACCGCAACCCTGCTGGTCATCGCCCATAAGCTCGACACGGTCAAGGCAGCCGACCAGATCGTGGTGCTGGGCGCCGATGGGCGGGTAGCCCAGGTCGGCAGGCATGCCGAACTGGTCGACCAGCCCGGCCCCTACCGGGGTTTCTGGGCGCGGCGCGCCCAAGCGTCCGGCTGGCGTCTGGTGTAGGTTCCGCTGCCGGCGCGGCCTTTACGGGGTTAGCGATGCCCCGGCCGGCCGTCGCCGGCTGCGGGCCGACCCCGGCGATCCGCTGACTTGACCGGCGCCGCATCTTGCTCGTCTGGGGCACGCCCAGTGGAGGTGTCCGCGCGAGTGCTCACGGGGACCTGTCGCCCATGCCCTGGTCGGAGAGCTCAGTCCTGCGGGGGAGGATCCGGCGTCCCCGGCCCGGGCGTGAGCAGTCCGTCGATGATGGTGTTGATCTGTTCCTGGGTGATGGGTTCGTGCAACACCACCAGTCGATAGATGGCGCCGCCGATGAGCAGGTCTGCCATGTCCGGGCAAGGGACACCAGAATGCAGCTTTCCGGCAGCGGCCGTTCGCTGCAGCGCCGCTGTCAGGAACTGCCGCGCAGGTTCGACGATGCGACTCCGGTATTCGGCGCGGAGTTCCTCGTCTTGCTGGCGATGCAGGTCCATGGCGACCGCCAACCAGGAGTCGATGCCTGCATTCACCGATCGGACCAGCATCGTGCAGGCCAGACGGAGATCGTTCACTGGATCGTCCGACTGGGCCATCCTTCGTTCGCCGATGGCGCTGGCGATCGTGTCCACCACCAAGTGCGGCAGGGAGGGCCACCGGCGGTAGATGGTCGTCTTCGCCACGCCTGACAGCTTCGCGATCTCGTCGATGCGCACGTTGGTGTACCCCTTGTCAGCAAGCAGCTGGAGGGTCGTGCCCATTACCCGTTCCTGGATTCGGGGATCCCTGGGCCGTCCTGACGGTGCCATGAAGTTCTCCTGTTCGGACTCTTCGTGTTATAGTACTGACAGTAGCGAAAAAAATCAGCGGAGAAGGTGATGTCATGACAACGCGTGATGCCCGGGTCAAGCGACTCGTGCGGATACCGGTGAATGATGTTGCTATTCCTTGCCGACTGATGCGAGTCTGCCTGCATACGGGGTCCCTGAGTGACTCGTGCTTCGGGTCCCGCGCCATCCGTGCGTCACGTCCCGGGCCGATCACGGCTCATCTCGGAGAGGGTGGCGGGCGGAACGGGATTGTCACGCTTCTGAGTGTCCAGTTCCGAATGCGTCGTGACGTTGCTGTGTACATGAACCTGTGCCAAGTGCGTCAGTCCCTTTTCCCCCGATGGGGAAATATGGCGTTTCGATGCAGAGCCGTCCCCCAGAACCAGTGAGGACATATCATGAGACCGCAAGAGATATCGGGAGTCGTGGGCGCAGGCCCACCGAACCGGTGAACCTGACCATTTCGTATCACCTGTTGTGATGCCGTTTCATCCTTGATGCTTCCCTATGGCCGTAGACAAACACGTCGACGGCGGCGGACCCTGCGAATCCTCGAATAGCCAGGGCCGCGAAGTCACGCATTAATGATGCACACGCCATTCATGGTGTCAAGTCCTGCTCGAAGAGCTTCTACCCGCTTTGCGGGAATATCTGTCTTGGAGTGCGCCCGTAAACGGTGCCGGTTCGCTGCGCCCTGTTCAAACTAAGGAGGACCAGTGTCATTGATTTCTGCTCGAGATGTCCAACGCGTCTACCGGACCGGGGACATCGATGTCCGTGCGTTGGACGGTGTGTCACTCGACATTCACAGTGGTGAAGTGTCGATCATCGTCGGCCCTTCCGGATCGGGAAAGTCCACCTTACTGAACATCTTGGGTGGCATGGACCAGCCCAGTTCGGGAACCATCGAGTGCAACGGGGTTCGGATCGAGGAGATGACCAATTCAGGGCTGACGCGATACCGGCGCGAGAGTGTCGGATTCGTCTTTCAGTTCTACAACCTCATTCCCACCCTCACTGCCGCCGAGAACATCGGGATCGCCAGTCGTGGTGTCGGGGATCCCATCGACCCCTCGCAAATCCTTGCGCAGCTGGGGTTGGCAGGGCGCGAAGCCTCCTTCCCCCACGAGCTGTCGGGTGGCCAGATGCAAAGAGTTGCGATCGGAAGAGCTCTCGCGAAGAGGCCCGCTCTGTTGCTGTGCGACGAACCGACTGGGGCTCTCGACTCCGCTACCGGTGATGAGGTGATGGCAACTCTGTGTGAATCCGCCCACACCTCCAACACCGCGGTGGTGATCGTCACACACAACGAGGGATATGTCGGCTTGGCGGATCAACTGATACGCCTCCGCGATGGTCGAGTTGCCGAGGTCATCGGGAACAATGTGGTGAGCATCCCATGAGCAGGTCCAGCGGAATGAGATTCAAGGCAGCCATGCTCCGACGCGGTCTGCTCAGTTCGTGGGCACAGTTCATCGCTGTCTTCTGCATGGCCACTCTCAGCGTTCTCGCCTATGCGGGACTCGAAGGCGGATGGCGGGGAATGCAGGTGAGTCTTCAGGACTATGCCGAATCGTCATCCATGGCAGACATGTGGATTCAGGCCACCAGCGTCAGCGAAGCGCAACTTGACGAGGCCATGAGCCTACCTGGGGTCGATGCGGTCGAGAAGCGAGTCATCCGGTCTGCCGAGGTGGTGTCGAACAGGGGGGACATGTCCTGGCTGTCTCTCACCTCGACGGCCGACATCGACTCCTGGCAGGTCAGCATTCCCTCGGTCATCGACGGGGAACCGGTCACGGATGTTGGTCAGGGAATCTGGGTGAGTCCGCGGTACTTCGACGCAAACGACCTTGCTGAAGGGGATCAACTGGTGTTGACGGTACCCGTCCCCGGAGGACGAAGGGAGTTGAAGGTTCCCGTTCGAGGAACCGTGCAGTCCCCCGATCAGCTCTACGACGTCAAGGAGTCGCTCTTCCTGGTTCCTGAACCAGGCATGTTCAGCTATGGCTTCATCACGCCCGCCACTGCCCAGGAACTGTGGGGCACCTCATGGCAGTGGGCAGCGAGCAACAGCGTTCTGGTACGTGGCGATGATTCCTCGGACACGGTGGACAAGCTGTGGGAGTGCTTCGACGAGCAGGGATTGCGTGTCACCACCCGCCAGACCGACAGTCACATCTCCGCCGCCTACGACCGAGTCACCGTGATTCGCAACGTGTCGATGCTCTTCTCCGTCCTCTTCCTCCTAGTCGGGGTGCTTGCCATGTACTCGTCGACCAGGCGTCTTGTGGACAGTGAGCTGAAGACGATCGCGACCCTCCAGTCCATGGGGTATGGGCGTAGTGAGCTGCGCCTGCACTTCTCGATGTTCGGCATGCTGGCCGGTGTGGCGGGAGCCATCGTGGGACTCGCTCTGGCGCCGCTGCTGTCGCGCGTGGTGCTGCGCTCGCAGTCGACCCAGTTCGATCTGCCGGATTGGCGGGTCGCGTACACTTGGGCCCCGCTACTCGTCGCAACCCTAGTGGTGGTGGCGTGCGTTGCCGGAGGGTATCTTGCATCCGGCTCGGCACTCACCAGATCTCCCGCGCTGTTGATGCGTCCGGGGCTGGTGCGGGCCTCTCGTGCGGCGACCCGGCTACGTCGTCTGGGCGGTGGTCAGCGCTATGGCATCCGCTGGGCGATCCGTGACACTGCATCCAACCTTGCACGATTCTCGATGGGGATCATCGGGGTTGCCGGTTGTCTGATGTTGCTGTTCACCGGGTTCGGGTTGCCCGACACCATGCAGAACAGAGCTGAATCGTCGTTCAGCGCCGAATCCATGGACTACGACTTCCGGGCTGATGTCGTGAGCGTTCCCCAGATGGCCACCCCCATCGAGGGTTTGGGGTCAAAGTCACAAGCCATCATGCAGATGCCCGTGATGACTGGCCCATCTGATGGGTACGACCGAGTCATCACCGTGCTGGACGAGAACGATCGATTCCACCTACGAACCCGCGATGGCGAAGTTGTGGCGGGGGATGGACTGTGGGTGACCAGCGACACTGCTGAGCGGCTTTCCCTTGACACGGGATCCTTGGTGACGCTGAGGCTGCCACGCGGTCTCGGTGATCTTGACCTGGCCATCAGTGGCGTCGTCTCTGCCGAGATGCCCCAAGGATTCTTCATGAGTCGACAGGGCTGGGAATCACTGGGGATGACTTTCTCCCCGACGTCAATACTCGTGGGATCGGACGCCGATGCCGCTCGGCTCCTCGATGATCCGCGGGTGCTGGATGTCGTGTCCCGGGCCGATCAGCAGTCCAATGCCCTCAACATCAGGGGGAGCCTCGGTGGCATCTTCAACCTGATGAGGGTGATGGCGATCGTGCTGTGCATCATCGTGCTCTACTCCCTGGGCAGCCTCACCTTCGATGAACGGCGACGTCAGTACGCCACATTGAGTGTGCTGGGGATGTCCCCCGGCGAACTGCGGCGGCTGTCCTCGGTGGAGGTCGTGACCTCGGCTCTGATTGGTGTGGTGCTCGGGGTCCCCGGCGGGGTCTGGTTCCTGGACCTCTACGTTGCCCAGGTCGCGAGTCCACGTCTTCAGTATCTGCCTTACATCACGGGCGTGTCAGCGGCGCTTGCAGTGGTGATCGCGGTGTCCTCCGCACTGGTCACGACCATCGCCCTCGGCAGCCAGATCGCCGGAATCAACATGGTCGACGCATTGAAGGAGGCAGAATGATCACCCTCACATCATCCCCAGGAACCTCACGTGGAGAAAGGACCCACGACGTCTCCGTCTTGACCGACGGGGCTGGGGTCGATGAACCGACCTGGCCCCAATGGGTCCTGCTGAGACAGATCGACTTGTACCCGCAGGATCCTGCGCTGACCATCGTTCGGCTGATCAGGGTGGACGGTGAGGTGGACAAGGACCGTCTGGTACGAGCGATGGACAGGGTCCTGCGGAATGAACCGGGCATCGCGATGAGGATGGCACGTACTGCATCGGGTTGGCGTCGGTTCTTCGGAGCCCATCCCTTGCAAGCCTGCCGCTTGGTGGAGATCGGTGACGATCCTGACCGGCAGGCGAAGCTCATGGCCCGAGATCGGCAGGGATCGGCCATGGAGGTCGACCGCTCACCTCTGGTGCAAGTGGAACTGCTCACCAGCCATGGAATGGTCACTCACATCCTCGTCCGGGCCTCGCATCTGGTGTGGGATGCGCAGACGGGTGTGCTGGTCATGCAGAGACTGTCGGAGGTCTATGCCGGTCATGACCCCTACGCCAAGGGCGATCAGCGGGCGGCAGGGCTGGAACCCAGCCATGCTGACAGGGATCGCGCCGTTGCCTCATACGACTTCTTCGCAAGCGCTTTCGACGGGCTGGTCTCCTTCGGCCACGAAAGAATGCCGAACCGGCGCGATGCCAACGGCCGTCTGCCCGGGCGTCGAGTGGAGGTCATCGTCGACGGTGAACTCGGCATTGGGGCAGGCAGATTGTGTCACGATCATCACCTACCGCCGAGCGCCTTGTTCATGGCGATCTCTGCCCTCTTCCAGGCTCGATTGCTCGACACGGAGTCAGTGGTCGTCGGATGCCCGGTGAGCACTCGCACTTCCCCCGAGGACTGCGGCTACCATGTCAACACCCTTCCCGTCCGCCTTACGGTCCGCGAAGGGATGAACGCGGTCGAACTGGTTCGGACCGCCCACGCGTCCATCATTGAGTGTCTGAGACGCCGCGATGTCGACTACTCCCTGACAGGAGTCCAGCCCGGGGTGGGGACGTTGGCCTCATGCTTCACGTTCCAGGGTGAGGAACCATCGGCGGCGCTGGGGAACGCGACGGTGACACCGGTATTCTTCCCGAGTGATTTCGTCTCCTTCCCCTTGAGCATCGTCGCGTCGGCATTCCGCAGCGTTGACGGGCTCGGGTATCGCTTCGTCGTGGAGGTGGGCCGGTGGGCCGATGGCATCGACATTGCGAGTGCCCTGCGGTCGATCGTCGAGCAGGTGGTGGCCCGCCCCTCGGCTCCTCTCGGAGAGATCGGCCTGGTCGGTGTCAGCGAGTATGACTCGGGCATGAATTCCCTGGTCGAGCCCAGGATCGATGACGCCCCGGATATGGTGACCAGTTTTCGCCGCCAGGCTGAGCAGGCGCCTGGGCGGGTCGCGCTGATCGCTGGGGAGCGAAAGGTGACCTATGGCCAGCTCGACGACCGGACGGATCGACTCGCAGCAGCCATTCACCATCGGTGGCCCTCGGCCACACACGTCGTTATCTGCCATTCATGGGGTGTGGACGAGGTGAGCGCTGTGGTCGGGGTCCTGAAGAGCGGCAAGGCCCATGTTCCCGTCGACCCGGATCTGATGCTTCGGGTGCCGTCCATTCTTGAGGATCTGGGGAGGGTACCCATCATCGGCGACGCCCACACGTCGCAGTTGCTGACAGCTCAAGGGATGGAGGCAGTGTCACTCGACGAATTGGAGTCCGCCCAGCCCGTCTCGCCCCGGCGTACGCAGGTCCACGGCGACGATCCGGCCTACGTGATCTTCACGTCAGGTTCGACGGGCCGGCCCAAAGGTGTCGAAGTGTCGCATCGAGCGTTGTCCACATTCATCCGAGGCTGGAGGAGGTTCGTCCCTTGTGAACCCGGTGACATCCACCTCCGTACCCATCACCTGGCATTCGACGCATCAGTGATCGATATCCTCACGCCCTTGGCGTCTGGGGCAGCGGTCCATCTTCCCGATCAAGAGGAGATCCGTGATGCCCAGCGGTTCGCGGATGTACTCGTTAGGTCGCGTGCTACTTGTCTGCTGATGACTCCCAGCTTCGCCGACCAGGTTCAGGCATTCCTGCCCCAGGATGGTGCACCGGATCTGCGCACGACCTTGATGGGCGCCGAGGCAGTACCTGCGGCAGTCGCATCCAACTGGGCCGTCCGTGTGGGCAACCCGAGACACCGCATCATGAACGTCTACGGGCCGACAGAGGCAACCGTCATCTGCGTCGCCGGGGAGGCAACCGCTGCCGATCTGCTCGATCGTGATGGGCTGGTTCCCCTCGGGTATCCTCTCGACCAAGCAGGAGTGGCCGTCGTCGACTCGGCCGGACGGCGTGTTCCGCAGGGTGTCATCGGCGAACTGGTGGTGAGTGGCCCCTGTCTCGCCAACGGCTACCTCAATCGGGCGGAGCTCACTCGTCGCGCCTTCGTGACCGATCTCAGGGGGTTGCCGGGCAGGTGGTACAAAACCGGTGATCTTGTCAGGGTGAATCCCGATGGTCGCTTCGACTTCCTGGGCAGAGTCGATGACCAGGTCAAGGTGGGTGGCTATCGGATCGAGCTCGGTGAGGTGAGCAGCGCGCTTCGGCGCGTCAGCGGGGCCTCCAGCGTGGTTGCCTTTGTTGATCCCAAGAGACCAACGAGGTTGGTCGCCGCGGTTGTCACCACCGACGACTCCCAGATACAGCACTGGCGGGCCGCGATGCGTCAGGTGGTTCCTTGGTACATGGTCCCTGAAAGGATCGTCACCGTCTTCTCGGCCCTTCCCATGAATGTCAACGGGAAGGTCGACGTGGCGGCACTGGCGGCACTAGCAGAGGATGTGAAAGATGCGCATCTCGCCGAAGGGGTCATGATCCTGGACCCGGTCGAGGCACACGTCCACGATGCAGTGTCGCAAGTCATCGGTTCGCGGGACTTCACCTGCTCGGAGAATCTCTTCGACATCGGGGTCACCTCACTCAGTCTCGCGGACCTCTTCGACCGGCTCCACAGCGGTTTTCCGGACGTGAATCTTGCCATGGTCGACCTCTTCCAGCATCCAACGGTGGAATCGATCGCCGCACGCATCAGACGCGATCGGGTGCCGAGTGACGCGGAAACGGAGGATGCGCAACGTACCAGAGAGCTCGACCGGCAGAGACGCCGTGATCGGGACCTCCAGCGACGCGCGCAGCGGCGTCGCAACGCACATGCAGAACGAGAAGGAGAGACAGAGCAATGAGCGGATTCGACATCGCTGTGGTGTCCACAGCCGGACGGTACAGCAACGCGTCGTCCTCTGATGAGCTGTGGGAAGCCCTCGTCGAAGGGCGTGAACTGAACACGGATGCTGATCAGCCGGTTCCGCAAGGTCACATTCCGCGGGTCCCCCAAGTAGCTGGTGCGGCGGAATTCGACCATGAGTTCTTCGGAATGTCGCCGGCTGAGGCCGCCCTCATCGATCCGCAACAGAGACTCATACTGACATGCGCCTTTCGCGCCCTTGAGGACGCGGGATACGGGGATGGGGCCCCACGTCGGTGGGGGGTGTTCGCGTCGACCTCCTTCAGCACCTATCTGCTCAACAATGTGATGACCGCGCGCCCGGATCTCGTCCAAGGGGCAAACATGCTCGCCATGATCGGTAACATCCCGGACAGCGCAGCCACCCGACTCGCCTATCGACTCAACCTCCAAGGTCCGGCGATGACCGTCCAGACGGCCTGTTCCTCATCCTTGGTGGCCCTCGGGATCGCTTGCCGGAGCCTGCTGGACTACGAGTGTGATGGTGCCGTGGTGGCGGCCTGTTCATTGACCATCCCACAACGAGGGACCAGACGACACACCAAGGAGTCGATCTTCTCCGCAGACGGCTATTGTCGTCCCTTCGACGCCAGCGGGGCAGGAACGATTAAGGGCAATGGATGCAGTGCCGTGGTGCTGCGTCGGCTCGAGGACGCCATCGACGACCATGATCCGGTCCTGGCTGTCATCGATGCCGTGGCGGTCAACAACGACGGCGACGACAAGGTCGGGTACACGGCTCCCAGCGTGACCGGTGAGGAAGAGGTAATTCGGGAAGCGTTGTCCCTTGCCGATCTGGCACCTTCTGATATCGACTACCTCGAGGCCCACGGAACTGGTACGGCACTGGGTGATCCGATTGAAATCCGTGCCCTCGCTCGCGTCTTCGATTCACAGACCGTGGGTCTTCCGGTGGGAAGCATCAAGGCCAATGTCGGGCATCTCGACTGTGCTGCCGGGCTGACCTCCTTGGTGAAGGTGACCAGCATGCTGCGTACCGGAATCCTGCCGCCTCTCATCAATTTCACTGCCCTCAATCCGGAGATCGACAACAGCAAGGGAACCTTCAGATTCCCGACAGTGATCGAGGAGGGACACCAGCTACGCCACGTCGGAATCAGCTCCTTCGGTATCGGTGGGACGAACGCCCATGCCGTCGTCAGCGCCCATGCGATTCGAACGCACGTCGGCAGGACCTCCGTCACCCAGCTTCCGGCGTTGGTGCATGTCTCGGCAGTGCGTCCCCAGGACGTGGAACGGCGGCTCGATGACCTGCGGCGGGCAGTCGAGTCCGGAGCTGACTCATGGGACGTGGCCTATTCAGCGCTGCGAAACGACAGACGGATGAGCTGCGATGCAGTCGCGTCTCTCGGCGGAACCATCCCCGATGACGTCACCTTGCAAGGGTTGCTCTCCCATGCAAGTGTCGGCACACCCGGGCTGCTTCCCGTTCTTGACGCGTGCCGCCGGGCGGTCGCCGAACGGCATCTGCTCCCAGACCACGAGGAAACCGAGGCAGCTGTTCTGGTGTTGGCAGCCATGGTCTGTCCCCAAGATCCCGTGGTGGCCCAACTGGGCTTGGAGGAGGAGGCATCGCGGGTCGCTAGGTCCTTGGCACCCGTTGAGACCCAGTTGTGGAACAGGCCGGTCGACGACGACGCGGTGGGCGCGCTCCGCGCCTTGTTGGGGTTCCTTCTGGGGGCAGGCGGCAGCAAGAATCTCATGCCACTGTTCGCAGGTACCGGGACGATTCGTGTTCCAATCCCGCACTGCCCGCTGGCCCCCATCAAGCATTGGGTCGGACCCGAGGATGCTCTCCGTTCCGTCTGGGAACCTTCGAACGGTTCGGATGCCCACTCGAGAGTGCACGTCGGACGGTCATTCACCGCGCTTGATCGGGTGGTGTCTGCGGTGAGTGAGGTACTCAATGTGCCAGCGGCGCCGGACAGCGACTTCTTCACCCTCGGCGGAGACTCGCTTCAAGCGATCGAGGTCCTTGACCTGTTGCGGGATGAGTACCCGGACCTGAACCTGGCGGCTTTCCTCGGGGCGTCGAGTCTGCGCGACATCGCCGCCACCATCGAGGTTGAATCTGCATCCGGAGGATTTCACCCGACCCTTCCCGAGAATTTCACCGTGCTTCGTGACGATGCTGGAGACGAGGCGACACCGACATTCCTCATCCATCCCGCTGGCGGCACGGTGTTCCAGTACCGAGTGATGAGCCGGATGATGGCGACTCCGACGCGTCTCGTGGGCGTCTCCTTGCCCGATGACTACCGCGACTACCAAGACCTGCATTCCCTGGCAGATCTGTACGCCCGACAGATCGACAGCTTCTGGCCATGCGGTGAGGTACGTCTCGGGGGGTACTCGGCAGGGGGGAACATCACTGTCGAGGTTGCGACGATTCTTTCAGGACAGGGGAGGGCGGTTGCTCCTCCATGTCTCATCGATCCCCTTCCCCCATTGAGCTATGCGCACACCGATCCTCGCTCGAGCGTCCCTGCGGGGATGCAGGGTTTCCTCTTGGATGCCATAGGGATTGAGGCCGAGCAACTGCGCGACAGTGCCGCCCACGACGAGCGTGGCGTCCAGAAGCTGCTCATCTCCCGGGGACTGACTCGAACCGAGAGCCAGGACATCGTCGACAAGTGGCTCATGAGTCACCGAATCCTGGCATACGACCCCCCGAAGCGTTTCCCGGGGGATGTGACCGTCGTGTGCGCCCGGGAGCAGATGCCTCCAGACGTCCTCGCCGAGATGGGCATCGTAGAACACCCCCGTCGTCTCTGGTCCGACTACATTGACGGGTCATGTCACCTGACCACCGTTGGTGGCAACCACATGTCGATGATGACAGGAACCAATCTGGTTGCGGTCGCGAACCGGGTTGATGAATGGCTTTCCCGACTGTCGACGGGAGCCCCGCGATGAAGCTCTTCTGCTTCGCTCATGCCGGTGGCACCGCCGCATCGTTCGGCTCGATCATCAAGCGAGTCGACGGTTGTGCTCTGGTCCCCGTGGAGCGTTCCGGCCACGGCGCCAGACTGGCTGAGCCCCTCCTAGAATCCATGGAGGACTATGTGCAGGATGCCATCGAACAAATGGCTCCAGCGATGGATGAGCCCTTTGGCCTGCTGGGCCACAGCATGGGTGCGTGGCAGGCCTACGAGGTGGCCGCGGCCCTGCACCGGACAGGTCGGCCCCGGCCGTCGGTGTTGGTGGTCTCGGGCAACACAAGGCCTAGGACCGTTGCCAAACCGGACACGGTGGAGCCGCTCGATGACCGGGCTTTCCTTGACTCGGTAAAGGACTACGCCAGCATTCCTGCGGAGATACTCCTCAGGCCAGAGCTCCGTCGTGTCTTCTTCGACCCGCTGAGGTCGGACTTCGGCATCCTCGACAGGTACGTCTGTCGTGAGATGACCGTACTGGAATGCCCGATCATCGCCCTGTACGGATCGGCTGATCCGCTGACTGCTTCGGGCGGTACCGATTGGCGCTCTCTCACCGCCGGCCTGTGCGAGGAGTGCACCTTCATGGGAGATCACTTTTTCTTCTACGAGAGTGAAGAAGTACCCCACTACCTGGCCGGTCGACTGAACGAACGTGAATTGGCGGTTTGTTGAAAATGAGGAGAAACCAGTGATTATCTTCGATGAACTCGTTGAATTCCTGGCCGAGAGCTACGGCCTGCCCGCCGAGGAGATGACCCCGGACATGGAGGTGACCTCGACGTTCGGAATCGATTCGTTGGGGCTTGTGATTCTGGGCGACAGGATCCAAGACCGATACGGGGTGGTGTTGCCCGCATCCGATCTCGTCGAGTGTCGAACGATAGGTGACTTCCAAGCTCTCATCGAGAGACTCACGGTAGATGATGAGTCAGTCCAGACATCGTGAGGTTCCCGTGTCCACGGCCCGGTGTGTCGTCGCCCACTTGCTCTTCGACGCGGCCCCCTGCCGACGGTTGGGCCCGGGGAGGGTCCGCGTCAAGGTCAGTATGTCTTCGCCTGGGGCGAGGGTGGTTGGACTCGTGTGTCACCCGGCGACGGGTTGGCGACGGTTCTTTCACCCCTCCACGACCGGAGAACGGGCAACTCCTCGGGGATCAGGTCGGCACTGGCCGCCGAGGGCGACCAGTTGAGTTCCTCGGTGGTGCACACGGACAAGGCGTGGTCGTCATCGAGCTCGAGCGTGATGCAGTGCACCACTCCGAAGGGGGTGTCGTAGGAGGATCGAAGTCCCTTGTCGCGAATGAGCTTTCGGGATCTCTTGGGCATTGCCAGACCCAGTCCTGTGACTTTCATGACGGCTTCCATCTGGGTCCATCTGCGGAGGAAATGCGCGTTCGGGTCCGGCCCGGTGGGTTCGAGTTCAGCGTCGATCGCCACCAAGTGCCATCCGTTCGGGGTTTCCTCTGGACGATGCTGTACGTCGACGCCGATGCGACCACCTGCCACGGCGATGGCAACAAGGTCGCCGCTGTGCGAGGTCGAGCATTCCAGCCCGGTGCCCGGCAGTTCGGGACTACCCCGTCGATCCTGCACGAAGGGCACCTCGGAGCTGTCCAAGCCCAAGTGGCGAGCTGCGAGCACCCGCAGCGCTCCATGGCCGATGACGAAACGTCGACGGTCTATGGCGCGGCGGAATGCGGATGCTCGGTCCAACTCCTCCCGCGTCAGCAGCGAGCACAGGGCCCCCTCGGCCCTTGACGTCGCGGCACCCAGTGCACACAGCACCACTTCTGCCCCACAACCAAGGAGTTCCGTATCCACTTCCCAATGTTCACCCATTTCCCCAATGTTCACCCATTTCCCCGTCCTCACAAAACTCTCAGACCTATGGAGAAGATCATGATCATCGTCCGGGAAGAAGAGCTGTCTGCGCTGGTGAAGGAGCTCTTCCCAGATTTGACCGATATTCCCCTCACCCTCCCCATGACGAGCACGGGCATCCTCGATGACGAGCGGCGTACCATCCTTGGTGACGCTGTGGCTCGACGATGGGACGTGCCCGCCGAGACTCTTCCCGCCCCGACCGGCGACGACACGATCGTCGGCTGGGTCCATGCCATCAACACCGAGTTGGGGCTGCCCGGCGTAACCGTGCGCGACATGTTCCTTGACATCTGTCACCGTCACCTGGGCGAGATCGCTCTCAGGTTCGATGACGAGGTCGTCACCTATGACGACCTGCACGCTGATGTTATGGCCCTGGCCGAGGGGCTCCAGCGTCTGGGCGTGCATGCCGGTGACCGGGTTGCCTTGTTGATGGAGAACCGGCTGGAGTACATCCACTCCTACTTCGCGCTATTCGTCCTGGGAGCCCTGCCCGTCCCCCTGAACAGCCGATGGCAGGAACGTGAGATACGCAACGTCCTTGAGGACTGTGGAGCCATCGGGATGATCCTCCAGGAAAGGGGCGCGGGCAAGTCGTACCTCGAGATGGCCCAGAACTTGATTGCCGATGGGCTACCTCTGACCGCGTGCGTCCTCATCGCTGACAAGGCTCCGGCGCCATTCGTTCGATACGCCGATGTCACGCAGAACGCGGGGGAGCCTCGGCTGGAGCCCATTGATGGTGAGGATGCGGCGATGATTTCGTACACCTCGGGAACGACCGGCTCCCCGAAGGGTGTCGTCACCCGCAACAGGGACATCGTGACCATCTCGTTGAGTACGTGCTACACCTTCGCCGCTCCAGGTCTGAGGGCATTGTCCATCGCGCCTCTCTATTCCGCCCAAGGGTTCATCGGGTTGTTCGAGAACTTCGCCCGTGAAAGCAGTTTCCACATGTTGTCGACGTTCAACCCCAATGACATCCTCCGGCAGGTCTCGACCGGGCAGGAGCAGTGCATCCATACGCAGCCGACCATGTGGTCCCTCATGCTGCACTCCCGGGAGATGGACTTCGCCCGATTCGAGGGACTGGAACGACTAGTTGTATCCGGGTCGGTGTGCAATCCCGAACTGGCACGACAGATCGAGAGCAGGCTCGGTTGTGAGCTGCTTAATGCCTATGGGTTGGTTGAGTCCTGCTCGATCGCCACGATGACCCGGATTGGGGACCCGGAGGATGTGCGCCTGCGGACCGTTGGTCGACCTGTCCCGGGGGTCGAGATCAAGATCGTCGACACCGACCGCCGGGAGATCCCCCGGGGTGCGAGCACCACCGGCGAGCTTGCCGTTCGTGGGTTCATCATGAAGGGCTACTACGGGAACCCCGACAAGACTGCCGAAGTGGTCGACGACGATGGATGGTTGTACACCGGGGACCTCGCACGCTGGTTCGATAAGGAGAACGTCAGCATCGTCGGTCGCTGCAAGGACATGGTCATCCGCGGCGGATTCAACGTGTACCCCAGCGATGTCGAGGAGCAACTGCTGCAACTGCCGGGAGTGCAGACCGCAGCGGTGGTAGGAATACCGCACGACATCCTGGGTGAGAAACTCGTTGCCTTCGTCGTACCGCTGCCCGGGGAGGAGACCACCCCGGGGGTATTGGCCAAGGCGATGAGATCCCGGATCGCGGACTACAAGCAACCGGATGAATACCACGTCGTGGCCCAGGTGCCCATCATCCTCGCAGGGAAGATCGACAAGAAGGTGCTCGTCGACTGGGCGATCAATGGTGTTCCGGGTGACCAGCGAGTCATCTTCGGAGGGATGATGAGGGCGACATCGTGACCGCGGTCGTTGCAGCCCGATTGGCGAGCACCTCGCGGCCCTGGGACATGGAGAGCATCAGGGACAGTGTTGCGGCCTGTGACCTTGGCGGAGGTCTGTGCGGGAGACAAATCGGCTACTGGGTCGGCGAGGACGACCGGGGCGGTGCCGGGACGGCCTGGATGTGCAACATGGCCGACGCCGAACGTTTCGACGTCGCTTTCCCGCTGACGCTGGCCATAAGGTGGGACCAGACAGGTGTGATCCGCTCCCTCGACATCGACGAGTCCTTCCAAGGCAGCCAGGGTATCGCCTGTTCCCGATCCTTCATCGAACGCAGGGCGCGCTCCCATGTCATCGGCGTCCCCCTGCGCACTCGAGAACCGGCCCTCGTCGAGCCGACCAACTATGGATGCCGACACGTTTTCGAACTTGTTTACGGACTCGCCGGGTTCAAGGCCCTCCTCCAGGCGCGGCAGGAGGAAACGGGGCTGTTCCAGGAGTCGACCATCAGTCACCGGACCGGCACCGGTCTGGAGTTGCATGACGTGATCGAGTGCATGGACCGATGCACCGAGCTCACCGTGGATGCCGAACTCGACCCAGGGGCGGTGAGCTTCGATCGAAATGGTGTCCTGCAGGGAATCGGCGCGGTCGGGGTGAGCGTACCCACGTTCGTGGAGAACGGTGTGATGACAGCTAACCCGGTTCCCGGCGGTTCCTTTTCCGGGACCACGAATTCCCAGGTCACCGCGATGGCGGTGCGAGCCTTCGCCCCAATCTGGCGATGGGTGTCGGGTCGTCATGGTCAGGAACGAGGCATGTTGTGCTCGACCTTGTGGCCGCCATCCATGTACAGCGTCTTAGTCCAGGGCCTCGCCCAGATCCTGTTCCACAACAACTTCACCTATTTCCAGCACTGCGTGGCCGGGTTGCAGCGAACGACCGGCAGGGCGAAGTGCATCGGCTGTGTTCGCAGTTTCGGCGAAGCTGCCTCGATATTCCCGGAGGTACGACGTGACGACTTCATCTGACCTGCTCGCGATCCCGACTGCGCAGGAGCTGATTCGTGGGTGCGCAGCGCGGTTCCCCGACGTCCCCGCAATCATCAACACCCTTGATGACAACTGCCTGCTGACCTACTCGCAGCTGGCACGCGTCGTGTTCGCCGCTGCCGCTCGTTGGGAACCTGATCTACGAGGGCGCGTCGTGCTCGTCCGAGGGGCCCTCGACGAGCGCCTCATCGTCGATCTGCTCGCGTTGCTGTGCGCCGGGGCCATCATTCATCCGATAGCCGCGAGCGCGAGCGTGGAAGTATTTGCGCACACTGCGGTCCAGCTCGGCGCGGTGGCGGTGCGCACTCCTGAGGAGATCTCCTTTCCGGGCGCCACGGACGTGAAGGTGCTGCTTCCGGTCCCTTGGGCGCCCGGCGATGCCGAGCCCGGGGAGCAAGATCCCGATGACGTCGCCTTCTACTTCAAGACATCTGGCACCAGTGGCCTGCCCAAGGTCGCGGTGCTCACCCACCAGGCGGTCTTCACCGGCGTCGCCGTCACCAGTCAACACATCTTGGGCAAGCTGAATCTCGGCCCTGGAAGTGTCACTGTACCCCTGCTCCCCGCACACCATGTCCTGGGAACCGTGGCAGCGGTGCTGACTGCCATGGATCATGGATTCACCTTGGGGTGCGCACACAACATGAAGAACCTGCCGGCCGTCATGCAGCACTACCAGCCACGGATCCTGGTGGCGGTGCCAATGATCGTCGAAGGGATCTGGAAGCTGTCGCAGTCGGCCAGGGTGAAGGCCGCGGGGATGGGGCCCAAGGAGTTGTTGGGTGGGCGCCTGGACTACCTGATATGCGGGGCCGCTCCGCTGCCGGCCTCGCTCGTCGACAGGCTATCCGCCAGCGGGGTCCGGGTCCTCAACGGGTACGGCATGACCGAGTGCAGCGGGGTGGTGTCGTGCCAGACCGGCCCCAAGGAGTCGGTTGGGGGCGTTGGGCGCGCCGTGGGCGATGTGATTCGTACTCGTATCGTGGATGGGCAGTTGCAGATAGCCGGTCCCACGCTCATGTCCGGATACCTCGTGGACGGTGAGCTAGACCGTTCCCCTGTCAGCTCTGGGTGGCTCGCCACCGGGGATCTGGCCGAGATTTGCTCGGACGGGGAGATCGTTCTTACCGGCCGCAGTAAGAACATCATCATCCTCGGTGACGGCAACAACGTGTCCCCCGAGCAGATAGAGCGGGAACTGACGGAGTTCCCGTCCGTCACTGAGGCCATCGTCACCGCCGAACCATTGGGATTGGGGGGACGTGACGTGCTCGCGGCCACATGCGTGTGTGATGGGATCACGGGTGGTGAGGTCAGCGAGTATCCGGGGATCACCGTCGTCGGTCGGGTGCCGCAGTCGGTCGTCAGCGCAGTGGCCACGGTGAATAGCCAGGCGCCCGCCCATCGTCAGATCCGGGTGGTCCGGGTCGCCCCGGACGACGTACCTCGTTCGGATCTGGGGAAGATCGTTCGACGAAAGCTGACGTGGCAGCGGTGAACGCTGCATCCAATGGGAACTAGGGAAAGGAAAACGCACAATGAACCAGCACCTCATCGACGCACTGGGTGCGTACTGTGACCCGGACCTCCAGCTGAGCGAGAACTCGCATCTCGTGACGGATCTTGGAATGACCTCCTTCGACCTCATCCAGGCCGTGGGCGATCTGGAGATGGCCACAGGAAAGGGGATCGACGTGGAGGAACTGAACGGCATCGCAACTGTTGGCGATCTCAATTCCGTGGTCAACCGGGCCTTGAATGCCGATTGACCGGTGGCCGTCCTCGGACGAGGTCTGCGACAGCCGACACGGCATCGGCCGCTGCCCACGAAGCTTCACTGTTTCGTGGGCAGCGGCCGATATCTGTCAGTGGGTTATTCTCCGATCAAGGCGAGTGCGGGCGAGGACGGTCTGCGGTGACGGCCAACGGACTCCCAGCGAGGCGAGCAACTCGCTCGTCGCATCGCACGAGAAGGCCATTCCGTAGCTTCCGTCCCATATGTGCGCATTGAGGAGGCAGTTCCTCAGGGACTCGTCGGTGGGGTGTCCTGTGAACTCCCGCTCCACCATGGATCGGAACTCCTCGGGTGGGACCGGTGTGGCAGGGACCCCCACGAGCTGTTGGATGATCCCCAGCTCGGGACGCGTTCCGTTCATGATGTGGAAGACGCGACTGTTCGGCAGGCTCTCGGCGTGGATGAGGGCTGTCATCGCCTCGGCAGCCACGTCGACGTAGGACAGGTCCGCGATGGTTGCCAGGTTGTTGGGAATTGCACCCAGTCTGGCGATGACGGAAAGCAGTGCCGTGAAGGTGATCTCCTGCGCGTTGCCGGGTGCCGCCCCGGTTCGGGAATCGAAGGCGAGATTGCCCACCCTCATGACGGCTCCGTCCAGGCCAGCGTCGAAGGCTTCGAAGCAGATCTGTTCCGCCAGGAACTTGCTCGATGAGTACTGGTCGACGAATTTTTGTCCCACGTTGTGACTCAACTCGCCGAAGATCCCCTGGCCTCCCTCGACGATGCCCATGACCTGCGATGTAGAGACATGGAACAACCGGCACCCCAGCCTCCGGGCGACCTCGATGACATTCCCCATGGCGTGGCCGTTCACTTGGCTGAGCAGACCCGGAGCCGCGAAATGAGAGACATCGGCGGCGGCGTGGATCACCGCGTCCACTGTGGAGCAGGAGGACAGTGCAGATTCGGACATGCCGAGCATCAGGGCAGTGATGTCCCCCGGGATGGCGTGGATCCTGGCCAGGGCATCGGGAGGGATGCGATCCCCGAATCGAGCGATGAGCGTGTCCTCCACGCGCGCCTGGGCCTGGCGAGCCGAGCTTGCTCGAACCAGGCACCAGATCTCGACGCCTCGTTCCAGCTCCTCTCGCAGCAGGTAGCTGCCGAGGTATCCGGTGGCGCCGGTGAGCAGGATCCTGCTCACCGGCGGTCTCCCGATGGTTCCTAGCGAATTCCAGGCCTTGGCGTGCTCCTGGGATGTCCACAGCCGTGTTGGGGGCGTCGGTTGCTTGGCGATCCGACAGGTCTGCGGAATGAGCAGCGCGAGGCCCCTGACGGTGGGGTTCTCGAAGATGTCGTAGACCGAGAGACTCGTGATACCGGCATCCCGCAACTGTGAATGGAACTGGATGATATTGAGTGAGTCGGCACCCAGGTCGAACAGGTCATCGTCGAGGCCCAGCGACTTCTCGTCGAGGATGGTGCACCACAACTCCTTGACCAAGGCTTCGCGCGGGTTCATCACCTCTTTGGTCGAGTCGGCTGAGCTGGTTCGGGTCGGCGTAGGGAGGAGGGCCGTGTCTACCTTGGAGTTGGCGGTCATTGGTAGCTGGTCCATGCGGATCACGTGTGAGGGGATCATGTAGCCAGGCAGGCGAGAACGCAACTGCTCCCGTACCTCGGCCAAGGACAGCACCGTGTCGCCGGTGTAGTACACGCACAAGGTCTTCTTCCCGCTGTGTGGGACCTCCTTGACCGCGGCGCAGGCCCTCGAAACGGGGAACGACCTGATGATGCTTGACTCGACCTCGGACAGTTCGATGCGGTGTCCGTTGAGCTTCACTTGGGAATCCCGTCGCCCGAGGAAACGGATCTCGCCGTCCGGGTCGAGGAGCCCGTAGTCGCCGGTGCGGTAGATGCGTCCCAGTTCAGAGGTGGTGACGAATGCCCTGTCGGTGAGGTTGGGAGCGTTGAGGTAGCCGGATGCGACACCCTGACCTCCGATACAGATCTCCCCGACGCAACCCACGGGCGCGAGCCTCAAGCGGTGGTCGACGACCCACATGGACTGGTTCCTCATCGCGTGGCCGTAGGGGATCGTCCGCCAGTCCGGGTCGATCTCGCCGATGTCGAACCAGATCGACCAGATGGTTCCCTCTGTCGCCCCTCCCAGACTCATCACCCGCGCTGACGGAGCCAGTGCTCGGATCCTGTCCGGCAAGTCGACGGGGATCCAGTCGCCGCTCATGAGGACCAGGCGTAGATCCCATGGAACATCCACGTACTGCGGTTCAGGTGACCGCCAGTACGGTTGGAGCAACCGTTCGCTGCGACGTTCGAGCTCGGCGGTGACCAGACCCATGATGGCGGGAACGGTGTTCCACACGGTGATGCCATCGCGGCACAGACCGTCCGCCAAGCAGGGAATATCCCGCTGGTCAGGGTAGAGGATCAACTGCGCCTGGGACGCGAGAGTCCCGTGGATGTCGAAGACGGAAAGATCGAAGGAGAACGAAGACACCCCCGCGATCCGATCGCCCGGACCGATGTCGTGCGAGTCAAGGATATCCAGGACAGTGTTGACGACCGATCGGTGGGAGATCACCACTCCCTTCGGGGTTCCCGTAGTCCCCGACGTGAATATGGCATAGGCGGGGTCAGATGTGGTCGGTCCCGACCCGGAGCCCGAGCCCTTGCGCAGCGACTTGATGCCCGTCGACGTGATCTGTGCACACGCCTCACTCGAGTCGAGTATCTGCTGATGGCGCAAGTCGGGTTGGTGCGGGTCGAGTGGAATGTAGGCGGCCCCGGCCTTCATGACCGCTAACATGGCCGCGATACTGCGTGCCCGTCGATGTCCATCGATAGCGACGTAGTCACCGACGCCAATGCCCATGTCGACCAAGCTCGCCCGGATGGTCTCGGCTTCCTCGAGCAGTTCTCGGTTGGTGTGCCACCCCTGGTCATCGCGGATGATGTGCCGGTCCGGGTGGGCGGTCATGCTGGCCTCGACCATGTCGTGGAGCAACTCGTCCGAGTGTTCCCATGCCGTGGAGTTGACCTCGGCCCACAGGCGTTGGTCCTCGTCGGGGAGCAGGACGGCAGCCTCGGGAGTCGTACCGGAACAACAGGAACGCAGCATGGCCATCATGTCATCGAGGATCGCCCGTGCCGTTCGTTGGTCTACGTAGGGTTCGCGGTAGTCCAACGAGATCGACACGTCATTCGACGTCTCGATCACCTGACAGTCGATGAGGACCTGTGGCGTGGAGGAAACCGACCACACGACGGGGCCGAAGGCCGTGGACCCGTCGTTGAACCCCCGAGAATCCATCAGCATCCCGGTGAACACCACCGGCGCGGCCAGATGCAGGTTCTGCCCCAGTTGCGGTTTCAGGTCCTTCGCGACGCTCATCCCGCTGTACCCCCGGTGAGCCAGCAAACGACTGAGCTCGCGTGCCAGCGCTCGCGCGTCGGTCCAGTGGTCCCCCAAAGGAGCTTCCACGGGGAACAGCATCGTCGATGTGTATTCCCCTAGGACATGGGCGCCTGCATGCGTGGCTCCGGGACGGTTCGAGGTGGTGAAGTTGAGAGTGAACTCCGGTGCCCCACTCCACCGGCGAAGGGCATCCACATATGACTCGACGATGGTGCCGATCGGAGGCACGCCGTGCTTCCGGGAGTTGTCCTTGAGCTTGCGCCACTCGTCGATCGTGAGGACCTCGCGGACCCGCCGGAAGATGCCGGTGGGTTCTCCTGCGGGAGTCCGGCCAAGGGGAAGGGAAGGAGGCTCCGGGGCGCTGGAGAACAGGGCCGACCAGAACTCCTGATCCTTGTCGCGGCGACGGGAACCTCTTGCCTCGATCTCCTTGCACAGGTCCATGAATCGAGGCTTATCCGTGGAGTGGCCACTGGCACGTGATGACGGGTCTGTGATGAGTTCCCAGATCTCCTGAAGGAGCGCGAAGATGCTGGGACCGTCCAGGAAGAAGAGGTCGAAGTCTACCCCCACGATCTGCCGACCGTGGGGGAGGAGAATCACGGCGAAGCGGAAACAAGGCCAAGTGGTGACATCCATGACCTCGAGGACCCGTTTCCTGCGTATCTCGGCCAGTTGCTGTTCGGCTTCGTCCCCGGTCAGATGTTGCAGGTCAGTGACTGGTACCCGGTAGTGAGGAGGGATGATGGGACGCTGGGTATGTCGCCGCGGGCAGGCGACCATTCGCATCATCTCGTGGCGTTGGACGACGGTGTTGATGGCCTGCTCCAGCACCTCCGGATCGACGGAGCACTCATAGTCGTAATGCCCAGCGGTGCCCACGCCGCCCAGCGGTACGTGTGGATCGCGGCCCTGCAGGTACGCTTCCTGGAGTTGCGTGAGAGGGATCTCGGGGGCATCCGTGGTGGTCGTCATGACTGCTCCTCCATGGTTCCGATCTCGATCGCATGCACGACCTGTTGGGTGTTCCTGAGATGAAGAACCTCGTGGGTTCCGTCGAAGTCGAAGTCGCCGATGCAGCAGGAGCCGAGACGGGCGTCACATGCGGCGAGACCGATTGTTGCGGCGACGATCCCGGCGTCTATCAGAGCAAGTGGGTAGCCGAGGTCGCGGTACTTCGGCATGATGACTGCCAGATCCATCACGAGGATGGCCGTCAGGGCGGAACTGTTGTGGATCGCACGATTAGACAGGTAGTGGAAGGACTCTCCCCAGTTCCCTGGACCGTCGACCCCTACCAGGGCATTCGCCACCGGGTCGAAGGCGTAGATGCCGGGGCCGATGGATTCGACCCTGTTGGGTTTCACGTCAAGGAAGCAATCGATCTCGTACAGGCCTCCGGCACTCGGCCATCCTCGTCGTCCCTCGGGAAGGTCCGGGCACGGTCGATGACGCAGCGGGGCGAGGAGTTGACCCAACTGTTGGCGGGTCACGGGGTCGGTGGAGAATCGCCGTACGGATCGTCTGCCGGCCAGCCAGGGGGGCAGTTGCGTGCTCGGTAGCGAGATGCTGCGGGTTCCCGGTGGTCGACGAGAAGCTTGCCTGGCGCGGAAGGCGGCGTTCTTCTCGGGGTCGACCAACTCCTGATCCGTGAGCAATGGTTCTCCCAGGATGGATGCTTGACCGTGTGTGAGTTGCTTGATGCCCATGGGGGCAGCGATGAGGACGCCGAGCTGCTTCAGTGACGTGACCAGTCGTCGGACGTCCCCGGCTCCGGGGCATGAGGCAGTGATCTCCTCACTCGTCGCCCCCGTTGTTGTCAGATCCGCGATGGCTTCGATTGTTTCCGACGCGGACCTGGGGAAGGTGCATCCGGCCACTTGGCAGGAATGCCCTATCCGGCGTACGCCTGCGCTCGGGTTCCAGAAGAGGCGGTCTTCGGTGGTTGGTGTGTTCATTCCTACTCCTCAATTGCTTCTGCTCGGGTTGGGTTCCTCGAGATGTCGGTGGTCAGTGGTTGACGGGCCCAGTGGTCTGTCGCTTCGATCAGGGGCGGTTCAGCAAGACCCCCATCGGAGCACTGCAGCGACTGGCTGTGGGCCGATGGCACTTACGGGTCCCGCAGCACGACGAGGCGATAGATGATTGCTCCGATGAGCAGATCCGCCAGATCGGTGGTTCGCATGGTGGATCGGAGTTGTCCTGTCGCCCGCATGCGTGTGAGGGTGTCGATCACCAACCGCCTCGGGGGCTCGACTACGCGTTCTCGATACAGCGACCGTAAGTCTTCGTCATCTTGACCATAAATGTCCAGAGCCACCGTCAACCAGCAGTCAAGTCCTTTGCGCACAGAGCTCGCCAGCAGCCCGCATACTCGACGCAGGTCAGCTCTCGGGTTGTCGGTGGGTTCGAAATCCAGCTTGGTCGTGATCGACGCGATGGCGTCGACGGTCAGATGGGCGAGGGAATCCCAACGTCTGTAGATGGTCGACTTGGCCACCCCCGAAGCCTCGGCGATGTCATCGATGCGCAGGGCAGTGTATCCCTTGGCGATCAGCAGCATCAGTGTGGTCGAAGTGGCCCTTTCCTCGATGCTCGGGTCTCGCAGACGGCCTGACGGTGTCATTGCTACTCCTCATGTACTGTTGAGTAATACGCTACTATAGGTAGCGAAAAATTTGGGAAAGGAGCTAGACATTGTGAACGGAACGCTTGATGACCGCCACAGGTGGCTGGTCCCCTTGTCGCTGGCGGTGTCGTTCATTGCCAATGACGGTGAGGAGGCGCTAACCATGGTTCCCACGATGGAGCGGACCCTGGACGCACTGCCCTCGTGGATTCCGGTTCCTCCTTGGAGTCGGCGGATCGACCAGCGTCACGTGAACGTGGCGATTGCCATGATGGGCGGGCTGTGCGCTGCGGCTGTGGTGGACGGTGTCCGCACCAGGGGGCGCGGTCGGTTGTACCAGGACTTCCAGTGGGTCTTCGGGCTGCACGGATTCGGCCACTTGGCGATGGCGGCGGTCACCAGGGGCTACACCACGGGTTCGGCGACGTCCCTGCCGGTGGTGCTGCCGCAGTTGGCATATGCTGTTCGCGCCCTGCGCGCCGGTGGGGTGCCCTCAACCGTCAAGCCCCTGCGTGCCTTGTATGTCACCGGGGGATGGCTGGCCGTCTCCCATGCCACAGGTGCGCTGGTCTCTCACGTATTGAGGACGCGCAATCATGACCGGCTGTGATCGAGCTTGGGCGCTCACGGCGATGCTGCTCGGGATTCACCAGTCCGAGGAGGTGCTGTTGTCCATCCAGCGTTGGGTGGACGAGGTGGGCACCACCGGTGTGCCATTGCTGGATGCCCATCTGCGGGACAACCCGCTGGCCGGGCTCGACTGGCGCAAGCGCGTCGGCGTCGTCGCAAGTCAAGGTGTGTGTCTGTGGGTGCTGTACCGGGTAACCAAGCACAGTCGGCACCTCACCCGGGTGGTGACAAGCTCTCTGGTCCTCATGTGGGCAAGTGCTTTCTGCATGCACATAGGGGTGTCGCTCAGGACGCATTCCTTCATGCCCGGCACGGCAACTTCGGTGTTTCCCGGCCTGCCGGGGGCGGTCTTCGCCTGGCGACGTATCCGGGCACTGACCCGCTGATACCGTTCCGATCCCGTGTCCGGCGGTCAGCCTTGGGCATCGGGCCGGGGAGAGGGTCGCTGAACGGGAGTGGGAGACGATGGAGCCATGTTTATCGAACGAGTGCTCCCGGAGGGTGTGGCCTCCGCTGACACCTTCGGGGAGATCGAGGACTCGACCTGCTTCGCGAGCTGAACGCTGACGGTGGCTGGGTGGTGCTGGGGGAGTACGGCGACAACGATT
>ERZ773068.135-NODE-135-length-39959-cov-10.260300_pt1 | contig 39959 bp, 42 predicted proteins | sample MGYA00580620_ERZ773068 | MGnify/ENA primary metagenome ERZ773068 (study PRJEB29015, sample SAMEA2737983) | human oral metagenome | biome: human oral; feature: human-associated habitat; material: dental | place: China | collected 2101 ... | reverse complement strand
GGACTGGAGATCTTCCAGGCCGGTGGGAACTGGTATGGATTTGGTCTTGGCAAGACCCAAGCAGCTGCGCACACCCCTTTTCGGCGGGAGCTGGTTGGCATCCCGGTAGTGGCGCATGTAATCCCGTGCGGTCTGCTCGCTGATCCCATATTCTTCTGCTGCTTCATATCTCGTAAGCTCGCCGTCGTAGATCCGACGGCCTATGTCCAAACGTTGCTCCTTGGTGTACTTCACGTGGCAACCTCCTGTCTGCATCGGGAGATAGGCTGTCCGCTGCCTGTCATCCTGTGTACAGGATACTGCAAACAGTGTCCATTTTCTACCCCCTCTGTGTCCAGTTTTAGTTTACCACTTCATTTTAGTATAAAACAAACCAAAATATCATCACAAAAAATCCCCCTCCGTACGGAGGGGGATTTCCCTATGCGGCAAGTGCCGTAGTTTGCAGCGTTTGTCTCTTAGAAGAAGAACTCAACGCGGCCGAAGAGCTTCGAAACCTTGTCGTTGTTATTGGTATCGTCAAGAGCCTTGCCGTTGAAGTACTTCGCGGAGAGAACGACATTCTTGAACAGCGTGTAGTTCGTGCCGATCTCAATACCCTTCGATCCGAACATCGCACCATCCTGCGTTGCAAACGGCGATGCAGCACCGAGGTGACGGTAGGCAACGTATGCACCCCACGAGCCCTTATCCATCGGCTCTGCACCCTTGTAGTCAAGGCCGAACTGATAGGATTTCTTGTACGTGCTGTCATCAACATCATTGTTGTGTGCATAAGCACCGTAAAGGAGAGCATTCTTGTCGAAGCGGTAACCGAGGTTAACGCCCCAGATGTTCATCTTGTCCTTTTCCTTCTTGGTAAGGGGTCTGAAATCATTCGAGCTCAAACGATAGTAAGCGGCACCGGCCAAGAAATTATTCTTGTCGTACTGGAGCTCAACGCCCTGGTAGTTCGCCGTATCTGCTCTGTAATAACGCTGTGCAGGCGGTGCTGTAGGATCATCAATATCCAGAACCTTGCTCTTGAAGGAATCCTTGAGGTTCACACGACCAGCCTGCAGCTTCACTGTGAGATCCTTACCGAAGGAAACCTCAGCACCCGAGAACTCGTCATCAAATACGAGCGCGCCCGGAGCGGAATAGCCCTCAGCGGAGTAGAGCTCCATCTTACCAAGCTTCACCTGGAAGTTGTTGTAGTCGCCCTGTGCATATGCGCGCTTCAGCGTCACCTTATCGCTGTCTTCGTCGCCGGCATCCTTGTTCATCTTGGTGTCGGCATCCAGACGTGCAATGACGTGCCAGTGATCGTTGACCTCAGCGCTCGGCTCGAGGCGGAACTTGAGGTTGTTGTCGTTGTCACGGCGCTCGCCTTCCTTGCGCTCACTCGTGTAGGTGTACTCGAGTTTGCCGTTCCACTTCACCATGTCGGCATTGCGCTCGAGGTTCGAGACGCGCACGCCGAGGTTGTTGAGCTCATCTGCGAACTCAGCGGCAAGGCGGTCAACGAGTGCGCGGTCCGATGCGGACATGTCGCCCTTTGCCATTGCCTTTGCGACCATCTGCGCCATCTCATAGCGCGTGATGTTGCGGTCGCCGCGGAACGTGCCGTCGCCGTAGCCCTCGATGACGCCGTCCGAGGCGAGCTGGGTTACAGCGTCGTATGCCCAGTGATCACGGGGCACATCAGAGAACGGGTTCGCTGCTGCGAACGTTGTGCTTGCTGCACCGACAACGAGAGCCGTTGCAAGTGCGGATACGAGAGTCTTCTTCATGAGAATCTCCTCCTTCTGTAAAAACAGATTACATCTGATTTCCAAAGGAGCGCACCGTTGCTGAAGTGTCCATGTTTCCTTTTCGCAATCTGTGCTCTTCCCTTGGAACGGTCTCATCATAACATGATTAGAATGATAAAACAAGTCTTATTAAGAAAATTTTATACCTGCTTATGGTTTCGAGGAGAAAATTCATTTTTATTTAATTATCTGTCTGTATTTTCTCTCCACAAAGGGCTCCCGCAGAGAATGCATCCGGGAACAGGGCAACAAAAATCCCCCTCCGTGCGGAGGGGGATTTCCCTATGCGGCAGGTGCCGCAGTGTGTGACTGTGTGTCTTAGAACATGAACTCGACACGGCCGAAGAGCTTCGAAACCTTGTCGTTGTTCTGATGCTCGATCGTCTTTCCGTTGAAGTACTTCGCGGAGAGGACGACGTTCTGGAACAGTGTGTAGTTCGTTCCGACCTCAATACCCTTCGAGCCGAACATCGCACCGTCCTCCGTGGCTGCCACCGAAGGTGCACCGAGGTAACGGTATGCGGCATATGCGCCCCACGAGCCCTTGTCCATCGGCTCTGCGCCCTTGTACTGGTAGGCGATCTGGTAGGACTTCTTCAGATTGCTCTGCGCGACATCCGAGCTGGTCGCATAGGCACCCGAGAGCATGCCGTTGCCGAAACGATAGCCGAGGTTGGCGCTCCAGATGTTCATCCGGTCCTTGTTGTTCTTGAGAAGGCCGTTGTTGCTGCTGAGTGCATTGGAGCCGAGACGGTAGTAGCCGACGCCTGCAACGAAGTTGTTCTTGTCGTACTGGAGCTCAGCGCCCTGGTAGTTCGCACGGTCAGCATTTGGGCCGATCGCAAAGCGATTGTTTGCCTTGCTGTCGAAGGACCCCTTCAGATCCATGCGGCCGCCCTGGAGCTTGAGCTGGAGGTCCTTGCCGAAGGTAGCCTCAGCACCCGAGAACTGGCGGTCGAAGACGATCGCGCCCGGAGCTGCATAGCCTTCCGCGGAGGTGAGGCCTATCTTACCAAGCTTGACCTGGAAGTTGTTGTAGTCGCCCTGTGCGTATGCACGCTTGAGGGAGACGTTGTCGCTGTCGTCATCCTTCATGTTGGTCTTCGCATCGAGACGCGCCTTGACGTGCCAGTGATCGTTGACCTCTGCCGTCGGCTCGAGACGGAACAGGAGCTCGTTGCCGTTCTTACGGCGCTCGCCTTCCTTGCGGTCGCTCGTGTAGGTGTAACGGAGTTTGCCGTTCCACTTCACCATGTCGGCATTGCGCTCGAGGTTCGAAACGCGCACGCCGAGGTTGTTGAGCTCATCTGCGAACTCAGCAGCGAGGCGGTCAACGAGTGCGCGGTCCGATGCGGACATGTCGCCCTTTGCCATTGCCTTTGCGACCATCTGCGCCATCTCATAGCGCGTGATGTTGCGGTCGCCGCGGAACGTGCCGTCGCCGTAGCCCTCGATGACGCCGTCCGAGGCGAGCTGGGTTACAGCGTCGTATGCCCAGTGATCACGGGGCACATCAGAGAACGGGTTCGCTGCTGCGAACGTTGTGCTTGCTGCACCGACAACGAGAGCCGTTGCAAGTGCGGATACGAGAGTCTTCTTCATGAGAATCTCCTCCTTCTGTAAAAACAGATTACATCTGATTTCCAAAGGAGCGAGCTATTGCTGAAGTGTCCATGTTTCCTTTTCGCAATCTGTGCTCTTCCCTTGGAACGACTTCATCATAGCACGCGCGAAACAGAATTGCAAAGAGAATGAGATTAAATTTTTATACCAGGTTATAATTTTAGATTTATCTTTTGTCTGACAACAATTCCTTCTGCCCTACTCTCCCACCAGTGCGACCGGCGACGGAACGCGGATGCCGCGGCTGTTGGTAAAGATTTCGACCGCAACGCCGAAGACCTCGGCGATGCGCTGCTCGGTGAGAACCTCGCGCGGCGTCCCCGTCGCGGCGATGCGTCCGCTCTGCATCAGGATGATGTCGTCGGCGTACTGCATGGCATGCGCCATGTCGTGGAGCACCATGAGGATGGTCATGCCGTGTGCGGCGTTGAGGCGGGTAATGATCTCCATGACGCGCAGCTGATGGGCGACATCGAGATAGGTGGTCGGCTCGTCGAGGAGAAGCAGGCGCGGCCGCTGACTGAGTGCCATCGCGAGAAAGACGCGCTGCCGCTCGCCGCCGGAGAGGGTATGCACCTCGCGCGCTGCAAAGGCGGAGACGCGTGCCGTCTCCATCGCCCACGCGACGGCCGCGCGGTCTTCCGCTCCCGCGCGCGTCTGAAAGAGCCCCGCATGCGCAAAGCGCCCGTACGTTACGAGCTGCTCTACGGTAAGCCCCTGCGCCGCCGCACGCTCCTGCGGCAGGATGGCGCGCACGCGTGCAAGCGCTTTCTCCGAAAAGCTGCCGAGTTCTTTCCCGTCCAGCAGAATCTCGCCCGTATAGCGCCGGTTCAGTCCGGCGAGCGTACGCAGGAGCGTCGTCTTGCCCGCACCGTTGGGGCCGACGATCGCCGTGCGCCGTCCGGCCGTGATCTGTGCGTTCAGTCCGTGGAGAATCTCCCTGCCCGCGATCCGAACGCACAGATCGCGGGCGCTCATCCCCGCGCTCACAGCTGCCTCCGAAGGAGATAGAGGAAGAACGGGGCGCCGACGACCGCCATAATGATGCCGACGGGGAGCTCAAGCGGAGCAAAGAGAAGGCGCGCCGCCGTATCGCTGAGTGTCAGCACGGCGATACCGAGGAGCGCCGCCGCCGGCAGGAGGAGGCGATAGTCCGAGCCGATCATGAGCCGCGCGGCATGGGGCACAATGAGCCCGACGAAGCCGAGCAGGCCGACGACAGAGACGGCGCTCGCGGCGAGGAGAGCCGCCACTGCCGTGAGCAGGATGCGCGTGCGCTCGACGGCGAGGCCGATGCCGCGCGCCATATCATCACCGAGCTGCAGGATGTTGAGCCGCTGCGCTGCGAGAAGCGCGAGCAGACCGGCGGCGGCGGTATAGGGCAGGAGCATCTCGACGTGGGGCCAGCTGCGCGCCGAGAGTCCGCCCACCATCCACATGAGTGCACTGTGCACGCGGTCGCTGTACAGGATCATCATCGCCGAGATGCCCGCACCGAGGAACGCCGACACCGCAACGCCCGCGAGGATGATGCGCGTCGGCCGGATGCCGTCGCGCCACGCGAGGATATAGATGAGGAGCGCGGCGAGCATCGCGCCGCCGAACGCCGCAGGCGTGATGAGCCACGCCGCCCCCGGCATCATCAGCATGATAAAAATGCCCGCCAGACCCGCACCGGATGAAATGCCGATGATGTGCGGGTCTGCGAGCGGATTGCGCAGGATGGCCTGCAGGATTGCACCCGAAAGCGCGAGATTGATGCCGACGAGCGCGGCAACAATCGTACGCGGCAGACGGATGTTCCAGAGGATCTGCGCATGCGCCGTGTCGCGCGCCCCGCCGAGGATGTTCAGGATTTCGCTGACGGGGATGTCAACAGAGCCCTTGGCGGCAGAGAGGATCATCGCAAAGACGGCGAGCACGGCAAAGAGCGCGAGCAGCGCGATTCTTTTCTTCATGGATAGATCAGCCTCGCCATGTACTTCACAGCTTCGGGGTACTGGATGCCGGGGCTGAAGAGGAAGAGTTCCTGCGGCAGATAGTAGACGCGGCCGTCACGGACCGCAGAGACGCTCTGCCATGCGGGGCTGCCTGCGAACATCGCCTCCATTGAGGCGCGGATCTCCGCCTCCTCGCCCATGCTCGTGACGAAGATGATGTCGGGGTTCTGCGCGACGAGCGTCTCCATGCTGTAAGGCGCGGCATCAGGGTTCTTGTCGAGTGCGGGCATGCCGCTCGCGGTGTTCTCCCAGCCGAGCATCTTTGCAATGCTGCCCGCGATGCTGCCGTCGAGCTGTACGGAGAGCCCCTGTCCCGTGCTGTGGATGATGGAGATGCGTTTCTTCTCCTGCGGGATCGAGGCGCGTACGGCGTCGATGTCCGCATCCATCTTCGCGATGAGCTCCTCCCCCTTCGCCTTCTCGCCCGTGAGCGCGGCAAAGGTCGTGACCTCGCGCTTGACATCCTCGTAGCTCTTCATCTCGATGACGAGCGTCTGGATGTTGTTCGCGGCGAGCGTCTCGATGAGCTTCTCGTTCATGCCCTTGTTGATGATGACGAGATCCGGCGAGAGCGCGAGAATTTTCTCCGCATCGATCTGATACACGGGTCCGATGGTCGCCGCCCCCTCCGCCGCGGGGATGACCTTTGATTTCGTCGCGGGGCGTCCGACGACCTCCCCGCCGACCGCATAGAGCGGCGCGATAAAGGATGCCGAGGTAACGACGATGCGCTCAGGCTTCTTGTCGAACGTGACCGTGCGTCCGCTGTCATCCATGATCGTTGCGTAGCTCTGCGCCGCACTGTTCTGTGCCGCGGGCGCGCCGCCGCAGGCGGTGAGTACGAGAGAAGATACGGCCAAAAGGATCAAAGCCCACTGTTTCATGATGATCAGCTCCTTCGCGTGAGAATCGTTGAGAGGTAGTTCAGCTTCTCGTCGGCATGCGCCTCGAGATCGTAAATAATGCGCTCGCCGTCGAGTCCCGCACGGCTGACGAGCACGGCATCCTTTGCCATATGGTTGCGCCGCAGCAGGTCGATGATCTCTGCGGAGTTGTGGTAGACCTTCATGATGACAGCACTGCCCGCAACCGCCATGATCTCCTCGAGGCGCTCTTTGTCCGCCGTCGCGGGGATAATGGCGAGCACATCGTTGCCCTCGACGATGGGACGGCCGATCTGGCTGCCGATCGCGGCAAAGGCGGGCACGCCCGGGACGGTAACGATGTCCACGTCCTCATGCTCGAGCAGGCGGAACACATAGATATAGGTGCTGAAGAACATGGGGTCGCCGAGCGTGAGAAAGGCGACGTTCTTCCCTGCATGCAGGAGCGCCAGGATCTCCGCCTTGTTCGCTTCCCATGCGCCCGTGTCCTCTGCAAAGTCCTTGACCATCGGAAATACCTGGTAGACAATCTCGATATCCTTTTTAAGATGGGGCCGCGCAATCTCGAGCGCAACGCTGCCGTCCTTCTTCTCCGTCTTGGGCGCGATGAGCACGTCCGCCGCCTCGATCGCCTTGATCGCCTTGACCGTGAGCAGCTCCGGGTCGCCGGGTCCGACGCCGATGCCGTAAAATGTTCCGCGCATAGAATCTTCCTTCCATTCCTAAAATAGATGTCGTCCTCGCTCCGGTGGAAGAACAGAGCGATTCCATAAAAAAAATCCTCCTTCATAGTACATAGGAAGGAGGATTTTGTCAAATGCGAAGCATTCTTTTATCGTGTATTTTGCTCGAAAAGGTGCAAATTACATGAGCATCGCGAGCATCGTACCTGCTGCAACAGCAGTTCCGATAACACCAGCAACGTTCGGTCCCATGGCGTGCATGAGGAGGTAGTTGCCCGGCTTTGCCTTGATGCCGACGATCTGGCTGACGCGCGCTGCCATCGGGACGGCGGAGACACCTGCAGACCCGATGAGCGGGTTGATTTTCCAGCCCGTCGCACGGCACATGATCTTGCCGAGGACCACGCCGCCCGCGGTGCCAAAGATGAACGCGACGAGACCAAGGCAGATGATGAGGAGCGTCTCGGTAACGAGGAAGCTCTCCGCGCTCATCGTAAGCCCCGTGCCGAGTGCGAGGAAGATCGTGACGGTGTTGATGAGCGCGTTCTGCGCCGTATCCGAGAGACGATCCGTCACACCACTCTCACGGAAGAGGTTGCCGAGCATGAGCATGCCGAGCAGTGCCGTGATGGAGGGGAGCAGCAGACTGATGAAGATGGTCGAGACAATCGGGAATGCGATGCGCTCGAATTTCGTAACATCGCGTGCCTGCTCCATGACGACCTCACGCTCTTTCTTCGAGGTGAAGAGCTGCATGACCGGCGGCTGAATGAGCGGAACCAGAGCCATGTAGGTGTATGCCGCAACGGCGATCGCACCCAGGAGATGCGGTGCCATCTTCGTCGCGAGGTAGATCGAGGTCGGGCCGTCCGCACCGCCGATGATGCCGATGGAGCCTGCCTCCTGTGCATTGAAGCCGAGAAGCATCGCGCCGAGGAGAGCGACGAACACGCCGATCTGAGCGGCAGCACCCATCAGGAGAGCCGAGGGACGCGCAATCAGCGGACCGAAGTCCGTCATTGCACCGACGCCGAGAAAGATCAGCGGGGGGAAAATCTCGTACTTGATACCGAGACCGATCGCGGACATGACGCCCGGCTCCTCAAAGCCGTTGAACGGAATGTTCGCAAGGATACAGCCGAATGCGATCGGGCTGAGGAGCAGCGGCTCGAAGTCGCGTGCAAACGCGAGGTAGAGCAGGACGAGACCGACAATGATCATGATCACGTTGCCGCCGGTCATTCCCACGAATCCGCTGCCGTCCACAACGGCCTGCAGGGAGACGGTAAATGCATTGATAAAATCCATAATCTGTCACTCCCTCCTCAGCGCGACGTACGCATGCCGCTGACACGGCCGTAGTTGCGCCATGCAGGCTGCTCCGCCGGACGGATCGCGTGAATCTGATCGGCACTGTAACCGCAGGCGGTGACCGCAGCTGCAATCACGGCAACCGTCTCGCTGCTGAGCCCCGTAGAAGCCGACTTCACCGGACCCGTCGGTGCCGACGTCGGAGCGGAAGGGCTCGCCGCGGGCGGCTCTGCCTTCTTCTTCGTCGGATCGAGTCTGTGGGTCAGCTCAATGAGACCCCAGATCGCGGTCAGCACGGCGAAGACGATCACCATGTTAATGAACATGATGACGAACGGGTTGTTGGTTACGGGTTGATGCATAAACTCACCTCATCTTTGATTTCCCCCTCACGGCACTGCGAAGCGCTACCCATACGCAGCAGCGATCCATGAGGTTCTTTATGTAATTGAGAAAATAGCACTTTGATTATTATGCTTTATTTCAGATAATTTTACAAGTTTTATTTTAAAGTTTTTCTATGCATTTTTTGCATATTTTTTATAATTATCGTGTTTGATCCGCGCCGGCCGCGTCAAAGGCGCGCTTCACTTCCAGATAAATTTCATCATAATTTTGCCCCGGCTGTGCCTCGTAGAGCTTTTCTCCATCGACAAAGATGCTCGGCACGTAGTAGTATTTGCCGGCGAACGGCTGCGTGCGCTCCGGCTCTCTGTTCTCATCGATGAAGGTCACCGGGACCTCGGCATAGGCGTCGCCCTCGGTGCGCAGCGCCTCGATCGCACGATGCGCGTTCGCACAGTACGGGCAGCCCTGCATCTCAATCATGGTAAGCGTTTTCATGGTGATTTCTCCTTGCTGAATTGATCCATACTTCCCGGTACAGTTCCTATCATAGCACAAATCTTGACCCAAGGGAATCATGCGTCGCGCAAAAACGCGGCAAACACCTCGTTGCCGCGCTTCATGCCCGCTGCCGTGAGCGCGGTGTAACCTGCCGCGCGGCGGAGCATGCCGCACTCTGTATAGCGACGAATGACGCCGCCGTAAACCTCATCGAGTCCAATGCCGAACGTCCGCCGAAAGTCTGCCTCATCGATGCCCTCTGCCGTGCGCAGGGCGAGAAAGGCATACTCCTCCATTGCAGTCGTCTCCGTGCGCTCCCCGTCCTCGGGGATACGAACATTTTCGCCCGCACGAACGCCGCGGATGTAGGCATGCGTATCCGTCTCATTGCCCCAGCGCACGCCGTCCGCATAGCCATGCGCCCCCGCGCCGACGCCGAGGTAGGGCACGTTCCTCCAGTAGCCGAGGTTGTGCCGGCTCTCAAAGCCCGCCCGCGCAAAGTTCGAAATCTCATAGCGCACAAAGCCCTGTGCGGGGAGCTCGCGCATCAGCCAGTCGTACATCTCCTCCGCCGCGTCCTCGGTGGGAAGCGCGAGCCGCCCCGCTGCCTCCGCCGCCGCAAAGGGCGTTCCCTCCTCGACGATGAGCCCGTAGACAGAGATATGCTCGGGGGCGAGAGCCAGCGCCGCAGTGACGCTGTGCTTTAGGTCAGCGAGCGTCTGCGTCGGCAGTCCGTACATGAGATCGATGCTGATGTTCCGAAAGCCTGCCGCGCGCGCCGCATGAAATGCCGCACGTGCCTCTGCCGCCGTGTGAATGCGTCCGATCACGCGCAGCAGGCGGTCATCAAAGCTCTGCACGCCGAGGCTGAGACGGTCCGCCCCGGCCGCACGGAGCTGCGTGAGATCATCCTCGTCCACGGTGCCGGGGTTCGCCTCGACGGTGCATTCGGCAGGCGTACCAGCGGCCTCCCGGATCGTCTCGATGATCCCCGCGAGGAGTTTGGCGGGCAGCACGGTCGGTGTGCCGCCGCCGATGTAGATCGTCGCGGCATCGCCAAAGCGCGCGCGAAGCGGCGGCGCTTCGCGCAGGATCTCTGCACGGAGCGCCGCCGCATAGTCCTCCATCTCCGCTTCGTTCGTTCCGACCGCCACGGAGATAAAGTCACAGTATGCACATTTTTTTACGCAATAGGGAATGTGGGCGTAGATGCCCCACGCTTTACTCGTCAATTTTGAGCACCGCCATAAACGCCTCCTGCGGGAGCTCCACGCTGCCGACTGCCTTCATGCGCTTCTTGCCCTCCTTCTGCTTCTCAAGGAGCTTGCGCTTGCGCGTGATGTCGCCGCCGTAGCATTTCGCGAGCACGTCCTTGCGGTGTGCGCGCACGTTCTCGCGTGCGATGATCTTGCTCCCGATGGCCGCCTGGATCGGGATCTCGAACATCTGCTGCGGGATGATGCCCTTGAGCTTCACTGCGAGCTGACGGCCGCGCGTGACGGCGCGGTCGCGGTGGACGATGGTCGAGAGCGCGTCCACAGGATCGCCGTTGAGAAGGATATCGAGCTTCACGAGGTTGCTCGTCTGATAGTCGATCAGCTCATAGTCGAGGGAGGCATAGCCGCGCGTGGCCGACTTCAGCCGGTCGAAGTAATCGTAGAGGATTTCATTCAGCGGGATGTGATAGACGACCATGACGCGCGTCGCATCGAGGTAGTCCATCGTCTGGAAGACGCCGCGCTTTTCCTGCGAGATCTCCATGACCGCGCCGACGTAGTCCTTCGGCACGATAACGGTCGCCTTGACGCACGGTTCCTCGATGCGGTCGATCTCGGTCTGGGGAGGGAGATCGGCGGGGTTGCTGACCTCTGTCATCGTGCCGTCCGTGCGGTAGACGTGGTAGACGACGGACGGCGCGGTCATAATGAGTCCGAGGTTGTACTCGCGCTCGAGGCGTTCCTGGATGACGTCCATGTGGAGGAGGCCGAGGAAGCCGCAGCGGAAGCCGAAGCCGAGCGCGATGGAGGTCTCGGGCTCAAAGACGAGCGCGGCATCGTTCAGCTGGAGCTTCTCGAGTGCCTCGCGCAGGTTGTCATAGTCCTTGCTGTCCTCGGGGTAGAGGCCGCAGAATACCATCGGCGTCACGCCGCGGTAGCCGGGCAGGGCCTCCTCTGCCGGTCTTTCCGCTGAGGTCACCGTATCTCCCACGCGCACATCGCGCACGTCCTTGAGTGCGCCTGCGATAAAGCCGACCTCGCCCGTGCCGAGCGTCCCCGTGTCGACAGGCTGCGGGCGAAAGCAGCCGACATCCGTCACGTCGAAGGTCTTGCCTGTCGCCATGAGCTTCAGCTTCATGCCCTTTTTGATCGTGCCCTCTTTCACGCGGACGTTGGCGATAACGCCCTTGTACGGGTCGAAGTAGGAGTCAAAGATCAGCGCGCGCAGGGGCGCCTCGGGGTCGCCCTCCGGCGGCGGGATGTAGTCGATGACGGCGTCGAGCACCTCCTTGATGCCGAGCCCCGTCTTCGCCGAGGTGAGGACGGCTGCGCTCGCATCGAGCCCGATCGTGTCCTCGATCTCCGCCTTGACGCGGTCGGGCTCTGCGCTCGGCAGGTCGATCTTGTTGATGACGGGCACGATCTCGAGGTCGTGCTCGAGTGCGAGGTAGACGTTTGCGAGGGTCTGTGCCTCCACGCCCTGCGCCGCGTCCACAACGAGGAGCGCTCCCTCACATGCGGCCAGGCTGCGCGAGACCTCGTAGTTGAAGTCGACATGCCCCGGCGTGTCGATGAGGTTCAGCTCGTACATCTCCCCGTCCTCGCCGCGGTAGTCGAGGCGCACGGTCTGCGCCTTGATCGTGATGCCGCGCTCGCGCTCGAGGTCCATGCTGTCAAGCACCTGCGCCTCCATCTCGCGCTCAGAGAGCGTGCCCGTGTACTCGATGAGACGGTCGGCGATGGTGGACTTGCCGTGGTCGATGTGGGCGATGATGGAAAAATTGCGGATATGCTTTTGATCCATGTGCTTTCTCTCCTTCGCTTCCTTTATATAATCACATCGAACACGTCTCTCTGCGTGTTTGTGACAAAAATCTCAATCTCCCCGCGCTCGGATGCGAGCTCAGCACGCAGGTGCTCCGCAAGAACGTTCACAACGGGCGCCTCCGTGCCGAAGTGCCCTGCGTCGATGATGTGCATGCCCTGCTCCACCGCGCGCTGGGCATCGTGGTACTTCACATCGCCCGTGACGTAGACATCCGCGCCGAGCCGCACGGCGTTGTCGATGAACTCCGCCCCCGCACCGCCGCAGACGGCAACACGGCGCACAGGGCGCGGGGCTGCCGCGGCAAGGCGGACGTGGGAGACGCCGAGCCGCTCCTTCACCGCGCGGGCAAAGTCCTCAATGTCCATAGGTGCCGGGAGCGTTCCCACGCGTCCAAGGCTCTCGGTCATGCCGTCCTCCTGCCCCGTGATGACAAAGGCAGAGAGCTTTTCAAGCCCCAGATGCGCCGCAAGCACGTCGTTCACGCCGCCGCGCGTGATGTCGAGGTTCGTATGCGCCGCTGCGGCGGCAATGCCGTGCGTGAGGAGAGCGGCGAGACGGCGGCCGAGCGGGAGGTCGGTGCGCAGCTGTTTCATCCCGCGAAAGATCGCGGGATGATGCGCAACGATCATGTCCGCTTTGCGCTCAATCGCTTCCTGGGTGACAGTGTCGTCCACGTCGAGCGCGACGAGAATGCGCCCGATCTTTTGTGCGAAGCTCCCAACGAGGAGGCCCGGGTTATCCCAGTCCTCTGCCAAATGACGCGGCGCAATGCGCTCAAGGGCATTCATGATGACCTGACAGCTGAGCATAGAAACCTCCTTTATCTGTACATTGGCTCCCCCCGTCACGGCCGGGGAGGCTTTGGCTGGGACGCGCGGCACAGCACCAATAATGTCCGCAATGCTGTGAGCAGCGATACCGCCTCACGATACTCCTCGCTCTGCCGTGCCGTGGTACTCGCATTCATGCCCTCAGCAGCGCGCGTAAGCTTTGCTATCTTGGCTTCGATGTGCTCCCTGAGCAGGGGATCGCGCTTTTCAAAGAGGCACGCCCCGATGTGCAGGAGAGCATCATCGGGCATCTCTGCCGTCCCGCGCTCCGCGCGGATGATCTCATAGAGACGTCCGCCTGCGCGCGCAAGTGCTTCGTCGACGATGTTCCAGCCGTTCGCATAGAGCCAGCGGCGCAGCTTCGCCCCGCCGTTCATCGGCTGGAGGACGAGTGTCGGCGCCCCTGCGAGAACAGCAGGAGCGCCTGCCAATATCTGCACAATGAGCGCGCCGCCCATGCCCGCGATGACGATGGACTCCGCCTCGCCCGGCGTGAGTACGGACAGCCCGTCGCCCTGGCGCACATCAATCTGCCGCGTGAGCCGCTGCGTCCGGATCGTCTGCCGTGCCGCTGCGCACGCGCCCGCGCTGAGATCACCGACGACGGCACGCGGCGCACTGCCCTCCATGACGAGAGTCGCGGCGAGATAGGCATGGTCACCGCCGATATCGGCAAGCACCGTCCCGTGCGGAACGAACGCCGCCGTCGCCGCGAGCCGCGCATCGAGCTGCATGTGCGCTCCTCCCTTCCTAAGGGAATCCCTAAACATAAGAAAGGAGTGTAACCTCTCCGTTACACTCCTGAATAAACGAATGGCTCCTCGAACTGGACTCGAACCAGTGACATTCTGATTAACAGTCAGACGCTCTACCGACTGAGCTATCGAGGAATGTGTCAGACATGCGTATTATAAGGGCAATGCGCCCCCATGTCAAGAAAAATGTTGCTCGCATAAAAATGAAAGTACATGCTGTAATCAGGGCAAGCGCTGTCCTGCGGCAGACGGTCGATTCTTAGCCCCTGAGAGGGGGCGATCCCCATGACATTCAATGATCTGCCTGCGCTGCTGTATGCAGCCCTGTTGATCCTCGTCGTGATGAAGGAATACGAATTCCCCGCCGCACTGTCTCCAAACGTTAGGCGGGGTTCTTATTCCAAATAGCTTTTGGGGCTGACCGGTTGCCGACAGTGCCTTTTTATATGTCCATTATATGATATTTCACATATTTCGTCGGCAAATCTTACTCAAGGAAATCGCGCAGCACTTTGCTGCGGCTCGGGTGCCGGAGCTTGCGCAGCGCCTTCGCCTCGATCTGGCGGATGCGCTCGCGCGTCACGCCGAAACTCTGCCCGACCTCCTCGAGCGTGCGCGACCGTCCGTCCTCCAGGCCGAAACGCAGACGCAGAACCTCCGCCTCGCGCGGTGCGAGCGTCTGCAGGACCTCCGTGATCTGCTCTTTGAGCAGCATGACGGACGCAGCGTCCGCAGGATCGAGTGCCGCCTCGTCCTCGATAAAGTCGCCGAGGTGGGAGTCCTCCTCCTCGCCGATCGGCGTCTCGAGCGACACCGGCTCCTGCGCGATCTTCATGATCTCATGCACACGCGCGACACTGATCCCCATCTCCCGCGCGACCTCCTCGGGGTGCGGGTCGCGCCCGAGTTCCTGCAGGAGCTGCCGCGAGATGCGGACGAGTTTGTTGATCGTCTCGACCATGTGGACGGGGATGCGGATCGTGCGCGCCTGATCGGCGATCGCGCGCGTAATCGCCTGCCGAATCCACCATGTCGCATAGGTGCTGAATTTATAGCCCTTGCTGTAATCGAATTTCTCAACGGCCTTCAAGAGGCCGAGATTCCCCTCCTGGATGAGGTCGAGAAACAGCATGCCGCGCCCGACGTAGCGCTTGGCAATGCTGACGACCAGGCGCAGGTTCGCCTCCTCAAGGCGATGCCGCGCCTCCTCGTCGCCCGCCTCCATACGCTGGGCAAGCGCAACCTCCTCCTCTGCCGTGAGCAGCGGCACATGGCCGATCTCCTTGAGATACATACGGACAGGGTCGTCAAGCGAGACTCCCTCGGGGACGGAGAGGTCGATCTCGACTTCTTCTTCCTTCTCGGTCGGCTCCTCCTCGGCGGGCTCCCCCGCTGTCGCCGCATCGTCGACAATCTCGACGCCCTCGTCGCTGAAGCGCTGGTACATATCGTCCATCTCGTCGGGGGACATATCCTGTTTTTGCAGGGCGTCAATGAGCTCGCCGTAGGTCAATGTGCCGCCGTTCTTCTTGCCCTGGGCAAGAAGGCGTTCAATGATGTCGGTGCCCGGCGCCGCCTGCTGCTCCGTCCCCTCTGCCATAACGCTGTCCTCCTGTCGTTTATTCGAAAGGCAAATCGCTGCCTTAAAGATCAAAATTCCCCTGTAGTTTGCGCAGGCGCACGGGGTGCCTGAGCTTGCGCAGCGCCTTCGCCTCGATCTGACGGATGCGCTCGCGCGTCACGCCGAAACTCTGCCCGACCTCCTCGAGCGTGCGCGACCGTCCGTCCTCCAGGCCGAAACGCAGACGCAGAACCTCCGCCTCGCGCGGTGCGAGCGTCTGCAGGACCTCCGTGATCTGCTCTTTGAGCAGCATGACGGACGCAGCGTCCGCAGGATCGAGTGCCGCCTCGTCCTCGATAAAGTCGCCGAGGTGGGAGTCCTCCTCCTCGCCGATCGGCGTCTCGAGCGACACCGGCTCCTGCGCGATCTTCATGATCTCGCGCACGCGCAGCGTACTGAGTCCCATCTCCTTTGCGACCTCCTCGGCGGTCGGATCGCGTCCGAGGTCCTGCAGGAGCTGCCGCGAGATGCGGATGTACTTATTGATGGTCTCGACCATGTGGACGGGAATGCGGATCGTGCGCGCCTGATCGGCGATCGCGCGCGTAATCGCCTGCCGAATCCACCATGTCGCATAGGTGCTGAATTTATAGCCCTTGCTGTAATCGAATTTCTCAACGGCCTTCAAGAGGCCGAGATTCCCCTCCTGGATGAGGTCGAGAAACAGCATGCCGCGCCCGACGTAGCGCTTGGCAATGCTGACGACCAGGCGCAGGTTCGCTTCCTCAAGGCGATGCCGCGCACTCTCGTCGCCCGCCTCCATACGCCGCGCGAGTTCGATCTCCTCATCCGCCGTAAGCAGAGGAACGCGGCCGATTTCCTTGAGGTACATGCGGACAGGATCGTCGACGGCGACACCCTCCGGAACACTGAGCTCCGTCTCGAGGTCAAGCTCCGCGTCGTCTTTATCGAGATCTTCTTCGAGGTCCGCCGGCTCCTCGCCGATCATCTCTCCGGCCTCTGTATCGTCTACAATCTCCACGTTCCCGTCGATGAGACGCTGATACAGCATGTCCATCGCGTCGGGGGTCATCATCTGCTGCTCCAGCGCTTCGACCAGCTCGCTGCAGGTGAGCGTATCGCCGTTCGCCTTGCCCCGCTCCAAGAGCTCGTCCATGCGCTCGGTGCCGCGCTCTTCTTCTCGTTCAATCAATGCTGCCGCGGTCTGCATGCTGCCCCCTCCCTTCGCTCTCTAAAATCATCGAAATAAAGCCTATCGTTTCACATATCAAAATAAAAGCAATCAACAAACAGTTTCCTCGGTATCATTCGTACAGATTTTCATGGGTGAGTTCATCCTGGATTCTTTTCACCTGGTTTAATTCGTCAATGTATGCCGCTTTTCCTTCTTGCATCATCTCTTCCGCACGATGCGTGTGCCGCGCGAGCTGCTGTGTCAAATATGCGCGCCGCAGCGTGCCGAGCGCCTCCCGGCAGGAATCTGCCGTCCGCCCGTCCTCTACGAGGGCGCGCGAAATCTCCGTGCCCGCATCCGCCGGCAGCGCCGCGATGAAATCGGCATCCAGCGCCCCGCCCTCTGCCAGGCGGCGCTCCATTGAACGGAAGATCTCCCCAAGGAAGTCGTCGGGGAAATCGTCTGACGGAACGACGGATAAAATTCTCATGAGAAGATCCGCATCGCGCCAGACTGCAGCAATCAGCTCACGTCCGGCACGCCGCAGGACATCGTCCGGCTGACGCGTCGGCGTGCGCTGCAGCGTCTGCACGGAGGTCTCCCGGGGCCTTCCCTGCCGCAGATAGCTCCGCAGCGCATCGGCAACGACGCCCTCGTCGAGGAACAGCTCCGCCGCCGTACGCCGCATGTAAGCGCCGCGTGCGACCTCATCCAGATCCGCGAGCACGGGCAGCATCTCCGCAAGCGCTGCACGCCGTCCGTCAATCCCGTCCGCCATATGCGCACGCACATGCCGCAGACGATATTCGGGAGCGGGCACCGCCGTCTCAACGAGCGCACGGAATGCCTCCGCGCCATGGGTACGGACATATTCGTCGGGATCCTTGCCGTCCGGCAGGAGGAGAACACGCACCTCTGCCGTGCGGCCGCGTACCGCAGCGAGCGCGCGCAGGGTTGCCTCCTGCCCCGCCGCATCGCTGTCATAGCAAAAGACAATGCGCGGCGCGCGGCGCAGCAGCAGCGCCGCATGGTCACTCGTGAACGAGGTGCCGAGCGTCGCTACGACATTCGCTGCGCCCGCCTCCCATGCAGCGATCGCGTCCATATAGCCCTCGACCACAATGGCGCAGCCCTCCTGCGCGATGGCGCGATGTGCACGGTCAAGGCCGAAGAGGAGCTTTCTCTTGTTGAATACGGGCGTCTCCGCCGTATTGAGATATTTCGGCTTCGCATCGCCGAGCGCGCGTCCGCCGAATCCGACGACGCGGCCGCGCTCATCCGCGATGGGAATGATGACGCGGTTGCGGAAGCGGTCATAGACCCCGCCCCCGCGCTCACGCACGGCGGCAAGCCCCGCGTCGACGAGAATCTTCTCCGAGATGCCGCGTTTTTTGAACGCATCGGAAAGCTTCGACCACGCATCCGGCGCAAAGCCCAGCTGATAGCGCTCGATCGCTTCGTCCGTGATGCCGCGCCCCGCGAGATACGCCTTGCCCGCTGCACCGTAGCGCGTGACGGTGAGACAGCTGTGGAAAAAATCCCGTGCGAGCGCATTCGCGCGCCGCAGATCGTCCAGCGCCCGCAGGCGCGCCTCCTCACGCGCATCGCGTTTTCGCTCCGGCAGGGGAATGCCGAGCTGCTCCGCCTGGCGTTTGATCGCCTCGAACGGTGTGATGTGCTCCATGAGCGATATGAATTTAAATGCATCGCCGCCCGCGTGGCAGCCGAAGCAGTAGAAGAAGCCCTCGGCCGGCACGACGGAGAACGATGCGGTCTTTTCGTTATGGAAGGGACAGCAGCCCCAGTAGCGGTTGCCCTTGCGCTTCAGGGAGACATAGCCCTGCACGACGGCGAGAATGTCGGTCTGAGCGCGCACCTGCTGCACGAACGCCTCCATCCTCGGGTCACGCATAGGTTTCTCCTTTATTAGATTGGTTTGATCGTCATCTGATCGACGGGCGGGATGTAGATCTCGCGGAAGAGCGCGACGGCATAGCTGTCCGTCAGCCCCGCCACGTAGTCTACGACGCACTGCTCGCGTCCCCAGCGCTCCGCCCGCGCGATAAACTCGGGCGGGAGCTTGTCAAAATACACGGTGAAATGGTCCATGAGTGCGCGCAGGACGAATCCCGCCTGCGCCCGCTCGTGTGCGAGCGTCTTGGAGTGATAGATCCGCTCGAACATAAAGCTGCGGAACTGGTCCATCACATGCTGCGTCTCCTCCGAGAAGGCCGCGTCGCCGCGCTCCTCCGAGGTGACGATCATATCCGACACCATGCGCGTGATCATCGCGGACGTATCAATGCCGAACGTATCGCGCACCTCACGGGGCAGTTCCTCGGGAGCGAGAAGCCCCGCGCGCAGGCTGTCGTCATAGTCGTGGCAGAGATAGGCGATGCGGTCGGCAATGCGGACGATCCGCCCCTCAAACGTGCTCGGCATCCCCTTGCCCGTGTGGTTCAGGATGCCGTCGCGGACCGCGCCCGTGAGGTTCAGCCCGCGTCCGCCGCGCTCGAGGATCTCGACCATGCGCAGGCTCTGCTCGTTGTGCGCAAAATGTCCGGTGATCTCCGCCACCACTGCCTCGCCTGCATGCCCGAACGGCGTATGCCCGACATCGTGTCCGAGGGCGATCGCCTCCGTCAGATCCTCGTTGAGACGCAGCCCGCGCGCGATCGTGCGCGAGATCTGCGACACCTCGAGCGTGTGCGTCATGCGCGTCCGATAGTGGTCGCCCGCAACGATGTAGACCTGCGTCTTGTGCTTGAGCCGGCGAAACGATTTGGAGTGCAGGATGCGGTCACGATCACGCTGAAACTTCGTGCGGAAGGGACACTCCTCCATCGGATGGCTGCGCTTTGCATCTGCGCTGCGCGCTGCCAGCGGCGAAAGGAGTGCATCCTCCTGCGCCTCAAGTCGTTCCCGGACGGTCAAAGGCACCCACCTCCCGGCTATTTGATGACCATGACAGGGATTTTCGCGTTCTCGATCACCTTCTGACTGACGCTGCCGATGAGAACCCCCTTGAGAAGGCCCAGGCCGCGGCTGCCCATGATGATCATGTCGCTCTGCTCCTCCTCTGCCACCTCGAGGATGCTCCGCGCGATATGGCCGCTCTTGACATGCTTGCGCGCCTTGCGGTCTCCCGAAAGCTTCTCCCAGATGCGGTCAAAGACGATATGGCTCGGGATGTCCTTGTTGATGTTGCTTGCAACATAGACGAAGTCGAGTTCGGCATCGCATTTCTCCGCGAAGAAAATCGCCTCGTCAACCGCCTTGCAGCCGCTGACGGAACCATCGACCGGAACAAGAATCTTTTTGATCTTGCCCATCATAATCCCTCCTAATCACTCGTTCCTATAGGATTGTTAAGCATGGTTTATCAGTATATTTCGATGATTGGGGCGAAAAATCCTCTCTCTGTGAAAAAAAAGTGTATTTCTACAATTCTCCGGCCTCTGCAAAGCTGAAAAAGCCGTCGCCGGCAACGATCACGTGATCGGTCACCGGGATGCCGAGCACCTTCCCCGCCTCACACAGCACGCGCGTGAGGCGATGATCCTCCGCGCTCGGCGCGGGATCGCCGCTCGGATGATTGTGCGCGGCGATGATGTGCGCCGCGCCGCAGCGGATGGCAGGCTCAAACACCTCGCGCGGATGCACAAGCGTATTTGTGAGCGTCCCTGCCGAGACATCCGCGATCATCAGCACCTCATTCTTTGCGGAGAGCGGCAGGACGAAGAAGTGCTCGCGCCGCTCGCCGCGGCAGCGCGGCAGAAGAAGCTCCGCCGCGTCCCGTGCTGCGCGGATGCGCGGCATGCCCTGGCGCCCCTGCTGCGCACGGCGCCCAAGCTCCAGTGCGGCGAGAACAGTGGCCGCCTTTGCCGCTCCGATGCCCGGAATGCGTGCAAACTCGGCGCAGGGCATGCGGAGGATTTCTCCGAGCCCCGTCTCCTTGAACCGTGCGACAATGCCGCGCGCGAGCTCGAGCACATTCTCCCCCGCGCGCCCCGTCCGCAGGAGGACGGCGAGGAGTTCCGCGTCGCTGAGCGCCGCCGTCCCTTGTGCGATAAGGCGCTCGCGCGGAAGCTCGCCCGCCGGCAGATCATGCAGACGCATTGTCATCCTCCATCCGGACGCCCGCCGTTCGTGCGAGAGCAGCCACGGCATGCAGCGGCAGGCCGACGACATTCGAGAAGGAGCCGTGCAGTTCTTCGATGTAGATCGCCGCGCGCCCCTGGACCGCATATGCACCGGCCTTGCCCATCGGCTCACCCGTCGCGACATAGGCGTCGATCTCGGCTGCGCTCATCGGGGCAAAGCGCACGGTCGTCTCCGCCGCGTCGGTATACGCCTGCCCGCCGACGACCCATGCGATCCCCGTGATCACCGTATGCGTACGTCCCTCGAGCAGCGCGAGCATGCGGCGCGCGTCCGTGGGATCCTTCGGCTTGCCGAAGGACATATCGCTCAGCACGACCGCGGTATCCGCCCCGAGCACGGCGTGGTCCGGATATTCCTCTGCGACCTTGCGTGCCTTCGTCAGCGCGTTCCGGATCACGGCATCGCGCGGATGCGTGCCGCCCTCTGCCTCATCGACGGCGGGCGTGATCGGAACGAACTGCGCCCCGATCTGGTGCAGGAGCGCGCGGCGGCGCGGCGATGCAGATGCAAGTATAAACATAATCCCTCTCCGACTCGCCCGCGGCGGGGCAAAAAGAGACACCGAAACTGTGTCGGTGTCTCCCACAAATTTCTCTATTCTATTTGATTCTCCCTGCCCCGTTTTTTTCCTGCAAGGAGAATTGTCCCGATTTTTGGACCGCTCAGATCAGATAGCGAAGGTACACATAGACCGTCGAGAGAACGATCGTGAGGATCATCAGCGGGAATCCGATCTTAAAGTAGCGGATGAAGCTGATGCGCACGCCGCGTTCGGATGCCATTCCCGCCACGATGAGGTTCGCGGACGCGCCGACGAGGGTGCCGTTGCCGCCGAGACATGCGCCGAGTGCGAGCGCCCACCAGAGCGGCTCGAGGTTCTCGATGCCCATCGTGCCCATGTTCTGGATGAGCGGGATCATCGTTGCAACGAACGGAATGTTGTCGAGCACAGAGGAGATGACGGCGCTCATCCAGAGGATGAGCAGCGCCGTCGCCGTGAGGTCGCCGCCCGTTGTCTCCACTGCGGTCTCCGCAAGCCGTGCGATGATGCCGACCTCGATCAGCCCGCCGACAGCGATGAAGAGCCCGATGAAGAAGAAGATCGTCGGCCACTCGACCGCGTGCATCGCCTTTTCCACCAGATGTTCGCTCCCGCCTGCGAGGAGCAGCAGCAGGAAGCCGCCCGTCAGAGCGATGAGAGACGACTCGATGTGCGTAAAGGAGTGCGTGAAGAATCCGAGGATCGTCAGGCCCAAGACGAAGAGCGAGCGCTTCAGCAGGCTGTGGTCCGTGATCGCCGCCTTCTCGTCCATCTGCATGAGCTCCTGCTGCAGCGCGGGCGTCGTGACAAGGCTCCTGCGGTATGCCGCAGACATGATGAAGAGCACGATCACCATACAGATGATCGCGATCGGCGCAAGATTCTCGATGAACGCAACGAAGGTCAGTTCCTTCACTGCGCTGCCGATCATGATGTTCGGCGGATCTCCGATCAGGGTCGCCGTGCCGCCGATGTTCGACGCGATGATCTGCGTCAGGAGATACGGCATCGGATCGAGCTTCAGGATCTTCGTGATGCTGAATGTCACCGGTACCATGAGGAGTACGGTGGTCACATTGTCGAGGAACGCGGAGAACACCGCCGTGATGACGCAGAGATAGATGAGGATGCGCCGCGGCTCCGCCTTTGCCGATTTTGCCGCCTTGATCGCGACGTAGTCAAAGAGCCCCGTCTCCTTCGTCACGCCGACGAGCACCATCATGCCGACGAGGAGTCCGAGCGTCTCAAAGTCCACATGATGCAGCGCCGTCTCCTGCGAAAGAATGCCGAGCAGCATCATAAGCACTGCGCCGATCATCGCCGCGACCGTTCGGTGGATCTTCTCCGAAACGATCACCATATACATCACGACAAAGATAATTCCAGCCAATGTTTCCATGCAAGCGCCTCCTTTGATGGGGGTGTTGTATTCTGCGGGCAGCTCCTCCGAACAGCCGCCGCGTGCGATTTCATTCATTCTATCATAAGGGCGGAAGAGGTGACAAGTTTTTTTCAAAGAACAATCGGTCGATCGTCATGATTCCAATCAAAAAGAGCCGCACCCGATCGGATACGGCTCAAACTGCGCGTCAGCGCGCCTGTCTCTCTATGAAATGTCGATGCCGTTGTCCTGCGCCAGCTTGCGGATGATCAGCTCGGGCAGCTCCGCCGCCTTTGCCGTTACGGCAGGTGCAATGCCCGCACGCAGGAGATTCACCGCCACACGGATCACACCCTGCTTGCGCCCGCGCAGCTCGCCCTCGGCGAAGCCCTCTTCCTTGCCCGCCTCCCTGCCCCGTTCCCACGCGGTCTGCAGGTCTTCCTCAAATTCTGCGCGCAGAGCCTCCGCACGCTGAACACTCGTCATGCGAATGAACTCTTTCTCCTCGGATTCTCCCATCGATTTTCCACCCTTTCCGCCGCTGCGTATATTCCGCCGAAAGATTCCGCGCGCGGATCCAAGGGCGGACCTGTGCGGGACTCTCGTCTCTTCCCTTTTTACAGATCTGTTCTACAAAAATACGCCCGCATGAACGCACTGTTGTTCATGCGGGCGTATTTTTCAAAGCATCAGACAAACTGCTCAGATGCATTCCCTCCGATCGGATTCTCTCATGCTGTTTTTGCTTCGACCGCATCGCCGCGCCCCGTGCTGAGTTCGACCACATACGGATCACCGAACATCTCACGCGTCGCGTCGCTGTGGATATCCTCCTCCAACGAGCGCAGCGAACGTGCAAGAGACTCGATGTCAACTTCGTATGCCTCACCGCCCATGCGGTGCAGCTGCCGGATCTGCTCGCGGTACGCAAGGCGCTGTGCGCGCATGCCCTCGATGAGAGCGTCGTCCTTAGCGGGATAAATCGCCGCCGCACGCACCATTGCATTGACCGGGATCCGTTTTGCCGGGTCGTCCAGTACGGATGCAAGTGATAATACAGTCATCACTGCCACCTCATTTCCTTATGAGTATTTTGAACCACTGCATTTTTATGCTGTCAGTGTTCCTTTGGTCTGCGCCGACCCATCGACGCAGGCCCGTTGAGACACTTCCCTTGTCCCGTTTATTATTATAGATGCTTTTTGAGAGCTTGAACATAGTTCTTTTTTCCTATTTTTGAATTTTTCTCAATGCATCATATTTGTTTATTCCTATGATATGAAATTTTTATGAAAATATTTTCTATTATGCTATTGAATTTCATTCTCCCATATGCTATATTATCTGCAGGCTTTCGTTTGAAACAGCATCTCACACAAGGGATGCGGTTTCCAGAGCTCTCCTAAAATATAATACACAGCAAAAACACCCCGCAGCTGCTCATTGCGGGGTGTTTTTGTATGTCAGGCAGGCGCGCCCGCTTCGTGCGGGATATGGCGATCCCGCCCCTTGATGTGGTCATACAGCCAGCGCGCAAGAAAGTCGAGGATGTTCAGCAGAGATTCCTGCTGGTTCTCGTCGATCGCGTCAAAGTCGATCGCTCCGACCTTTTTCATAAAGCGCAGGTGCAGCGCACGGTGGCTGAATCGGTGCGGATCGCCGATGTGCTCCATATACGCCTCCTCGTGCGCAAAATGCGTGCCCGCATAGGAGGCAAGCTCATCCAGAATCGCGACGATGTGATCGTATTTATCGTCTGCCGTGCTCTCCATCACGAGATCATAACACGCATTCGCCAGATCAAAGAGTTTGCTGTGCTGTTCGTCCACGGACGCAATGCCCGTCAGATAGTCATCGGTAAATTCGTACTTCATGCTCTCCCCGCCTTTTCTCTCTCAGTCCCATCCTTGGAGTTCCCAGTAGCGCTCCGCAGCGTCGATCACGGCGAAAAATCCGTTCGGGCGCCGTGCATCCGTCCGAACGCGCGTCAGCCGATACCGTCCGTCCGCCTGCCGCGTCAGCTCGAGTGTGACGGAGGCTTCAGGCAGAAGCTGCCCATATGTCGTCTCATTCCCGCGCACGATGCAGTCTGCCTCGGCGCGGCCCTCCTGTACGCGCACAGGATCCGCCGCGGCCGTATAGCTTGCAGCAGCGGCGCGCATCTCATCGGATGCCCAGCGTGCTCTCCCCTCCTCCTTGGTCACGGGAACGCGCGCATCGTCGAAGTAGTAGTCCAGCATCATGCGCGCAAAAGCAATGTCCGCCGTGCGCCGCTCCGCCATATAGGCGCGCAGGAAAGCGGCATCGTGGCGAAAGAACCAATCCGACGGATGCCGCTCATGGAGCGCGTCGATATTGTCCGCAATGAGTGCCGCCGCATCCTCATGCATTCCTGCGAGCACCGCCTCCGTATCGACGTACTGCTCAAAGAGCGCGCGGTCCTCGGTCTGCACTGCACGCGCAATCTGCACGAGGGCGTAATCCGGCGTGCGTTCGCGCTGGCGGCAGCAGCCCGCATATGCCCCGCCGATCAAAGCCGCCGCGATGAGCACGACGGCGCCGATGCGCAGAGTTCTTATGAGAATCGCCTCCTCCGTACGCGGCAGTTACTTCCTCGCGGCCCTAAAACTCTGCACGCGCCGCTCCGCCTCGCCCGCAGCATAGGCAAAGTGCGTGCGCAGATAGGCATCCACCGTCTGCCCGATGTACTTTTTCCCCACGAGGTCGGGGTGCAGGCCGTCGGTTGTGTATTCCGCCTCGAGCTCTCCGTCGGCATCCGAGAGAACGGTCGACACATCGACGCTGTACTCCTGCTGCATGACCCAATTGTTGATATAGTCGCGATGGGTCCACCAATCGGCCGGCGGCGTCATGATGTCCATGCGCGCCGCCATCAGCGCGGGACGAATGGGCGTCGCAGTGAGGAAGACCGGCGTGATCCCATACGCCCGGCATTTGTCCCGCAGCGCGGCGAGATGACGCACGCTCTCGGCGCCATAGACGCCGGAACGATAGTCGTTCACACCGCCCATGATGATGAGAACGCGCGGCGCAAACGGCAGGACGTCATGCTCAAAGCGCGCGAGCATATCCGCGGTCGTATCGCCGCTGCGGCCGAGGTTCTTTACGGGAACGGTGCAGTAGGTCTCCCAGTCGTACAGGAGGTACGAGGGCGGCACGCTGATCGCGCCGCCGCCGTGCGTGATGCTGTCGCCGATCGCGGCGATCGGCGTGTGGCCGATGACGTCGAACGCGCCCATCTCCGACCAGTCGGAGATGGGCGTGCCCGCCGATGTCACGCCGCGGACACGGTAGGTATAATGCCCCGGCACGGTAAACGCGGAGGTGTCATAGACATCATGTGCGCCGCCGCGCAGCGTATGCAGCAGAATGCTGCGGCCCCCTTCGCGGCGATAGACCTCGACCTCATGGTGCATTTGCCCGCTGAGGGGGATCCACGAGTATGCGGGGTAGAGCGGCGCGTACGCCATCTCCCCGAACTCGGCCGTGAGAACGGGCGCTGCGGGATCCTCGGCCAAGCGCGGCACGGCCTCAGGATTCGACGGCTGTGCCAGGGGCGTGCCGCGATAGTCAAGCGGCTGCACGCTCCAGTACAATCCCTCGTCCGCGCCGTGCGCACCGAGGGGCAGATGCACGCCCGTGGTATAGATGCGCTCCGCGCTCACAACCGTCGTCATCGTCCCCCCCGGAGCGCCGTGCAAAATGCGCACCGCATACCGCACTGCGCCGGGATATGCCTTCCAATGCAGCATAACGGAGGAAGCGCGCGCGGTCTCCGGCCTTTCGCCTTCCGTCTGTGCCTTTATGTCCTGTGCTTTGCGCGCTGCCGCGCCCATCTGCGCCGTTCCCCGATCCACCTGTCTCACAGCGGCCGACGCTGGCAGCGCGGCAAATAGGACACATACGGCAAGGAGCGCCCCCACGCTCCGCCCAAACATCCGAACCTGCATTCAATCCTCTTCCACATATTTGATGTATTCTTCTCCAATGGCATCCTTTGCCGCCGCGACGACAGGCGCAAGAAGGCTACGCGCCTCTGCCGGCGCCGGTGCCGCCGCCGTCACGCGCACGAGCACGCCGTCCTCCTTTGCATAGGTCGCAACAGTGGGGTTCTCTCCGTCCACGAGGCTGCCGAGCCGATCGGCAACGGGCGACTCTCCGACGGGGAGCCCCTTCTCCGCCATCGTATAGAGCTTCAGATTCACCGAGATGAATACCTTGTCGCTCTTTCCGCGCAAAAAGCGGCTGCACGCCGTCTCGAACATCGGGATCATCTCCTTCGGCGGCCCGGGGAGCATGATGCACGCGCGGCCGTCCCGCTCGATGATGACGCCGGGCGCCGTGCCGTTGTCGTTCTGGAGCACGATCGCCCCCGAGGGCACCGTTGCCTGCTTGCGCATGCTCGTGCTGAGCGGAGTGCCGCGCCGCGCCGCGCGCTCCTCGAGCCGGCGCAGGGCCTCGGGGTCCTCCGTGGGCGTGCAGCCGAAATAGGAGATCAGCATCTCCTTCGTCAGATCGTCCTTCGTGGGGCCGAGCCCCCCTGTCGTAACAACACAGTCTGCACGCGAGAACGCCACATCAAGCGCCGCACGCAGGCGCTCCGGATTATCGCCGACAACGGTCTGGTAGTATGAGTCCAGCCCCATATGCGCAAGCTTTTTCGCAATGTGCTGCGCATTCGTGTTCAAGATGCTTCCCATGAGCAGCTCCGTGCCCACGCTGATGATTTCAACGACCATACAACTGTCCCTTCTGTTAAGGAAAATATAAATTTTCCACATTATTCTACTACAAAAGGCCTATCCAGAAAAGGTGATTTCCATTTTTTTGTCGAAAATATTCTTACTGTCATTTTTACGCGAAAGAAAGGAACGCTTATGACTTCCTCGAAAAGAATCCTCTGTGCAGCGCTCGCCGCTGCACTGCTCCTGCCCGCGCTCGCGGCTCCGGCGGCAGAGGCCGGCATCGGCGGCGGAATCGGCATCACCTTCCCGACCTCACACTCGTCCGGCAAAGAGGGGCGCACGGCCACCTATGCCGGCGTGCGCGTCGGCGATCTCTCCCAGGAGCTGACCCTGAGAGAAAAGGATGGACAGCTCCAGCTGAAGCTGCGCGTGCGCAACGAAGGAGACGCGCTCTACATGGTAGAGCACCCGACAGGGCAGAACTGCGATTTCGCCCTGCTCGACGCAAAGGGGAACGAGCTCTGGCGCTGGTCCGACGGCATGGCATTCACGCAGGCCTTCCAGACCTATGCGCTCGAACCTGGCACGGCGGAGGAACTGACCGCAGAGATCGACCGCAAGACCTATCAGAAGATCAAGGACAAGGCGGTGCTCGCCGTCGCCGGCCTCACCGATACGGGAATCTTTGTCTCCGCAGAGGTTCCCGCTGCAGGGCGCGGCAAACGCTCTCCCGCATACATCCACGGCGATATTATCTTCGGCAGCGGCGGCTGGACGCGCTGGTAATCCTGCGATATAATGGGAGCGAATCGTTTTTCCGGGAGAAAGCCGCGTTTTGAGAGGAATGTCGGATTGAAGCAAATCATTGTAAATGCCGACGACTTTGGCCGGCACGAACGCATCAACCGTGCGGTGGAGCAGGGTGTCCGGGACGGCGTCCTGCGCTCCGCCACCATCATGGCGGGCGGAGCCGCATTCGACGATGCGGCGGCGCTCGCTTTGCGCTGTCCACAGCTCGGCGTCGGCATCCATCTCACCCTTGTGAACGGCACGCCCATCCTGCCGCCCGCAGAGATCCCCTCGCTCGTCACGCAGGAGGGCCTCTTTGCGGACGACCACACGGCGTTCGCCGTTCGGCTGCTGCGCGGCGCAGTCAATCTCAGCGAAGTCCGCGCCGAACTCGCCGCTCAGCTGCGGCGCGTCGAGGCAGCGGGCATCCATCCGACGCACGCGGACAGCCACCAGCACATGCACGTCCTGCCCGGCGTCATCGACATCGTACTCGACCTCTGCCGAGAGGCGCATATCCCCGCCATACGCGCGCCGCACGCGCCTCTTTTTGCCGGGCGCTTCGGCGGGGCGGGGCAGCTCATCGGCCGCGCAGGACTTGCCGTGCTCGCGCATCGCGCCGCAGCAAAGGCGCATCGGCGCGGGATCCGTACGCCCGATCATTTTGCCGGCATCGTTGCGGGCGAGGCGGTCGATACGGCAGCACTCGCGGCGATCGCCGCGCATCTCACGGGCGGCACGACCGAGGTCATGCTCCACCCGGGCACCAATAACGATGTGCTCGTCCGCGACTGCCGCTGGGATCACGACTTTGCGGCGGAGCTTGCCGCCGTCTGTGCGCCCGCGGTGCAGGATGCGATCGCAGCGGCAGGGGCCGCGCCCGTAAATTTCCGCACATACGCCGAGGGATAGGATCTCCTCGGATGAGGTTATGACATTTCTCCGCGTCTGTGCTACAATAGACGGAATAACCGAACGATCTCTTCATGAAAGGAGCCGGATGCTCTCTTGGACAGTCCTTTATCCGATTTGATCTGCCTGATTCTCCTCATCGTCTGTCTCATGGCAAACGCGTATTTTGCGCAGATTGAGACAGCGCTCACCGAATCTCACCGCGGCCGTCTCGAACGCCTCGCCGAGGGCGGCGACAATGATGCTGCGCAGGCGCTCACACTGCTCGAACATCCGGCAAAGCCGATTGCCATGGCGCAGGCGGGCGTCACCTGCATGAGTCTCCTCATGGGGCTCGGCATCGGACTCCTCGTCGCTCCCGCATTCGGGCGTTTCCTTGAGAAGCTGCTCCCGGGCATGGAGGTCTTTGCCCCCGCACTCGTGCTCAGCATTTTCGTCATGACCGCGCTGATGCTGCTCTTTGGCGACTTCCTGCCGAAGCAGATCGCGCTCCGCCATCCCGAGGATATTCTGCTGCGCAGTCACCGCAGCATCCGTCTCCTCACCCGTCTGACCGCCGTGCCGAGCGCCGCCCTTGTCTCCGTTTCGCGCGGGCTGCTGCTCCTCTTCGGCGAGAGCCCCGAGGGGCGTTCCTCCGCCACCGAGGACGCGGTGAAAGACCTCATGGAGCAGGGCACGGAGGACGGCACGTTTGAAAAGGCCGAGCAGGACATGGTCGACCGCATCTTTCACATGAGCGACCAGACCGCCTCAGCGCTCATGACGCCGCGCACGCAGATCGCGTGGATCGATCTCGCAGAGCCGCAGGCCGAGCAGCTGCGCGTTATCCGCGAGACGCCGCACGACGTGTTCCCCGTCGCCTATGAAAATCTCGACGACTTCCGCGGCGTCGTCTACGCGAAGGAACTGCTCGACGCGGTCTTGGGCGGCGCAGACATCGACCTCGCAGAGTACATCCGAAAGCCGCTCTTCGTCCCGCGGACGATGGAGGGGCTGCGCGTCCTCGAGAAGTTCCGCAGCGGCGATATCCACGAGGCCGTGGTTCTCGACGAATACGGCGGTGTCGTCGGCTTCATCACGATGGGCGACATCATGGAGGAGATCATCGGCGGCGCAGATGACGATGCGCCTGCACGCGCACGTGTGGGGGCCGAGGAGGAGCAAAGCTGGGTCTTTGACGGCCTCTTCCCCATTGACGAGTTCAAGGAGGAATTCGGCATCGATGAACTGCCGGACGAGGATCACGATCACTTTCACACCCTCGGCGGCTTCGTCACGGCGCAGATCGGACGCATCCCGTCGGTCGGCGAGGCCTGTACGTGGGAGGATTTCACCTTCGAGGTGCTGCGCATGGACCGCGCGCGCGTGGCCCAGATCCGCATGACACGGGCGGAAACCGAGGAATGTGAAGTTTGAGAGGATATGCCCCTCTTTCCCGCTCTTCTCGTTTCCATTCCCCTTCGCCGCCAGATGTATTCCCATCCGCTCAGCTGCCGATGCCTCCACGAAATCATAACGAACAGAGGGAGAAATACCATGAACGAACGCATTTATAACTTCAATCCCGGCCCTGCCGTTCTGCCCGAGGATGTCCTCAGGGAAGTGCAGGCGGAGCTGCTGAACTTCCGCGGCACGGGCATGTCCATCCTCGAGACCAGTCACCGCGCCCCCGCCTACGACGAAGTCCACCAACAGGCAAAGGCGGACATCAAGGAGCTCATGGGGCTCGGCGACGACTATGACGTTGTCTTCACCGCGGGCGGTGCAAGCCAGAGTTTTGCCCTCATCCCGCTGAATTTTGCGAGCAAGGAACATCCCGGCAGCTACGCACTCTCCGGTTCCTTTGCGCAGAAGGCGTACGAGGAGGCTGTCAAGCTCGGTGTCGGCACCGTCGCAGCCTCGACCAAGGAGGAGAACTATGTCCGCGTCCCGGCGCAGGAGGAACTCAAGATCGCGCCGAACGCCGCCTACCTCCACCTCTGCCTCAACAATACCATCTACGGTACGGAGTACCACTACACGCCGGAGACGAACGGTGTTCCCCTCTTTGCCGATATGTCCTCCGACATCCTCTCGCGGCCGTGGGACTTTTCCTCCTATGACTTCATCTACGCCGGCGTGCAGAAGAACCTCGGTCCTGCCGGCGTCGTCCTCAATGTCGCGAAGAAGGACCTCCTCGCATCGAGCCCCGCGGAGCTCCCGACCATGTTCCGCTATGCAACCTTCCAGAAGAACGACTCACTCTACAACACCCCGCCCGTCTTCGCCATCTACATGGTCGGCAAGACCGTCCGCTGGATCAAGGAGCACGGGGGCCTCTCTGCCATGGGCGAGGTGAACGCGAAGAAGGCCGCACTCCTCTACGACGCCATCGACAGCTCGGACGGGTTCTACCGCGGGCACGCGGAGAAGGGCAGCCGCTCGCGCATGAACGTCACCTTCCGCCTGCCGAGCGAGGACCTCGAAAAGACTTTCATCGCCGAGGCCAAGGAGCTCGGTCTCGCCGGCATCAAGGGACACCGCAGCGTCGGCGGCATGCGCGCCTCCATCTACAACGCCATGCCTCTCACCGGCGTGGAGAAGCTCGCGGCGTTTATGGAAGAGTTCCGGAAGAAGCACTGAGTCTAGAGGAACACGATGATGACCATGTATGAACTGGGAAAATTAAAAAATTAACCGGTGCGATCGTGGCGCAGACGTTCATCCTTTTGCTGTTTTCTACCGTGATCACAACAGTACTCAAGAAAACGGGCATTATCAATCATTATTTTCGCCTCAAAATACTTTTTGCCTATGCGTTGCTCTGCACCATCGGCGACCTGCTGTTTGGCTTGGATCTATGGCGCTACCTTCTGACGCTCCTATACATCTCTTTATTCCTCGGAGCCTTTCTAGCATGTCTCTACTACATCTTTGCCCTGCTCCGCCACTTCCTGCGGCGGCGTAAGGAGCCTCGATAATAATGGAGCATATGGGCAATATCTGCTATGGCTGCTTTTACCGCCCTAGATCTGCAGATGAGATCGAAGCTGAAGTACATGCATAGAAAGGAGTCCTATCATGTTTTGCCAAAGATGTGGATCAGAAATTCCAGATGATTCTTTGTTCTGCCCCCAATGTGGTGAGCAAACCTCTACTTCCCCTCCGCAACAACATCCCAATACGTCACAAAACAACAATATATCCATCCCCCTTCCAGATAAAGAGCCCCCACCAACATCTAAAAATGAAGTTTCACCTCCAGTAGATGAACCACATACCTTCAAACAACGCTTACTTTGCCTATTCAAATTTTCTGGGCAGATTTCTCGGGAAGCCCTTCTCAAGAATTTACTCATAGCGCTTCCCCTCTTCATCATTCTCTATATCTTTGCATTTTTCTTTGTCAATGTTATCAACGGGATTATCAACGGGATTGGGGCGTCACACCCATTCATTTTAGATTTACTCATACTATTATTTGCTTCCATACCGATACTTTCAATCATGACCCGCCGCATGAGAGATGCCGGTGTCCCATTGTTTTTTCTTCCAATTTGTCTTAGCGCTATGTTGTTTTTGACGTTAGCTGAAACGGTATATAGCATAAGTGGATCGACCGCATTTGCTTCATACATGTGTGGTATAGCCTCATATGTAATACTATGTGTTTTGATATTTTTTGTGGTACTGCCATCAAAAAACAATTAAGAGACACAGGGGGATATTATGTTTTGTCGCAAATGCGGATCTGAGTTGCCTAACGACTCATTATTTTGCTTAAAATGTGGAGAAAAGGTAATAACTTCACCATACGAGCAAAACACTCTGCCTTCTGTTGAAGATAACTTTAGTTACAAGCAACACTTCCTCACCCTACTTAAATTCTCGGGCACTGTTTCCCGAAAATCTTTTATCAAAAATATCCTTATAGTTTTTGTCGTTCAGCTTATACTTTGGTTCATTGCCATCTCTGCGGACGGCGGGCTATTCTCCATTCTTGCATTGCTTGTAATATTATGCACCGCTATCCCCATACTATCACTTACAGTTCGCCGTGTACGAGACGCAGGATGTGCCGTCGTACTTGTCCCCATATTTATTGCTCTCACAGTATTTTTCACCGTAAATACAACCTATTATTTGGACAAAATGACAGACACATACCGTCAAGCAGAAATAGCACGAAATCCTAAATACGAACGTTCTCCAAATGCCCCAGCAAAAGGATTTGATCTGGAAGGATTCATTAGGCACTCAGAACAGCTGAAAGAAGGGGATAAAGAATCAAAGCGATTACGCAAGGAGGCTGCCGGATATAGCCGTCTATGCTACAACTACCGTATCGCAGCAATCGGACTCCCCATTATTTTTTACGGGGTCTTTTCTGTTCTTCCCTCAAGAAAGAGACGTGAACTATCAAAGAATCCTTTATAGTTCACTCCCCTACGATATAGCCTCTTTTATCGACGATTTTCCCCAAAAGTGGAAATCCGATTCTACATATCAACACGCCCCGAAAATCATTGATTTTTGGGGCGTACTTATCCATGGAGGGAATCACCATGCCACCCAAAAGAAAAGATGGGCGTTATCAGTCCAGTGTCGCGATCAAGAACCCAATCACTGGCGAGAAGGTCAAGCAATATATCTATGCATATAGCCTAAAGGATCTCGAGATCGAGCGTCGGCGCGTTCTCGTTGCGAATCTCTCCGACTTCCTCATCGCAGACGGCTTTCATAATTTTGCAGAGACGTTCCTGCGTATCAAGCGCGACGTGGACAAGCTCGAAGGATCGCCCCTGACAACATATCGCAGATTCCTTTCGCGGTACATCTTCACCGCCATCCTGCCGAACGTGAAGATCACCAATGTAACGCCCGCCTTTATAAAAAGCCTGCTCGCGAGATCTAGGCAATCGTACACGGCAGGCGGTCTACACGCTGCTGCAGTCGATTTTTCGTGCAGCCAAGTTCGAGCGGCTGATCGAGAACAATCCGATGGAGTACATCCGCAAGCCGAAGCACAAGGCGGCGGCAGCGGGCATTGTTACACCGAAGATTTATCATGCGCTACTTGATGCGATCCGTGGATCACAGGCAGAACATCTCTTTAAATTTGCGTGGGGCACAGGGCTGCGCCGGGGTGAGATCGTCGCGCTCCGCTGGTCAGACTTTGACGAAAAGGCGGCGACCATCCGCGTATCCAAGGCTCGCAAACGTGCTGCAGAGGAGTACGAGGGCACAACCAAAACGGCGTACAGTGCCCGCACGGTCACGCTATCCCCTGCCGCTGTGCAGAATCTCCTCGCATGGAGGAAGAAACTCACGGCGAGCCTCCTGCGGCAGGGTATTCCTCTCGCAAAGGACGATTACGTTTTCCGCTCTCTGCGCGATGAGACGCAGCCGATGACTCTGACCGCTGTGACGCATATCTTTGCTGACCTCAAGAAGCGACTGAACCTGCCTCGAGACCTGCGATTTCACTCGTTCCGGCACACGCACGCGACGATCCTCGCCGAGGAGGAAGTCAGCGCGAAGAAGATACAGGTACGCCTCGGCCACGCCTCCGCCTCCTTCACGATGGACCGATACGTGCACAGCACGGAGCAGATGCAGGAAGGTGTCGCTGAAAAAGTAGTCAAGTGTGAAGAAAAGTATGGACGCTGACATCCATGATGTCAAAAATGATGTCAAAAACAAAAATAGAACAGAAAAGGCCTCCAAGGTAAAAACCTTGGAGGCCTTGATTTTACTGGCAGAGAGGGTGGGATTCGAACCCACGGTGGCTCATCACCACACTTGATTTCGAGTCAAGCACCTTCGACCACTCGGACACCTCTCCATGCGCTTGCGCGACATGACGCATTATAGCACAGGCGGGGCGGCGTTGGCAAGGATTTTTTCAGACGGCGGCAAGGGCCTCCGCGATGTCCTCGAGCAGATCATCAGCGTGCTCGATGCCGACGGAGAGGCGGACGGTGCCCTGACCGATGCCTGACGCTTCGAGTTCGGCATCACTCATCTGCGAATGCGTGGTCGTCGCAGGGTGAATGACGAGCGACTTCACATCTGCGACGTTCGCAAGAAGGGAAAAGAGCTTCAGATGGTCGATGAAGCGGAACGCCTCTGCACGCCCGCCCTTGATGTCAAAGGTAAAGATGGAGATGCCGCCGTGCGGGAAGTACCCCTTGTAGATCGCATGGTCGGGGTGGTGCGGGAGGGCGGGATGGTTGACCTTTGCGACCTTCGGATGCTTGCTGAGAAAGTCCACGATCTTCAGGGCGTTCTCCACGTGGCGCTCGACGCGCAGCGAGAGTGTCTCGATCCCCTGAAGGAAGAGGAACGCGTTGAACGGCGAGATCGCCGCGCCCGTATCGCGCAGAATGAGCGCGCGGATGTAGACGATGAATGCGACGGGACCAAGCGCATCGACAAAGCTCACACCATGGTAGCTTGCATTCGGTTCGGTGAGGTGCGGGAAACGCCCCGATGCCTTCCAGTCAAACGTGCCGCCGTCGACAATGACGCCGCCGAGACTGGACCCGTGCCCGCCGATGAACTTCGTCGCCGAGTGCACGACGATGTCGGCGCCGTGCTCGATCGGCCGCAGAAGATACGGCGTTGCGAAGGTATTGTCGATGACGACGGGCACGCCCTGCGCATGCGCCGCCGCCGCGACCGCCTCGATGTCGATGAGATCGGCATTCGGGTTGCCGACGGTCTCGATGAAAACGCACTTGGTATTCGGCCGAATCGCATCCGCAAAGCCCTGCGCACCCGCCTTCGGATCGACAAAGGTCACGTCGATGCCCCAGTCCTTTGCCGTATGTGCAAGGAGATTGTAGGTGCCGCCATAGATGGTCTGCTGCGCGACAACATGATCGCCCATATGGGCGAGTGCCTGGATCGTCGCTGTGACCGCCGCCGCTCCCGAGGCAAAGGCAAGCGCCGCCGCACCGCCCTCGAGTGCTGCGATGCGCTGCTCGAACACATCCTGCGTCGGATTCATGAGACGACCGTAGATGTTGCCCGGGTCCTTGAGCGCAAAACGGTCGGCGGCGTGCTGCGCGTTATGAAACACGTAGGATGTTGTCTGATAGATCGGCACGGCCCGCGAGTCCGTCACCGGATCGGGCTGCTCCTGCCCGACGCGCACCTGCAGCGTTTCAAAACGATACTTCTTGTCGCTCATAACGATTCCTCTCTTCAGCAAGCTTCCATATCATATTTTATGGCTGTGTATTATATCGAAAACAAGAATTTTGTCAAGCAAAATGCAGGCGTACAGAAATTTTATCTCCGTATTTAATAATTACTATTGACAAATAAAAATACAAGGACTATAATGGCATCATAAACAGATACCAACCGAATAGATATCTGCAGTGGGAATAACGAAAGGGGTAATAAATTATGAGTCAGAAGGATCTTACGAAGGCGCTTAACGCCTATATCGCCAACATCGGTGTCGGCTACATCAAGCTGCACAACCTCCATTGGAACGTTGTCGGCTCGCAGTTCAAGGCCGTTCACGAGTATCTCGAGTCGCTTTACGACTCCTTCGCGGACGTGCTTGACGAGAGCGCCGAAATTCTCAAGATGTGCGGCGAGCAGCCGGTTGCCAGCCTCAAGGGCTATCTCTCGCTCGCAACCATCAAGGAGCTCCCGGACAAGAAGATTGATCAGAAGAAGGCGCTTCAGCTTACGCTGGATGACCTCGAGCTTCTCCGCGACCAGGCGGCCTCTGTCCGCGCCATCGCAGACAAGGGCGACGTCTTCGGCATCGCGAATCTCATGGAGGATCACATTGCGAACTACGCAAAGCAGATCTGGTTCCTCCGTTCGATGCTCGCCTAATCGTCTCTCCCCGGATAATACGAAACCGCCGCGCAGTGCACGGCGGTTTTTTGTATGCGCTCCCTTTTCCGGCGGAGATTACGGCTCTCTGTCCCCGTGCTGTTCTTTGCGGTCCCGGTAAATATCGGAAATAACGATCTTGAGGATGACGATGAAGGGCACTGCGAGGAACATGCCGGCAGGACCGAGAATCTCGCCGCCGAAGACGACGCCGAGGATGACGGCGACGGGGTGCAGGTGAAGCGATTTGCCGATGAGCGCCGGGTAGATGATGTTGTGGTTGGCCTGCGTAAGGATAACGTAGAAGATGAAGGTCTGGATCGCGAGCTCCGGTACCGTCGAGGCGGTCATAATGATGCCGAGCGCGGAGGCGATGGTCGGCCCGAGCACAGGGATGAACTCGCTGATAGCCGAGAGCAGGGCAAAAACGGAGGCGTAGGGCAGCCCCATAAGCTGAAAGAAGGCGAAGACGAGGACTCCCGTCGTGGCGCACATAACCAGCTGACTGCAGATGTAGGTGCGCAGGGCGCTCAGCAAATTGTCAAAGAGACGGATGATGCGCGCACGCGCGCTGTCGGGGAAGAGATCGGTCAGCCATACTTTGATCTCCTCGCCGTCCTTGAGAAGATAAAAGGAGACAAAGATGATGATGACGAAGTCGATGACCTTGCCGAATGCACCGAACAGGAAGGAGAGCGAGGCGCGCAGAGCCTCGCTGCCGAGGCTGCGCAGGCGATCGAGCAGGTTCAAGAGTTCGTTCTGAACGAAGACGGAGTCCGAGAGCAGCGGCAGCTGCTGGATGCTCGCGCTGATGTTCGGGAGTTCTGTGACAAAGCGCTGCAGCGACGGAACGACGGAGCGCGAGAGGAGCGTGATGATGCCGACGACGACGAGAACAAAGAGGAAAATAGCGAGCACAGCTGCAATGGAGCGGGGCTTATTCCTGCGCTCCATAAAATCAACGGCAGGCTTTAACAAAAGGTGCAGGAGGAGCGAGAGAAATATGATGAAGGCGAGATCCTGAAAGAGCCAAAAGGATGAAAGGAGGATAGCGCAGGCGATTGCGAGGATGATCGATGTGCGGTAGTTCCAGAGATTCACAGCAGCCTCCTTTCTTTCGTTCGTTCCGTATGGAGCACATGATAGCACATTCGGTGCGCGGCGTCTATATGGGGCATTGCACAAAAAAAGATTGGCGTACGAAAATGCATGTGCTTTCGTACGCCAATCTCACAAAACTTTATTTTACGCTCCGGGCATCGCTGCCTTCGCCGTCTGCAGGCGCGCAATGGCGCGCTTGAGGGCGAGTGTGGCGCGTGCCTCATCAATATCAGCACGCTCCTGCTCGGGCAGCTCACGCAGGCGCTTCAGGCGCTCCTGCGCACGCTCATAGGCGCGCTGGGCACGGTTGACGTCGATGTCGATCGGCTCCTCTGCAGCCGTCGCGAGGACCGTGATCTTCTCGGGTTCGACCTCCATAAAGCCGCCGGCCACAGCAAAGAGCTTCTCCCCGCCGTCGACATGAATCTTCATGGCATGCGGCTGAAGTCCCGTGACGAGGGGAATGTGCTTCGGCAGGATGCCGATCTCGCCGCCCGTGGAGCGGGCGATGAGCATGTCGATATCGGCGGCGTAGACCACGCGGTCGGGAGATACGATCTCCAGCTTGATGGTCGCCATCCGTTATTCCTCCTCTTTGAGCTTCTTCGCCTTTTCGATCGCCTCGTCAATGCCGCCGACCATGTAGAAGGCCGCCTCGGGGAGATCGTCATACTTGCCGTCGAGGATCTCGCGGAACCCGCGGATCGTATCCTTGAGCGCGACGTATTTGCCGGGCGAGCCCGTAAAGACCTCTGCGACCGCGAACGGCTGCGAGAGGAAGCGCTGGATCTTGCGCGCGCGCGAGACGGTCAGCTTATCCTCGTCGGAGAGCTCCTCCATACCGAGGATGGCGATGATGTCCTGCAGTTCCTTGTACTTCTGGAGCACCGCCTGCACGCCGCGCGCGACCTCGTAGTGCTCCTGCCCGATGACGAGCGGGTCGAGGATACGCGAGGTGGAGTCGAGCGGATCGACGGCAGGATAGATGCCGAGCTCGGCGATCTGACGGGAAAGAACCGTCGTCGCGTCGAGATGGGTAAATGTTGCCGCCGGCGCAGGGTCGGTGAGGTCGTCCGCCGGGACGTAGACCGCCTGCACGGACGTGATCGAGCCCTTTTTCGTGGACGTGATGCGCTCCTGGAGTGCGCCGACGTCCGTCGTCAGCGTCGGCTGGTAGCCGACGGCGGACGGCATGCGTCCGAGCAGAGCCGAGACCTCGGAGCCCGCCTGGATGAAACGGAAGATGTTGTCGATGAAGAGCAGCACGTCCTGGCCCTGCACGTCGCGGAAATACTCCGCCATCGTGAGGCCCGTGAGACCGACGCGCATACGCGCGCCCGGCGGCTCGTTCATCTGCCCGTAGACGAGCGCCGTCTTGTCGATAACGCCCGACTCGGTCATCTCGGACCAGAGGTCGTTGCCCTCGCGGGTACGCTCGCCGACGCCGGCAAAGACGGAGTAACCGCCGTGCTCGGTCGCAATGTTGTGGATGAGCTCCATGATCAGAACCGTCTTGCCGACGCCCGCGCCGCCGAAGAGACCGATCTTTCCGCCGCGGGAGTACGGTGCGATCAGGTCAACGACCTTAATGCCCGTCTCGAGAATCTGCGTCGATGTCTCCTGGTTGTCGAACTTCGGCGCGGGACGGTGGATCGGCCAGCTCTCCTTGTTGCCGACCGGAGCGGGGTTGTGGTCAACCGGCTCGCCGAGGACGTTGAAGACGCGTCCGAGGGTCGCCTCGCCGACGGGAACCATGATCGGGGCGCCCGTATCGTCCGCCTCCATGCCGCGCATCAGACCGTCGGTGGAGCTCATGGCGATGCATCGCGTGATGCTGTCGCCGAGATGCTGCATGACCTCGACCGTGAGATTTACCTCGCGGTCGGCGGCCTTGCCCGTGATCTTGATGGCGTTTAGGATCTCCGGCAGTTCCCCCGCCGGAAATTCAATATCTACGACAGGTCCGATGACCTGTACGACTTTACCTTTTGCCAATGGAA
>ERZ773068.134-NODE-134-length-40105-cov-13.795655_pt1 | contig 40105 bp, 50 predicted proteins | sample MGYA00580620_ERZ773068 | MGnify/ENA primary metagenome ERZ773068 (study PRJEB29015, sample SAMEA2737983) | human oral metagenome | biome: human oral; feature: human-associated habitat; material: dental | place: China | collected 2101 ... | reverse complement strand
CGGCAGCCAAGGCCAAATGATGGCTGATGACCATACGGATTTTGCGGTAGAACAGAATGGCGGAGTTGGGCTGAATGTCCAAAATATCGGCGGCAGAACGGGCGGTAACTTGGAGTACGAAAAATTCAAGCAGTTTATTTTGAACTCTCTTACTTAATTTACAATTAGTTATCTTCATTTTCGTAGCCTAGCATAACTGCTAATCTACGTCAGCCCCAAATCAAATTATAGAACACTCCCGCATTCTGTCATCTAAGTTAAATTCCAGCTTCTATTGAGTAGCCTCACTAGGTAAATTGCAAGTTATTTCCAGTTTAATTTACCCAGTGTAGCCTAACAGCAATATCCGTTCTCAAACCTTCATCTACGCGAAATAAAAAATCAATCAAAATATCGCATTACCCTACTTCACTAGTTTTCAGGTAGCCTTTATCACCCTATGCAGTAAAAGTTCCATCACGTCACCACACAAGCCTACACACACAGGATGCTGCATAATCTGGCGCACACAATCCAATACAACTGAATCAACCATAAAAAAAGCTTGCTTATCATTTAGATAAGCAAGCTTTTTAAGCCATCAATGCAAGAAACCAATTTTCAGCACCCGCTTTTACAAATCCCTCTCTTTAAAACGGCTGCTGCAATTCACTTAAACTAATACCCAAAGCTTGGGCATATTTAACCAAAGTTTTTTCAGGTAGCCTCTTAAACACGGCCGGTTGCAAATGTCGGCGCAGCTGCCAGCGCCACACGCCGGCGGCCATGGCCAGGCTGGTTTCGTCGTGACGGCTGCGGAACATGTGGTAATACAAAGCGGAGCGTTCGCCGCGTTCCACAGCCTGCTTGGCGGCTTCAGTCTGTTCCTCCAACTCGGCCACAGCCTGCACGGTGGCATAAGATTCATCTTGCCAGCCGGTGCTGGTGGCAGCTTGGTAGCGGCCATTGTGCGTGCCGTAGATAATTTTTTGATGCCCCCGATAGCTGGGGCTGTCGTCTTGCGGAATGTCGTTGATATCCATGCCGAATAGTTCCAAACAAGCAGAATTTGGTTTTCAGGTAGCCTTACCAAGAACAGATAAGTAGTTTTCAGGTAGCCTCAAGCATACACCGCTTCCAGCAGCATAAAACAAGTGGAAAAGCGGCCGCTTTCAGGAATGTAGCACAGGATTTTCTGGCCTTCTCGGATGTCTGTGCGGCGCATAAACTCTTCCAAGATAATGTAAATTGCCGCCGAACCAGTGTTGCCTTTATAGTGCAGGTTGGTAAACCATTTTTCTTCGGCAATCGGCAGCCCCGCTGCAGCAAGGCCATCAGCCAGTTTGCTGCGGAAGAAACCAGAGGAATAATGCGGCAGAAACCAATCAATCTTATCGGCTTGCAGGCCATGTTTGGCAATCAGATGGCGCAGCGGTTTTTCCACCGTATAGGCCACGATATTTTCGTTCAGCAGCTTCACATCCTGCTTCACCGCCATCAAGCTGCGCTTGGCGCACTCATCGGCATCAACATCTTTCCAACTCAGCCATTCCCCGCCCTGCCCCACTTCGCCGCCGGCATACATGCACACTGGCATCTCGTTGGCATACGACAGCAAATCAATCCAATGGATTTTAAAATTCAACTGCCCGGCCAGCGGCTCGCTGCCCAGCTGCACCGCACCGGCACCGTCCGACAGCATCCAGCGCAAAAAATCCTTTTCAAACGCAATTTCCGGCTTGGCATCCTGCAGGCGAAGGCTGTCGGTTTCGCAGCGGAAACGCTCGCCGCGCAATACCGCCGAAGCCGTTTCCGAAGCCGCTGCCACCGCTTCGCGACATTCGCCGGTGCGCACCGCGCGTTCGGCCTGCTTCATCGACGCCATCCCCGCCACACACACGCCAGCCGTGCTCACCACCTCGCAGGGTGGAATCTGCGGCAGCAGCCCGTGCACCATCACCGCATGGCCGGGCAGAATTTGGTCGGGATAAGACGTGCCGCAGGCAAGGCTGCCGATTTCGTCTGCACGCAAGCCCTGCTCCAGCAAACCGCGCACCGCCAGCGCAGCCAGCTCTGTGTTGCTATGAGTGGCGTGGCGGGTGTGCGGGTCGATGGCGTAGTAGCGGGAAGTAATGGCGTTGGAGCGCAAAATCATCTTACGCACCCGAGAAGGCGTATCCCCTGCTATACCAAGCACGGCTTCCATCTGCTCATTGCCCACCGGCAAGTTGGGCAGAAACGCAGCAGCGCGTTTGATATAAACATCTGATGGCTTATGCAATTCCGGCTCCCCCTTCAATATTATTGCGATGTGTGCGGGCATTTTCAGGTAGCCTGCGGCGGCCTATAGCAAAGACTACCTGAAACTTATAGCAGCTAACGCAGAACAGCCTGAAACGCTAAACATTTCAGGCTGTTGTATTATTTGGTGCCCAGGGTCGGACTCGAACCGACACACCTTGCGGCGGGGGATTTTGAGTCTATTAGGCATCCATTTATAAACAAATGCTTGTGAGCATAAAAAATCTACACAAGCTAAAAAATAGCCTTACGAACATCATTGATTTTAACAGAAAAAGAAAACAAGCGTAGAACAAAATAAGAGCACCTGATGTGGGCAGAATAATTAAGCATAAAATTGATTAATCTTGAATAAATATGCGTAGATTTTAAGCACACAAAAATCTATCAAAAGCAAGATGGCTCTAAGTTTTGCTTATAACGGACTGCTGCATAAAAATTAATCATTTTTTGAACGCCGGGCAGGCGGGAGGGGAGCGCGCGGGCTCGCCGAGCAGGTTGGGAAAAAATAAAAAAATCAGCTCCGATTTTTCGGAGCCGATTTTGCTGGAAGTGCAGGGAGTATCAGGCGGCCTGTGGCTCTATTTCGTAGGGTGCAAACTTAAACACCTCAAGCCCAAGCCGCTCGTTGATGTCGATAAACGTTTGCTGCAGCGGCGTCACCTCATTGCGGGCGAACACCTTGGCCGCTGTCATCGCGTCGCCAAGCCCACCGGTTGCCTTGGGCACGATACCCATCAGCGACGGCGGTACGCGGTGGATAGCCAGCATGTCTTCAGCACTCACAGATTTAATGTTTAAAAACTCATCCTTGGCCGCGATCTCCGCAATCGGAATTAATTTGATGCCGTCGGGATTCCCGCCGGGTGCACGCAGCACTACGTTTTTAAAGTTACCGTTGCCCTTAGAGTTACGGAGCTGTTGCTTAACATTATCCCAGCCATCCTCATCAATTTTGGTGTCTGTGGCATACAGAATAAATCCAGCATGGGAACCGTTTTTATAGTAGCGCACCCTGAACCGAGTCGCGCTCTCGTTAAGGTCGATGGAGTTGAGCGCCGCCAAATAATACGGCATCCCATAAACCTCCTGCTTCAGATTAGGCTGCATGATATGCACGATTTGATTGCCGCTGATTTTTTCGTAGTCGACGCCAAAGTCATCATTGCGCAAATAGACAAAATCTTTAAGATTGGACGCACGGCGCATGTACAGAGCCAGCCGGCTTTGCATACCGATCACCCCGCCGAAGCGGTTGCGTTGCATTTCCAGGTAGCCATTGCCCAGCACCAAGTAATTAAACGCCAGCTTTTCAAACTCCGCCCGCGATAAATACCTTGTCGGCTCAAACGTTACTTTGAGGATATTGATTTTGGCCTGAATTGCCGAAGCATGATGCACCCCTTTTTCTAATAGACGCACCACATCAAGCCAGCTCACCGGCGTTTCATAATAAACCCCGTTATTCAGGCAGCCTAAAAAGTCAAACAGACCATGCTCACCGGGTAAATCCTCAAAGCTGAATACTTCCATATCAATATTGCTCATTGTTTTGCTCCATTAGAAAATTTCCACTTCGCCGCCACCGGTCGCAAGCGACCCGTCCAGCGGCTCCTGATAAAACACCTGCAACGCTGCCCATGCCACATCCGAATGGCTTAACTCATTCGAGCGGCCGCTGGCATAAGTAACCTGCTTGCCGCTGGCCGTCGCCACTGTGCGGATGCTCAAAAATGCCGCAGTAATATCCTTGTGATCCAATTCCCACTCAACGCGGCGGTCGCGCAAGAGCGAGTGCATTTTATTAACCATCAAATACTTTTCCTGCAGCGAGTATTGCACCCCAACCACCGGCGGGAAAAAGCTTTGCACCAGTTGCAGCACAGCCGCCCCCAGCCCCGTCTTATCTACCACGATTTTTTGCACGTTGTAGCGCTCGGTCGTTTTTTTGATAAACGCAGCCTGTTCCTCAAAATTGTTGCCGCGCAGCATGTGGTGCTCGATGATGCGGAATTTGTCGCCGGCAAAGCGTGGCGCTAACACCACTACCAACGCCGCCGCATCTCCCGAGTCGGTCGGGTCGTAGCCAATCCACACCGGCAGCATTCCAACCGGTCGAGCCGCAAACGGCTTATAAAAATCGCGCCATTCATCCCACGAATCCACCGCACACTTTTGCAGTAATTCAAAGCTGAACACATTACTGCCGTCCTCGGTAAATTCACACAAAAAGAGCTGGCGGAACTCTTCCGGTGAATTTTCAAGCAGCAATTGCTGGCGGTCGAACAAGTTGCAGCCACCTGCCTCGGCATCGTCTAAGGTAACGATTTGGCGAAATTGCCCATCCTCACAAGCTCGGCCGGCAGCCAAGGCCGCATGCGATAAATCCAACTTAACCTGCTCCGCCTCCGGGCGACCACGATTAAACCGCTCACCCGTCCAAAACGGATAAGCCGCATGTGCCGTGCTCGATGGCGTCGAGAAATAAGTAATGCGGTAGTGCTTTTGTGCCGCCATCGGCTTTGCCAGCCGCGTCAGCTCGTCAAAATCAGGAATCCAAAAATACTCATCTACATACAAATCACCATGCCGCCCCTGTGCGGTGCGGCTATTGGTGCCCAAGAAATGCAGCTCGGCACCATTCTGCAGTCGAATCACATCGCCTTTAAGCTCCACGTCCACCATCTGCGCCAGGCTGATCATGTATTGCTTAAAAATAAACGCCTGCGCACGCGAGGCTGATAGGAAAATCTTGTTTTTGCCTGATACCAGCGCATCCACCAATGCCTCACGGGCAAAGAAAAAGGTTGCACCGATTTGCCGGCTTTTGAGGATATTGCGGAAACGCGCCTTGTTTTGCCACCAGGCACGCTGATAGTCGAACTGTTGCTCCCGGAAAATCTCTTGCACCCGCAGCATTTGCTCGCTGGTAAATACATTCGGCTCCGGCTTGCGGTTGTTCGGCACCCGCCCATGCTCCTCACGCGGCGGCTTCGGCGGGTTGTCGATAGTCGGTATTGGGTGCCCGTGATCCACCACCATGCGCAGCCCCTTGCCTTTCTGCGGTGGCTCATCCGCCGTTTTCGGCGCATCGGGCAACACCTCACCCAGCTCGGCCACCTCCGGCGCGGCATCCTTGCGCGGCTGTCCGCCCATCAAGCCAAACAACTGCTTAATCTCTTTGTAATCCGCATCCGATTTTTTCGGCCGGCTAATCAGCTGGTGCAAACGCATTTCCGCGCTGGCCGCCACCCGCTGGATTGGCGTGCCGCCGTCCCAGTTATCGCGGTTTTTCCAACTGTAAACGGCGGGCGGCTTGAGTCCGAGCAGGCGGGCAATATCAGAAATGCGCCAGCCCTGCCAATACAGCAGCCGCGCCTGAATGCGCGGGTCGAGGTTGCTGGCAATCGCAGCGGTTGGCGGCGGCGTAATGTGTTTTCGGCTCATTTTTTGCAGTCGGTAAATAAATAAAGCCAACAATCGCCCGTTTTGCGACTGCTGGCATCATCCCGCATTTGTAAAAAATCCCCCCAAAACAACAGCGGATAGACCACGCCACCCGCTGCCGCCAAACTATCCGCATCTTATTACGCGCAAACCATCCGCACACCCAAGACAGCGAGACCAAACCATGTCTGATAGCAAAGCCACCACCACCGATTGGCGCATTGTCGGCGTTTCCGGCGACACCATCGACGGCCGCCTCATCAACGCCCAAGAGCTGGAGGAAATGGCCGCGCAGTACGACCCCGAAATCTACGGCGCCCGCATCAACCTAGAGCACATCAACTTCCTGCTGCCCGACTATGCCGGCGGCTATGGCGACGTGCTCGAACTCAAAACCGAACCTTGGCACAAAGACCCGAGCAAAACCGCACTGCACGCCAAGCTCGCTGTGCTGCCAGCCCTGCAAAAGCTATGGGATGAAGGCAAGAAAATCTATACCAGCATGGAAATCGTGCGCCCATTCGCCGACACCGGAAAAGCCTACCTCGCCGGCCTCGCTATTACCGACACCCCGGCCAGCCTCGGCACCACCGCCAATTTTTCCCGCGCCGCCGAACAAGCCGGCAGCCAACAAACCGTTTTTTCCGCCTACCGCCTACTCGAGGAAACCGTCATGCCGCAAAACCCGAATCCAACGCCAACACAAACCGCCGACAAACCGCTCACCGAAGCCGGTGCCGAAAGCCTGTTTGCCCGCCTGCTCGCCAAATTCACCACCGCCCACAAACCCGAGCAGCCCGAGACCCCGCCTGCCCAGCCCGCTGTGGAACAGCCGCAAGATTACAGCCAAACCATCGCCGAACTGCGCCAGGAATACCAGGCCGCCGGCGAGCTCGTGCAAAAGCTGATCGACAAGCAAGAGGCCGACGTCCAAGCCTATAACCAACTGGCTGCCAACCACGAAACCCTGCGCCAAGAATTTGATGCCATGAAACTACGCCTCGAGACTGAACCCGCAGAAGGTGCGCGCCAAGAGCACACCGGCAGCAACAACCCGACGCCGACCGTCGGCTGGTAAACAGCAGGCTACCTGAAATCATCACACCTAAACCGCCACATCCTCTACAGAAAGAAACCATCATGCGCACCCAACAACGAAAAACCGCCATTGCCGGCCTGTTTAGCGCCGTCGCCGCCGCCAACCATATCGCCCCCGATGAAGTCAGCAAAGACTTTGCCGTCGAACCCGCCGCCGTGCAGAAGATGTACGACGAAATCGCCCTCTCCAGCGAACTGCTGCAGAAAATCAACATCGTCGGGAAAGAGGAAAAAATCGGCCAGATTATCGGCCTCTCCAGCGGCCTAATCGGCTCCAATACCGACACCGCAGCGGCCAACAAAACCCGCGCCCCGCGCAGCATCCACAGTTTGAGCGACCGTAAATTCCTGCTGGAAAAAACCAACTTCGACGTGGCCCTCCGCTACGACGAAATCGACGGCTGGGCAGCGGTAGCCAAAGATTTCCCCGCCCGCATCAACAAGAAAATCGCCGAATCCATCGGCATCAGCCTGATTACCATCGGCGCCAACGGCAAGAAACGCGTGAAAGACAGCGATTTTGCCAGCAATCCGCTGCTGCAAGACGTAGCCAAAGGCTGGCTGCAGAAAATGCGTGAGGAAAACCAAACCCGCGTCATGGGCTGGCAGTCCGGCCAAATCGGCACCACCAAGCAGGCGGTTAAATACGGCCCAGGCGCATCTGAATACAAAAACCTCGATGCCGTGGTAACTGATGTACTCAACGAAATGATGGACGAGCGTTTTGCCGACCGCACCGACTTCGTTGTGCTGGCTTCACGCCGCACCGTGGGCGACAAATACCTCCGCATCGTCAATGCCAGCGGCGACAAAGCCACCGAAATCGAGGCCGGCGGCCGCCTGAATGAGAAACGCACCCTCGGCGGCTTGCCCGTGATGTATGTGCCCAATTTCCCGGCCGACACCATCCTAGTTACCCCGCTGAAAAACCTGTCTATCTACTATCAAACCGGCGGCGAACGCAGACACATCAAAGATGCCCCCGAGCGCGACCAAATCGAGAGCTACCAGTCCAAAAACATTGATTACATTGTTGAGGAGTACGGCGCCGCCGTGCTGGTGGAAAACCTCGAATACGCCGCCTAACCACCACCGCCAGCCGGCTGCCACAATCGGCAGCCGGCCGTTTACCGAACACACACAAGGGATAATCCATGACCAGCCCAGCACGCCGCCACTTTTTGCAGGAAACCGCCCGCCTCGCCGCCGAGGCCGGTGGCGACATCCCGCTCGCTGAATTAAGCGTTTACCAGCAGCTGCTCAAACAACTGTATCAAGACAAAACCATCCTCAAGGCCATCAACAGCAACACCGATAAAGCCAAAGCCAAGGCCGACATGCTGCCAGCCTACGCCGAATGGATTGCCGGCGTGCTGCAGGGTGAGCAAGCCCAAGCCGACGACAAAATCACGCCAACTGTGCTGATTTGGATGATTGATTGTGGCCTGCTCGATGAAGCCATGCCGCTCGCCTCTTTCGCGCTAGAGCACCAATTGCCAACCGCTGATGAGTTCCAACGTGAAATGCCTGATTTGCTGCTTGAAGAGTACGCAGACCAGCTTTCCACCGGTTACCCCATCACCGGCGAGCACCTGAAAACCTTGGTCGAATGGGCCACAGCCAAAGGCGAAGACGGCATGCACCGCTACAACGTCAATGACAACATCCGCGCCAAACTACTAAAAGCGGCCGGCGAATGGGCCGAAGTGCAGCAAATGCCCGACTACGCCCGCAGCTTGTACGAAACCGCCCTTAACTACAACGACCGCATTGGCGTGAAAACCCGCATCGCCGCCTTAAGCAAAAGCAGCTGACCCTCTCCCCCGCCGTATGGGGCGCGGCGGCCTGTCTGTCGGATTTCCTTTGTTTCCTTTGCCGCCAGCCCGTGCCGCCGCCGCCGCCATACCAAAACATAACCTCCGAGCCGTGCCATGTCCGAACTCACTTTCCCAACTGCCCCAAGTAACGAACAGCCGCCCAAGTTCAAAACCATCAGCTCGGGCAGTTTTTGGCCGGAAATCGACCTCGACCATCTGCGCCAAGCTGCCCGCATTGACACCACCATCACCCCCGAACGCCTGCACCATACAGCAATCGAAGCGGTGGCATATGTCAATGCCCAATTGTCCGAGCTGATGCGCCTGCGCCCGCATCTTGCCCGCGCCGATGACCTCACCATCAATGGCGAAAGTATCCGCCACCACCGCTACCGCCGCGCCGTGTACTGCTACACCAAAGCCCTATTGCTCGAAGCCTATGCCGACTACGACGCCACCGGTAAAACTGCCGAACGTGCCGCCGCCAAGCAAGAGCAAGCCGAAGACTACCGCCGCGAAGGGCATCACGCCATTGCCTGGCTGCTCGGTCGCCGCCGCATTGATGCAGAGCTACTTTGAGGCTACCTGAAATGCGCCGAATCAACCAAGCCGCCGATGCTGTCATCAGCGCCGAAGGCGACACCATTAGCGCCATTGCTTACCGCCTCTATGGCAGCAGCCGCCAACGCGTGGAAGAGATTTTGGAGCGTAACCCCGGCCTGTGCCGCTATCCGGCGCAACTGCCTGCTGGCATCGCCATCAGCCTGCCCATCCAACAAAACAACAACGAGCCGGCTGTTATTAAAACCGTCAATTTGTGGGATTAAACCAATCATGACTCCAACCCCTACCTCTGACAAACACACCGCTCTAGTCAATACCGCCGTTATTGTGATCGGCAGCTACCACCTGCCTATTTCCATCGCTTTCGGCGCACTGGTCGGCTCCAGCCTGTTTATCTTGAGCCGTCGTGGGCATGGCCCGGTATATAAGGCTTGGCTGTTTGCCCTCTCCTATTTCTCCGGCGTATTTGGTGGCGAAGATGCTGCCGCCATTCTCAATTGGATGTTGCCCGACCGTGGCCTGTTGCAAATAAACGAGTTCACCGGTGCCGTGCTCGCCTCCGCATTTTCCGTGGCCCTGATCCAGTACGCCTATTCCATCATCGACCGCCGCACCCGAGAGGAGGAAGATTTATGATGACCCCATTGCAATACGGCATTATTGGTGCCCTCGCCACTGCCTCGGCCATCAGCGTGATGTTTTTCGACAAACGCGGCAAAACACACAAGCCGCTGGCCTCCGTCATCGCCTATCTGATTTTTTTACAAATGGCCGCGCTCGCCGGCGCCGCCTATCTGCGCGCCGACCGTCTCATCGTTTGGCTGCTCATCCTCGGCCTCGCGCTCTACACAGGCAGCATCCTGCTGGCGCGTGGCAACGTCACCAAAATCCAACCACCAGGAAACCGGAGTAAATCATCATGACCCCATTGCTCAAGCATGGCGATAAAGGCGAGCCCGTCGCCGTCCTACAACGTGCCCTCATCGCCGCCGGCCACCCCATCGCCGCCGATGGCGATTTCGGCGATAAAACCGAAGCCGCCCTTCTCGCTTACCAACAACAGCGCGGCCTTGTTGCCGACGGTATTTATGGCCCCGCAACCGCTGCTGCCATTGCCCATGTATCCACAAAAGGCTACCTGAAAGAAGCCGACATCCGTTATGCCGCCGAGCTATTGCAGGTCGAGCCCGCCGCTGTCAAAGCCGTAGTACAGGTGGAGAGCGCCGGCACAGGCTACCTGAAAGACGGCCGCGTCAAAATCCTGTTTGAGCGCCACATTTTTTATAAAGAGCTGGTCAAAGCCAAAGGTAAGGCTTTTGCCGAGAGCATGGCCGCCGAAGCCCCGCACGTCTGCCACCCGCAGCCGGGCGGCTATCGCGGCGGCGCTGCCGAATATCCGCGCCTCGCCCGCGCAATGGGCATCGATAAAGCCACCGGCATGGCAGCCGCTTCGTGGGGCTTGTTCCAAATCATGGGTTTTAACCATCAAGCCGCCGGCTTTGATTCCGTGGATGAATTTGTCGATGCCATGAAAGAGAGCGAAGGGCAGCAGCTCCGAGCCTTTGCCAACTTTGTTAGAGCCAACAAAGCCATGCACACCGCCCTGCAGAAAAAAGACTGGGAAAAATTCGCCAGCCTCTACAACGGCCCCGCCTACAAACGGCACAACTACGACAGCAAGCTCGCCAATGCCTACGAGCGCTACGCCGCCCAAGCCGCCCCGGCAGTCGAAAAATAACATCTTCCCGAATAGTGTAATTTTTGAACTGGTGCAAAAAATGCACCAGTTCAGGCTACCTGAAAGCTGAAACCATGTTACCCATCAAGCTAAACCTCCCCATCGTCCTTGCTGCAATGCTCGCCGCGTCGGGCATTGCCCAAACTGTGCAGCACTACCGCCTCAAATCCGTGCAAACCCAGCTCACCTATGCCAAAGACGACCTCGAAACCAGCCGCAACGAGCTCAAGCTGGCCAATGAGCGCGCTGCCGCGCTGCAGGCCGCCAACCAGCAAATGATGCAGCAGCTCGCCGCCGCCCAAGCCGAAGCCGCCGCCCGCCGTGATGCGCTGGCTCAAGCCTTGCAGGCCAATGCCGCCTGGCGTGATACCGAACTACCCGCCGCCGTTAAGGAGCAATTGAAAAAATGACCGCACTCGTCCAAATCACCCCGCATTTCACCCTGGCCGAACTCACCCGCAGCAGCGTTGCTGCCGCCCGTGGCCTCAATAACCAGCCAAACGATGAGCAGCTCGCCAATATCCGCTCCACCGCCGAACGCCTAGAAAAAATCCGCGCCTATTTGTGCCAAAAATACGACCGCAGCGTCGCTATCCGCGTTACCTCCTGCTTCCGCAGCCCCGCAGTCAATCGCGCCGCCGGCGGCTCGGCCACGTCCGCCCACCTGCACGGCTCGGCTGCCGATATCCGCGCCGCCGGCCTCACCAGCCGCCAACTGGCCGAAGACATTGTGCAGATGCGCAATGAGGGATTGATTACTTTCGACCAGCTCATCCTTGAGTTCCCGGGCACGCCGGGCATCAACTCTTGGGTGCATTTCGGCTGCCGCCACCACAGCACCGAGCGCGACCAAATCAAAACCTCGGTTAAACGCCGCATCGGCGGCAAGCTGCAAACCGTCTATTTGGAGGGATTGGTGCCATGAGCCACACCCAAGCCGTCATTGCCGCCACCTTATTGCTGGCCGCCTGCACCCCGAAAACCGTTGTCCGTTACTTGCCGCCGAGCTGCCCCGCCGTGCCCGAATGCACCCGTGCCCCTGTCAGCCTCACCACCAACGGCGACCTCGCCCAAGCCTACCTGCAGCGTGATGCCGAATTGGCGCAATGCAAAATCGCCCGTGATACCCTGCAGCAATGCCTCACCACCACGCCGAAACCATGAGCCGCCAAATCGACCAAGCCTGCGAAATCGAAGAGATGCACCGCCGTCTCGCCCTCGAAGAGCAGGCACGAAAAAGCCAAGCCGCCGCCGCTGTCTCCGCCTATGAGTGCGAAGAGTGCGGCGAACCCATCCCCGAAGAGCGCCGCCGCGCCGTTATCGGCTGCCGTTGCTGCGTAACCTGCCAGGAGGAAATCGAACACTATGGAAAAACCCGCATCGCTGCGCGCCGCCATTGAAAAAAGCCTGCCGGAAATCGCACAACATCCCGACAAACTCACCCTGTTTGTCGGCAACGGCCACATCCGCGCCTACAAAGCCACCCTCTCTCACACCGCCGAATTTACCCTGTCATTACTCATCACCGACTTTACGGGCAACCTCGATGTGCTGCACACCACCATCGTCAATTGGTTGCAAACCCATCAGCCCGATATTCTCGGCCCCGGCAACACCGACCCGGCCGCCTACCGCTTCGAGGCCGACATCCTCGCCGACAACAGCTACGACATCCTCATCGAGCTCAAGCTGTCCGAGCGAACCCGCGCCTTGGTAGACGATAACGGCAACGTCCAAATCGACCACCCGGCCGAGCCGCAGCATAAAACAGACCTCACCGGCATCCTCGGCATTGGCGGTTAAGGCTACCTGAAGAGGCTACCTGAAATGTCCGCATCCTCCGAACTCGACCGCTACATCGAAAACCTCGACACCTTAATCCGCAAGCTGTCGCCCGCCGAACGCCGCCGCCTTGCCGGCGACATCGGCCGCCAAATCCGCCAGGCCAACAAACGCCGCATCCAAGCCAACATTGCGCCAGACGGCAGCCGCTTCACCCCGCGCCGTGGCGTGGCCGCGCGCAAATTCGGTGGCCGCCTGCGGGTGGAGCAGGATTTTGTTTACAACGGCAAACTGCGCCGCTTCCGTACCCTGCGCCAACTGCCCGATACCGATGCTGTGGCCGGTTGGGAATACACCACCGGCCACCTGTTCAAAGCTCTACGCAGCAAAATCGGCAAACCGGACAACAGCCCGCGCGGCAAGCTGATGTTTAAAAGGCTGCACCAGTACAAATACCTCAAACTCAAAACCACCGATAACGAAGCCGCCGTCGGCTTTATGAGCGGTTTGGCTGCCTATATCGCTGCCGCCCACCAATACGGCGAAGACGGCCGCCCAGCCCGCGAGCTGCTCGGCTTTTCGGCGGAGGATTTAAGTCTGATTGAAGAGCTGGTTATCCAGCATTTCAACGCCGCCAAATAAAAGGCTACCTGAAATTTCAGGCAGCCTTTGCCGCTTGTAAAAAATCCCCTCAAACCAGCCGCCCCAAGCCCGCGCGCGGCAGCGGCGGCATAATCGGCACACGTCCATTTTACGAGCCGCCCCGTGAACACCGCCGAACTCTCCCGTCTGCTCGCCAACCTCATCAAGCAAGGCACCATCGCCGAAAGCGACCCAGCAGCCGGCCGCGTGCGCGTGCTACACGGCGGCCTCACCACCGATTGGCTGCCTTATTTCGTGCCCGCTGCCGGCGGCGTATCCGTGCACCGCCCGCCCAGCGTCGGCGAAAACTGCATTGTGTTGTCCCCCAGCGGCGAACTCGCCAACGGCATCGTCTTGTGCGGCATGGCCTCCGACCAATTCCCGCAGCCGGGCAGCAGTGCAGACGAAACCGTCGTCAAATTTCCGGACGGCGCTATTGCCAAATACAACCACGCCGCCAGCAAGCTCGACATATCCGGCATCAATACCGCCAATATCCAAGTCGCCAGCCTGACTACCGTCGATTGCCCGCAAAGCACCTTCACCGGTGCCGTTACCGTGCAGGGTTTGTTTACTTATCAGGCAGGCCTATCCGGTAGCAACGGAGCCAATGGCAAAACCGTGATCGAGGGTGACTTTGAGCATCACGGCAACTTTGAAAACACCGGCAAAGTCAGCAGCAACAACGTGGTGCTCGACGACCACGTCCATAGTGGCGTGATGTCAGGCGGTGCAGATACAGGAGGCCCGAAATGATGTCAGAAACCACCGGCCGCCTGCTGCCGCTGGCCGAGCACGTCCGCCAATCCATCCGCAATATCCTGTTTACCGCCGTCGGCACCCGCGTCCAGCGTGAGGAGTACGGCAGCCTGCTGCCCCTGCTGATGGATGCCCCGCTCAACGAGGTAACGCTGTTGCGCTGCAATGCCGCCGTAGTGTTGGCACTCGCCAAATGGGAGCCGCGTTTGGTGATTACCGCCGCCGAAACCCGCGCCGTCCCAGCCGATAGCGGCCTGCGCATTGAAATCAGCATCACCGGGCGGCTCGGCGGCAAAATCGAAAACTTTATTGTCGGATTGTAACCACATGGAAATCGACCTTACCCAACTGCCCGCCCCCGATGCGGTCGAGGTGTTTAGCTTTGAGCAAATTTTTGCGCGCAAAAAGCAGCAGCTCATTGCGCTCTGCCCGGAAAGCATCCGCACTGTCATCGCCGCCACGCTGGAGCTGGAGAGCGAGCCGCTCACCATCGACCTGCAGCAGCAGGCTTATTCCGAACTGCTCATCCGTCAGCGCATCAACGAGGCCACCCGCGCCGGCTTTTTGGCCTTGGCCGCCGGTGCCGACCTCGACCATATCGGCGCCGGGCGCGGGCTCACCCGCAAAATCATCCAAGCCGCCGACCCTACGCAAATCCCGCCCGTGCCGGAAATCAAAGAATCCGACAGCGATTTCCGCAAACGCATCCAGCTCCACCCGGAAAAATTCGCGGCAGCCGGGCCGCGTGCTGCCTACATCGCTCACGCGCTGGACGTGGACGGCGTGGCCGATGCCAACCCAACCCGTCCGGTGGCCGGCACCGTGCGCGTGTACATCAAGAGCTACAACAATCAAGGCGTGCCGGAGCGCTCGTTGCTCGACACTGTGGCCGCCTACCTCTCCGCCGAAGCGCGCCGCCCGCTAAATGATGTGGTCGAGGTCGAAGCCGCCACACCGAAAACCATCAATATCGAATATGAAACCGTATTTGAGAGCGGGCCCGATAAAACCCTAGTCGCCGCCCAACAGCGCCGTGATTTGGATAAGGTGCTGGATGAAAACAGCGGCCTGGCCGGTGAGCTGGCGCTATCCAAAATCATCGGCGCGCTCGATGTGGTCGGCGCGAAAAAAGTGCGTCTGATCCAGCCAACCGCCGACATCGTTTGCACCGCTGGAGAATTTATCCGCGTCGCCACCATAACCGCCCGAGAGGTCGGCGCATGAGCCAAACCATCCTACCCAGCAACAACAGCCCATTGATGCACGCGCTCGCCCGGCTCACCGAGGCCGAAACTGCCGCCATCGATTGGCGCGTGATTACCCAGTCCAAAGACCCGGCCGTGTGCGCCGCCGTTTGGCTGCCGTGGCTGGCTTGGGAAAACAGCATCAGCGATGCCGAAGGCTGGCGCTTTGCAGAGACCGAACAGGCGCAACGCAACCTCATCGCCGGCTACATCGAAAAGCACCAGCTCAAAGGTACGCCGGCCGTCATCCGCCGCCTGTTTAGGGATTTGCAGCTCGGCGAAATCGAAATCCTCGAGCGGGTAACAGAAAAAAAATGGGACGGCAGCTTTAGCTTTGACGGCTCGCACCTGTTCGGCGGCGCACCGGGCGACTGGGCTAAATACGCCATCGTTCTCAAACGCGTAATCAGCATTGAACAAGCCGAAGTCATCAAAGCGCTGCTTGCGGAAATCGCCCCCGCCCGCTGCCAGCTGCTCTATCTCGACTATCGCAGTAATCCGCTGTACTGGAATGGCGAAATCACTTTCAACGGCAACTACACATTTGGAGCAATCACAAGTGGCTAATATCAAAAACACCAAAGAATGGGTGGACAACGTCCGCCAAATCGAGGTCGGCGACCGCGTGATCGGCGGCACCGATGCCCCAATCAATATCTGCCTCTCCCAGCTCGTCGGGCGCACAGGCTACCTGAAAGACAAAATCGATGCCGTGCCAACCGACAGCGTCGCCGGCCTGCTTAAAATCTCCTCTGTTACTAATAGCACCGACGAAGACACCGCAGCCTCATTAAAAGCTGTCAAGGCCGCCTACGATAAAGCCGTTGCCGCCGAAGAAGCAGCAGAAGGCACAGTCAAAACCACCGACAACCAAGAAATCGCCGGCGACAAAACCTTTACCGGCCTTGCCACTCTGAAAAAAGGCGCGATTGTGGCCGACAGCGTAGGCGACTTTAACGCCAACCAATACCTGCAAATCGGCTCCAATAATGTCAACTCCTATTTTTACAACAAAAGGAGCGGCAAATACCTGTCCATGCGCAACGACGGCGAGCTACGTTATGACGGCAAGCGCCTGCTTAATGTAGACGACCTCTCCGGCATGATACCCAGTGGCGCCGTGCTGTACTTCGCCGGGCGGAATGCCCCGACAGGCTGGCTCAAAGCCAATGGTGCCGCCGTATCCCGCAGCACTTATGCCGCCCTGTTTGCCGCCATCGGTACGACATATGGCACAGGCGACGGACGCAGCACGTTTAACCTGCCCGATTTGCGCGGCGAATTTGTGCGCGGCTGGGACGACGGGCGCGGGGTGGATAACGGCCGTGCGCTTGGGTCGGCGCAGGCAGACGAGTTTAAGGCACACACCCACGGCGGCGTACCGCAGCGTGCCGGCGACCGCGACCGAGGCGGCGAGGTGTCATGGTTTTCGATTGACGGTATCGGCCAAACCGAAGCGGCCGGCGGCAGCGAAACCCGCCCGCGCAACATCGCGCTACTCGCCTGTATCAAGATTTAAGGCTACCTGAAAGGATAAATCATGAGCGAAAACCAATACCCGCCAACCAAACCCGTTTGTCAGTTGGATGCTGACAGCATCTACCTGCACCAAACCGTGGCCGACCTCGACCCGTTGGCCGCAGACGGCAGCTACCTGCTGCCCGCCGGCTGCATCGACACCCAGCCGCCAGAAGCCCGCACAGGCTTTGCTGCCAAATGGCTACCTGAAAAAAACGCCTGGCAATACCTGCCAGACCATCGCGGCAAAACCGCCTATCAGACCAGCGATGGCGCGGCAGTACAGATTGAACAGGTGGGAGAATTACCCGCCGGGCTGACTTTTGCCCCACGCGAGAACGAATATCAAACGTGGGATGAAAAAGCGAAGGCGTGGGTGCTGACCAAGGCAGACCAAGCACAGTTGCTGGCCGAAGCCATCGGGCGCGGTGTGGTGGCCATCAACGATATGGTGGATGGCGCTTACCGGCACGTTACCCGCTTCCAGCCGGAGTACGAGCTGCGAGAGCAGCAGGCGCGGGAATACAAGGCAGGTGGCTGCAAAGGCGAAGCGCCAGAGCAGGTGGCCGCTTTTGCCAAGCCGGCAGGGAAAACTGCCTGCGAAGCGACCGACATCATCATTGCCCAGGCAGATAAACTGCGGCCGGCAATGGGCAGGCTCGGCGTTTTGCGAATGAGGAAGTTTGAGTTAGAGACCCTCAAAACAGCCGAGGAAGTGAATAAGCGAGTAGCGGAAATATTGGCCGAAATCCAGCCTATTGCCGATAAATTGTGCAAGGTAGGTGAAAATGAGTAACCAACAAATCTACCTCGCCCTCTACCGTGGCCGCCGTAGCGGCATCGGGCTCAAAGTATGGCTCGCCCGCGCCGCCGACTGGCTCACCCGCAAAATCACGCGTGGCCAGTACAGCCACTGCGAAATCGCCTTCAGGCTACCTGAAAACGATGCGGCCGGCGCGCCGCTGTACGAATGCCGTAGTGCCAGTATCCGCGACGGCGGCGTGCGCATGAAAACCATGCCGCTGCCGTCGGATAAGTGGGATGTCATCCCGCTGCCAGCCAGCCAGGCTATGACCGAACGTTTGCAAAGCCTGTGGGATAACACCCGCGCCGCGCCCTATGATTTTGCCGGTGCGATAGGTTTGGCTATTGCCTGCCGCCACAACCGCCGCCGCTGGTTTTGCTCCGAATGGTGCGCCCAGGCCATCGGCCTGCCTGAAAGCTGGCGATTTAGCCCCAACAGCCTGCCTGCCGTGGTGTATGCCTTTATCAATCGCGGCTGCCAGCTGTAAAAAATCCCCCTAAAAACCAAAACCCTCGCCCCGGGCGCGCCAATCGCGCATGATGGGGCAGTCCGTCAACAAGGAATCCCGCCCATGACTGCTTCCCGCCACCACGGCATTACCGCCAACGAATTTACCCACGGCGTCCGTGCCATCTCCGATATTTCCACCGCCATTATCGGCATGGTTTGCACCGCCGACGATGCCGATAATGACACCTTCCCGCTTAATACGCCCATTTTTCACACCTCTGCCTACAACGTGCTGGGCAAAGCCGGTGAAAAGGGCACGCTCGCTAAATCACTCGATGCCATCGTCGACCAAGCCGACGCGCAAATCGTGATTGTGCGCGTGCAGGAATCCGACAATGCCGACACCCTGAAAGCCAACGTCATCGGTAGCGCCACCGGTGGAAACTACACCGGCCTCAAGGCTCTGCGCCGCGCCAAAGCCATCACCGGCCAAACCCCGAAAATCCTCGGCGTGCCGGAAATGGATAGTCAGGATGTGGTAACCGAGCTCGTAGGGCTCGCCCAAGCCACCCGTGCCTTTGTTTACGCCAGCGCGGGTGGCGCGGAAAACATCAGCGAAGTGACCAGCTACCGCCAAAACTTCGGCCAGCGTGAGCTCATGCTCATCGATAACGACTTCTTGGCATTCGATACTACAGCTAAAGCCAACAAGCCGGCCGCCACCATCGCCCGCGTGCTCGGTGCCCGTGCCAAGCTCGATATGCAGGTCGGCTGGCACAAATCTATCTCCAATACCGAGATTAACGGCGTTTCCGCGCTCAAATACGGCCGCACTTTCGACCTGCTGGATAAAAACTGCGATGCCAACACCCTGAATAATTCCGAAGTAACTACCCTGATCCGCGAAAATGGTTTCAGAATTTGGGGCAACCGCACCTGTTCCAGCGATCCCATGCTGGCCTTTGAGGTCGCCGTCCGCTCCGCACAGATTATCCAAGAAACCATTGCCAGCGCCTTCTTGTGGGCAATGGATAAGCCCATGCACCCCAGCCTGATTGAAGACATCATCATGGGCATCAACGCCAAGCTGGCCGAATACGTCAATAAAGGCTACATCCTCGGTGCTCGTGTGTTTTTGGATAAAGGCAAAGTCACCCCGCAAGCCATCCAAGCCGGCCAGTTTGCCTTTGATTATGAATGGACTTATGTGCCGCCGCTGGAAAACATGGTTTTCAACCAGCACAACACCGACACATTCTTCGTGAACTTGGTGGACAAAGTAATCAGCTTTGCCAGTAACTTAAAAGCCACCACCATTTAAGGACAATACACCATGAAAATGCCACGCATCCTCAAAGGATTTAACTTATTCGTCGATGGCGAAAACCAATACGGCATCATCGTCGATGTAACCCGCCCCAAAATCGCCCGTAAAACCGAAGACTACACCCCGGGCGGAGCCATGGGGGAGATGACCATTGTGCACGGTTTCGAAAAATTGGAACTGGAAATCACCAGCAAAGGCTACGACGCTGACATGTTGCGCTCCATGAGCTCCAGCATCAACGGCAAGCTCATCCGCTACCAAGGGGCGCTACAGCAAGAAGATGGCGGCGAATACCAAGAGCTCAAAGGCGAAGCGCGCGGCCGCATCATCGAAGCCGACCCCGGCAGCGACAAGCAGGGCGAGGGTGGCGAGCACAAATTCAAAATCGCGCTTGTTTACTGGAAAGAGACCCTCGACGGACAAGAGATTTTGGAATTCGACTTTTTAGCCAACAAGGCCAGCTTTGGCGGCAAAGACGAGCGCGCCGGCCTGCGCAAAGCACTCGGCATGATGTAACAAAAAAGGCTGCCTGAATTTTCAGGTAGCCTGAATCCCACCATCCCAAGGAAACCCCATGAAAAGCAACCAATCCATCCAAATTAACGACGACAACACCGTAACCGTCATTTTGAGCAACGGCGACCGCCTCACCCTGCGCGAGCCGCTGGGCAAAGACATGGACGGCTTAAGCCAAGACCTCATTAAAATCAAACACACCGACCAAGTGCAAAAGCTGATTGGCCGCATCAGCTCCCCGCAGCTCACCCGCCAGCAATACGGCAAACTTGGCATTGCCGACACTCAAGTTTTAAATACGGCCCTAGATTTTTTTTCTGCGCCGCCGTCAGCGAGAGCGGAGTTCGAGGCGGCGCTGGCCGAATTGGGCTACCTGCCGGCCTCCGCATCCGAGCCGACGACTGCGCAGCCATCGTAGCCAACGCCCCGCACCTCTACGACACCGCACAGCAAGAGGAGCTGCAGTTTTTTAATGCCGTCGCCGACTGCCTCGCCCAATGCGCGGCTACTTTCGGCGGCGGCATTGCTGCATTTGGTGAAATGAACCTGCTCACTCTATTGCGCTGGACTCATCGCGCCGTGTTGCTCACCCGTCCGGCGGAAGAAGGCGAATAAAAACGCCAGCCGAAGCGAGCGTCAGAAAATCAAAAGGTTTATTGGAATAGCAGCACGGCGGGAATCACCACCAATCCAATCAGCAACAGGAAACCGAAGAAAGCCCAAGCCAGCATTACCCCGTCGGCCAATAGGCGGATTGGTGAGTAGTCGCGGTACATTTTAAATCTCCCATCAAGAGGCAAACATGGCAAAAGACCTTGTACTTAATATTATTATGCGAGCCAGCGACAAAGCAAGCGGTGCGTTTACCAAGCTATCCCGCGCAGCCCGTGGCTTGAGTGGAGTGTTGCAGGAAAACCAACAAAAGCTGCACGCCGTGCAGCAAACCATGCGCCAATCCAATGCCTACGGAGATTTGCAGCGCAAGATGCAGCAAGCGGCTGCCGAAAGCGACAGACTCACCCGCGAAATCAAACAGCTCACCCGCGAAATCGCCGCCCAAGGTGCGCCAACCACCGCCCAAGCTGCCCGCATGAAACAGCTTGAGGCCGCCAGCCGTGCCGCTGCCGCCAAAGAGCAAAAGCTGGCAGATGAGAGCCGCCAGTTATCCCGTGAGCTGCACAAAGCCGGTTTCGATACCAAGAATTTCGCCAATGAACAAATGCGCCTACAGCGCGAAGCCGCCCGCTCCACAGCCGAAATCAGCCGGCAGAAAGCTGCGCTCGACCGCCTGGAAAACGCACAAAAAGGCGTATCCAATGCCAAAGCCGCCGCTGGCCGCTGGGGTGCGGCCGGTGTGGCTGCCGGTGCCGGGGCGGTTGCTATTAAGCGCGGCCTAAGTGTACCGATTCGGGATTTTGCTGAAGCAGAAAACGCCGGCATGGATTTGCGCGTCGCCATGATGGATAGCAGCGGCAAAGTGGCGGCGGCCTACAAAGATATCGACGCCCTAGCCACTCGACTCGGCGACCGCCTGCCAGGCACCACCGCCGACTTTAAGAACCTGATGACGATGCTGATTCGTCAAGGCATGAGCGCCAAAACCATCCTCGGCGGCACGGGTGAGGCAGCGGCTTATCTCGCCGTGCAGCTGCGCAAAAGCCCGGAGGAGGCCGCCGAAATGGCCGCCAAGCTGCAGGATGCAGTGCGCGCCACCGAAGGCGAAATGCTCGGTTTGGTTGATACCGTGCAGCGCATGTACTACGCCGGCGTCGAAGACCAAAACATCCTCGGCGCATTCGCCAAGCTCGCCCCCGCCCTCGATATTGCCAAAATCAAAGGGCAAGAAGCCTTAAAAACATTCGGCCCGCTGATTGCCATGCTCGACCAAGCCGGACTCTCCGGCGAAAGTGCTGGTAATGCCCTGCGCAAAGTGTTTACTCGCGCCATGAATGGCGCCAACGTGCGCAAGGCACTGGAGAATGCGGGCGTTTCACACTTGAATATTGACTTTACCGACGGCAAAGGCGAGTTCGGCGGCATCGAGAATTTCTATACCCAAATTGCCAAACTGCAGCAGGTAAACACCGAAAAGCGCCTGCAAATCCTAAAGGATATTTTTGGCGATAATGCCGAAACCCTGCAGGCATTGAATACCATGATCGAAAAAGGCCAGGCTGGTTACAATGAATTTGCCGCCAAACTGCAGAATCAGGCCAGCCTGCAGCAGCGTATTGATGCCACCCTCGGCACTGTAACCAATCTATGGGATGCCGCCAGCGGTGCGTTTACAAATTTTATGGTCGAGCTCGGCAGCAGTATTCAAGGGGAACTGCGCACCGTTATCGGTTGGATTAACGACATCTCCGTCGGCTTGAGTAATTGGACCAAAGAGCACCCAAAAGCTGCCAATGCCATCCTGAAATTCATTGCGATTGTGGGCATTGCATTGGCTGTATTCGCTGCCCTGGCTGCGGTGATTTCCGCCGTCATCGTGCCGCTGGCTGTGATGAAATTAAGCTGGGTAACGCTGGCGACGTCCAGCGGTGCGGCGGCCGGAAAAATCGGCCTGTTGTCGCGTGCGTTTACCATGCTCGGCAGCGTATTCCGCACCCTAGGTAGCCTGATGATGGCAAACCCCATGCTCATTGCCGTTGTGGCCGTGGTCGGCGCGCTGTATCTGCTCTATACCCATTGGGAGAGTGTCAAAACCTCTCTGCTCGCCGGCTGGCAAAAGCTGGATATGGTGTTTGCCGACAACCCCATCCTCAATTTTATTTTCCCAATCATCGGCCTTGCCCGCCTGCTCATCAACAACTGGGACATCATCGGCCCGTTTTTTGCCCAGCTTTGGCAGGGCATCAAAACCACCTTTGCCGATAACCCTGCGCTCTATGCCATCCCGTTTGTCGGTTGGGCTATGTATCTCATCAATAATTGGCAAAAGGTAGGGCCGTTTTTTGCCGGGCTGTGGCAGAGCATCAAATCATTTTTCAGCGGCGGTATTTCCGGCATCAGCGCGCAAATCGTCAATTGGTCGCCTCTCGGCCTGTTTTATCAGGCGTTCGCCGCCGTGCTGCGCTGGTTTGGCATCGAGCTACCAGCTAAACTCTCCACCGCCGGCCGCAACATGATCCAGTCGCTCATCAATGGCATCAAGTCCATGCTGCCCGACCTCTCCGGCGTGTGGCGGCAAACCACCAATCTGTTTAACGGCCTAGGCAACAGCGCCCGCCGTGCACCAGGCGCGGTCGGCAATATCGTCGGCGGCCGCGTCGCCAAGGGCTACTCCGTTGGCGGCTACACCGGCGCAGGCGCCATCAACCAAATCGCCGGCATCGTGCATCGCGGCGAGGTGGTATTTTCCCAAGCCGATGTGCGCCGCTTTGGCGGCTGGCGCGCCGTGGAGGCTCTGCGCACCGGCGGCCTTCGCGCCCTGCAGGCTTTGGGCGGTGGCAGCCCCGCCCCCGCTTTCGCCGCCGGTGGCGCAGGCAACATCACCATCAACGTCTATGCCGCCCCAGGCCAAGACGAGCGCAGCATCGCCCGTGCAGTGGCTGCCGAACTGGATAAACGCCAAGTCCAGGCTGCCCGCCGCGCTAACTCACGCTATCAAGACAAGGATTAACCCATGCCTCTCGCTACCCTCGGCTTTTTCGTATTCCACACCGCCACCATCCCTTACCACGGCATCGACCGCAGCCAAAGCTGGCGGCATCCGCACAAAAGCATTGTCGGCAACGACAGCCCGCCGCCATCGCAATACACCGGCAAAGAGCCGGACACCATCACTATTCAGGCCGAACTGCGCCCGGAAGTTACTGGCGGCGACATGAGCATCAACCTGCTGCGCAGCATGGCTGATGGCGGCAAGCCGTGGCCGCTTATTCTCGGCACCGGCCAGCTGCTCGGTAGCTACGTCATCACCGATATTCAAGATAAGCAAAGCCAGCTGATGTATGACGGCAAAGCCCGTGCCATCAGTTTTAGCATGAACCTGAAAAAAGTAGCCGACCACGCCTTCGGCTTGGAAGGTGAAGCGCTCGGCCTCGCCGTCGGCATGGTGCGCAGCTTGGTGGGAGTGTAGCCATGAGCCTGCTCGACACCGTGGAGGATGCCGCCAACAAAGTATTTGCCGCGCTCACCGATAGCGGCGGCCGCCATCTCACGCCGGTCGCCCGCCTCACCATCAACGGCCAGCCATTCGGCAGCGCCACCCTCTCGCGCATTGTCAGCATCGACCTCACCGACAAACGCGGTTTCGAGGCCGACGACCTCACCATCGAGCTCGACGACTACGATGGCGCCATCGCCATCCCTAGCCCAGGCAGTAAAATCACCCTGCATCTCGGCTATCAGGAAACCGGCATTGTTGATAAAGGCGAATACCTGTTTTCCGAGTTCACTCACACCGGCGCCCCCGACCGCTTGAACATCACCGCCCGTGCCGCCGACCTTGCCGAGACCCTTGCCCAGCAGAAAGAGCGCAGCTGGCACAAGAAAACACTGTTTCAGATTGTCGAGGCCATCGCCAAAGAGCACCGCTATCAATACCGCATTGCCGAGCAATACAAGCAGGAAACCATCGCCCATATCGACCAAACCAACGAAAGCGATGCCAGCTTCCTTTCCCGTCTCGCCGAGCGCTACGATGCCATCGCCACCGTCAAAGCCGGCCGCTTGCTGTTTATCCCAGCCGGTGAGGCGCAAACCGCCGGCGGTGCGCACATCCCGCCGCTCACCATCACCCGTGCCAGCGGCGACAATCACAGCTTTAACTACTCGGCCACCAACGCCTACAATGCCGTCCGCGCCTACTACACCGACAAACGAACCGGACGCCGCAAAGAGGTCGTTATCAACAAAGACAACCTCGAGCCGCAGCGCAAAACCGAAACCCGCAAAACCCGCCGCCGCCGCAGAGATGGCAGCCACACCATCACCCGCACCGTTGAAACCACCCGCCGCATCAACACCGACGGCCTCAAAATCAAAACCCTGCGCCATCTATACGCCAGCGAGCAAACCGCCCTCACCGGCGCCCGCGCCGCTTTCCGCCGCCTTTTGCGCGGTGCCGCACAATTCAGCCTCACCCTGGCCGTCGGCCGCCCCGACCTCACGCCGGAAACACCCGTCAGCGTGGCCGGATTTAAACCCGAAATCGACAGCCAGCAATGGCTGATTAAAGAAATCAGCCACCGACTCGACAGCAGTGGCTACAGCTGCGGCATCCAGCTCGAGGGACAAATCAACCTCGACGAGCCTACCGAGAGCGATGCCAAACCGGCACCCGGCAAAAAGGCTACCTGAAAATTTCAGGTAGCCTTATTATTTAATTGATACTGCTTATTTTTTGGGAGATGCTGCGAGTGTAATGGGCATCCCTTTAGCGACTAAAACGGTATATTCCGTATTATTAAAAACAAATTTTCGATTTACAGATTTGTCTGCGCCATTGTCGGTAAATTCCTTAACGGCGTCGGTAACCATTGTAATAATTTTCCCTCCAACCGTTTTATTCCCATTGTCACCATCGGCGGCGGCAACAATAAATGAAGCAGTCATAATATCATTTAAAATCTGTATATTGTTACTATCTCCAGGCACATAAAGAACCATAATGCCATTTACTTTTTGTGTGGTTGGAGTAATCGAAGTAATAAAGGATAAGTTGTCAGATAAAACAGCAGATGTTGTTAGATTGTACGCATTCTCATCACCCTGTGGATGGATATTGGACGGAATACGATAAGATGATTGCACTGATTTAAAATCAGCGTTAATGCGATTCCTTAACGTAGGAAAATCAAAGTCAAACTCCACTCTATTTTCTTCGGCAGCGGCAACATTTTCTTCCGGCTCACTCACGTCATCCTCGGTTGCCTCCGTATCAGGAAGAGAGGCTGCCGGTGCGGCAGATGTAGGAGATTCGGCAGCGGTTTGAGGCGGATTATTTGGTGGAGTAGGGAGCATTGATGCGCCAATCCCCATCGCTAGCATCGCCGCCACGTTAAACCCAAAAAACAGAAACAGACGGCTGGGAATTTTGCCGTCTTTTGATAAACGTGAAAATAATTTAGGGGAAATCGCCCCCACGATGGAGCACACCGATAAAACAAGGGCAAGCAAAACCAGTAGCCCGCCTAGAGCTGCCATTTTTATCTCCTAAGTAAAGTTAAACCACACGTCCAATCTTCGTGTGGCAATGGCCGATAATCGCAAAATCATCCGCCAGCTCATCCAATTTCAGATATTCAGTTTCGTAGATCGGATTGTCGCTGCTGATGCGCAGCCGCCCGTCTGCCAGCCATTGCAGGCGTTTCACCCGCACCGCGCCGGCCAGGTGCAGCACAAATACCCCGTCGCCCTGTGTCTTATTGTGGTTAATCAGCGTGATGTCGGTATTGTTTAAGCCCGGCACCATACTGTCGCCCGTGATCGAAACGCAGCTCAATTTTTCCGGATACAAGCCTTCGCTCAATAACCAGCGGCGGTTAAACGGAATAAGCTGCGCAATGTTTTCTTCATCGAAAAAATTGCCATGCCCCGCGCTGGCCGCCACGTTATACAGCGGCACCCAAACCGCATCCGATTGCTCCCGCTCTTCTTTTTCCCAACGCAGCTTCCGCTCTTCCCAAACATAATCCATCACGGATTGGTTTGGATCTTTAGTATTAAGTGGGGCAGAGCCTTTGCCTAATATCAGCCAATCCAGCGAAACGCCGGTTTGCTCGGCAATCTTAATGCTCTGTTCAAGCGGTAGCACACCGCGCTTGTGATAGCCAGGAATAACAGACGTACTAACTTCAAGCGAGCGGGCAAGCTCACTATCTTTCTCAACTCCTAGCGCCAATTTCGCGCGGGCAACGGCATTCAAAACTTTATCCAATTTAGAAACAACGTGATAAGCCTAAGATTAACAGAAACGCTAATCTTAGGCTTGCATCGCTAGTGATTGGATAGTATATTTCGCTCACCACAAGTTAATACAGCTATCCAATAGCTAGATTATCACCACAATTAACCACAAAAGGGCATTTTACTATGAATCCCAGAAATATCAACCAGCGCAGTAACCCTCCTTCTGATAGCAAATTCGCCAACGTTTCACAGGCCGTTAATCTGCGCATACGCTACGAGGACATGAATTTAATTCGTGATGCAGCCGCCCAAATGACTTTGCCGATGGCTACCTTTATCCGGCTCGCCGCCGTGGAAAAGGCTAAATCGGTAAATGCTACAGCCGTGGCCGCATCCTAAGCCCTTTCAGGCTACCTGAACACCAAGACACGAAAGGGCTAATCATGGCAAAAACCCAATACAGCAAAAAACTGCGCCGCCTTTTGTCGCGCCTGCATCGAATCAACCGGCGCATCGCCGAGGCCTATCAGGCCGCACCCGATGAAATCGTCAGCACCCCGTTTGATTGTGCAGTTTCAGCCGCGAATCCAGCGTCGCCAACGCTTCCTCAATCACCCGCTGCTCCTCTTCCGGCTCGGGAGAATGCAGCATCAGGCCGAGCGTCTGATCCTCTGCAGCAAGAGCCGCAATCCGATCTCGAACGGCAGCTTTATCGCCACTGTATTCGGCTAAGGAGTTACGCAGCAAGGCAGCAATTAGCAGTTCTTGAGCGTCGAGTTCTTTCTCTGCACTGCTCAATCGTGATGATGCTGCGCGGAGCATCTTCTCAAGCTCGTCGTAAGATAGTTTCTGATTCATTTTTGAGATCCAGTTACTTTGATAATTGGTTAAAAAAACAGGAAGAGCTTATCACGGAATTAGCCAAGTTGCTGGAGGGCATCAAACATGACTCCTAACCCCATCAACCAAGCCATCCGCGCTATGGCGCAATCCCCCAACGGCGGCTATGCTGCCAGCGCCGCCATGCTCGGCATGACTACTGCCGCGCTGGAAAACCGCCTCTACGAAGTCAAAGGCCAGCGCATCGGTATCGCCGAAGCCATGCTGCTGCAGCGCCTCACCGACCGCACCGACTTTGCCGCCGCCGTGGCTGCCGAAAGCGGCGGTGTGTTTGTACCGGTGCCGGAAATGGATGCGGCCGCCCTGCTCGGCGAAGACATCCGCGACCACCTGCACGGCGCGGTTGAAGAGCTCGGCCAGCTGTTCGTGCAATGGCGCGAATCCACCGCCGACGGTTTTTTAAGCCGCTCCGAAAGTGCCGAGCTGTGGGCGCAGGTGCGCAGCGTAGTAAACCGCCTGGTATCTGTGGCCGCGCTCACCGACCGCATCTATGGGGATTTTTCAGATGCCGCTGAAAAACCGTAACCAACACGAGCCGGGCAAATTCCGCGTTCAGGTAGTCTGCCCCAACTGCGGCCACCGCTGCCTAGTGCGCGGTAGCAGCAAGCCGAGCCAGCTCACGCGCCAATATTATGTTTGGTGCACCAATCACCTTTGCGGCTGGCGTGGTTTGGGTATGTTTGAAATCATCAAAACCACCCATGAGCCACCCGCTCCGCTGCGCCACGGCACGCTACCTGAAACAGTAGATGCCAGTTTTTTCAGAGATCCGCCACCAGTAGAAGACCAATTATTTTAAGCCCGTCGCTGCCGCTTGCTGCGTGCAGCAGGGTTTTTGCCGCCCTAAAAAAGGGAAAGGAAAAATAAAATGCAAGAAATTCAGCAATTTGAAAAACCGCGCCCCGCCGGTTATACGCAAGCCGCCTGGGATTGCCGTAATCAGATGTTGGCTAAATTAGCCGAACATGTGCCCATGCAAACCGCCGCTCCGCGCCAGCCGATGGTGCACGAATTGCCGGCCAACCAAATCGCCAGCCGCCTGCTCACCCCGAAGCAGGCAGAAGGGGTAGAAATTGTGCAAAAGCTGTGCGGCCACATCCGCCGCGCCGCCGCCCAAATCAATACCACCCTCGTCACCTACGAGCTGCCGGTGGGCACGCTCTGCCTGCCGGAGGTAGCCAATCTGTTGTGGCAGCTGGATGAGTGCATCATCGCCGCCCGTGCGGCCGCCCGCCGCCTCGGCATCCGCGCCGTGCAGCCGCAAGTTCGGCTCACCGCTACGCCGCTCAAGCTCGCCACGCCAAACAGACAAAGGGAGGCTGCCTGATGAATGCCAGCCAACAGCAAGCCGTGATCCGTCTCGGCAACCGCCTCTACCGCGATGCCATTGCAGCCGCCAATGCCGCTCTGTCTGACGGCGTAAGCGGCCACCTTGCCACCGCCGCCTACAACCAGCTCGCCGGTGTGTGGGAAACCATGCAGGCCGTGCACAGCCACGATAGCACCGCCGCCGACCACATCAGCCACCTTATCGACCAGCTCAACCAACGCCAGGGGAACCGTAATTATGACTAACCTCACTCCCGATTTTCAGGTAGTCAAAATGATTCAGGCTGCCGCCGCCGAAAGTATCCACAGCATCTACGCCAAAGCCGACCGTGCCTGTGCCATGTATGAGCCGCTGCAACAGCTGGCCGACTGCCTGCAGTCTGCCGGGGTGTTGTTCCAGCTGGGCAATTTTGCCGACTACAGCGAACTCACCCTGCTGCTCGATATTGAGACGGTGGAGCAGGACATACGCATCGACCGAGCCGTGCAAGAGTTTACCGAGGGGAGCGGCTGGGAGCTGCGCCGCAGCGAGCCGCAAGAGCTGGCCGGTTACGACATCACAATCATCACTATTTGGCTGGTTAATCCGGGCAAGTTGTCCGAAACCATCACGCTTACACTTCGATATAGAGGAGAAAACCATGTCTAAAGTCGCCGCCATACTGTTCGGCATCCTCATCGGCCTGCCGGCCGGTGAATACATTAGCGATTCCTACCGCGCCGGGCAGCAGGCCGCCATGCAGGCCGAGCTGGACAATGCCGAGCGCCGCGCCGGCCTGTATTTTCAGGTAAACCAAGATTTACAGCACCAAATCACCGCCGCCGACCTCGCCGCCGAACAAACCCGTGCCGACTGCCGTGCCCGCCGCCAAGCCGCCGCCTTGGCTGCCGCCACCCGCCGCGATCCAATGGCTGGGGTAGTGTTGGAACCGGCAGGGGAATAAGCATGAGTACATGCCGCACCTGCCGCCATTGGCAAGCCAGTCAAACAGGAAAAGATGGCGAGCCAAAACCAGCTCCCATGTTGCGCCACGGTTTCGCCGCCTGTGCGCAAGGCGAATGTTTCAACTTCCTGCCATCCCGCCGCCCGGCCTGCGGCAAATACCAAGCCATCAGCCAAGCCACCCGTTGCCGCCGCGAAGAAGTGATGGCTGAGCTGGAAGCAAAAAATTCAGGCTACCTGAAAAAATGAACTCACCACCCATCCCGCCTTTCGGCAACAACCTAGTTATCTGCACCAGCAGCACGCCGGCCGGATTTTCCTGCCTGATAACCGACCAAATCCCAGATTTAAACATCGTTCCATCCGCGCAGTGTTTCCCTATGTTTATTTATGAGTGGATAGATGAGAGCGAGCCTAAACAACAGGAGCTATTTTGATGAATCTCCAAGACATCCTGACCAAGCTGTTTGAAAAGCATAAGACGCTGATAAACGAGAAAGTGATGCACCGCGAGCCTGCTCTGGCCGAGGGTGGCTTCATGTATCAATACGCCTGCCTCGACACGCTGGCTGAAATTGCCGAACAGGCCGGATTTCCCGACCTCGCCAAAGATATTGACTATGCAGTGATTGCAGCCGATGTGCGCCGCAAACAGCGCGGTTTGCACAAATGCACCTGCCACCGCACCGATTTATTCGACAATCAAAAGAAGGCTACCTGAAATGCCATCCATCTTAGACCCATGCTGCGGCAGCCGCATGATGTGGTTTGACAAGCAAGACCAGCGTTGCCTGTTTGGCGACCTGCGAACTGAAAGCCACTACCTGAACGACCGTGGCAACCTGCGCCATCTCGAAATCCACCCGGATGTGCGGCTAGACTTTACCGCCCTGCCATTTGCCGACAACAGCTTTAATCTGGTGGTTTTCGATCCGCCGCACCTTGTACGAGCCGGGAAAAAATCATGGTTGGCCAAAAAATACGGCCAGCTCACCCAAGACTGGCGCGACGACATCAGCCAAGGCTTCGCCGAATGCTTCCGCGTGCTTAAACCCGCCGGTGTATTGATTTTTAAGTGGAACGAAGACCAAATCAAAGTGCCGCAGATTTTGGCGCTCACGCCGCACCACCCCCTATTCGGGCATCCCACCGGCCGCCACGGACGCACGCATTGGTTTACCTTCATGAAGGAGGCTACCTGAAATGCGCTACGGCAGTCTGTGCAGCGGCATCGAAGCCGCATCCGTGGCGTGGGAACCGCTCGGCTGGCAGCCTGCTTGGTTTGCCGAAATCGAGCCGTTTCCGTGCGCGGTGCTCGCCCACCATTGGCCGCACGTCCCCAACCACGGCGACATGACCCTGCTCGTCGGCAAAATCCTCTCCGGTGCGGTGGAAGCGCCCGACATCCTTGTCGGCGGCACACCCTGCCAGGCTTTTTCCGTTGCCGGGTTGCGCGGCAGTTTGGACGACGAACGCGGCAATTTAACCTTAGTCTTGATTAGGATTTTAGATGCAATTGACTTTATTCGGCAGCGCGCCGGCAAACCACCCTGCATCCTCGTCTGGGAAAACGTGCCGGGCGTGCTCAATACCAAAGACAACGCCTTCGGCTGTTTTTTGGGCGGGCTGGCCGGAGAAAGCCTACCGCTTGAGCCGGCAGGGAAAAAATGGACGAACGCGGGTGCTGTGTTTGGCCCCGCCCGCGAAATCGCCTGGCGCATCCTCGATGCCCAATATTTCAGAGTACCCCAACGGCGCCGCCGCGTGTTCGCTGTCGCAAGTGCTGGAAGCATCCGCCCCGCCGAAATACTTTTTGAGCAGCAAAGCCAAGCAGGGCATCCTGCAACGGGCGCAGAGGAGGGGCAAAACCCTGCCGCCTTTATTGAGGGCAGCTTTGGAACCTACAAACAATCCGCCGTCTGCGGCACGGTAAGGGCCAGTGGCGGCGCCGTGCAGGGCGGCAGCGAAACCCTGCTTGCCTGCCGTATGCGCGGCTTCGGCGACTACACTGCCGATAGCACCGCTTCCACCGTCAAAGCCCGCGACCACAAAGACGCCACCGACCTAATCGTCGTACACGGGCGGCAAGACCCCTGCACCTCCGACAAGGCGTTTACATTGGACTGCCAGCACAGCGGCAACACCAATGTAGTCTGTATCGACGGCAGCACCATCAACAAATCGCCAACCGGCGGCGGCAACGGGCTGGGTGTGTCCGATACCGGTATTGCCTACACCCTAACCACCACCGACCACCATGCCGTTTCAGACGGCCTGCAGGTGCGCCGCCTGATGCCGGTAGAGTGCGAGCGCCTGCAGGGCTTCCCGGCCGGGCACACGCAAATTCCGTGGCGCGGCAAATCTGCTGCCGACTGCCCAGACACTCTGCGCTACAAAGCCATCGGCAACAGTATGGCTGTGCCGGTGATGCGTTGGATAGGCTCAAGGATTAAAGGCTACCTGAAAGGAAAATCATGAAACTCACAAAAATTAATGTCGACCAAGAATTTAAAGCATTTTATGAATGGTTTAGTGAGCAACCTGAAATACCAGGGGCTGAAGAGTATTTAGAGCTCGAATCCATGCTGCATAACGCGACGGTACACGAATATTTGGTAGGTTGGTGTGCCCGCGCCGCGAAATCCGAATGGATAAGTGTAGAGGATAGCCTGCCTGAAGATGATCCAAAATTAATGTCCAAAGGCTCTTTGGCCACTAATCAAAGATATTTTATTTATCCCAATCCGCTATCGAAATTTAGTCCAGTTGTTCCGGCAGTTATGATTGCCTACCGATGTTTAGACCAGAAAACGGGAGAGTATGTTTGGGGAGACTCCATGATGTACCCGTCCTTATCTGTCCAAAACATTACTCACTGGCAACCAATTAAATCGCCAGAACCGCCACAACTTTAAATCAGCCAGCCATGCTCACCCAAGTCACCCCGTTTGCCCAGGAATTTTTAGACAAGATGCCCGCTGCCATCGCCGAGATGGCGCGGCAGCGTTGGCTGAAGATTGCAAATGTGAAACCGGTGTGCAAACCCAATGCTCTGCAGTATGAGTACAGCGACAGCGCGGCAAATTTATGGATCTGCGAGTTTGCGCGCCCGTTTATGTGGAATCCGCTGCCGCTGGATTTGAACGCATCCGATGACGACATCCGCAGCTATGCCGACAAGCAGGCTGCTTTGTTTCGCAGCCGCGCCATGTATGGCATGGATGTGTTTAAGCAGCTCAAGCTGGCAGAGGAGCAGGGCTTGGATGACTGGCAAAGCCGCTTTGCCGAGCAAATCAAAGCCAACAACTGGGAAGCGATTACTCTACGCCTGCAAGATGCCCGCTGGTGGCGGCGTTTCCTGCGCCGCGCCATCGGCCGCCGCTTGGAGAACCTGCTGCGCAAAGACTTTAATCTTATCCACCGCCGCCATTGGCTCTATGTTTCTGCGCCCACGCTGCAGCGCCGCCGCCAGCAGAAGCACCGCAACCGCATGATGCTCGAATCGCTGCAGATGATTAATGAGCTGCAGCAAACCTTTACTTTGGCCGAGTTGGTGGAAAAATCCAACGCCAACCCAGCTATCCGCCGCGCAGAGCTGATGACCCGTATTGCCGGGTTTGAATACATCGCCCGCGAAACGGGGCACATCGGCGAATTTATCACTTTAACCTGCCCCAGCCGCTTTCATGCGGCGCATCATGTTTCAGGCAGCCAAAACAGCAAATACGACGGCAGTACGCCGGCCGAAGCGCAAGCCTATCTGCAAAAAGTGTGGGGCCGCATCCAAGCCTCGCTGCAGCGCCAAGAGATTGCTGTGTACGGCTTCCGCGTGGCCGAACCGCACCACGACGGCACGCCGCATTGGCACGGCTTGTTTTTTATGCCGAAAGAGCACCGCCAAGCCTTCCGCCGCACCGTTGCCCGCTACGCCTGTCGCGACAGCCGCGAAGAGCTGGGATTAGATTACTTTGAGACCAAGGCGGCCGCCACCGAACAGGCTAAGTTGATTCAGGCCGCCCAGCGCCGCCGTGCCATAGAGCAGGGCGGCCATGTGTCCAGCATTAAGTCGCTGCTGGCCGAGATGCAGACCGAAGCCGGTTTTTGGGCGGCGGCCGACTACCGCGCCTTTCAGCAGGTGGATGCCCGCGTTAATTTTAAAGCCATCGATTGGCGGCGCGGCACGGCAGCGGGCTACATTGCCAAATACATTGCCAAAAATATCGACGGCAAAAACACGCTGGGCGATAGCGTAGGTATCGACTATGAGACAGACGGCCGCAACGTGGTGGAGACCGCCGAGCTGGTGGACGCTTGGGCGTCGCTGCACGGCATCCGCCAATTCCAGCAAATCGGCGGCGCACCTGTTACCACTTGGCGCGAGCTGCGCCGCGAAGGCATGACTGCGGGCGACTACAACGACACGATTGTCCGCGCTGCGCTGGCTGCTGATGCCGGAGACTGGGGTAAATTTACGATGATTATGGGTGGTGCCACTGCCAGCCGTTCGGCTCGCCCTATTCACCTCTACAAAGAAGACCCGAAAGAGCTCAACCGCTACCAAGAGCCGCGCCCGCCAATGATTCGCGGCGTATTCGAGCCGGAAACGGGGCTTGTAAAAATTAGCCGCATCCACGAATGGCAGATGCTGCAGGGCGGCAAAGCCGCCCCTTGGACTGGTGTCAATAACTCTACGAAATCGAAAAAAGTGGGAGAAGTAGCTGATTTTGAATTAGAAGATGATAAGGTTTTTGGGGAAAATCCATATCGCGGTATGGAGCCGCCGCGTTGCCACATCCCACTACTGCGTGAAGAGATACTGCAACAGATAGATCGGGTGCTGGAAAGCGAAGCGCCTGCGATTATTAAAGAGCGTGAAATCACCATTTTGCACGGGGCGCTGCATGATTTGACTGCCAAGCCCGCCATTAACATCCGCGAAGCCGCCGCTCAAGTTGCCGCCGCCCGCGCCGCCGCCGAGCAGACCCGGGCCCAATCCGATGCTACGCGCGAATACAAACACCACCTGCACCACCTCGACCGCCTTTCACCGCCGGCCAACAGGCTACCTGAAACCGCGATTGACCTAACCCCATTTAAAACCCCGCATCGCCGCTGGCCGGCACCAAAACGCCACGATACCGCTGAAAGCGTGATGGCCGAGCTCGACACCCTGCTCGCCCGTCTCGAAACCGAACATGATGCGCTCTACATCGTGCATTGATTGTGGCCGGTTTCAGGCTACCTGAAAACCATGATTCCGCCGCCGCGCCCTTGGGTACGGCGGCCACCGGAGAAAATTAAGATGAGCGAAATGTTTTTAACTAGGGATGAGGTTGCCAGCCTCACCGCCTACAAGCGCTACGGGAAGCAATGCGACGTACTGCGCCAAATGGGCATCCCGTTTATCACCAATCCAACCGGTCGCCCTATTGTGATCCGCGCCGTGTTCGAAGGTAGACAAGAGCAGGCCGCCAGCCCGCGCCGTAAATGGCAGAGTAGCAAAATCAAGGTATAAGCAAAATGAAATCAGCCACCCGCAATCTACCAGCGCGAATGCGCGCCAAAACCACCAGCAGCGGCAAGGTGTATTACTACTATGACACTTGCGCCAAGCCGCGCAAATGGTTGGCTTTGGGGTCGGATTTTTTCGAGGCATTGAGAAAATACGCCGACTACGAACAGGAGTATTGCGAGCAGCAGATTCATGGCCGCCTAAATGCGGCTTTAACATTTCGATATGTGGCAAACCGCTACAAGCGCGAGGTGTTGCCGAAGAAAAGCCCGGCCACCCAAGCCGATAATTTGCGGGAGCTGGAAAAACTGCTCGAGTTTTTTGATGATCCGCCCGCGCCAATCAATGAAATTGAGCCGGTAAACATCCGCGAATATTTAGACTGGCGCAGCCAGACTGCGAAAGTGCGCGCAAATCGTGAAATAGCCTTGTTTAGCCATATATTTAATAAGGCTCGGGAGTGGGGCTATACCTCGAAAGAAAACCCCTGCCGGGGTGTCAGCCGCAATAAGGAATCCGGCCGGGACGTGTATGTGCATGATGATGTGTTTTGGCAGGTGTATGGTGTGGCCGAGCGACACATCCAATTTATTATGCTCGTCGCCTACCTCACCGGCCAGCGTGTGGCCGACTGCCTGAAAATCAAAACAGGCGATATCCGAGACGGTGAGCTGTATGTGCGACAAAACAAAGTAAAAACCCGCCTGCGCATCCGTATCACCGGTTTGCTTGAGGAGGTTATCACCCAGCTACTGCAAGAGCGCGGCGACCAGCGGCATGATCGGTTGTTTGTGTACATGGGCGGCCGCCATGCCTACCTAGGCCAGCCGCTCACTACCTCAATGCTGCGCGGTGGCATGGACAGGGCCCGCGAAAATGCTGGCATCGATAAAGCCGATTTTCAATTCCGAGACCTCCGAGCCAAAGCCGCCACCGACAAAGACGAAAGCATCAGCCTGGAAGCCGCCAGCCGCCTCCTCGGCCATTCCAGCCAAACCATGACTATGCACTATATTCGCAACCGAAAAGGCAAATTGGTCGATCCAACAAAGTAGCCATCGGGCAACAACAAAAACGCCGGCTCTCGCCGGCTTTCCTTATCCCAAGTGCATTAGTGATTTCGTTGCAAAATCAATCTAAAAAATGCCTGCAATCCTTTCAAAATGTAGAACAAGTGCAAAAATGTAGAACAAAACACCCCAGCAAGTAAGTGGGATGAACACAATAAGAAACAGCCTGAAACGCTTTGCGCTTCAGACTGTTGTTGTATCTTGGTGCCCAGGGTCGGACTCGAACCGACACACCTTGCGGCGGGGGATTTTGAGTCCCCTGCGTCTACCAATTTCGCCACCTGGGCAGGTGATGAAGAAACGGCATTATAGGCATTTTTCCACGTTTGTAAAGTTTTTTACCTGCATATCTGCCGTTTTGCCATTTAAAACCGTGTTTTCAATGGCAATAAAACCACAGCCCTGCTCCACCATATCGCCTTTTGGCTGGTCAAAACCTCCTGTTGTGCACTGGTGGAGTTTGAATTTGTGCATATTATAGCGGATTGGTTTGAAATCAGGACAGTTTAACAAGCCACAAAGTGCAGCCTATATGGCAAGGCAAACCTATGCGCTACTGGTTTAAAGTGAATCCACTATATATAATCGCCACATGCGCACAACAATCCTCCTTTCCGCAGCCCTCCTACTCTTGGCCGGCTGCCCCTCCGAACCGCCTGCCACGCCTGAAGCGTCGGCATCTTCGGCTTCCGCCACCTCTGCCGTTACCAACCAATTTCACGGCACAGACATCAGCCAAGATACTATCGGCGGCGATTTCACCCTCACCAGCCACAACGGCCGCCCCGTATCCTTAAGCGATTTTCGCGGCAAAATAGTGGTGCTCGTGTTCGGCTACACCCACTGCCCAGACGTGTGCCCCACCCACCTGCTCACCTATGCCCAGGCCATTGCCCAGCTGCCGCCCGAGCAGGCCGAAGCGGTGCAGCTCCTGTTTGTTTCCATCGACCCCGCGCGCGACCGCTCCGAACTCTTGGCACGCTACGTGCCCGCCTTCAATCCCAGCTTTATCGGTCTCACCAGCGCCGATGGCGGCGAAGCCGAAACCCAAGCCGTGATGAAGCTCTACGGCGCCACCGCCGCAAAACAGCCGCCGCAGCCCAACGGCTTTTACAGCGTAGACCACAGCAGCGCCACCTTCCTCATCAACCGACAAGGCCGCCCCGTAGTGATGGAGCCCTTCGGCCAAACCGCCACCCAGTTGGCAGAAGACCTTAAAACCCTGTTAAACCAACAGCCTTAACATCAAAGGCTACCTGAAAACCATTTTTCAGGTAGCCCCAACCCAGAAACCAAACACCATGCAGAAAAACGACCAACAAGCCCGCCTCGCCGTCCTCATCGACGCCGACAACGCCCCCGCCGACATCATCGACCGCCTGCTCGAAGAAATCGCCAAATACGGCATCGCCAGCGTGAAACGCATTTATGGCGACTGGAGCCACGGTCTCTCCAAATGGAAAGCCGCCCTCCTGCCGCATGCCATCATCCCCGTGCAGCAATTTGCCTACACCAAAGGTAAAAACGCCACCGATATGGCCTTGGTAATTGACGCCATGGACTTGCTCTACAGCGGCAATTTCGACGGCTTCTGCATCGTATCCAGCGATTCCGACTTCACCCGCCTCGCCAGCCGCCTACGCGAAAGCGGGCTCACCGTATACGGCTTTGGTGAAAAGAAAACCCCCACCGCCTTCCGCAAAGCCTGCGACAAATTCATCTACACCGAAATCTTCCTGCCCGAAAAACAACGCGCCCACAAAGAGCGCGGCAATGGAAAAACCCCCGCCCACGCCGCCGATGAGGGCAACAACACCCCCGACGCCCTGCCCCTGCTCAAACGCGCCGTGCGCGAAAACGCCGACGACCTCGGCTGGGCCAACCTCGGCCCCATCGGCAGCTACATCAACAACACCAACCCCGACTTCGACTCCCGCCTCTACGGCTACGGCAAACTCTCCGACCTCATCAAATCCTTCGACATCTTCGAACACCGCACCGACAACAACCAACTCCAAGTGCGCCGCAAAACCGAATCCCGCCCCGAAAGGCTACCTGAAAATCAAACCGAGCAACGCGAGGCTCGCCAAAGCCAAAATGAACGAAACGAAGCCCGCTCCACCCCAAACGAGCCGCGCCAGCCAAACAACCCGCCTGCCGACAGCAAACCCGCCAAACGCAGCCAGCGCCCCGCCAAAGCCGAAAGCAGCCCGGCCAAAGCCGCCAAACCCTCCTTCACCAAGCTCATCCCCGCCGTGCAGCAGGCCATCCAAGCCACCGCCGACCCCGACGGCTGGGCGCGGCTGGGCGACGTAGTCAAACAGCTTCCCGCCGCCATCGATCCCATCCAATACGGCTGCGCCAACGGCCGCGACCTCATCCACTCCATCTACAGCGACTGGGTGGAAATCAAAAAAGCCGGGCGCGGCGAACGCATCCGCATCAACAAAGCCTTTATCGTGAAAAACGAACAAGCCTAGCCAAACCAAAGGCTACCTGAAACGAACCAAACCGATTGTTGCCAAGCAACTTCTGTTTTCAGGTAGCCTTGTAAAGAAACTGTATCATGCTGTTATTTATCGAAAGTTATGATTCACTTTCGCAGTCTTCCGCCACTATTCTTAATATATATGATTTATAATAAAATATATGCATTATTCTTTCATACCCATTCGCCATCTTTCGCTAACAGCTGGTAGGAAAGCGGGTATAATTGCGGGTATATTTCCATGATACCCGCTTTTTTATGCTGACCGACACAAAAATCCGCCAAACTAAACCAGCCGATAAACCGCAGAAACTCACAAATAGCAACGGTTTATACCTGCTTATCAATCCCAATGGATCCAAACTATGGCGCTACCGCTTTCGATTGGGCGGAAAAGAAACTGTTTTTGCCATTGGCGCCTATCCTACTGTCAATCTAGCCCAAGCCCGTGCTGCCAGAGATGCTGCCCGTGAGCTGGTAAAGCAAGGTATCAATCCCGCACATAATCGGGCGTCCATGCTTGCTGAGCAAATTGCCGACAACCATAATACTTTCAGCGCTATAGCTGAAGAATTTATTGCCAGCAAACAGGGTAAATCCCAAACCTATATCAACGGTATCCGGCGCGACTTTAAAACCTACGTTTACCCTACCATCGGCAATCTACCCATCAATACTATTACCCCACAACAGGTAATGACCTGCCTAGATAAGTGCAAAAGTAAAGGCGTAATCGTAACTGGCATCAACGTACGCCAGCGCATGAGTAGTGTATTCATGTTAGCCATTCGCACCCTGCGTGCTGAGCGTGACCCTACCCTAGCATTCAAAGAATATTTCCAACGCCCACCCATCCAACACGCTGAAGCCCTAAGCAAGGTAGAAATCGGCGAATTCGTCCGTCGTCTGAAAGCCTATAACGGCAGCCGTACTGTTGTTATCGCCATTTGGTTACTACTCTACACCGCATCCCGCACTATCGAAATACGACGTGCCGAATGGGCTGACTTCCAACTTG
>ERZ773068.133-NODE-133-length-40155-cov-15.599576_pt1 | contig 40155 bp, 47 predicted proteins | sample MGYA00580620_ERZ773068 | MGnify/ENA primary metagenome ERZ773068 (study PRJEB29015, sample SAMEA2737983) | human oral metagenome | biome: human oral; feature: human-associated habitat; material: dental | place: China | collected 2101 ... | reverse complement strand
ATGGGCCTTTGCGGCGCGCCATGAAAGGCTGAAATAAAAGCTGGAGTGGAGCGGGTGAAGGGAACATCACGCCGCACTCAAATCGTTGATTGATAACGGGTTTATTCCGTTGGCGCTACGGAATCAGGCCAGATTATGTACCGGTCGAACCGCATCGGCAACCAGATCCTGTCCGCATTTGTCTGCGGACATTCGCGATCAGTCATCAACGCGCGCTCCAGGCAGGCGAGTTTCATTCTATCGTTTGATGTATAAGATCAACGAAATCAAGGAACACCTTTGGGACGATGGAAAGATCCTCACATGCCCAGCGCGCTCTTGCCCTGCTCCACAAGCAGGGCTTCCTGCGCACCAGCGACTTGGACACCATCGGCGCGCCGCGGGTAGTGCTGACACGTCTGTCCACTTCCGGGCAGTTGGAGCGTGTCGGGCGCGGCCTCTACCGTTTGCCAGGCACCCCCATGTCCGAGCACGAGGACCTTGCCACGATTGCAGTCAAGGTTCCCAAAGCCGTGTTCTGCTTGCTGACGGCACTCCAGTTCCACGAACTGACCACGCAACTGCCTCGCCAGGTTTGGATTGCCATGCCTCGCGGTAGCCACACCCCACGTATCGAGCAGCCGCCGATCAAGATGGTGCAGATGGCGGGTGATGCCTATGCCTCGGGCATTGATGAGCACGAACGCGACGGCGCCAGAGTGCGGATCTACAGTGCCGCAAAAACCGTGGCGGACTGCTTCAAGCACCGCGACCAGATCGGCCTGGACGTGGCCATTGAGGCACTGAAAGCTGCCTGGAGGACACGCAAGGCTTCAGCCGATGACCTATGGCGCCATGCCAAGGTCTGTCGGGTCGCAAATGTCATGCGTCCTTACCTGGAGGCGGTTTCGCATGAGTGACCACGCTGCCTTGATTCACGCTTGCCGGGCGAGCCGATCCGTAAATTCGGATCGAGACATTGTTGTCAACGAACGGCTCGAATAGGCAGCCCATCATGGCACTGGACCACCTCACGCTCACGACATACCGCGATCGGCATCCTGCATGGCGATTGCTCGCCTCGCCACATGCGCCATTGGTAGCAAGCTTCCTGTACCGGGTGTTCGTTGCACCGAACGTGCGGCTGACGAGCGAAGCGGATCTGGCCGAAATGCTGGAAGACGAGTTGTTTGCCCTGCGCGAACAGCTCGGTGCCGAGGCGTACCCGAAAGCCGCAACCGAATACCTGAATGACTGGTGCGCGCCGGACAAGGGCTGGCTGCGCAAATTCTACAAGCCCGGCACCGACGAGGCCCAGTTCGATCTCACCCCTGCCACGGAAAAGGCCATCGCCTGGCTGGTGTCGCTGACCGAACGGCCTTTCGTCGGTACCGAATCGCGCCTGCTGACCTTGTTCGCGCTGCTGGAGCAGATCAGCACCGGAAGCGAGGCGGATCCAGCCAAGCGCCTGGAGGAACTGCGCCGCAAGCGCGATGAGATCGACGCCGAGATTGGCCGCGTCCTGTCCGGCGATGTGCCGCTCATGGATGACACGGCCATCAAGGATCGCTTCCTGCAATTCCAGCAGTTGGCGCGCGAACTGCTGAGCGATTTTCGCCAGGTGGAACACAACTTCCGCCAACTCGACCGCAGCGTCCGCGAGAAGATCGCGTTGTGGGACGGGAGCAAGGGGGCGCTGCTCGACGAGGTCATGGGCGAGCGCGACGCCATCGGGGATTCCGACCAGGGGCGCAGCTTCCGTGCATTCTGGGACTTCCTGATGTCCAACCGTCGCCAGGAAGAACTGTCCGCACGGCTCGACCAGATCCTCGACCTGCCCGCCGTGGTTGCGCTCAAGCCAGAGCCGCGCACCCGCCGGGTGCACCACGATTGGCTGGAAGCGGGCGAACATACCCAACGCACGGTAGCGCAGTTGTCGCAACAACTGCGCCGCTTCCTGGATGACCGGGCCTTCCAGGAAAACCGCCGCATCCTCGAACTCTTGCACGGCATCGAAACCAAGGCGCTGGCCTTGCGCGACATGCCTCCGGCCGGCGACGTGATACGCCTCGACGAGATGGGCGCGGACATCGCCTTGCCGCAGGAACGCCCCCTGTTCGCGCCTCATGCCAAGCCACGCCTGGCGGAACTGGTCCTTGAGGACGGTGACGACGACATCGACACCGCACGCCTGTTCGACCAGCACGTCGTGGACAAGACCCGCCTGCGTCAGGCCCTGCGGCAGGCATTGCGGCAGCAGTCGCAGATCAGCTTGCGCGCGTTGCTGGAGACGCAGCCGCTGCAACAGGGATTGGCCGAGCTGGTGACCTGGCTGGAACTGGCGCACGCGGGCAGCCGCGGGCTGGATGGCCTCAGGGCCACGGTGGATGACGATGTGCAGGAGATCGTCGAATGGGCCATGCAGGACAGCGATGGCTCAACGGTACGACGGCGGGCGCGAATGCCCCACGTTATTTTTGCGCGTTGAATGCAAGCTGCGACGGATAGAGCGAAGACCCATGAACGATATGCACCAGGATGATCCAGAAGGCAGTACCGAGTCGCGCCCGCCCGTTGTAGCGGAACTCTCGCAGCTGATGGTGCATTTGCTCAAAGGCGTGTTGTACCGTCAGGACGACGAGCGCCTATGGTCCAGCCTGCTGAGTCTGCAAGCGCGGGTGCGGGAACAAGCGGCGGTGTTGTTGCTGGATCTGGTACTGGACGAAGCCGAGGGGTACGCCTTCCTCAAAAGCCAGCCTGAGCCGGAGCATGCGGACGCCACACCCCGTCCGCCACGCCTGATCGCGCGACGGCCGCTGTCCTACCCGGTCAGCCTGATGCTGGCCTTGCTGCGCAAGCGCCTGGCCGAATCCGACGCCGGCGGCGGCGATACCCGGCTGGTGCTGTCGCGCGAGGAGATCGCCGAACTGATGCGCGTGTTCCTACCGGACGGCACCAACGAGGCGCGCCTCATCGACCAAGTGGATTCGACCATCACCAAGGTGGTGGAACTGGGCTATCTGCGCAAGCTCAAGCCCGCTGCCGGCGCAACTCAGCAGGCAGCTCGCTACGAGGTGCGGCGCATCCTCAAGGCGTTCGTCGATGCACAGTGGCTGGCCGACTTCGATGTGCGCCTGGAAGGCTATCGCACCACATTGTCAGGTGCCGATCGCGACAAGGAAGCCGGCCGATGAACGATTTTTCGCCACAGGAGCTCGATTTCGTGGCCGACGACAGCCGCGTCGGCTTTCGCCTGCAGCGGCTGGAAGTCCTGAACTGGGGCACATTCGACCGGCGTGTCTGGCGCTATGAACTCGATGGGCGCAACGGCCTGCTGACTGGCGACATCGGTTCGGGCAAATCCACCCTGGTCGATGCCGTCACCACGCTGCTGGTGCCGGCGCAACGCATCGCCTACAACAAGGCTGCGGGCGCCGAGACGCGTGAGCGATCACTGCGGTCCTACGTGCTGGGCCACTACAAGAGCGAGCGCAACGAAACCACCGGCAGCGCCCGCCCGGTGGCGCTACGCGACACCACTAGCTACAGCGTGATCCTGGGTGTATTCCGCAACGAAGGCTACGGCCAGGCGGTCACACTAGCGCAAGTCTTCTGGTTTCGCGAACCACAGGGCCAGCCTGCGCGCTTGTTCGTGACTGTAGAGCGGGAACTGTCCATCACCGAGCACTTTTCCGGATTCGGCAGCGACATCAACGGCCTGCGCAAGAAGCTGCGCGCGATGGGCTGCGAACTAAACGACAGCTTCCCGCCCTATGGCGCCTGGTTCCGCCGCCGCTTCGGCATCGAGCACGAGCAGGCGCTGGAACTGTTCCATCAGACGGTTTCCATGAAATCGGTTGGCAATCTGACCGATTTCGTGCGCAGTCACATGCTCGAACCGTTCGACGTGGGAGGCCGCATCGAGGCACTGCTCGGCCATTTCGATGACCTCGACCGCGCCCACCAGTCAGTACTCAAGGCCAAGCGCCAGATCGAGTTGTTGACTCCGCTGGTGGAGGATGGCCTTCGCCACGGGCAAATCGCCGCCGAGATCCAGGCGCTGCGCGAAGGACGCGATGCACTACGCCCGTACTTTGCCGGTTTGAAGGCAGCACTGCTGGAGAGGCGCCTGGAATTGTTGACTCAGGATGCGACGCGCTGGGATGCCCGCATCCAGCAACTGGGAGAGCAACGAGACAACGCCCGAATCGAGCAGGGGAAGCTCGAAGGCGCACTGCGCGAGAATGGCGGCGACCGGCTGCAACAACTCGCTGCCGCCATTCAGCAGCAGGAGGCCGAGAAACAGCAACGGCAAGAGAAAGCCGACGCGTACACCACGCTATTGACGCGCATTGGCGAAGCAGCGCCGGGAGACGAAGCTGCTTTCATGACACAAAGATCCACCATTGGAGAACACGCCGAAGCGCTGCGCACAAGCATTGCGGACCACGATACGCAAATCAATGAAGACGGCTATGCGCTGCGGCGGGGTCAGGAAGAACACAAAGCGCTCAGCGACGAGATCGACAGCCTTGCGCGTCGTAAGAGCAATATTGACGCGGCGCAGGTGCGCATCCGCGACGCATTGTGCGCCGCCCTGTCCATCGCAGAGGAAGACCTGCCCTTTGCCGGTGAACTGATCCAGGTGCGCGAGGACGAACGCGACTGGGAGGGCGCGGCCGAACGCCTGCTGCATGGCTTCGGCCTGTCCCTGCTGGTGCCGGATGTGCACTACAAGGACGTGGCCGATTGGGTGGAACGCCAGCACCTTGGCACGCGTCTGGTGTACTTCCACGTGCGTGCGCGCAAGTCCACGCAGGCCGTCAGCTTGCACCCCCAGTCGCTGGTGCGCAAGCTGCTCATCAAGCCCGACACGCCGCACTACGATTGGCTGGAACGCGAACTGCACCACCGCTTCGACCTGGCCTGCTGCGACAACACCGAGCAGTTCCGCCGCGAGACCCGCGCCATCACCCGCGCCGGACAGATCAAGGACCCGAGCGGACGCCACGAAAAGGACGACCGCCGCCGCATCGACGACCGCAGCCGCTACGTGCTGGGCTGGAGCAACGCCGACAAGCTGCGCACCTTGCGCGACGTACGCGAGGGCTTGGAACAGCGACTGGGCGACATCGGTCTGCGCATTGCCAACACACAGCGATTGCGCGGGCAATGCCAGGCGCAACTGGAGGCCTTGGCCAAGCTCGAAGTCTTCACCCGCTACAGCGAAATCGACTGGCAGGCACCTGCACGCGAGATTGCCCGGCTGACCGAGGAACGCGACCGCCTCAAGGCGGCTTCCGATACCCTGCGGGAACTGGAAAGCCAACTGGCGCAGGTCGTTGAGCGCCTGAAGGAGATCGAAGACGATCTTGGCGAGGCACAAGGCAAACGCGGAGAAATCCGCAGCAAACACGAAACTGCCCAGGCACAGCATGCGCAGGCTCTCGAAATCCAGACGCAAGCCGCACTCGACGACATGTTGCTGCAATCTCTTGAGGGCTGGCGCGCCGAAGTCCTGGGCGACCACCAGCTCACGGTGGAATCCTGCGACAACCGCGAACAGGACGTGCGCAATGGCTTGCAGGCGCGCATCGATGCCGAAGACAAGCGTCTCTCACGCCTGACCGAACGCATCATCAACGCCATGCGCGGTTTCAAGGAGGCCTTCAAGGCAGAGACCGCCGAGATCGACATCAGCCTGGCCGCGCTGCCCGAGTTCGAGCGACTGATGAAGGATTTGCAGCACGACGACCTGCCGCGCTTCGAAGCGCGTTTCAAGGAACTGCTCAACGTCAATACCATCAACGAGATCGCCAACTTCAATGCCCAGCTCGCGCGCGAGCGGGAAACGATCAAGGAGCGGGTCGATGTCATCAACCAATCCTTGCAGGTGATCGACTACAACCCTGGACGCTACATCCGGCTGCTGGCGCAACCCAGCCCCGATGCGGAGATCCGCGACTTCCTGCAGGATCTGCGTGCCTGCACCGAAGGCGCGCTGAGCGGCTCAGAAGACGAACAGTATTCCGAGACCAAGTTCCTGCAGGTCAAAGCCATCATCGACCGCTTCCGGGGGCGTGAGGGACTGGCCGAGATCGACCGGCGCTGGATGCAGAAGGTGACCGACGTGCGCAACGGCTTCCTGTTTTCCGCCAGCGAGCGCTGGCGCGAGGACGATGCCGAGCACGAACACTACTCCGACTCCGGCGGCAAATCCGGCGGGCAGAAGGAGAAGCTGGCCTATACCGTGCTGGCCGCCAGCCTGGCCTACCAGTTCGGCCTGGAGTGGGGGGCGGTGCGCTCTCGCTCGTTCCGTTTTGTCGTGATCGACGAAGCCTTCGGGCGCGGCTCGGATGAATCGGCCCAGTATGGGCTGGAACTGTTCCGCCAGCTCAACCTGCAACTGCTGATCATCACGCCGCTGCAGAAGATCCACATCATCGAGCCATACGTGTTCAGCGTCGGCTTCGTGCACAACGAAGGCGGCCGTGAGTCGCGGCTGCGCAGCCTGAGCATCGAGGAATACCGGGCACAGAAGGTTGCCGCCAGGGGCGGCGCTGTATGACATGGAGCCAGCCCGCCGACCTTCGCGCGCAGATCGAACGGCTGTGGCAGCGCGGCGAGTTGCTGCGTGCCGTGGTCGGCGACGGCACGCTGGGCTGGCCGTTGCGTCTGTCGCTGAAATCGCCGTCCGCCGCCGATCTCAGCAACCGTTTCGATGCCGTGCGCGGCTGGGTGCGCGACATCAGCGCCATGCCACTCGTGCGCATCGAAAGGCGCGAGTGGACGCACCGGGTGCAGGGACGGCAGCGCCTGCCGGATACGCTCTGGATCGATACGCTGGAAGACGCGCTGGCGATGATCGGCAAGACCGGAGATGCCCACCGGTTCCAGGCGCTCTGGCAGCAAACTGCCGAAGCGCAACCCGCACTGCTGCCGTGGCTACACAGAGCACCGTTGCAGACCTTGGCACTGGCCGAACACTGGCCGCGCCTGCTGGCCGTGGTGGCCTGGGTGCAAACCCATCCGCGCCCCGGCGTCTATCTTCGGCAGGTCGATGCTCCGGGCGTGGACAGCAAGTTCATCGAAGCGCATCGCGGTACGCTGGCTCAGTGGCTGGACCTGGCCTTGCCGACTGAAGCCATTGAGCCTGCTGCAACCGGGATGACCGGGTTTGCCCGTCGCTACGGCTTTCTGGAAAAGCCCGTTCGCATCCGCCTGCGCTTGCTCGATCCGCAACTGCCCCAACTTCCCGGCTGCACCGGCCTGACCGACATCACCCTGGATGAGGACAGCTTCGCCGCGCTCGCACTGCCTGCGCAGCGTGTCTTCATCACCGAAAACGAGGTGAACTTCCTGGCCTTTCCGCCGGTGTCCGGTGCCATCGTCATGTTCGGTGCTGGCTATGGCTGGGGAGCGCTCGCCCGGGCCGACTGGCTGCATCGCGCCTCTCTGCACTATTGGGGAGACATCGATACCCATGGCTTTGCCATTCTGGACAGCCTGCGCAAGTATTTCCCGCTGGCCGCTTCGTTTCTCATGGACCGCTCCACCCTGATGGCCCACGCACTTCAATGGGGTGAGGAGCCCCTCGACAAACGCCATACGTTGCCCTTGTCCCGACTGGTCGATGATGAACCCGCTCTCTACGACGACTTGCGCGGTGATCGAATCCGGCCACAACTGCGGCTGGAACAGGAACGCATCGGCTATCGCTGGCTGTGCGCGGCGTTGGTCGCAACAGTCCGGGACGATTTCCGGCCGTAGCGGCATTTCCTGCCGGCGTTGTCAGGGCGTGGTCGATTCGACGAACGCCGGCTCGAAGTCCTGCAGGTCGGTGCCGCGCATGCCCAATCCCCGCGCCACCGCACGCCAGCCCGCCACGGACTGGGCCACTTCGCTCCAGATCGCCCCCGCTTGCGCCGCATCCAGCCTGAAGTACGACGCCGCGGCCATCAGCATGTCACGGCTGTCGATAACCCCCGCATCCTCGGTCAGCCAGGTCTTGCTCTCCCGACGGTCGCCCGGCATCGGGTTCAGGTCGAAGGCTGGCGACAGACGCCAGCCGCGCTGGCGCGCGTCGTACAGGAAGCCGGTGTTGCGCAGGTGGTCGTCGGTGTTGCAGATCAGGAAATTGAAGACCAGCCGGCGCCACAGCTCATGGATGTCGGCAATCGGATCGGCGCCTGCCTGCAGCAGCACGTCCACCAGTTCGGTGTAGGCGTGCGTCGCATCGCGGCCATCGGACTGGAGCATCGTCGCGGCCGACACGTAGGGGATGCGAGCGCCATCGTCGGTGCGGTCGAAACGCCGGATGATGGCGACCGCCGTGCCGCCGATCACTTCCACACGCGCCGGAGCCACGCGAATGCCGGCCTTGTCCGCCAGTTGCATGGCCAGCACTTCGCCCCGGATCACGTCGCGCCGATCCGCCTGGCTGGGAAACTTGCCGACCGCCAGGCGGCCATCGGTGTCCCGTACCGTGGACTTCGGTCTGGCGCCTCCCAGCGACGTGCCTTGCCCGAGCAGGTAGCGCAGGTCCTGCACGCTTTCCGTTCCGTCTTCCAGGGCGCGGGCCGCGTGGAGCACCTTGTCCAGTTCCACCAGCGGTGGCACATGCCGGTTCGCTCCTCCGGCGCGCAGGTAGGCGCCAGATTGCGGATCGAACAGGCGCAGCGCACCGACGCGCGCCTCGTCATCCACCCACATCACGAAGTCCACCGGGTCCAGTGCAGGCGTGTCGCGGTCTTCCTGCCGCAGCTTCGCATGGGCGCGCCGGATCACGCGCTCGCCCCAGGCGTCGGGCGCGGTGTCCTCCAGCGCGAGGAAGAACACCTGCCGGGGGTGCTGCACGCCGGCCACCGGCTGGAGATCGGGCGACAGCGTGAAGAAACGGGCATCCTGCAGCCAGCCGTCGTCGTAACTGAACGCACTGCGCCGGCCGCTACCCAGATGCAGGCGCCCCACGACCAGGCCGCTGGCCCCCAGATGGACTTCGAGGTCCGGACGTCGTGTGGGCCGAGGCGCTGCCATCAGAAGCCTTCCAGGTCATCGGCAGGCGCGGGCGCACCGCCTTTACCGACGACGGGTGACGCCTGCCGCTTCCTGCCGGCAGAGGTGCGTACCCGCTGCGGCAGTTGCTCCCGCACCAGTTCCATGCCGAGCGCATCGTTCTCCAGGGTCATCGCCTGGGCCAGGTCATCGAGCCGGCCCAGCACGTGCAACGCGCGCAGGAAGGTGTGCAGCGCGGTGCCAGGATAGCCATCTTCCATGCGCCTGACGGTGCTCAGGGACGTGCCGATGCGTTGCGCAAGGTCTTCCTGGCTCAGGCGGCGCATGCGCCGCGCTGCCGAGATGTCCTGCCCCAAGCGGCGCAGCGCGCGCGCGACAGGCTGCGGCATCGCCACCTGCGCGCCAGAACGTTTTTGCTCGGAAGAAGACATCTTTTATCGCCTCAAATGTGAGCTTATTTTTCAAATAAGCATTCATATTTGAACGCAAAAATGGAGGGCAGTCAATCCAGCGCATGCCTGCCCCTTGCAGTTCTGGTGACCGCGCCGCTCCATTGCGAGCGGTCCTGTTCGGGGGGAGGTATCAGCGGGCTGCCAGCACCCTATGAAATCCGACGGGTGATCTCACCTCTTCACCGCTCGATTCCGTCGCAGGAGCCACCAAACGGCTCTTTCGCACGCGTGAGAGAAACGGGGAGTCATGCTTTGTCGATCTGGAGGCAGACCGCTGGAGTCTTGCCCGAAACCCCGTCGCACCCCGTCTAAGCGGCATCACCACACCTGATTCCGCCCGAACCGCGTCTGCTGACAGACCGTCGCTGTCTTGCACGCCGATGACGACCAGGCTCTAACGCGAGAAGACCGAATCCGTCTTTCGCCTCAATGGCGTCTGTAGCAAAACCTCGTTATCGAGCCATCCTGCCATGGGCAGTCAACCCCTTGAAGCATACCGCCACGCAGAGGCTCGGTGCTGGTGGACAAGCGCCATATCGACAGGCGGCTGCTCTGGTGAACATCCGTCATCCCGGCCTTTCCCACAAGCCAAGCCGCCATCGTCTCGCGCCGTGAAGGCGCGTCCCGGCAGCGATTCCAATCAACGAGGGAAACAGATGTCCTGAATCTGGTTACCAGGGAGCAGCCATGCGAAAGCCACCTTCATCCGGCCCCCAAGCCAAGGTCTTTTACCGTCCGATCGAGGCGGCCATCCAGTGGACGGGGCTGTCACGCTTCGAGCGCCGCATCCTCGATCTCGCCAAGGGGATGAACCTGCCGGCGCACCCCGAACTGGCACGCTGGCCACAGCTTCGCCTGAACGCGGAACGGATCTACGACGCACTGGTGCACCTCGACCTCCCCTACGGCAAGAACGGCATCACGAGCAACGACCCCGCCTTGCTCGATGACCCCGGCCTCACGATCCGCCACGTCGACCTGAAGGCCTGGATCATCCGTTTCTATCCCGACCAGCGACCGGCCTTTCTGTTCGATGCCTTCGAGCGCCATCTGCACCCGGCTATCAGCATCGACGCCGTGCAGGCACTGGTCATGGATCGCGAGGCGTTGAAGCTCCAGCTTGCCGACAGGGTGCAGGCCTGGGATACGCTCTATGCCCAGTTCCAGACGCTCAGCCAGGAGCACCAGGCACGCGCGGAACGCGAGAAGCGCTCCGGGATGCCAGGCGCCCGCAGTGAGTCCACCTACCTGAACATCGTCGGCGGCCTTCTGACCCTGCTGTTGGGAAAGTCGCCCAATGGCATTCCCTATTCGTCTTTCGAGACGCTGGAATCGGTCATCAGTGCGCTGGTTGCCCACTACGGCGACAAGTCCGGGATCAGCGAGCGAATGCTGTGGGCGAAGTTTTCGGCAGCCAAGCGTCATCTCGCCACCCAGGACCGCTGACTGCAAGTGCAGATGGCGAGCCTGCACTTGCGGTGACTCCGCGGGAACAGCGCTATTGAATACGGGGCACGTCCATCACCGCCGCTACACAGCGCCAAGGAGTGCCCCTCGTGACTGCCCAGACCATCGCCACCGCGACGCCGAACGATCGCCTGGCGCTACAACATCCCGGAAGCGTTCTACCCCGAAGCGCTCATCCCCGGCCGGCGCGAAATCGGTACGCGCACCGGCCTGAACCTCTGGGGCAACGTGTATCCCCGCGGTGGCTTCCTGCACCAGACCGACGACCACAAGAGCGGCGCCGTGGTCGCGCAGCGCGCGGGCGACATCGTGACGCGCCGCAACCAGATTCACGTGTACCAGCCCCTGTTGGCCAGCGCCCGCGACGGCTACTGGCCGGCCGGCGCGCTGATGGAGACCGACGCCTCGACGGGCAAGCGGCAGGAGCTGACGCCCACGCTCTCGAACACTTGCGTGGTCTTCCCGTACAGCCGCACCCGCGTGCAGGCCCAGCAGGGCGACTACGCCTGGGCCTTGTGGCGGCCGTACTCCTGCTGCCGGCGCCGTGGCCAGGTCTTCCTCGGCAGCGTCGATTTCATGTGAGGAACCCACGATGAACGCCTCCCTCCCTGATTTCCTGCGCCGCGCGAGATCGCCCCTGCGGTCCATGCTGCTCGTGGCGGCCATCACGCTGGTTGTCGGCGTCGCCTGGGCACAGACCCGCATCGATCCCAATGGCGTGAACGTCAGCGGCAGCGTGATCGGCGACGACGTGCTCTACAGCATCGGCGGCGGCCGGGCCGTGTCGATGGGTGGTGCCGGCAACATGCAGAGCATCGGCGTCGGCGTCGGCTGGAACAGCAACCTGATCTGCGGCGACATGAGCATCACCACGACGCTGCAGAACCAGCTCAACGGCATCACCAACGGCTTCCAGACGATCATGAGCAACGTGATCCAGAACGCCACCAGCGCCGTGGCCTCGCTGCCGGCCCTGATCATCCAGCGCGCCGACCCGGGCCTGTACAACCTGCTCACCAACGGCATCCTCCAGGCGCGCCTGGATTTCGACCGCTCGAAGATGACCTGCCGCGCCATCGCCAATCGCATGGCGGACATGGCCGGCGGCCAGGCCGGCTGGGACCAGCTCGCCGAAGGGATGGCGCTGCGGGATGCGGTCAGCAGCACCGATGCCGTCTCCGCCATCGAGCAGGCCGAGTCCAACAAGGGGAACAACGGCGTGCCATGGGTCGGCGGCGGCAACGCGGGCGGCACCAGTCAGAGTTCGATCAAGGTGGTTGGCGATGTGACGCGCGCGGGCTACAACCTGCTCAACGGGCGCAGCGCCACCGATACCTCGTCGATCGCGCGCAGCGCCTGCGGCAACCGCCTGACCTGCCAGACCTGGTCCTCGCCCCAGGCGGCCGCCGACTGGGCGACCCGCGTGTTGGGCGAACGCGAGCAACGCACCTGCGAAAACTGCACGAAGACCCAGACCACGCCTGGCGTCGGGCTCACGCCAGTGATCCAGGAAGAGTACGAGACCAAGCTGCAGGTGCTGCAGGAGCTGGTGACGGGCGCCCGGCCGACGACGTCGGCCAATCTCGATGCGGCCGGCAGCAGCTCGCTGCCGATCACCCGCGGCGTGATCGAGGCCCTGCGGGACGAACCCGACCAGGACGTGCTGGGCAAGCGCCTCGCGTCCGAGGCTGCGCTGTCCAGCGTGCTGGAGAAGGCCCTGCTGCTGCAACGCACGTTGCTGACCGGCAAGAAGGAGCCGAACGTCGCTGCCAACGAACTGGCCGTGCAGGCGGTCGACCAGGAGAACAGCGCGCTGGAGCAGGAGATCAACAACCTCAAGACCGAACTGGAGCTGCGCCGCACCTTGGCCGGTAACTCGGCGATGGCGATCATCCAGCGCCACAGCACCCGCGCTGCCGGCTCGCGCGGCGTCTTCGAGGGCGACACCACACGCGACCGTCTGCGGGAAGTCCAGAAGCCGCGGAGCGGTACGCCATGAGCCGGCTGGGTTGGCTGCGGCTGCCATGGCTGTTCAACCGCCGCGTCGGCGTGGCGCTGCTGTGGACCTTGCTGGTGGTCGCCGCCGCGGTGGCGATGAACATCGCCGGCATCCACGTGGTCGGCGGCGTCGAGGGGTGGCAGCACTGGCTGCAGGCGCACGCCGGCCACTTCTTCGTATGGCGGCTGTGCCTCTACGGGGCGACGGCCTACGGCTGGTGGTGGATGCGCCGGCGCCTGTTGCGGCGGGAGCCGCCCCGCGAGACGCATCAGCGCCTGCTGCGCACGGAGATCGCAGCCGTGATCGCCGTGGTCGCGCTGGAAGCCAGCCAACTGTTGCGGCACGGCTGAGACCGGGAGGCAGGCATGACGCTCTACACCACGGACTACCTGGAGTATTACCTGACCCTGGTGGCCTGGGTGGTCAACAACGGCATCTGGAGCATCCTCGTGGCCAGCGGCGTGTTCGCGCTGCCGTTCGTGGCCATCGTGATCCAGGAATGGCTCAAGGCCCGCAGCGAAGGTGCGGACGAGGGCAACAAGGGCGTGCTGTCGTCGATGCGCATCGAGAACCGGGTGTGGGTGGCGATCGTGGTCTTCATGTTCGCCGGCATCCCGTTCATCCCGGTGGATCTCGCCACGATCAGGTTCGACACCACGCGCTCCGCGCAATGCCAGGTCAGTGTCCCGCTGCCCAACGACACGGGTTGGTCCAACGTCTACACGGCGCTCAACGACCAGAGCGCGCTGGTGCCGGTGTGGTGGTTCTTCATGCACGCGCTGTCGAAAGCCGTGACGGGCTCCGCGGTGGCGGCGATTCCCTGCGGCACGGACCTGCGTCAGATTCGCATGGATGTGGATGCCACGCGCATCGACGATCCGGTGCTGGCACAGGAGGTCGCCGACTTCACGCACGACTGCTACGGGCCGTCGCGCGCCAAGCTGTTCATGAACCGGCCGACGCTCTCCGACGAGCAGATGAACGACGTCACCTGGATCGGGTCGAGTTACTTCCTCGACACGCCCGGCTTCTATGACACCTATCGCTCCAAGACCCCACGCACGGCCTGGCCCTACGACGCGACCCGCGATGCGGGGCTGGCACAGGTGGACAGCGGCGGCGGCAATCCGTCCTGCCGGCAGTGGTGGGCCGATGGCGGCCAGGGACTGCGCAGCCGGCTGCTGGCACAGGTCGACCCGGACCTGCTGACCCGCATCGGGCGCTGGGTGGGCTTCCTGTCGCAGAGCGAGGTCAATGACTCGGTGATCCGCGCCGTGGTCTCACCGAGGCAGCAGAAGATGAACCAGGGCGCCGTCTACACCGACTACGGTGGCCAGATCGACAAGACGCTGCCGAACGTCGTCACGCGCGGCGCGGGCGACCTGGGGCTGACCGTGGGCTCGCTGGCCTTCTTTCCCGCGATGGACGTGGTGCGCCAGGCGCTGCCGATGGTGCTGACGATGCTCAAGATGGCGCTCGTCATCTGCATCCCGTTGGTGCTGCTGATCGGCACCTACGACCTGAAGACGGTGATGACGGTGAGCTGCGTCCAGTTCGCGCTGTTCTTCGTGGACTTCTGGTTCTAGCTCGCGCGCTGGATCGACAGCACGATTCTGGACGCGCTCTACGGCTGGGGGTTTGGCGCGGACAGGCTGCACGCCAACTTTGACCCATTGATCGGCCTGAACAATGCGTTCGGTGACATGCTGCTGAACTTCGTCATGGCAACGATGTTCATCGTGTTGCCGACGTTCTGGGCCATGGCACTCGGATGGGCAGGCGTTCGCGCCGGAAACTTCCTGGGCGGTCTCATCACTGGCACGTCCGATGCGAAGTCGGCTGGGGGTAGTGGCTCTCGCCTTGCGATGACGGCTGTATCGAAAGGTGCTGCGAAGTAAGGAGCACTCTCTCGCGTTGATGCGGTAGCTACGGCTCGTCGGGATCGCCCATGTCGATCCGCTAGTCATCTTTGTCGTACAGGCCGACGCCCGAGTGTCCGTCTCTAAGTTCCGGCTGCTTCTCGTCGTCCTCGTCGGCGTTCCGTGCCAGCCATGCGGCGATCACCGCAAAGGCCAGCAGCAGGACGAGCCAGGATACGGTGTAGAGCAGCATGCCAAGCACGGCCAGCCCCCCGGCCCAGCCGGTGGCTCCAGCGCCCGTTGTGCGTGTTGGTGGTCATGCTCATATGCCTCGGCGTCAGTGGTGCCTCACCTCGCGGAGTGGCCGGTCGTGGCTTGCCCTCCAGCATAGACCGCGATCAGGAGGGCGGGTTGCGGCTGGCAGAGCCGAGGTTGGCTCGGGTCGCAGGTCGATTAGATTCTGCATGATAAATCAAACCTTATGCTACTTTCCCTGCACGCTCTTGCAATGGCTCTAGGGGCTGATTGGATTCTGTGCTATTTTTATAGCATGGATGGAAATTCTAGGCACCAGGTAATCAAGCGGCTGCAGGCGGGACTCCCCCGCGGGGCGCCGTTCGACCTTGCCACCCTGAGCCAGTTCGGGGTGTCGCCCCAGCTCGCCGCCCACTATGCCGACGGCGGGTGGCTCGTGCGCCTGGCCCATGGCGTCTATGCCTTCCCGAACGATGAGTTCGGGGTCTACGGTGCGCTGAAGTTCCTGCAACAGCGCGTGCCCGGCCTGCACGTCGGCGGCAAGAGCGCCCTGGCCCTGCAGGGCGTGCGGCACAACCTGGGCAGCCGGGAGGCGCTGGTGCTGTGGGGCGACGGTCGTTTCGCGTTGCCGGCCTGGTTCACCTCGCGCTTTCCGGCCCGCTACGTCCACGCCCGCCTGTTCGACTGGCCGGACACGGCGCTGGCCAGCAAGACCCTGACCACGCCGCCTGGCCTGCCCGAGGATCTGCGGGTGGCAGCCTCTGAGCGTGCCGTGCTGGAGCTGCTGTACGAAGCCGGCGTCAAGCAGAGCCTCGAAGAGGCCCGCAACCTCTTCGATGGACTGCGTTCCCCCCGCAAGGACTTGCTCGGGCAACTGCTGTCCTGCTGCGCCAGCGTGAAGGCCGTGCGCCTGTTCCTCACCTGGGCGCGCGAGACCAGCCTCGTGGATGTCGATGCCCTGCTGGAGCAGTACCCGGTTCGCACCGGCAGCAACACGCGCTGGATGAGCCGGCTCGATGACGGCACCTTGCTGAGCCTGAGACCTCATGGATAAGACCTACGCGGACACCGTTCGCCTGCTGCTGGCCGTCGCGCCCGACGTGTTCGCCAACGACATCTTCGCCATGAAGGGCGGCACGGCCATCAACCTTTTCGTGCGGGACATGCCGCGCCTGTCGGTGGACATCGACGTGGTGTACCTCCCGTGGCAGACGCCGCGCGACGAAGCGCTGCAAGCCATCAACCAGGAGCTGGCCGCCATCGCCACGCGTGTTGCACCACTGGGCGTGCAGACACGCCTGGTTCGCGCCAAGGACCTGGGAGACACCAAGCTGATCGTCGAGAACGACGCCAGCCAGGTGAAGATCGAGGTCAATGTCGTGTTCCGCGGCAGCGTGCTGCCCGTCGAGCGGCGGCCGCTGAGCGCCAAGACCAGCGATCTGTTCGGCGTCGAGTTCGAGCTGCCGGTTCTGGCACCGGACGAGCTGTACGCCAGCAAGCTGGTGGCCGCGCTGGATCGACAGCACCCCCGCGACCTGTTCGACGTGTGGCAGCTCTTTGAGTCGGGCGACATCAGCGACGGCATGGTCGAGTGCTTCGTGATCTATTTGGCGGGCCACAACCGGCCGCCTCACGAAGTGCTGTTCGGCAACGACAAGGACATCGCCGGCGAGTACGAGCGGGCCTTTGTCGGCATGACCGAAGTGGACTGCTCCCTGGAGACACTGCTCGACGCTCGCGCCAGGATGCGGCGCGAGCTGCCACAGCGACTGAGCACAGCGCACAAGCAGTTTCTGAGCGGGCTGGCGCGCGCAGAACCGGACTGGTCGCTGGTGCAGTGCCAGCACGCCGCGCAACTGCCGGCACTGCGCTGGAAGCTCGCCAATCTCGAAACCTTCCGCAAGCGCCGCCCCGACGACTTCGCGGCGCAAGCTGCCGCCCTCGACACCGGCTTGGGCCAGAGCTGACGAACATCCCGCAGCGCCCCACTTGCCGGGCTTGCCCCATGCCGCATTCATCGTGGCACCTGCGAAGCAGCGGCCCTATACCCAAAGGCTTCCGACAAAGGCCAAAGGGCTGGGAAGGGGCAAAGGAAGGGCGCCAAGGGGAAAGGCCCTATCCTGAAAAGGCCAAAAGGCACCCCGAGCAGCCCGTCATCCGGGGTTCGCCATGCTCTCGCTGTTCCAGCGCAAAAGGGTGCCACCCGCCGCCGGCACACCGCCCACCTCCGCCATCGAAACTCAGAAAGGGTCGATGCGGCCGGAGTCGGCCGCATCGCTGCTGGCCACGCCGCGCCGGCAGAAACTGCTGGAACACATCTGGCAGCGCACATCGCTCTCGCGCCGGCAGTTCGCCACGCTCTACCTCGCCCCACTGGAGCGCTACGCCGAGCTGGTCCAGCAGTTCCCGGCCTCCGAGAATCACCACCACGCCTATCCGGGCGGCATGCTGGACCACGGCCTGGAGATCGTCGCCTATGCGCTGAAGCTGCGGCAGTCATACCTGCTGCCTGCGGGCGTCACGCCGGAGGCACAGGCGGCACAGGCCGAAGCCTGGACCGCAGGCACGGCCTACGCGGCCCTGCTGCACGACATCGGCAAGATTGCGGTCGATCTGCACGTCGAGCATGCCGACGGCAGCGTTTGGCATCCCTGGCACGGCCCGCTGCGAAAGCCCTACCGCTTCCGTTACCGAAAGGAGCGTGAGTACCGCCTGCACAGCGCCGCCACCGGGCTGCTCTACGCGCGCCTTCTCGATCGGGACATCTTCGACTGGCTTAGCGGCTATCCCGACCTCTGGGCCGCGCTGCTGTACGTGTTGGCCGGCCAGTACGAGCACGCCGGCACGCTCGGCGAGCTGGTCGTGCAGGCCGACCAGGCATCGGTCGCCCAGGAACTCGGCGGCGATCCCAGCAAGGCGCTGGCGGCGCCCAAACATGCGTTGCAACGCAAATTGCTCGACGGCTTGCGCTACCTGCTCAAGGACGCGTTCAAGTTGAACCAGGCCGGCCCGGCGGACGGCTGGCTGACCCAGGCCGCCTTGTGGCTGGTGAGCAAGACCGTCTCCGACAAGCTGCGCGCCCATCTGCTGTCGCAGGGCATCGACGGCATCCCGGCGAGCAATACGGCGGTGTTCAACGTGCTGCAGGATCACGGCATCGTGCAACCGACGCCGGATGGCAAGGCGATCTGGAAGGCTACCGTCACCAGCGACGCCGGCTGGTCGCACGCCTTCACCTTCCTGAAGCTCTCGCCGGCGATGATCTGGGATGCTGTCGACCGGCCGGCGCCGTACGCAGGCCGTGTGCAGGTCGAAGAGGAACAGGCGGAGCCGCAGGCGCCGGCGGTGGCTGATGGGCCGCGCGTGGAAGGCATCGAAGCTGCATCCGCGAGCACGGCGCCGATCGCATCCGCAGCCATGGACACCGGCGTGGCCGCGTTGCTCGACCTGCTGCGCGACACCGCTCTACCCACGGCACCGGAGATCCCGAGTTCCCCTGTTGCCGAGCCCGAGCCGGCCCCTTCGACCGTGCCCCCGCCGCAGATGAGCCTCGCGCCTTCCCAGGATCGCGCGGAGCCCTCCGGGGCGCACTTCATGGCCTGGCTGCGTCAGAGCATCCAGACGCGCAAGCTCATCATCAACGACGCCAAGGCCCTGGTGCATACCGTCGCCGGTACGACCTACCTCGTCAGCCCCGGTGTGTTCCAGCGCTACGCGCAGGAGTACCTTCAAGTCGCCGCGCTGGCCAAGCAGGAGAAGCTGGAGGGGTGGCAGTGGGTACAGAAGCGCTTCGAGAAGCTGGGACAGCACCGCAAGCAGCCGAGCGGGCTGAACATCTGGACCTGCGAAGTCACGGGGCCGCGCAAGTCGCGCCGGCTGCACGGCTACCTGCTCGTCAGCCCGGATGCGCTGTTCCAGGAGACGCCGCCAGACAACCCATACCTGCGGCTCGTCAACGAGGCCGCAAAGCGCGAAGATTCAGCCCTTGGGGGCAAGGACGACGATCAGGCGTAGGCATGCGACCGCTGTGCGGGTCGGCTTCAATCTGCGGATGGGGCCGACTCTGCCAGCTTGGCTTCGGTCAGAGTCATCAAGTGGGCGGAACTGCATTTCAGCGCACGGGCAATCTTGAGGATGAGAGGGAGCGTGGGGACATGCTCGCCGCGCTCGATCTTGCCCATGTGCGACCGTTCGATGCCGGCCATGTGGGCCAGCGTTTCCTGAGCGATGCCCTGGTTGGTTCTTTCTTCCCGCACGGCAGCCCCAAACGCGATGGCTGGTTCCGCTTCGTAGGTAGTGGTGCCGGTGGGGCGGCCCCTTTGGATCGAACGCTTTGGCATTGCCAAGAGCGTCGAACACGGTCACGATTTAAACCACGTTAAACTTAACTCATCCAACGGCTTCGAGATCAGTTGCCACGAGTTCACCGCCTGGGGGAGCTGGACGTGGAATCGAGTGACATCACCGCCGAAATTCGTATGGCCGTCCTCGGCGAATGGGTGCCTCCCCAGCTCGCCGACGTGCTCGCCCTGCAGCGTGCCGAAGAGCCGGAGACCCATGCCGTCCTGGCCGGCTGGACAGATCCCGGTCGAGGCGCGGAGCTGCCGGACGACGGCTTCGACTTCGCCTTGTCTGCGGTTGCCCGGCAGTGGCCTGGCTGGGTATGCGAACCGCTGTGGCATGACACGCTGGCGGTCGCCGTGGCCAAGCGCTCCCACCTGCTGGCCTACCGTGAAGTGCCGTGCCAGGAAGTGCTCAAGCAGCCCTTGATCTGCTCGCAGTCCACGGCCGATGAACCATGGCGCATGACCGTGCAGCGTGTGTTCGAGAACGCGCTGCAGGAGCGAGAGCAAGCGGTGGAGACATTCGATGTGGCGATGACGTTGGTTGCCGCCGGGTACGGGATCGCCATTGCGCCTGCCGCGAGACTGGCGAGCTACCTACGCCGAGGCATCGCCGTGCGGCCGCTGGCCGGCGCACCAACGATCGTGATGGCTTACCTGCTCCGCCGCGATGCTTCCTTGTCGGACACCCAGGCAAGATTCGCCCGCCGCGCGCGCTCGGTGTCCTGACAGACGCGCGGGGATCGCGGTTTCGCCACGATCCCGCATTCCTGCTGCTAGGCGACTCCGACTCGCAGCGGGGTCCATTCGCTTTCCTTCACGGCTGTGCTCACTGCCGCGACGAGCTTGTCGAGATTGCCGGCCGTCACGCCCTCCAGTGCCGAACGCCCCCGCAGCATCGAGCGCGGTTGCAGCAGTGCATGGTAGAGCTGCCAAGGGTCCGCACCCCTGGTCAGCTTGAGGACGGACTGGATCAGCTCGTGCTTGAGCGGGTCGAGGTGCCAGTCCGGCACGCGTTGGCCGCGGTTGCCCACGTTCAACGCCAGCAAGTTGCCCGCCTTGATCTCGTAGCTGATCCACCTGCGGGACTTGCCCGCCATCTTGGCAAACGCCGCGACGGGAAGGTTGTGCGGCGCTTCGAAGACATCGAACAGCTCCATCCTCTCGCGCTGAATGTCCGAGGGCACCAGCGGCGCGGCCGATCGAGGGGGCGGAACCGCCGGCAGCCGATGTGTGGCGGCAGAAACCAACGGCATGGCGTCGCCCGGCTTCGTCACGAGCAGGATTGGCGAAGCGGCAACCGGCGTGGAGGGTGCGCTTGCGGTTTGCTCATTCGGGAACGCGGGCACGCCTTCCAGATGCACGGTGAGCGGCATGCTGGCCGCCTCGACCTGGTTCTGCTCGAAGAGGTCGAGCCGATCGGCCCAGTCCTGCATCATGCGGCGACGCTGCTCCACGTACTCAGCGTGGTTGTAGGTCGCGCTGACCTTGTTGGGATCGACATGCGAGAGCTGTGCATCCACCCAGACCTTCGGGTAGCCGATCTCGTTGAGCGCAGTGGACATCGTGCCGCGAATACCGTGTCCGGTCAGGCGTTCCTGATAGCCCATGCGCTTGAGCGCACCATTGAGCGTGTTCTCGCTGATGCGCTTCTTCAAGTCGCTGTCGTGCCGGAACAGGTGGCGCTGGGCCGGCTTGAACTCATCCAGCAGGTGCCGGACGATCTCCATGGCCTGAATCGACAGCGGCACGATGTAGGGCGGGATGTCCTTCGGCTGCTGCCGCTTCTTGCGCATATCCAACTGGAGTTGCTTCACGACGTCGGGCGGGATGATCCACAGCCCACGGTCCAGATCGAATTGATCCGGCGTCGCCTGTCGCAGCTCTCCGGTTCGCACGCCAGTCAGCAGCAATAGCCGCAGCCCGAGCTGGGTCTGCCGCCTGCCGCGATAGCTGCGCAGCCGCTGCAACAGCTTCGGCGGCTCGGCCATGCGCAGGAACGGGTTGTGGTTGACGGGTGGCAGCGGCAGCGCCACCACATCGAGATCGGAGGCGGGGTTCTGCTCCAGGCCCGGCACGATCACCAGCGCGTAGCGGAACAGTTGGTTGAACCACGTCCTGACTTTCTCGGCGACGGAGAGCGCCCTGCGCTTCTCGATCTTGTCGATCACCTCCAAGAGGTCGGGACGCTTGATCTCATAGACCGACCGCTTGCCCAAGGCGGGCAGCACATCCTTGTCGAAGATGCGCGGAAGTATCGAGAGGGTCGTCTGCCGGCCTTCCTTGAGGCTGAGCCCGCGATGCTTGAGCCACTTGCGATACACCGCCTCGAAGGTGTTTTCGTCGGCGAGCCGGACAGCAGTGCGCTTCTGCTTGCGGTGAACGCGAGGATTGGTGCCTTTGGCCAGCAGGGCGCGCGCTTCGTCGCGCAGGCTGCGGGCCTCGCGAAGCGTCACCTCCGGGTAGGTGCCGAGCGACATCCGCTTCTGCTTGCCCGCCCAGTAGTAGCGGAAGTGCCAAGTCCTGCCCCCTGCAGCCGTGACGGCCAGGGAGAGGCCATCCAAGTCAGGGAGGGTGTATGCCTTGCCAGTTGCCTTGGCCTGCCGAACGGCCAGGTCTGAAAGTGCCATGCTCTTGCTCCTGAACATGAGTCAGGAACCAGATGCTGGTCACGTCGACCTCACCCCTCCATCAACAATCCGGAATCAGCCGCGCCCGCAAAAATGGACTTGTTTGTGGACTTAAAAGTCCCGGCTGTAGGCGGATCGCAGTGGACCGCGGCAGAACGTCAAAGAGAGGAAAAATCCTTGTGTGGCAACGACTTGCAGACTCTCTTGGACTTCTGCGGAAGTCCACAGAATGATGCGGTGGAGCGGGCGATGGGAATCGGATTTTCTAGGAAAATCAACATAATACCTGTTTTCGTTGGTATGCTTTTGGGCGTGTCCTTTCGCTGTCCCATTGCAGAATGTCGGCCTTGCGCCAAAGCGTACCGGTGCGTGGGGCGATTCTGCCCTGCCGCTCCCAATTGGCGATGGTGCGCGTGCTGACCTTGTAATGTGCGGCGACTTCTTGCGCCGTCCAAAGCTCTCCGCTGGCATTGGCCGCCGCCAGCGAGGCTTTTTCGGCGGCTTTGTCCAGCATGGTTTGCAGTTGCGGCACTGTCAGTTGGATAACGACGAGTTCGCTCATGGTGTGTTTCCTGTGGTCAAAAAAAGCCCGCCGGGTCAGGGCGGGCTGGTGTGGTTTGTGTGGCGCTTGCTGCGTGGGGAGTAGTGCGGATGGCCGCGCCTACTGCTTCGCCGTGTGCGCGGCAGGCTCAAAAATTGCGCTCTGCCCTGCTGGTGTGTGTTTGAACATGTGCCACCACTGTGCGGAGCAGGATGCGCATAAAAGCGCAGATTGCGGGCCTTGGCTCGTGGGCCAGCTCAAGCGCACATGGGCGGGCTTGCCGCATTGCACGCATGTTGGCTTATTCACACGTTCCTCCTGATACCTTAATCAAGGCTTTTGCATGCTCCAAAGCTGCGCGCTCTATCAAGTGGACAAGGCCACGTTTCAGGTTCCTGTTATCAAAATCGCCCCCGGCCCATTGGAAATGATCCACCAGACCTTTTTTGTGTATGTCAAGGAACCAGTAATGTGTCCCAAGTGGCGGAGGCTCCATAAGCGGCTTCGGTACACGCGCATCTCCAATCTGTATTGATTCCTGCATGTATATAAAATATCCTTTTGCGCGCAAAGCCGCAACCATTTCTGCTTCAGTCATTTCCTTCCTTCCTTTCCCGATCCCGCCCAATCCGCGACGGGCATTCCCCGTTGATAAATTTCGGCGGCATTATCATTGATTGATTATCAGGTCGCCCTGGTTCGCGCCGTCTGCAATTGAGGCATTCGGCTTGTCCAATGGTGATGTCCAAAAAACCATCGGGGCGCGTTTGCATATGCCCGTTGCAGCGGGCGTAATCGTATGGCAGCGTCATTGCAAATCTCCATGCCTTTCTGCCATCGCCTGCATGGCATCCATTTCATCAGCCGCTGTAAGCAGCATGCGGGCCACGTCGCGCATGCCGCCTGCGCCCAATCTCTTTATTAATTTCGCCGTGCTGGCACCGCTTTCACATCTAAGTGACAAAGTGCCGCTATTGCCGCCTGAAGCTACGCAAACAATTGTCCCCAGGGCGAATACTTTTGACGTCACACCATCACCGGATGCTTCGCAAAGCATCGGCATTGGCTCATATTCAAAAACGCGCTTATTTGTCATTCCAATTCCTTTTCTCACAGACCCCGCCAGAAGCTTCTATCAAGATCATTGCGTGCTTCTGCGCCGCATCTTGCGTAAGATGGATAAGCCTCCTCTCTAGCAATAGGTAATCTTCCGGCTCCTCCTGCCAATGTGTGCGATAATACATCTCGGGTCTTTCCAAATCAATAAAATAATATACTGTTCCGCGCGGCAGAGGCTTATTAACCGGCGCTGTGAATCTCCCCTTATCAATCATGACTGATTGCTTCGTCATCCCCGATCCCTTTCATCAACTTGTTAATCTTGGTTTCGCGCAACGCTGTCCACTAGCCGGATGCGCTCGCCTATCCAGCGCGCACAATTGACGGCCCAGCTATTGCCCAGCGCCTTGTAGCGTGCGCTGTCGGCAGCAGGCTTGCCCTGATGCGGCACGTCGGTGTAGCCATCCGGGAAGCCCATCAGGCGCTCACATTCCAGAGGCGTGAGGCGTCTTACGCCCCGGTAACTTCGCTCCCCTTGGGGGCAAACGGGCAGCAGGTTGTGATGCTCATCTCCTGCCGGCCCGCTGGTGCCTTTGGCCCATTTGCTGCACATGGCTTGCCCCACGATGTCGGGGATGTCCGGCGCGGCTACCAGGTGTCCGGCCTGCCCTTGGTTATCGTCTGCGCCACATGTTCCAACGCCGCACGCAGTGAGGGCGGCAATCGTCTTGCGCGTTTGTCCGCACGGCGCAGGATGCCCTCGCAAGCTTTCGCGCTCAAAAAGTACCGCTGCGGCACGCTGCCAGCATCCTCCAGAATGTCCGACAACGAAGACGCGCCGTCTGCGCTGGGGCACGGCTCCAGGGTGCGAGCTGACTCGGACGCATTGAGCGTCAAGAACGCGGTAGGCGAACCCATACCCGAGTTGCGCCAGCATCCCGAGTAGGGCGCCAAAATCCCGGCCACCGTGAGATGACAGGACGCCGGGGACGTTCTCCCAGACCAGCCAGCGGGGGCGATATCGGCCAGCAATCGCGCCGAAGGTGAGCATGAGGCCGCCACGCGGGTCAGCCAGTCCTTTTCTAAGTCCTGCCAAGCTGAATGATTGGCAGGGCGTTCCTCCGCAAAGGAGATCAACAGTTGTTTGTTTTGCGTCTGGCCATTGCTCATAACACGTCATGTCTCCCCAATTTGGCGTGTCCGGGTAGTGGTGCGCCAGCACCGCGCATGGGAACGCTTCGATTTCCGAAAATGCCACGGGCTGCCAGCCCAGCGGTTTCCATGCGACCGATGCGGCCTCGATACCCGAACACACGGATAAATATTTCATTCCGACACCGTGTTTCTCATCAGCACGCCTACCAGATACTCATAATCCCCGCTTCTGGCGTCGTCAATCACGCGGTCAATATCTGCTTGCGAATATCCCTGCCGCCGCGCGGCCTTGCGAAAAGCGCCCAAAAGGGCGTAAGCGTTTCCTTCAACGCGGTCAAAATCCAGTGCTACTTCCATGTCTTAGCTCCGTTTGGTAGGATGTTTGCAATATAAAAAGCCGCGCCGCTTGTTAGGCGGGGCGGCTATGCCAGCATCACGCCTCTACGTTATAGCTCCCAACCAGTACCGGGATAGCGTCATTTAATGCAAATTCAACACGGTCGGCTAATGCTTCTGCAATTTGTGCTTGGTGTTCTTCGCGCTTGATAATGCGTAAAATCACTCTAGGCTTGCTCTCCCCTGTTGCGATGCCAAACCGCAGCACAAATGTGCGCTCGGGCGCATCGGCGTATGGATTGCATGTGAAACGTATTGCCGCAGGCAGCGGGTCTTGGCTGCTGGCGGTTAGATTTTCAAACGTGCTTCGGCTTGCGCTTAGCGTCATTTCTTCATTGGCTCGTTTGCTAATCGCCTCAATGGTTATTTTCCGCACGGCGGCGACTGCTTGCGAGGTTGATAATACGTCGCCATTTTCGCCAAGGCACTGAATGCAATCTTGCCAGTCCTCCATGAATTCTGCCGCCTCTTTTTGCGCCAATGGCATGCAGGTGTTTTTCATTAGCGCCGCATATGCCGCTGTTTCTTGAGGACAATAAAGCGCCAGATTATCCGCATGCCCCGGATTTTGAGGCGTTCCAAGATTCAAAACGGCGCGCGCTCCGATTTCCTTCGAGTCCACGAAAACGACTGCTCCGCTCTCTGCGTGCGATTTCACATAGTCCACAAAAGATTTAAGCGACGAAGTGCGCATTTTCCCCCGCGCGCGACGCCGAAATGGCATGTATTTTTCGAGCGACACGAGACTACAAGAATCAGGGATAGCAATGAGCTGGTTGGTTTTCTCGCGTTTTTCAAGCGCCTCTGTAGCGGCGCGAATGCATTCGCTTTCTTGCATGGCGCGAATAGCGTTTTTATCCATCATGTTATTTCCTTGCTGTGAGCCTTAAAAAGAAAAGGCCGCTTTGACAGCGGCCTTGGTTGAATGCTTGCGCGCATATCACGCGGCTGTTGTTTCTCCTGATTTATTGAGAAATGAAAGCTGGCTCTCTGGGGCCAGCGTGAGCTTGCCGTATTTGCCAACATGCAAGGCGGTTGTTCTGCTTTCTTCTTCTGTGAGCTTCCCGTCTTCTGTCGGCTTTACGTATTTCAACGTGTGCGCCACATGCACTTGCATCGTGCCGGGTATCCGTTTGAAGCTGAATTTCAGCTGCACTTCTCCGGCTTTATCGGTGTCCACTACTTTGGCCGCAACCTCGCTTAAAGCGACCGAAAGCTTGCGGTCGAACATGCCGCCGTCCAAGTCGGTAATGAATTCGCTAACGTCGGTGGCCGCAGATGTGAAGTTTTGGGTGTTATTTCCCATATCGTGTCCTTTCGTGTGTCAATGGGTGATTGATGATTGGCCCGCTTGCCGCCGATTTGCTGTGACCTTGGGCTGCCAGCTTGACCTGCCGCGCAGGCAGGCATCGGCGGCGGGGTAGGCAAGCGCGGGCCTGTGCATGCCTTGGAGTGGATGCGCAGCCTATGGGGTCGTGTCTGCGGCCTTGCTCTGCCTGTCGGCCAGGATTTGCGTTATTGCCGCCACAAGAAATGGAGCAACTTCCCGCAAGTCTTTTTCAGTCAATGGCGCGTTCAGGTCGTCTTCTTTTTTGTCCTGTTCTGCCTCGGGCAGTGGGTCGGGCTGCTCCGCGTCTTGCAGCAGGGCCTTGGCCAATGCTTCGCCCATTGAATTGACAGGGGCTGCCGGGTTAATGTGGATATGCAGATTCTGAATGGTGACTTTCATTTGATTTTCTCTTCGTGATTGAGTTGTCGGATAACAAGGGGGCTGAATGTAACGCGCGGGTAACGGCGCGGCGGTTTCTTTATCTTTTTGCCCGTCGCCGGGATGATGTATTCGCGAATGCCGCGCTGTTCAACGTAAAACCGGCAAAATCCCGGAATGGTCACGTCTGAGCCGAACCCCAAATCAAGGTGTTTCACCACAACCTCGCAGAAGGCATTCAATACCTGCTCGATTTGCGATTCCGGCAAACAGGTATTGCGCTTGATTTCGTGAATCAGGTCTTTTTTATGCATGATTCCTTCTGGAAATAAAAAGGCCCGCATTTGCGGGCCGGAATGGATTGATATGACGCGGTCTATGACCGTCTATGACCGTCTATGGCCGTCTATGACCGTCTATGACCGTCTATGTGGGCGGTTCAGAAGGGAATGTCGTCGTCCATGTCGCCCAGGTCAGCCGCAGGCGGCCGCGCTGCGGCGGGCGCTGGTGCGGGGCGGGTTGGCGGTGTCGCACGCGCTGGCGCAGCGCTTGTGCCTTGCGCCTGCCCTTTCGGCCCCAGCTCTACATCCAGCACGCGTGCGGCAATGGCTGCGCCTTGCGTGCCGTCGTTTCGCGTGAACGTCTCCAGCCGCACGTCATCCAGCACGAAGTTGTGCGTGCTGCCCTTGATGAGAAATTGGGCCAGCGCTTCGGCACGCTTGCCCCAAAGGGAAGCCTTGACCCACGTTGTCGGGCGGCTGCCGTCGTGCTGGTCTGGCTTGCCGTAGTTGTAGGCCAGTGACAATGTCGTGACGGGGGTGCCGTCCGAGGTGTAGCGCAGTTCGGCGTCGCGGCCTAGCCGCATGAGTCCGGTCATGACGGGCATGTGTTTTGCTCCTTAATTGCGGTTGATGCAGCCCAGCAGCGCCGCCCGGATGGCGGGCCACTGCGCTTCGTGATACAGGCAGGCACGCCGCTGCGTGGCCGCTGGCTCGAAACCCAGCTGGCGCAAGCCGTCTGCCGCGATGGACAAGGGCGCGATGCGCTCGTTGATGTCGCCCAGCTTGAGGGCGGGCGGCGTATCAGGCGGCGCTTGCGGCTGGCTGGCTGGCCCGGCAGTCGGCGCGGCTGTTTCCGCCGGTGCGGGCGGCGCAGCGGGCGCGGCGTCTTGCTCTGATGCTTTCGCCGCTGCCGCGCGCTCGGCTTGCAGCCGCTCATGCTCTGCCACGCGTGCAGTGATGACGGCTTGCAAGTCGTCTGCGTTTTTGAGCGCCAGCGCCTGCACATCCGGGAACAAATCGGGCCGGTTGGCCTCGGCCAGCAGGCGCACATTGGCCGCAATGCGCGCGGCGGTGGCGCTGGCCTCCGCCTTGGCGCGGGCCAGCTCTGCATCGACGGCGGCGCGCAGGCTCTCTACCGTGCGCTTGCTTTTGACTGCGCCTGCAAAATCGGCGGCCACGGCGGGCATGAGCGGCTGGCCCAGCCCGGCATTGAGCGTCTCGATGTGCGCCAGCAGGGCTTGCTGGCCCGTGTGCACGATTTCGGCGCGGATGGCATCCTTTCGGGCTTTGACCAGCTTGTCCAGCTCCAGCCGCACGCGGCGCGCCTCGGCGGCGATGTCGTCTATCGTGCGAAAAAGCGCGTCGATGCTGGCCGTCTGGCTCAATGCGTGCTGTTTGGCGGCTTTGAGCTTGTCCTCTACCTCGCCACACCATTTGACGGTGGCTTCGGCGTCCGCGAAGTCCTGATCTGTTTTCAGGTCGCGGTTGATGCCGCCGAATACAGCCAGTGCATGCGCCTTGAAATCGGACAAATTGCTGGCCGTGACTGCCCCTGTGACTTCGATGCGCAGCGCGGGCAGGGTTTCGGGCGAATGGCCTACGGCCTTCGGGGCGGCATCCTTGGGTTGCCAGACTGTCAGGTCAGCGTCGAATTGCGCCCAGCCGTCAATCAGCCGCTGGCGCATGGCCGGATCGCTGGCATACCAGCAATGCTTGCTGTTCAGCGGCGCGCCTTCTTCAGCCTGCTCGCTTGCCATGAACAATACTCTTTCAGCGCCGCTAACCAGCAATTGCTGCTCCAGCTGCGCGCAGTAGTGCTCCGGCAAATGCCAGCCGTTGCCGACTTCCCAGTCGTAGCGAAGGGATGCGTTCAGGGTTTTGTGCTCCCATGCCGTGTCCCCTATCATGGTCAGGCCGTCAAAGCTGGCGGCCAGCCGGGGATACTCATCGCTGGAGCCGGTGACGGGGTAAAGCTCTTCGCCAATGATTTTTTCAGCCAGCGGTCGGGCCAGTGCTTCCAGCCGGTGGCCCTCGTCAAAACGGCGCTGTGTGGCCGCATCCACTTCCGGCCGGATGCCGGTGGCTTTTTCCCGCAGAAGGGCCTCTCGCGTCTTGTAGGGCGAGATGCCCAGCATGGCCGCCGCGTCGCTGGCGGTGCAGTGGCTGGCGCGAAAAGCCAGCCATTCGGGGCTGCCTTGGGTCAGATTGTGGGTTCGCATGGATGGTGTCCTCTCAAAGTTCAGCGTCTGTGGGGGCGGGTTCGGCGGCTGGCCGCGCGCACTGGCGGATGGCCTCCTGCTGTTGCTGCGTGAGCGTGTATTTGCTTTGCAAGAAAGCAATGACTGCATCCGCGCGCTTTTTGCCCGCCGCAATGGCGGCTTGCCACTTCGGCAGGTTTTGCGCGAATTGGTCGGCGGGGTACGGTGGCAGGCCACCTGTGGCGGCTTCCAGCTGTTCCTTGCGGGCCTGATACGCCGCTTGCGCGGCGGGGCGATGGGCAGCATCCAGCATTTGCCAGGCGGCGGCAAAATGGCCTTTCAGGATTTCCAGGCTGGGCGCGCCTTGCAGGCTCTGCAAGATGGTCTGCATGTCTGGCGCGGCCTGCGCCGTTCGCGCCACAGGCTCGTGGCTGGTGGCGTCTGCGTCGTTGTCGCCCTCGGTGGGGATGGAAAACGCCTGCAAGCATGCGTATTTGTAGGCGGCGGACATGGCTTTGTTTGTGCTCTTGTCGCCGCTGTCCATCGCCTCGCCAAACGTTTTGACGGTGTGCTTGCTGCCGTCTTCGGCGCACACAAAGTCAAATTCCGCATCCACGGTGGTGTAAAACAGCGCCCCGCCCCGCGCGGTGTTGCGCTCGGTGCAGGTGCGCGCCAGCATGCGCGGCAGAATGCAAAGCTGGTGCTTTGCAAGCAACGGGGCCAGCGCGGCATACACATCGTCAATGCCGCGAAACTGGTAGCCCTGCTGCTGGTTGCGCCGGTCTTTTGCAATGCCGGTGCGCGCCAAATCAGCCTGCACGGCATTGATGGCGCGGTAAACCGCCACAGGGGCGGGGGTCTGGGGGGTAGTCATGCCGCCCCCACTTTCGCCTGGGCGCGCAGGTCGTCCGCCATGCGCTCACACATGACGGAAAGCAGGTCAAGCTCTGCCGCGTCCATGAAAAACGACGTTTTCAGGGTGCTGTGGCCCGCGCACGCGTCCATCTGGAAAATGGAGACGGTAGCGGAGCCGTCGTTGCTAGTTTCCATGTCCACCCTGTATGCCTCTTCTTCGAGATGCAGGGAGGCCGTGGTGGTAAAGTTAAGGTGGCTCATTTGGTCTCTCCTTTTTGGGCCAGCTGATGAAATTGGCGCGATTGCGACTCGCGCCACTGCTTGAATTCGCGCTCCTGCTGCTTCGCATCCAGCAGGGCGCGGAATTCGGCGGCTTGCGGCGGTTCAGGCTCTTCTGGCGGCTCCATCAGCCAGGCAAGGCCAAAAAAAACGGCCACGCAGAGGGCGGCCGTCAGAATGGATTCCAGGATTTCGCGCCAAGTCATGGCAGGTCTCCCAAAACGCGCTGGGCCAGCTCGTCCATTGCGGCAATGCGGGCGGCTCGTGCCAGCGTGCTGTCGAGCGCCACGGCCAGCAGGTCAGCGCCGGGCATGTTTTGGGCGCTGCCGGGCTGGGCGGCCAGCCTTTGCGCGGCGTGCCAGCGGGTGATGCCGCCCGCAAACGCGGTCTTGCCGCACTCCCACGCCAGCTTTTCGGTCAGCGTTTCGCCGTCGCAGAGGGCGGCTTCGTATTCGGCCTCGGCTCGGGCCTGCGCGGCATCCAGCATGGCCTCGTAGCGCGCCACGTCGTATTCGGCGCGCGGCTCCAGATATGGATACGTCATATGAATCGCTCCACAAAAACGCCGCCTCGCGGGCGGCAGGGTTAAAAATGGCGCAGCGCCCGTGTCGTTTCCCGGGTTGTTGCTCCTTTCTTTGTAGCAGTTGAAGAAGGGCGCTGCATGAAACCGAAACACCCCCGCAGGGATGCTTTGGTTTCACCCCGCACGCGGCGGGGCCTTGCGCTGTTTCTGCTCTTGGCCGCGTTGATCGCCTCACCCGGTTTCGTCCGTTTACCGCGCTTTGGCGGGCTGGACACGGCAGGGACTGCCGCGCATTGCGCAGCCATGCCCACGCAATGCTTTTGGGGCCGGGCGAAGCGCCACATTGGCGGCGCAGCAACATCAGCCTTTACGCTTTTTTAAAAAGCCCTTGCAGGGCGGCCCGATGACTCACCCATACATCACACCGCGCGGAACCTCCGCTGCCGCCTTCCCTACTGCGTCCTTTCGGGTGCAGGGCACGTATCGCTTGCCCTTTGGCGGTGGTGTGTGCCGCGTTTGTTTGCGGCATGGGGAGAAGTATAGCAGAACTTGCCAGCAAGTCAAGTTATTTTTCGAGATTTGGCTATTTTTTTTGCATCCATCCTGCATCTTTTGCTGTGCGCGGGCGCAAAAAAACCGCTCGCGGCGGGCTTGTTGCCGAAAAACGGACACAAAAAAGCCCGCGTGGTGGCGGGCTTGGTGGGGGGATGGTCTCGCTCTAATCCGTCAGGAGCAGCGGCAATGTGTCGCCTTTTTTGGGAAATGCTCTATCTATCAGATCGCATAACTGCTGCCAGTTGCTGGAAGCACGCATGAAGGCGATCACACTATACAAATGGGCGGCAATGCGGGCTCTGGCTTCAGGGCCGCGCTTCGTGCGCGCGCACCTGCTTGTTTTGATTGTGTTTTTCTCGCATGCATGCCTCCGTTTTGATGATGCTTGCAAGGCATCAATGCAAGCAGAAAAAAGCGCAAGCCTGGCATTATTCGGCGTTGGCACCACCCCCCCACGGCGGCACGGGCGGCGCTCACCACGAGTGGGGAAGCTGCAATTACTGCGCGGGGGCGTGCCGTGGCGCTATGGTGTTGATGGCCTGCTGCAAGGCCTGCGCTGGCGGATGGCCCTGCGCCAGCAGGCGGTCGCGCTCCTGGATGATTTCGCGCGTGGCTTGCAAGCCGTCAGTTGTTGTCAGGTAGGGCCAGCGCTGCAATGCAGCTTCCATGATGCGCTCCAGCTGTTGCTCTGCCGTTTGAGATGAGACGTTGGCCGCTGCCTGCGGCTTGCTTATCTGCACAGGTGGTTGCGGATGCGTGATGACGTGCGTGATGAAGTGCGCGATAGTGACGGCCAGCGACATGCCCATGACGGCGGCCAGCGCAATGGCGACAGGATGCCAGCCGCCGCCGCGATTGGCGCTTTCAGAGGCTGCGCCGGGTGCGGCGGGCAACTCTGCGGGCATGGGATGAGGCGGCGGCAGCCCGGCAAGGATGCAGGAGATTTCTTGCTCTTGCTGCGCCAGCATGTGCTGATAGCGCGGTGTTTTTTGCACGCTCTTTTCCAGGCGCGCGCCCAGCCACGGCCCGACCAGCACGCCTGTCACGGCGGCCACAATGAGGTAGGCAGGCTGGATGCCGCCTGCTGCCAGGCATAGCAACGCCCACACAATGGCGCTGCTCCATAACCAGCATTGCCAGGCTGAAGGCGGCGGGAAGGCGGCAGATAAGGCGGCTTTGTGGCGCTCTTGTGCTTGTGCTGCCAGCGCCTGGCGGCGCTGTTGCTCGGCTTCTTGCCGCTGCCGCGCGAGTTGTTCTTGCTCTTGCCGTCTGCGCTGTTCTTCTTGGGCTTGCTGCTGCCTGAGGCGCTCGGCGGCAGCTTGCGCTTGCTGCTGCGCTGCGCGCTGTTTTTGCAGCTCGTCATCCAGCGTCAATTGCTCGGGGGGCGTCACTTGCGCGATGGCGCTGCGGATGGCGCGCTCAATCACGCTCAGGTCTGCTTCGAAAAATTCGTGGAAGCGATCGCAACGGAAACTGCTTAATAGCTCATGCGCCCTTTGTTCTGTGCGCCCGCAGTCTTTGACGCGGTAGCTGCGCACCAGCGCCAAATAACCCAGGTTGGCGGTGCATCTGGCTTCTTTGTTGAGTTCGTCGATTCGCCGTTGCGGATGATTCCGCGTGGTCAAGCCTACCTTGTAAATATTGGCGCGGTGCGCATCATTGCGCGCAACATAAATATATCCGGCCTTGCCGTAGTATTTCTCAACGAATTTGCGGCTGAACCGGATGTCAAAACAAGCATCATCTGCTTCGGCAGCCGTCAGAGGTTCCACCATTTTGTCAGGCCCGGATGCGGGCAGCCGTGCTTGCGGATATGCAGGAAATCAATCAGCGACTTCAAGCCCCAGAAAAGCAGAGACCAGATGACGACAGCAACGAATCCGATTAGAAAATCGGCCATCGCAGCTGTTTGATTCATGTGCTGGTACCGTTGGAAATTAAAGGTTTCGGCACTCCTGCCAATCAGAAAAAAAGCAACCACGCCGCGAACAATGCGCAAAAACCAATAGGGGCTGGAGCCGCGCGCCAGACTTTCGTGCGTGGGCGCTTCCGCCCGGCTGGCTGGAGCAGCCGCATGAGGCGGCCCGCTATCCGTCAAAAGCGTGCCTTGCGGGGCGTGCGCCGCCAAGGCGGTCAGCAGATACCGCAAATGGGCTTTTTCGCTGACCGTTTCAGGTTCAACCAGCCATCCGTTTTTGGCCTGCGTGATTTTCATATCAGCCCCTTGCATTGAACGTCTGCAATCGTGCGCCCGTATCCAAATCCTGCTACAGCAAACTGCCCAATGATGCATCCACGACAACGCCGCAAAATGAATCGCCTTCGCGCATGCGAATATATTTGCGCTCCTGCGGCCATGTGGGATTTATGGCTTCCAGATAAGGATAGCCGTCGATATACACCAATTTCTTGAATGTGGCAGCGTTTTCATTTTCGCGCCTGACTATCACGTAATTGCCCGGCTGCGGCTCAAGGTCCGGGTTCACGTGCAAAAGCATCCCCTCGGCGAAACTGACTGCGTGCCCCGGCGCATACATGGATTCGCCTTTCACGCGAAGAAGATACCCATGCTTGCCTAAAGAACGTGTCGAGTATTGCCATTCGTCTGCATCGCCAGGCTGAAAGCTGTCCACAGCCTCTGAAAACGCGCCCGCCTGCACGAATGATACAACTGGATACGGGCCATGCAGCCCGCCTGCGGCCTCCACATTGGACTGTTCGCCAATCATGGGATAGCCGGTTTTGCTGGCAATCTGCTTGAGCATCTCGTAGCTGGGCGCGTGCTTGCCGGTCTCCCAATGGCCCACATTGGCCTTGGTGCGGCCTACCAGTTCGCCCAATTGCTCCTGTGTGAGCTTGGCGTGCGTCCGCGCTGCCCGAATCCATTCATGTAGTTGCATGATGCATATCGTATAGCTTTACTAGATGTTTGGGCATAGAATTTTGTTGCCTGCCAAAACTAGTTGTGCGATACTGTCGCCATGACGACACAAATCAAACTAGCTTGTCGGATCGTTGGCTCGGACGCCGCCTTGGCTCGCGCGCTGGGGGTGACGAAGGGGGCAGTCTGGCAATGGACACATTCAGGTCGTGTGCCCGTGGCCCGGTGCCCGGCCATTGAGGCGCTGACAAAGGGCGCTGTTCGGTGCGAAAGCCTGCGCCCTGATATTGATTGGGGGGTGCTGCGGGGGAAGCAGCGGCATGCGAAAGGGGCGGCGCTGTCCGCTGATGCGCGCATCGCGACGACTTTCCCGGCGCATCCAAAAACCAAAAAACTTATCCGCCGCTTGGGCTACGCGGGGCCGTGGTTTCTCGTCCGCCTGTTCATCTGGGTGGCCGAAAACAGAAGTGACGGCGATTTGTCGGGCTTGAGTGATGAGGACATCGAGTTGGCCGTTGATTGGGATGGCGATGAAGGGGCTTTCGTGGCGGCGCTGTCTGAAGTGGGCTTTCTGGATGGCGAGGCAGGCAACCGCTGCATTCATGCAGACGCGTTGCATGGCCTGCATCCAAATCTCAAGCAGGAGGCGCAATGAACTACTACGAGCGCCATTTGGGTGACTACGCCCGCGCGACCCTGCATTTGTCTTTGCTGGAGCATGGCGTTTATTCCATCCTGCTTGACCGCTACTACAGCACGGAGCAGCCCATCCCTGCTAGGCAGGTTTACCGCGTCGCGCTGGCGCGCACGCGCACCGAAAAGCGTGCCGTGGATGCGGTGTTGCAGGAATTTTTCTATCTCGATGGCGATGTCTGGCGGCATCGTCGTTGCGATGAAGAAATTGGCGCGGCGCGGGCGCGTATGGATGCGTCACGCGCCAATGGAGCCAAGGGCGGCAGACCCAGAAAAGAGGCAGCCATACAGGAAGAGCAGGGCCTTTCGCATGGGGAAAGCGGCAGCCAGACCGAAACCCAAACGGAACCCAGGCAAAACCTAGACAAAACCCAAACGAAACCTAACCGAAACCCAGACAAAACCCAAACGAAACCTAGCCAAAAGCCCACCAATCACCAATCACCAATCACCAATCCTTATTCCGTTCCTATCGGAACGGCGGCGAAAGCCGCTGATGCGGGGGCGGTTGTGGCGCGACAGAAACCCGGCAAAAACCCATCGGAAACCCAACCGAAACCTGCCGGGTGTTCAGAACAGGCCCCGTCCGCTGTGGAACCGCTGCCTGCCGCCGTGAATGCTGCCGGGCTGTCGAAGCCGCAAGTGTGGCAAGCGGCGCTGTCGCTGCTTGCAACGCAGGGCATGCCAGAGCCGCAGGCCAGAGCGTTCGTTGGCTCGCTGGCGCGGGATTTGGGCGGCGATTCGGACGCGCTGGAAGAGCTGGTGCGCAGCGCGGTTGCCGAGCAGCCGGTGGATGCCAGGGCATGGCTGAAAGCGGCTTGCCAAAAGCGCAATGGAACACGCGGCGCGGCGCGGCGAATTGGCGCGCACAACGGGTTGTTGAGCATTGACCACAAGCAGGGGCTGGATGCCTTTGTCGCCTGAGCGCATCGCATCGCGGCGTTTTGCACGCGGGCACTGGATTTTTTTGAACTTGGAAGAGGAAGAAATGAATGATTCGAGCGCCAAACACGTTTGCACTGCCTTCAATGGCGGCCGTGTTCGCGATGACTTGGGCGAGAGGCAGGCGCAGTGCCCTGAACACGGGCCTTACACGTCTACAGGGGTGCGCTACTTTGGCAGTCGCGAAGTCTGGACTCGGTGCCCTGATTGCGAAGAGGCGCGACTGGCTGCTGAGCGCAAGGAGCGGGCCGCGCAGCAGGCCGCGCGGGAGACAGCCAGATTGCAGGCCATGCTGGGCGAGGCGCGAATCCCGGCGCGGTTTGTCGGGCGAACGTTCGATACGTTTGTGGCCGACACCGCGGAGAAGCTGCACGCGCTGACCGTTGCGCGCGAATTTGCCGAAAGCTTTGATGAGCAGCTACGGGATGGCTCGTCACTGGTCTTTCTGGGCAAGCCGGGCACTGGCAAAAGCCATTTGGCGGCGGCCATTTTGCAGGCCATCATGCCGGAGCATTGCGGGCTGTATGTCACCTGCATGCAGGTGGTGCGGGCCGTGCGCAATGCGTGGCGCAAAGACAGTGAGCGATCCGAATCTGACGTCATGGCCGAATTCGCGCGCGTGCCCTTGTTGGTTATCGACGAGGTGGGGGCGCAATACGGCACGGAAGGCGAGCAAATGGTGCTGTTCGAGGTGCTGGACCGGCGCTATCTGGACATGAAGCCCACCATTTTGCTGACCAACCAGAACATGCCGGGGCTGAAGCAGTTTCTGGGCGAGCGCGTGCATGACCGGCTGACGGAAACAGCCCGTGTTGTGGTGTTCGACTGGGAAAGCTACCGCAAGCAGGCACGAAAGGAAGCAGCATGAGCGCCCTGAAACACGGCCAGCCGTGGACGACGGCGGAACTGGCGCACGTGCGCGAGTACTGCCCCTTGGTCGGTGCGCGCGCCGTGGCAGTGGTGCTGGGCCGCTCTGAACGGGCGGTGCGGCAATTTGCGTACCGCCACGGCATCGCGGTCAATGAGCCGCCCCGGCCGAAAGGCACGCAAAAGCCAGCGCCAAAAATAAGCGCCGACGCTGACGCATCCGATATTTGCAAATTGCATCATTGCGATTTGACGGTGGAGCAAGCCGCCCTGCGTTTGTATTTGCCTGCGGGGATATTAGCCATACATTATGACGTGCCGATTTCCAAAATCTGGGAAATCAGGCGCGCGGCAAAACCCCGGCCCAAAGCCGAAACACCAGTGCCAGTACCTGCACGCCAAACCGTGCCCGCGCGCCCGTGGAAAACGACGGAAGTTGCCTATTTACGGGGGCATTACGCAAAAGACGGCGCTATTGCCGTGGCAAAAAAACTGGGCAGGACACAAGCTGCGGTGCAACGCGCGGCGCGCAAATACCAGCTTGCCAGGAATATCAGGGGGCTGGAAGACGTGCGCAGTCATTGCGACATTGACCCGACAGACTGTGATGCGTGCTGGATGTTTCGCGGTGCTCACAACACGCAAGGTTGGCCGGTGATTCATGGCAAATCAGGACGACGCGTTGTCTGGAAAATGTCGCGGGGGCAGGCCGTGCCTGCCGACCACTCGGTACGCATGACGTGCGGGGAGCCTAATTGCCTGAACCCGGCGCATATGCGCAAAATCACAAAACGGCAGGTATTCAAGGAAAACCGCAACAAATGCAATGATTTTCTGCGCGCAGAGCGGCAAAAGGCAACGGCCATTCGTAACGGCAACGTCAAGCTGTCTGCCGAAATCGCGCATGCCATTCGCTCATCGCAAGAAGGCTCCGGCATTTTGGCGGCTCGTTTTGGCGTATCGCGCGGATGGGTGAATGCCATCAAGCGCGGCGTTGCATGGAAAGGGGGCAGTCTTGCAGCCGGATTGTGAACTGGATACGGAAACGCACCGGCATCGGTGCTGGGTGCGGCAGCTCATCGTGTATCGCAGGCAATGGGGCGTGGAGAAATTCCGCGCCTACGTCAATGGCACGCGGTGGTGGGATGCCGTCAAGGGTGACTACGTGGATCAGTGGCGCAAAGGAAATACAGGAAAGGACAGGGAATGGCTATGAAAGAGGCGCAGATGCTGGCGTTGCCAGTGCGAGAGATGGCGAATGGGGCGGTTGCAAACCAGCAGATGCCAACTGAAAGCGCGCCGCCGTGGCAAGACGGGCTGGCGCTGGCCGCCGAAAACATCGCCCGCATGCGCGGGCAGGAGCTACCGGCCAGCGCCCGGCAAGAAGGAGGCGACCACTACCGGCGGCTGGCCGTGCAACCCTGGGATGCCATGCAGGCGTGGATGCCGCAAAAGGCGTTCGAGGGCTACCTGCGCGGCTGCGCCCTGAAGTATCTGGCCCGCTGCGATGCCAAGGGAGGGCTGCAGGATGTGCGCAAGGCGCGCCACTACCTCGAAAAGCTGATTGAGGTAATGGAAAGCAAGGGAGAGGGCAATGATTGATTTGGGCGACTTCGTGACGCTGGACAGGAACACGCTGGTGACGGATTCGCGGCGTGTCGCTAAGCACTTTGGCAAGCTGCACAAGAACGTGCTTCGAGACATTGAGCGGCTGGGATGCAGCCCGGAGTTTGCAAGGCTCAATTTTGAGCTTTGCTTTGAAATCAACAGGTTGGCGAACGGCAAGCGCATTCCGTTTTACCGCATCACAAAGGACGGCTTCGCGATGCTGGCAATGGGATACACGGGCGCAAAAGCCATGCGGCTGAAGGAGGCTTACATCAACGCCTTCAACCAGATGGCTGAACAGCTGCAAACCATCAGCCTGGATTTGTGGGAACAGCGCCTGCGGCTGGAGCGGCGCGAAGCCACGTCGCAGGCATGGGCCAGCTTCGGCAGCCGCTGCATGCTGGAGCGCAAGGCCATGAAGCCCAGGCTGGAAAACGAGCGGCAGCTGCTGGATGAGCGCATGCAGCCCGTGCTTCCCTTTGGCGCAAAGGCGGTGCTGCAATGATGACGATTGGGATAGACCCGGGCATCAGCGGGGCCGTGGTGGCGCTGGAAAACGGCGCGCCGGTGGAGTGGCTGCGCATGCCCGTCATGTCAGGCGGTGGCAAATCGCGCCGGGTGAACGCGGCGGCGCTGGCCGCGTGGATTGCTGACCGCGCGCCTGCTGCCGCGTTTGTTGAAGCCGTGGGCGCGATGCCGGGGCAAGGCGTGTCCAGCATGTTCACCTTTGGCCGCGCCGCTGGCGCAGTAGATGGCGTGCTGGGGGCGCTGGGTGTACCCGTGACCTACCTCACGCCGCAGGCGTGGAAGCGGGCGGTCGGCCTGATCGGCAAGGACAAGGACGCCGCCCGTGGCCGGGCCGTGCAGATTTGGCCCGCATGGCGCGCGCTGGACAAAAAGGGCGAAGGCCAGGCGCTGGCTGATGCGGCGCTGATTGCGTGGGCGGGAGGCCGGGCATGCTAAACCGGCTGACTGACAAGGAGCGGGCGCATCTGAAGCGCGTGAAGGGCTTGCCGTGCTCGGTGTGCGGAGCCAGCGGCCCCAGCGAGGCGCATCACATCCGCCAAGGGTTGCAATACGCCGCCGTGGCTTTGTGCGCAGACTGTCACCGGGGCAGCCACAACGGCATCCACGGGCAGCGGCGCATGTGGGCGGTGCGCAAGATGGATGAGATTGCGGCGCTGGATGTCACAGTGCGCGGCCTGATGGAGGCTGCGCATGAGTGAGCGCCTGACGCTGCAACTGCACAACCCGCAACAGGCGCACGCCGCTTTGCAAGCCATTTGGCAGCGGGCCAAGGGCTGGCTGATTGCGGGCGGCGAAGGAACCCGGCTGGAAGTGGAGCTGCGGCCTGCCAGGCGCACGCTGGATCAGAACGCCCGGCTGCATGCCACGCTGGCCGAAGTGGCCCGGCAGGTGGAATGGGCAGGCAAGCGGCGCGATGTCACCACGTGGAAGCGCCTGATGACAGCCGCATGGCTGCGCGCGCGCGGCGAACAAGTGGAGGTTCTGCCCGCGCTGGACGGACACGGCGTGGACATTGTGTTTGAGCGCACGTCGCGCCTGACGCGCGCCGAATGCGCGGAGCTGATGGAGTATGTGTATGCCTGGGGCG
>ERZ773068.130-NODE-130-length-40422-cov-3.781009_pt1 | contig 40422 bp, 43 predicted proteins | sample MGYA00580620_ERZ773068 | MGnify/ENA primary metagenome ERZ773068 (study PRJEB29015, sample SAMEA2737983) | human oral metagenome | biome: human oral; feature: human-associated habitat; material: dental | place: China | collected 2101 ... | reverse complement strand
CCCGCCATGGCGTCTGAAATTTAATCGTGCGCTTGCTTTAAATTTAGCCGCACGCCCGCAATTTGGCTGTACTCGCAATTTAAATTTTTATCGGCCGCCCCAAAACCTGGCCCGCAAAACAGACGCGCCGCAAAACAGACCCCGCCGCGAGGCTAAACGCGCCGTAAATTTTATCGTTTCGCAGCGGAGCAAATTTTTTACACTGCAAAGCAAGAGCCTGCGCGCCGCCGGATTAAATTTACGAATTTCACGCCGCAGCCATTTTCGCGAAAATCCGCGACGCAAGAGCTTTAAGCAGTCTGCTTAGTAAAATTCCGCGATCGCAATAGCTAAATTTAAAACGAAAAATCCCCCGTCGCGCCGTGCGACATGCTCTCATAAACCGCCTTGACGTATTTGTCGCGCACCGCGCAATCTAGCAGCTTCTCGCACTCCAGGCAGCTGGTGAGGTTGTGCTCCGCCTGGCACGCTTGCAGCGCGGCTAAGCTTTTATCCAAAATTTCGTCGTAAACGTCGCGCGGTGCGGCGACCTCGGTATCAGCCATCAGTTTTTCCCGCCGTAAATTTCATGCATCTTCGCGATCTCGTACTTCGAGCCGAAAAAGCAAGGGCTGCTTTGGTGGATTTTCTCGATTTTAAGCTGCAAAAGCGAGCCGTTTTCGCCGTCGCTGGTGGCGCCTCCGGCGCGTTCGAAGATGAACGCAAACGGCAGCACTTCGAAGGTTACGCGAAGCTTGCCGTGCGGATGGTCGCTAGTGGCGGGGTAGCTGAAAAGTCCGCCGCCTTTTAATAAAATTTGATGCAGATCGCTTACCATCGCGCCGCTGTATCGTAGGCGGTAACCCTCGTCAAACAGCGCCCGCACGAGCTTTCGGTGCGGCTCGCTCCAGCCCTTTTGCGTCGCACCCGTGGCGTTTAGTTTGCCTTCTTGCTGTAGGCGCAGGTCTTTTACGAAGCTAAATTTGCCCTCGCGATTTAGGCGGTAGAGCTTCGGCGCGTCCTCGCAAACGACCATCTCAAGGCGCGGCCCGTAGATGCAATAGATCGCCGCTTTTAAGTTTGCGGGCGAAATTTCATCCTCGTAGATGCCGAAAATCGAGCCCACGGCAAAATTTACGTCCACCAAGCTCGAGCCGTCGAGTGGATCGTAAGCGACGATGAGGCGCGCGTCCTTTCGAAGCTCTAACGTCTCCTCTTTCTCCTCGCTGATTAGGGCGCGCACGAGCGGATTTTTGCGAAATTCCGCCTCGATTATGGCGTCGCTTTTTACGTCGAGTTTGAGCTGCGTATCGCCCGTGCTGTTGTGATGATCGGTGTAGCCGAAGTCCGCGTATTTCAGCTCCTCGGCGATTTGTAGCGCGATATTTTGGATTGATTTTACGATCTCTTGCATTTTATTCCTTTACATTTTTTTGGCGTTTTTTAATATCCATTCGCTAATGCCCGCAGCATCGTTGATGTCGAAATTTACGCAGCAAAACTTATCCATCTGCTCGCCGCTTAAATTTGAAGCGATCGCGTCCGAAAATGGCAGATACGCCGGATCGATCCTGTCGCGAAATAAGCTTATGCGCGGCAGCGGCAGCGTCTTTAGCCCCTCTACGAGCAGGATATCAAATTCTCCGAGCATCCGCACGACCTCGTCAATCTGCATACAGCGCTGCGAAAAATAGCTCGTCCGCGTCGGGCTCATCACGACGGTCTCGGCGCCGAGCTCGCTAAATTTGGCGCTGTCCTTGCCCTCTACGTCAAAGCGCGCCTTATCGCCAGGATCGTGCTTTACGATCGCAGTCCGAAGCCCGCTAGCGATAAAAATTTTAGCGATCTTGCAAATTAGCGTCGTTTTGCCGCTGTTGGAAGGGCCTGAAAATGCGATAGCAAGTCTTTTCATTTTTAGAATCCGGCTTTTTAAGATGAGCAGATTGTAGCGAATTTAGCCTTTTAAAAAGCAAAATTCGTTAAAATGCGCCTAAAATTTCAAAGGAAAATCGATGAAGAAATTTGATTTTGGCGGCGCGCTAAACGGCCTGCTAAAGGGCGCGCTCCTAGCCGCGCTAGCGCTATTTTTAAACTCCTGCTCCGCAAACGATCCCCGTCACGATCCGCTTAAAAACGAGTTTTTGGCCTACACGCAAAAATTTGAATCGGTGCGCGCGGGCGATCGATATTTGGGAGTGGCGACCTATCTAAATCCCGTCGCGCCCGAGCTTAGAAACGCCGCGGAGGACGAGGTGTTTTTGCTCACCTCCTATCCTAAAGAGATTCAGATCGGCGCGGTGCAGATCAACGGCGCAAACGCAAACGTAGTGCCGCTGCACGACGGCGATCCGCTTTTGCAAAAGGAGCTTTTTAAGATCGCGTGGGCGAGCCGCTACAAGATCACCGCGCCTAAGAGCGATAAGGACGAGCTGGTGCTTAGCTACCGCACCTCAAATGGTCTGGGTGCCACGATGAAATTTCGTAAAATTTCAAAGTCGCTGTATTGGCAGCCGCAGATCGATCTGAAAGATTAAAAGGGGAGCAAATGGGTTACGACATAAGCTACCACGCGATCGGCAAAGAGGAGATGGAACAGTGGTATTTCGAGCCGCTAAAGCGCGCGCAAAAGGGCAATTTTGAGAGCATCGCCAAAATCGCACGCCCAAGCGGGATGGATGAATTTTATGTAGAAAAATACACCGATAGCTTCCGCTCGGCGCTGGAATATGGCACGCAGGGGATTTTTAATAAAACGCACGGATTTCATATAGCCGTGGCACAGGGCTATTTCAGAGAATATTTTTACACGCGCGGTACGGCGTTTAGCTTTTTGGCAGAGCAAAATTCTAAATTTAAGCCCTACATAAGCGATTGGCGCGAGGTTTTGCCGGTGGAATTTCTAGCGGAATTTAGCGGGCAGATTCACAACGAGATCATCGAGAGTTACTGCTGCGGTACGTATCTGGATGCTGCTAGCGTGCAGAAACTGCTACGCGATTATGAAGCGGGCGGAGAGATAAAAGAGGCGATCGACCAATTTTATGTGCAGAATTTACCCGTGTTTTTAAAGGCGCTAAATTTAGCGCGCGAGCTAGGGATAGGGTTGCTTGAGGCTACCGAGGTCGTCGAGCCTAATCCGTTTGATCTGAATAAGTCCGAGTCGTTTTCAAATCTTTTTAATTGCGATACACAAGGCGCGCTGATCTATGCGGAAATTGCCGCGCAGCAAGTTAGCGAAGCAATAAAGCGAGATAAGGCGGCGCACGGTGGGGGTGAAAAACATAGCGACGAGAATCCTGACTCGTATAGTGGCAGTAAAAAATTTCTTTTTGATAAGATCAAAGGGATTTTTAAATAATAAATTGAATTAGTAAATTTTGAAATAAATTTGTGAAGTAGATCTTAAAATTTGCGCTGTGAGTAAAGCGTATCTTTAAATTTACGAATAAAACTGTGCATTTTTACCCGAAAGATACGATAGGCGAGCAATTACGCGGTGCCTATACTCGCCTTGTGCAAGCGAAATAAAATTTCGCCGAGCAAAAGCGATGACCTGTCTAGAATCATCGCTTTTGCTCGGAGTCAGCAGATCTTGCAGTTCTTGTCGTACCGAGATTTTCGCGTGCGAGTCTAAGATATGCGAGTAGATGATGAAATTTTCGAGCACCTTTTTGCCGATGTCGTTAGCTAAAAAGGGCATAAATTGCATTACCCCAAGGGTGTATGAGATAGAAACGGCGCTTCGGATAAAGCAGCTCTCTTGGCACACAAGCGCTAAAATAAACGCCTTGCAGCGATTGTCGCCGTCACCGATATACTCCATAAACGGCATCGGATAGAAGCTGTCCTTGCCGTAAGCCGTCTATTTAATATTTAAATTTCTGTAATTACGAAATCGCTTTTGAAATAACTGCTGAATATACTATTTTTTTACCTCTTTCTATTTATTGCCATTTTCCATTTTGTTGGGTAAATGAACTTGATCAGATAAGAATAAAGTTTAATTGCTTGATATGCGATGTGGCTTGAGTGATAGGGCTTTGAATATCGATTGGCGATCGTTTATGTGATCCATGTGATTTTTGCGGCACTTTGCTCAGAGACTCTGTGCGGATGCTTATGTAAATGATGAAAATCGTTGGACAATATCCGGAAGTGTCTGGTATGCCGGGTTCTATGAATATTCGAGGAAGAGACGTTATGCATGGCGATACCGTTTTGTGTGCTATTCAGGGCGATATTACGCGCCTGGAGGTCGATGCCATCGTGAATGCAGCCAATTCGACGTTGCTGGGCGGCGGTGGTGTTGATGGCGCAATACATCGTGCGGCAGGGCCGGATTTGCTGGCCGAGTGTAGAACATTAGGCGGTTGCCAGACGGGTGAGGCGAAGATGACACAGGGTTATCACTTGCCGGCGCGTTATGTCATTCATACCGTCGGCCCGGTTTGGCGTGGCGGTGGGCATGGTGAGCCGGTATTGCTGGCAGCCTGTTACCGGAATTCGTTGTTATTGGCGGCAGAACGGCGGGTGTCGAGTATTGCTTTTCCCTGCATCAGTACGGGTGTGTATGGGTATCCTTTTGAGGCGGCGGCCGATCTGGCGCTGGCGAGCGTGCGTGCAACTTTGCTGGAGATAGATGCCATGCCGAAAATGTCGAAAATCTGCAAAGTCGTGTTCTGCTGTTTTTCGCAGTCGGATTATTTGTATTACGCGCGCTGCCTGGATGTCGGTACGGATTCTCGAAAGCAGGGAGATGCGCTATAGTCAGTCCGCTCCCGCAGCTCTGAGCCTGCGGCGCACGTCCGGATTCTACGGGTGATTGCGTTATCTGCCTAACGATCTGGGCGGGTGATTTCCATGAAAAATTTGTCGCTTCCTTGCCCATGCCTATCGGGCAAAAAACAGGATCGGCAGGATAGAAATCGCCGGATGCGCTGCGTTCAGCGGGTTTGGTTTCGGGAATGATCGGGGAAGGATGGGAAAACGCTCCTGAAACCCGGGTGTTTAGTGGGATGTCTGGTGAAGTGTTTGTCGAGATAATTATTTAGTGGAGGGGGCATGAAAGAACTTGTTTGTCGATGGGCGGCAATCGTTCTATGCGGGCTGTCAGCTTCGCTGACTTTTGCGGCAGAGGGCAGTGCTACGGACGAAGTGCGCAAGGCGTGGCTGACGGGTAAGCTGTATGGAAACGATAACGATGGCGCTTCCCTGCGGCGGGTTACGATCAGCGAAAGTTCGCCGGGCAGTTTTTCCGTGCAGATCGACAATCAGTTCGGTTTTCAGTGTGCGCTGGTTTTTGGCGACGATGGGCATCCGCGGCAGTTGTCGGACTGTACGTCAAAAGGCGTTCGTGAAGGGAACAAGAATGATGAATGGTTCGTCAAGGAGCCGCAGGTCATTGATCTGAACTGCGCTAAACTGGCCAAAGAGATCGTATGCAAAGGACGCTACGTGCTGGCTTCGGGGAATTTCGTGCTGGGTCCTTCGGAAATGACCATCGCCATGCTGCGCACGGCGCTGCCGCAGACCAAGGCGGGGTTGATCAACCAGCCAACACTGGCGTATTGCACAGCCAGCAATGTCAATGTGCGGAGCGAACCTTCCACGACGAGCGATGTTGTCGGGCAGCTTGGCGCCGGGCGCGTGGTGTTGATCAGCTCGTGGAACGGAGAAAATGGCGCCTGGTACAAGGTGGATTTGCCTGAGGAGAAAGGTTCAGGCTGGGTGTTTGGCGAGTACCTGACCCTTCCCGATGCTCCGATGCCGTATCTGGCGCAGATTCTGCTCGATTTTGGCAATACGCCGGCTAAGGCGCAGGCCTTGTTCGGGCCGCCTGCCAAGGTCGTGCAAACCACGCTGGAAGCTGAGGGTAAGCACGTTAATCAGGAAACCTTGTTCTATCCTGAGCATCAGGCCGTGTATGTGGGCGGTGCGCTTTCCCGCATTGTTCTTGAACCAGAAAGCTCGTTGACGCTGGGTCGCTGGAAACTCGGGCAATCGACAGCATCTTTGGCGCCATTGGGTGATGCTGAGAAAAAAGGGGGGGAATGGTCATTCACCATTTCTCCTTCAGATACGCTTCGCTTCAAAATCCGGCAAAATAAAATTGCTGGCGCGGAGTACGTGAAAACCCCGGGTGATTAATCAGAAGACGGGGCAATGCGCAGACACCCATTGAACACGGATTGGAAATACATCGCTATGCTATGAAAACCGCTATTTCAGGATTACGGGCAATCACGCTCTCTTTTGCCCTGCTGTTGGGGGTATATCTCCTCACGGCGTTGCTGGCAAATATCGTTAGTCTCGCGGATGCTGCGGATCGCATGCATGGCGGCAGCGGCGTATTCATATTCTGGGGGTTGCTTTCCCTGTCGTTCTTACTGCTGGTTGCGCCTTTCGCACTCTTTTTCCGTTTGCCTAAAGCGCTGACGCCGCCACCCAGTGTCGATGATCCAGCGTATGAGGCATTTTTACAGGCATTCATTGCGCGTCTGCGAGTCAATCCACTGCTTGCCGGGATGGCGATTAACAATGAGGCGGATGTGGTTAGCGCCTGCGCCAAACTGGAAAAGACCGTCGATGAATTGATCAAGGAAACGGCCAGTACGGTATTTGTCAGTACGGCGGTCATGCAGAATGGCCGACTGGACGGGTTGATCGTATTTTTTACGCAAATCCGTCTCGTTTGGCGGATTGCGCAGGTATATACGCAGCGTCCGTCGCCGCGCCAGATGCTGTATCTCTACAGCAATGTCGGCATGAATGCGTTGGTGGCGGAAAATCTTCAGGAGATCGAGTTCATGGAGATTGCTGCTCCGATCGTGACGGCGATTGTTCCTTCGCTGAAAGGCGCTTTGCCCGGATTTCAGGGGGTTTCGACGCTGCTGGTCAATAGTCTGGCAAGCGGCTGTTCGAATGCGTTCTTGACGTTGCGCGTTGGCCTGATGGCGCGGGTGTACTGCGCGTCTCTGACCCGACCGGAACCATCTGCGCTTAAGAAAAATGCGACCGTTCTGGCCATGGGAATGGTTGGCGGCATTGCCAGAACGCAGGGTGAACGCGTGGTCAAAAGTTCATGGCATGCCGTTAGCCGGGCAGTCGGCTCTGCTATGGATGCTTCGGTTGAGACAGTAAAAAGCACAGTCGGCCAGACTACTGATGTCGCCGTGGAGGCGGCCAGGTCGGTTGGCGGCGTCTTCAGCCGTACCTGGGGATCGCTAAAATCCTCGTTGTCGAAGAAAACGGACAGAGAACCAGAATCTTCAGAACGCCGATAAAAAAATCCCGCGTCGGTTTGACGCGGGATAAATCTCATCATTGCGATGAGTCAGGGAGGGTCAAATGTTGCCAGCAAGGAGTGCTAAGACAACGCTTGCAGTATAAGGCGTAAAAGTGTGTTATTGGCTTGCTGTCTGCGGCAAATGCGCATGAGTTATACATACGTTGGGTAACTCCGGTTTGCCGTTTGTGCCATACATGGATCCCGGCACTGTGTTTGAGTCATCCAGCGTAGAATCGTAACGATTCTGTGTGAAAGTTAGGGAAAGGGCGGCGATGCGTGCGCGTGCAATCAAGTTGATGCTGGGCATAGGAGTGATGGTGGCCAGTCTGTCCCTATATGCCCAGGGTGTGTATGTGACGCGAGGCGCCAACGGGCCAGTATTTTCCGACAAGCCACAGCCCGGTGCCAAGGAAATGCGCTTGAAACCATTGAATGTGGTGCCGGCGCAAAAAGTACCGCAGGAAAAGACGGCATCTGGCACGTCAGCCGGTACGCTGCAAGAACGTGCGGGAAAGCAGGCAGTACCTGAAGATACGCCTTATCGAACATTCTCGATCTTGTCTCCGGAACAGGATGGTAGTGTTGTTGCCAATACCGGCAGTTTCACGGTGCGGCTGGCGGTCGATCCGCCATTACGGCTTGGTGAGGGGCACGCATTTGTGATCAGCCTCAACGGGCAGCCTGTCGGGCAGCGTTTTACTGCTACTGAATTCATGTTTCCGCCCGAGTTCTGGGGAGGCGTACCGCCCATCAATCAACGTGCCCAGCTCGACGTCAGTATCGTGGATAGCGCCGGGCGAATCATCATGCATGCGCAGCCTGCGGTATTTTTTATGCGTTATACAACGGTGCTACAGCGGCCTCATTCACTGCCTCCTCCGTATCCGCCACCTCCTCCGTATCCCATGCATCCGCCGCCTCCACGGGGTAGGCCGCCGATGTATCCGCCACCGGCATCTCATCCGCTTCCCGCCCCGTCTGCACCGGCGTATATTCCACCGTGGAAGCCGGCTTATCCCCGTCCGCTGTTTCCCGGCAGCCGCGTGGTCGAAATGCCGCCTGGCACGCCGCCACAAACACCGGACAATCGCGGAAATCACAGAGAGCGCTGGAGCAGATAGCGTGAAATAGCGTGAAGTAATTTGTGGCGTGTGTAGCGGAGCCCGCGGTTCTGCGTATCAGGGCAATGAAGGCCTGGAAGGCTGTGAATGTGGAATGCATACAAAGATAGGACGCGAGCGTACTGGCGAATACTTTTATCCCTGATGTTGCCGGTATCGGCGGTTGCCCGCTGCTACCGTTAGTTGCTTCCGTTGCCCCCTTTGTTTGGCTCGCGGATTCTCCTGAACATATGAAGTAGGGAGGCGTTGCGGTGCGCTGAACGTTTCTGCCAGGTATGCAATTTCCGTTTGCGATGAAGTGTTTGCATGTCGCTCGCAGTTTTCCAGCTTGCCGGAAAGCGTGTTCGGCTTATAATACGCGCGCTTTATCCAGTCCGCGCCCCTGTAGCATGAAGGTCGTGCAGTTGATTTGTAATCATCAGGTCGTGGTTCGATTCCGCGCAGGGGCACCAGGGCGAAGCAAAACAGCCGTTCAAGAATATTCAGCATGCTTCTATTTCAGTGGCACGGCAAACGCAGGCAGTGTGGTACGGCTGTGCTGAAATGTAATGCGCCATGACCAAACTCAGGCAGACCCGGCAGATGATCGACGCGGCCATGGCGGACGCACAACGGCCGGCGTTGGCGCTTTCCGGTGGTAAGGACTCGCTCCTTTTATTGGCGTTGTGCAAACCGTATCGTAAGCGTTTGCATGTTGTCTGGGCGCGGACAAGCGAAACGTTTCCGCACATGGTCGATTTTATGCGCGAAGCAACGCGCGGTTGGGACTTTCAGGAACTGGTCAGCGACCAGTCTGCTTATTTTGCGACGCATGGTTTTCCGTCGGCGCTGATTCCAGTACGGCACCGACCGCACGAGAAGAATCCGGGAATCCTCATTCAGTCCAACGGGTATTGCTGCAAGGCGCTCCAGTACAAACCCTTGGCGCGCTACCTCAAAGAGTACGGAGCCGATCTGGTTCTGCACGGGCAGACGGATGAAGATTTGCTAAATCATAAAACTTCATTTCCAGCCATGCTGGGCCCCTTGTCGCGTAGGCGGATTGTGGCGCCTTTACGTGACTGGACGGCTGAGGAGGTGCTGGCCTATTGCCAGCGACGGCGCGTGCCATTGCCCGAACAATATGCTACGGGCTTGGCTGATTCGCTGGAATGCTGGAACTGTACCGTGCGCATTGATCTGCCCCGTTTTCGCTGGATGCAGGTGCATTACCCGGTACTGGCGGAAAAACTCGGCGCTTTGTTGCGATCGGTCTATGGTGCGGCGATTACCGATTACGAAACGCACATTGCTCCGGTGCTCGATGCTGCCAGAAATAAGGAAAAAGATCAGAAAATCAAGGTGACCACGGCCTAGCGGCAGGTTTGGGCCGAATGCCGGTATGTGCGCACCGCATCTGCCCAGCAGTTGGGTGTTTCGTAGAGCCTGACGCGTTCTAGCCGCAGATGGTTGCCAAAGTTGTCGCAGAATATGCGGTCAAGAATGACAAAAGCAGTTTCGGCCAGGTTTTCTGCCGTCGGAATACATTCGAGAACGACGGTTTTGTGGCCGGGCAGCGTTTTCAGAAATTCGACGACGGCCGTATCGCCTGCATAAACGAGAAAAGCATGATCCCAGTGGTCGACCAGATGCCGTTTTGCCAGCGTCTTGATGTCGGCAAAATCCATCACCATGCCGTTGGCTGCATCGCCGTTATGGTGGATGATGTTGCCGGCCAGGGTGATTTCGAGAATGTAACGATGACCGTGAAGATGGCGGCAATGGCTTTTGTGATCGGGGATACGGTGGCCGGCGTCAAACTCCAGGCGGCGAGTGATGAACATGGGGAAATCCGGAGGAAAATTCAGCGCGCCGATTATATCGGAATCGCCATGACTGTTTTTCAAAGTGCATGTGATCTGTAGGCGTGTAGGGCGGTGCGTGTGGGCATCCAACCATCGACTATCATTACATTTTTGATTACCTCGCAATATCTGTCACATACCATGCTGACCATCTCCGACCATCGCCGCGACAGCGCCGGAATGACTTATGTGTACCCTGTCGTTTCCCGCCGCGCGGGTGGTGTTTCCGTCGGCATCAACCTCAATACGAATAACGCCTGCAACTGGGCGTGCCTGTACTGCCAGGTGCCGGAGCTGAAGCGGGGTGGGCCGCCGCCGATCGATCTCGACCTGCTGGAAATGGAGCTTCGCTGTTTTTTGCGGGAAGCCGTGCATGGAGATTATCTGGTGCGCAACGCGCCGCCAGAAGCACGCCGCCTGGTGGATGTGGCGTTTTCTGGGAATGGTGAGCCAACCAGTGCAGCCGAGTTTGCAGATGCCGTATTGCGGCTGGAACGTGTGCTACAGGATCTGTCGCTGCTCGGCGTACTCAAGGTGCGCTTGATTACCAACGGCAGTTTGATGCATCGTGAAAACGTGCAATTAGGCCTTGCCCGTATCGCCCGGCTGGGCGGTGAAGTTTGGTTCAAACTGGATCGGGCGACGGCTGCGGGCGTGCGCCGTATCAACGGCGTCGGCCGTTTTTCATCAGCACGGCTGTGTGCGACGGTACGTCAGTGTGCGCAACTCGTGCCCATCTGGATTCAGACATGCTGGTTCGCGCTGGACGGCGAAGCGCCGTCGGCGCTGGAACAGGACGCCTATTTGGCGTGCCTTGACCTGCTGCGGCCGTATATTCAGGGGGTGCTGCTTTATGGGCCAGCTCGCCCTTCCTTGCAGCCTGAATCGTTTCGCATCTCTGCCGTGCCTCCGGAGATCATGCAGGGTGTTGCAGACAGGATCGAGGCGCTTGGCGTCAAGGTCATCATGACGCCCTGAATGCGCGTGAACGTGAAGTCGCGTAATGGTTAATGTAAAGCGCAGGCATCGTAAAAAATCAGTTTTGGGCATCTGCCCCTTGATGGAATTCGGGTAGAATCCCTTGCGTTTATTGATAGGGAATGGATCAGGAATGGCATTAATCGTCCAGAAATTTGGCGGCACTTCGGTAGCAACGACCGAACGTATCAAGAATGTGGCAAAGCGCATTGCCCGCTGGAAGAAGCGGGGCCATGATGTCATCGTCGTCCCGTCGGCCATGTCCGGGGAGACGAATCGCCTGATTGCACTGGCTAAAGAAATCTCCGCCTCGCCCGATCCGCGTGAACTGGATGTGATTGCCTCAACCGGCGAGCAGGTGACGATCGGTCTGCTCTCCATGGCGTTGCAGGAGTTAGGGCTAAAAGCGAAAAGTTATACTGGCCCACAGGTGAAGGTGTTAACCGATAGCGTATTTACCAAGGCGCGCATTCTCAAGATCGACGATGCGTTGATCCGTAAGGATCTGGACGCGGGTTATGTCGTTGTCGTCGCTGGTTTCCAGGGAGCGGATGCCGAAGGCAATATTACGACGCTTGGGCGCGGCGGTTCCGATACCTCGGCCGTGGCGTTGGCAGCCGCACTGCATGCCGACGAATGCCAGATTTATACCGACGTGGATGGCGTCTATACAACCGATCCGCGCATCGTCCCGGAAGCGCGCAAACTCGATGCCATCACCTTCGAAGAAATGCTGGAAATGGCTAGTCTTGGCTCGAAAGTACTGCAAATCCGCGCTGTCGAGTTTGCCGGGAAATACAAGGTCAAGCTGCGTGTGCTTTCCAGCTTCGAGGACGAAGGTGAGGGGACCCTGATTACTGTTGAGGAAGAAAAAACAATGGAACAACCGATCATTTCTGGCATTGCCTCTAACCGCGATAGCGCCAAACTGACCATTTTTGGCGTGCCCGACAAGCCCAGCGTCGCGTACCAGATTCTTGGACCGATCGCCGACGCTAACATCGACGTTGACATGATCATCCAAAATGTCAGTCAAGAAGGGCTGACGGATTTCTCATTCACCGTCAATCGCAGCGACTACGCCAAAGCCAAGGCAATTCTCGAACAGAGCGCAGCCGGACTTGGTGCACGCGGCGTGACCGGCGACAACAAAACCTGCAAGGTTTCCATTATTGGCGTCGGCATGCATTCCCACCCGGGTATTGCCAGCCAGATGTTCAGTGCGCTAGGCGCGGAAGGCATCAACATCCAGATGATTTCAACCTCAGAAATCAAGCTTTCTGTAGTGATTGAGGAAAAATATCTGGAACTGGCCGTTCGCATTCTGCACCGGACATTCGGCCTCGATAAAGAGTGAATAATTTCGTTGAATTGACCGGGCGCAGCTAAACGGCTATCATCGCGCCCTTCCGGAGACGTGGCCGAGAGGTCGAAGGCACTCCCCTGCTAAGGGAGCATGCGGGCAAAACCTGCATCGAGGGTTCGAATCCCTCCGTCTCCGCCAAACCCAGTAAAGACGGCCTTTCCGGCCGTTTTTGATTTTCTGGGCTATTTTCTTGTTAGATTATTCCAAAAAATATAAGTAGAAACCGTTGTCTTAGATATTGTGTGAGATAACTAATAACTACGGAAATTATTCGTATACGGATCTATCTTTGGGATAGTTAAATAAAACGCCTCTTAATGGCGATTCTAAGGTTCGGCAGCTACTTCTTTTCAGACACTACCTATTTCGAGCCGTTTCTAGTACTTAAGAATGATGCGTATAAATTAATGATGTTCTACTCAGACAATCCATTGATTTTAATTGTATCTGGCTGTTTAGATAGCGTAGCGGCGGCGAATAAAAAATAGCTCTAGTTTCTTTTGCCGCATTTGTCTTGTATTGGTTTGGATGTTGGAGCCTAGTTTTTTTGAGTTATTTTTTATTTAAGCGGCCGCGCAGTGCCATCTAACATACTACTAAAACCATTAATCTAATTTTGCGGAAATTTATGCCGCATCATATACGTCAAAGATAGGGGAATCGTTGCCGCAATGTTCGCCAGGTTTCCCAGACGAAAAAACTGCGCCGTGCCAGCCGAAATACGCGGCGACCATTCAGAATAGTCAACGTGGCAACGGCAAGTCCAGCGAGCAGTGGGTAACGTTTGACGTAGCTGATACCCGTATTAATGTACGTGCGCGCAACATCAATACGGTTGAGGGCGGCTTGCACCGGTTGCGTTTCCGCGGACAGGAAGTAGCGCTGTGTTGTAATGCGTTCAAGCAGCATGCCCCGCCGCAGCTGGATGTCATTCAGCCGGCGCATCGTGTTGCCCTATCGCAGCTTTCAATTGACGGAGATCCTCTTCCAATTCGGAGAGGCTGGCGTCAAACATCCGCCTGGGACGTTGCACGGCCTGTTTCAATCCGAACGCTAGCCAGATACTGGCACCCAGAAATGCTGCGCAGGAAATTCCCAATATAAGTACCCGGCTTTCCCAGAACGCCACCGTCAGAAACAAGACCAGCATGAGAAGGCCGATGCTTAAGCAGAAAGCCAGCCCAAGGGCTAGCAGAAAGAGCTGGAATGCCCGTAATTTTTCCTCTTCCAGCTCATTGCCCAACAATTCGAGGCGTGTTCTGCCGCTCGCCAGCAATGTGGCCGCCAGATTTTTCAGGGCGGAAAACAGGCTGCCCCGGTAGCCAGGCGTGGTACTCATGAAATTCCGCGCAAAAAATCCCAGAAACTTCAGATTCAACGACGGCTAGCGAAAATCCCGATCAGCAAGCCAATGCTGGCGGCAATGCCGACGGCCTGCCAAGGATTTTCCTTGACATAGACATCCGTGGCGTGCGCGGCGGCTCGCGTTCTGCCGATCAGTTCATTTTCAACATCAATGAGCCGCGTCTTTGCGTCTTCCAGCCGTTCGCTGATTTGCCCGCGCAGTTCGACAACTTTTTCACCCGCCAGGTCGGCGGTGGCGCGCAAGATTTCCTCGGCGTCGGCAATCACAATTTTCAGATCTTCGACGAGCTTCTGTTTGCTCAGGTTAATCGAAAATTCGGATTCACTCTGTTTGGACTTGGATTGTCTGGGCATGATGATTTCCTTGCGTTGAGTTAAGTAAAAGTCAATCGGAGTTGCTCTGGGCGCCGTACTATCTATCGCCAAGGCATGCTGGGATGCCTTTCATGACACATAAATTCGTATACGGCATTCAGATGCAGGGTAACGAATTTGGCGTTTTGAATCAATTAAAATTCATTATGCGTAATCATAGTCGATGCGTAACGGGGCATGATCGGAAAAGCGTTCGGCTTTATAAATTTCTGCGGAACGCGCCCTCTTGGCTAGCTCGGGTGTTGCCAATTGATAGTCGAGCCGCCAGCCAACATTTTTAGCCCAGGCCTGACCGCGATTGCTCCACCAGGTGTAGCAGGCGTCTGTCGCATCCGGATGCAGATGACGGTAAACATCGACCCAGCCTGCTTCGCTGAGCGTTTTGCCGAACCAGGCACGCTCTTCCGGCAAGAATCCGGAATTTTTCTGGTTATTTTTCCAGTTTTTGAGATCGATTTCCTGGTGGGCGATATTCCAGTCACCACAAACGACGATATCACGCTTTTCACGTGCTAACTGGGACAAGATGGGATAGAAACCATCCATGAACCGAAATTTAGCCGCTTGTCGCTCAGGCGAACTCGATCCGGAAGGCAGATACAGTGAAATTACCGACAGCCGGCCGATATCCACGCGCAGGTAGCGGCCTTCAGCGTCGAACTCAGGGATGCCGATACCTTGTTGAACCGCATCCGGCGGATGGCGGCTCCAGATGCCGACGCCACTGTAGCCTTTTTTCTCGGCCAGATGATAGTGTGCGTGCATGCTGGCAGGAGAAAGCATATCAGGCGCCAGATCGGCGGCCTGCGCCTTGATTTCCTGCAGGCAAACAACGTCGGCGTTCTGGCAGGCTTGCCAGGGAGCAAAGCCTTTGCGCCAAGCCGAGCGAATTCCATTGAGATTTAGGGTAATGATGCGTAACATACAAGCCGTGACTCAGATAATGCTTGGTATTTCATGGATTTTCGTCAGGAATTCATCGAATTCGCCTTGAACCTGAATGTACTGCGTTTCGGCGAATTCAAGACTAAGGCCGGCCGCCTGTCACCGTACTTCTTCAATGCCGGGCTATTTAATGACGGCGCGGCGCTCGACCGACTTTCGCAATTTTACGCCAAGGCGATCCTTGCCAGCGGTGCATCGATGGACATGCTGTTCGGGCCCGCCTATAAAGGGATTCCGCTGGTTGCCGTGAGCGCTTTGGCACTTGCGCGCGCTGGTCGTAATGTGCCTTTTGCCTTCAATCGCAAAGAGGTGAAGGATCATGGCGAAGGCGGCCATATCATTGGCGCGAAACTGGCAGGGCGCGTGTTGGTCATCGACGATGTGATTTCTGCCGGTACCTCTGTGCGCGAATCGGTCGAGATCATCCGTGCTGCTGGGGCCGAGCCATGCGGTGTCGTGATTGCGCTCGATCGCATGGAACGGGGGACGGGCACCCTCTCTGCCGTGCAGGAAGTCGAACAGGATTTTGGAATCCCAGTTGTCGCCGTGGCGACGCTCAATGACTTGATGGCTTTTCTGAGCCATCATCCGGAATTCAAGGCGCATGAAAATGCGGTTTTACAATATCGTCGTCAGTATGGTGTCAATTAGTATGTCAAAAAAACTGTTTACGAATCTTGCCATTTTCGGCACTTTGTCTTTATTTGGCGGTGCGGTGTTCTCTGCTGGCAAAACGACCGGCCAGTCATCAGGCGCGGTGTATTGCTGTAATGATGCGGGTGGGCGGCAGGTTTGCGGCGATCTTTTGCCCCAGGCGTGTTTTGGCCGTGCCTACCGCGAGGTTGGCCGTAGCGGATCGACTATCCGCAAGGTTCCTGCGCCGCTGACCGCAGAACAGCGGGCGCAGCGAAAAATCGAGGAAGAAAAGCGCAAGATCGAGGAAGAAAAACGTAAAGAGCAGGATCTGAAGGATCGGGCATTGCTCAATACCTACGGTAGCGAAGCCGAGATCGATGCGATGCAGGCGCGTGCCGAGAAGGACATTTTGCAGTCGATCAAGAATGCTGAAGCCAAAATAGAAAGCGCCAAACAGGCGCGTAAGAAATATGAAGAAGAAGCCGAGTTTTATAAGAAAAAGCCTATGCCACCTGAAGTGCAGAAAGGACTAAAGGAAGGTGACGTCGAAATCAATACGCAAACGTCACTGATTGAGGCCAAGAAAAAAGAGCTGGAAACTGTTCGCGCCAAATATGGCGAGGAGAAAGCGCGTTTCGTTGAGCTGAGCAAGCGTCCGCGTCCTCGTTGATCTTGTATTGTTTCTGATCGGCCGCAATTGACCGTACGCTAAGGCAGGCGCCCACATACAAGGCGCGGCATGAGTCGCGTAGCGCCTTGCCTTTGTCCTCTTGGTTAATCTGTCAATTTGCGTCGCAACAGCTCATTGACCTGTTGCGGGTTGGCTTTACCCTTGGCGGCTTTCATCGTTTGGCCGACCAGCGCATTGAATGCTTTCTGCTTGCCTGACTTGAATTCGGCAACCATGACTGCATTGGCTGCGAGCACATCATCGACCAATTTTTCGATGGCGCCGCTATCGGTAATCTGCCGCAGGCCGCGCTGTTCGATGATGGCGTCGGCACTGGCGCCTTCTCCGCTCCAGAGGGCTTCAAAAACCTTCTTGGCAATGGCGTTGGAGATTGTGTTGTCGGCAATGCGCGCTGCCAGACCGCCGAGCTGCGCGGCACTGACGGGCGATTCGACGATAGTTTTGTCTTCTTTGTGTAGACGTGCGGCCAGATCGACCATGACCCAGTTGGCACAGATTTTAGCGGCAGATTTTCCGGCAACAGCAACCGCAGCCTCGAAATAGTCGGCCATTTCAAGTGATGCGGTGAGCGCAGCGGCATCATAGGCAGAAAGGCCATAGTCTGCGCTGAAGCGTTGTTTCTTGGCATCGGGCAATTCCGGCAAGGCGGCGCGTTCGCGCTCGATCCAGTCGTGGTCAATAAAGAGCGGCAGTAGATCGGGGTCAGGAAAGTAGCGATAGTCGTGCGCGTCTTCTTTGGATCGCATAGCCCGTGTTTCGCCGGTGCTCGGATCAAATAGCACGGTGGCTTGGCGAATGGCGCGGCCTTCCTCGATTTCGGCGATTTGCCACTGCACTTCGTAATCGATGGCCTGTTGCAGGAAACGGAATGAGTTGAGATTCTTGATTTCGCGCCGCGTGCCGAATTCCTGATGCCCCAGCGGACGTACCGATACGTTAGCGTCGCAGCGGAATGAGCCTTCCTGCATGTTGCCATCGCAGATGCCGATCCAGCGCACGAGTGCGTGCAGGGCACGCGCATAAGCGGCGGCTTCCGCCGATGATCTCAGATCAGGTTCGCTAACGATTTCAAGCAGTGGGGTGCCGGCGCGGTTGAGGTCGATCCCCGAAGCGCCGTGAATCCCTTCATGGATAGATTTACCGGCATCTTCCTCCAGATGCGCGCGCGTCAGGCGGATTGTTTTCTCCGTTGTCTCCTCGCCTTGACCGAGCTGGATGCGAACCTGGCCGCCGCTGACGACGGGTAGTTCAAACTGGCTGATCTGATAGCCTTTGGGCAAATCCGGATAAAAATAGTTTTTGCGGGCAAATACCGATTTGGGCGCGATGTTGCCCCCGACGGCCAGGCCAAAGCGAATGGCGCATTCCACCGCACCGCGGTTGAGCACCGGCAGCACGCCCGGCAAGGCGATATCGACGGCGTTGGCCTGCACGTTCGGCTCGGCGCCGAAGGCAGTCGAACTGCCGGAAAAAATCTTTGAACGGGTCAGCAGCTGGACGTGCGTTTCAATGCCAATGACGACTTCCCATGATTTCATTGTTTATTTCTCTCTATATTCAGGCACAACGACCATTGCGCGGATTGACTAGGATCGGCCACAGATAATCGACAGCGTCGCCGCTGCATTGTGCACGGCAATTATGGAAGGCGATTGTGACGCCCTTGTTTTGTTCCCATAGGCGAATCAGGCAGGCATTGGCCGGATTGTGCAATTCGACATTGGGCATGCGGGATGTTTGTGTGAATGCGGGCAAGTCGAAGCGACAGACGCCGTGTTTGGGAATTCCGATTTCTGCACTCAGGCGCTTGACTTCGGCGTGTTCCACCAATAGATCAAGGCGGCCCTTGCCGCCGTTGACGTCTTTGAACGTGCAAGCCGCCTTGACATTCAGCGCCCGGTCGTGAATTTGCTGCATCTTTCGTCCGCGCAGCCGGCGCAGGGTTTGTGGGCTGATTTGACCCGTCTGGATATGTCCAGAGGCTGATGTCTCTTTTTTAGCTTTATCGCCAGTGGCCTGATCGGTGGTTGCACACGCTGCCAGCAAAGTTGTCAGCATGGCGGCAAGGCATAGGCGCTGTATGCCGGGGATTCTTCCGGCGTAGCCAGCATGCCGTCTGTTTCGGGAAATTTCGGCCATCGTCAGAAACATGTGTTTTTCTCCAGTCAAACCCATGCTGTTAAGGAATCTTTGTATTGCGGTGTTTGCCCCGTTATGCCGCAAGTGCCGGCGGCTGGCGCAGGTGCCAGTCGGTGGCTTGCTGATAACGGTGTGCGATATTGAGTAGCCGTGCTTCGCTGAAATAGTCGCCGATCAACTGCAGCCCGACCGGCAATGGGGATGTTTGGCCGGAGAAACCGCAGGGGATCGACATGCCGGGCAGGCCGGCAAGATTGACGGCTACGGTGTAAATGTCCGACAGATACATTTGCACCGGGTTGCCGATTTTCTCACCCAGTCTGAACGCTGGGATTGGATAGGTTGGCCCCATAATGACGTCGCAGTGTTTGAATGCTTCGGCAAAGTCTGCCGCAATTAGGCGGCGGACGCGCTGAGCTTGCAGATAATAGGCATCGTAGTAGCCGTGCGACAATACATAGGTACCGATCAGAATGCGCCGTTTGACCTCGATGCCGAAGCCTTGCGAGCGGCTTTTTGCATACATATCGTTAAGGTCAGCGTATTTCGGGGCACGATAGCCGTAGCGGACGCCGTCGTAGCGCGACAGGTTGGTGCTGGCTTCAGCCGAGGCAATGACGTAATAAGTAGGTACCGCCAGTTTCAGGTTCGGTAGGCTGACTTCGACGCTTGTCATGCCCAGTTTTTGGTATTCGGCCACGGCGGCTTCGACGCGCGCCATGACCTCGGCGTCGCACCCCTCACCATAAAATTCCTTGGGTAGGCCGATTTTTAGGCCGGCCAGAGGTTTATCGAGATCGCGTGTGTAATCTTCGGCCGGACGGTCAAGGCTGGTCGAATCGCGCTCATCGAAACCGGCCATGGCGTTGAGCAGCATGGCACAATCTTCCGCCGTATGCGCCATCGGGCCGCCCTGGTCGAGTGAGGACGCATAGGCAATCATGCCGTAGCGTGAAACCGTGCCGTATGTTGGTTTGATGCCGCTCAGATTGCAGAGTGCTGCCGGCTGACGGATCGAACCGCCTGTGTCGGTGCCTGTCGCTGCGGGCGCCAGCAGGGCCGCCACCGCGGCTGCCGAACCGCCTGAAGAGCCACCTGGTGATCTGTCCGTATCCCAAGGATTGCGGGTTACACCGTAATATGAAGTCTCGTTCGATGCGCCCATAGCAAATTCGTCCATATTCGTTTTTCCCAGAGTGACCACGCCGGCGGCATTGAGCCGTTCGACTACCGTGGCGTCGTAGGGACTTACGAAATTACCCAGCATCTTTGAGCCACAGGTCGTCAGCCAGCCCTTGGCGCAGAAAATGTCCTTCTGCGCCAGTGGAATGCCGGTCAATGGTGTGGTCTGCCCGGCGGCAATACGGGCATCTGCTGCCGCCGCCTGCGCCAAACTTTTTTCCGGAACGATGGTGATGTAGGCATTGAGTGCCGGATTGATGCGTTCGATTCGGTCGAGATAACTACGGGTCAGTTCAACGCTGGAAATTTCTTTGTTCGCCAGCGCCGCGGCCAGTGATTTGATGTCATGCGGAATCATTCGATCACCTTTGGCACGATAAAGAGTCCGGCTTCGGTCCGCGGTGCGATTGCCAGAAAATCTTCGCGCCGGTTGCTTTCTGTGACGATGTCAGGACGCAAACGCTGGCCGAGATCGAGTACATGTGCCATTGGTTCGATGCCATGTGTGTCGACAGCCTGGAGTTGTTCGATTAGTCCGATGATGTCATCGAGCTGCGCGCGAATCGTTTCGTTTTCGTCGGCGCTGATTTCAAGCTGCGCCAATTGCGCTACGCGCTTTACGTGTTCATGGGTGATCGACATAGAAAAGTAGAAAAAATAAAAATAGTGGGAAAAATCAAAAGGTCAACTCATCAAAATAATGGCTGTATAAGGTATCATAAAAGCTTTACCAGCCGCAGTATGGCGGCGTTTTTGGATACTTAGGCATGTTCAGTTTCTTGCGCAGTTATTTTTCGAACGATCTTGCCATTGATCTTGGTACAGCGAATACCCTGATTTACATGCGCGGCAAGGGCATCGTTCTCGACGAACCTTCAGTGGTCGCCATCCGCATGGATGGCGGTCCGAACTCCAAACGGGTGATTCAAGCGGTGGGGCAGAGCGCCAAGGAAATGCTTGGCAAGGCGCCCGGACAAATTACTGTCATCCGGCCGATGAAAGATGGGGTCATCGCTGATTTTACGTGGACCGAGCAGATGCTCAAGCAGTTTATTCGCAAGGTGCACGACTCGCGCCTGCTTTCGCCCAGTCCGCGCATTATCGTTTGTGTGCCGTCCGGTTCGACACAGGTGGAACGCCGCGCTATCCGTGATTCGGCCGAGAATGCGGGTGCCCGGCAGGTGTTCTTGATTGAAGAACCGATGGCGGCGGCAATTGGCGCCGATTTGCCTGTTGCCGAAGCAACCGGTTCGATGGTTGTCGATATTGGCGGCGGCACGACGGAGGTCGGCGTGATTTCGTTGGGCGGCATGGTGTATTCCGGTTCGGTGCGTATCGGCGGCGACAAACTCGATGAAGCGATCATTAACTACATTAGCCGTAACTACGGCATGCTGATCGGCGAGAATACGGCGGAAAGCATCAAGAAGCAGATTGGCTCAGCTTTCCCCGGTACAGAAGTGCAGGAAATGGAAGTTTCCGGTATCAATAAGGCCGAAGGTATCCCGCGCAAATTTACGATTTCCTCGAACGAAATTCTCGAAGCATTGACCGATCCGCTCAACAGCATTGTCTCTGCCGTCAAGTCAGCGCTGGAGAAGACGCCGCCCGAGTTGGGCGCTGATATTGCCGACAAGGGACTGGTGCTGACCGGCGGCGGCGCGCTTCTGCACGATCTCGACCGCTTGCTGATGGAAGAGACGGGGCTGCCGGTGATCGTTGCCGAAGAGCCGCTGACCTGCGTTGCGCGTGGCTGCGGAATCGCGCTCGAGCGCATGGACAAGCTGGGCAGCATTTTCGCTTCGGATTGACCGGGGTGGATCATCGTGGATGCGCGCCCGGCCAATTCGGCGCGCGCCCACAGTGCGTAGCGCGGTTTTGATCCGTCCGTTTGCCGGCGTGATTCGTTAGCGGAGTGGTCAGGATGACCGGAGTGATGTGCCCGGGTGCATACTGTTTTTTTCAGTCATTTTGCTATTGCTGAAGTTTTTTCTCGAAACTTTGCATGGATCATCAGCCGCCGCCATTTTTTAAACGAGGCCCCGCTCCGCTAGCGCGTTTGTTCTTTTACGTGACCTTGTCGCTGGTGCTGATTGTGATCGATGCGCGCTTTCATACGCTGGATCTGGCGCGCCAGAGCCTTTCCCTGATCACTGATCCGTTACAGCGGGCGGCGCAGATGCCTGCTGCCTTGTTGGTTCAGGCACGCGCTTATCTCTCTAGCGTTGCACGTCTGCAAGAAGAAAATTTCCGGATGAAGCGCGAGCAGCTTGATAATGCCGCCAGCCTGACGCGCACCGAGCAGCTTGAGCGTGAAAATGCCAGACTGCGTCGCTTGCTGGAGCTTCGTGAGCGCGAGCATCCCAGTGGGGTCGTTGCGCAGATTCTGCATGCCGTGCGCGATCCCTATACCCAGCGTATCGTCGTCGACAAAGGACAGATGGCGACGGTTACCGCCGGGCAGCCGGTCATCGATGACGTGGGTGTCATCGGCCAGGTGACGCGCGTTTTTCCTTTTGCCGCCGAGATTACATTGCTGACCGACAAAGATCAGTCGATTCCCGTCCAGGTTGTGCGCAACGGCCTGCGTTCGATAGCGTTTGGTTTGGGCGACGGACAGTTGGAGCTGCGTTTTATGCCTGCCAACGCCGATATCAACAATGGCGACCTGATCGTCACGTCCGGCCTGGACGGCGTGTTTCCGCGCGGTTTGCCTGTGGCACGGGTAACGCATATCGAACGCAATGCGTCCTATGCGTTTCCGCGGATCTTCTGCAAGCCGTTGGCCGGAGTGGAAAATTACAACGAAGTCATGGTGCTGGCCGTGCGCGAGCCGGTGGCGATTCCAGAAGAACTGCGGACTCCGCGCCCGTCGGCGGGTGGCAAGTCCGGGAAGAAAAAACGACCCAAAAGGGGCTAATGTATGCAAGCGACTCACGCCTCATCGCGTATCCTACAACCGGCCAATCCCTGGTTTATCCGGTTGAGCCTGCTGGTTGCGCTGTTACTGAATTTTATGCCGACGTCTTCCTGGCTGTGGATACCCGACTGGGTCGCCTTGACGCTTGTTTTCTGGTGTGTCCGTGAGCCGCGTTACGTTGGGATGGGATACGCCTTTCTTTTTGGGTTGGCGATGGACGTGGCCGATGCCAGCCTGATGGGGCAGCACGCCCTGGCGTATGTCATCATCGCCTATCTGGCCATGTTGCTTTCGCGGCGTATTCTCTGGTTCTCGCTGGGGCAGCAGGCGCTGCATGCCTTGCCGCTGCTCCTGATTGCACCCGCCATCCAGTTGGCTGTGCGTCTTCCCCTCGGCGTCGAATTTCCGGGGCTGCCGTATTTTGCCGGCCCATGCATTGCCGCCGCGCTGTGGCCGTTGCTGACTTTTATCCTGCTGTTGCCGCAATATCAGCCGATCGAACGCGACGCCAACCGGCCGATCTGAGTCGAGGATTTTGTCTTTGTTCAGTGATTCCCGCTATTTCATTCCGCAGCATTTTACGGATAGCGAAGCCGGGCGCTTCCGCTTTCGCATCTATTTTGCGGCGGGCGCGGTGCTGCTGGCTTTTTCTCTCCTAACGGCGCGTTTCGTCTATCTGCAGATCCTTCGGCATGATTATTACGTTACCCGCGCCGAGGATAATCGTATTGCGCTGATCCCTGCGCCGCCTAATCGCGGCCTGATTACCGACCGCAACGGTGTCGTGCTGGCACGTAATTATTCGGCGTTCACATTGGAGATCACGCCGTCCAAGGTCGATGATCTAGAGGCGACGATTGAAGGACTGGCTGAGATCATCGACATCCAGCCGAAGGACAAGCGGCGTTTCCGCCGTCTGCTCGGGGAGAAAAACAAATCTTTTGAAAGTTTGCCGTTGCGCACACGTCTTAGCGAAGAAGAAGTCGCACGTTTTGCCGTCAATCGCTATCGCTTCCCCGGTGTTGAAGTCAAAGAGCGGCAATTCCGTGAATATCCGCTGGGGCCGGTGGCTGCGCATGCTATTGGTTATATCGGGCGCATCAACAAGGATGACCTGAACTATATCGACAAGAAGGAGCAGACGGCCAATTACAAGGGCAGTGACCACATTGGTAAGATTGGCCTCGAAAAATCCTACGAATTTCATTTACACGGTCAGACGGGTTACGAGGAAGTCGAGATTGATGCAGGCGGGCGGGCGCTGCGCAGCCTGGCGCGCACACCGCCGACGCCGGGCGGCGATCTGACGCTGACACTCGATACCGGACTTCAGGCGGTCGCGGAAAAGGCTTTTGGTGACCGGCGCGGCGCGCTGGTTGCCATCGAACCGTCGACGGGCGGCATTCTGGCCTTGGTCTCGATGCCCAATTTTGATCCCAATCTATTTGTCGACGGTATTCGCCAGGAAGACTGGGAGGCGCTCTATAAATCGCCGGATCGGCCGATGGTCGATCGTGCGTTGAACGGCGCGTACCCGCCGGGTTCGACCTTCAAGCCGTTTATGGCGCTGGCAGCGCTGGAAAGCGGCAAGCGCACGCCTGGCCAGACGACGTTCGATCCCGGCTATTTCCGGTTTGGCGGGAATACATTCCGCGACAGCAAGCGGGGCGGGCATGGCGTGGTGAATATGCACCAGTCGATCGTCCATTCCTGCGATACCTATTACTACGCGCTGGCCAACGATATGGGGATCGACACGATCGCCCGTTATATGGCGCAGCTGGGCTTTGGGCAGAAAACCGACATCGACATTGAAGGCGAGTCGACGGGCGTACTGCCTTCACCGGAATGGAAGCGCAAGCGCTTCCGGCGTCCCGAGCAACAAAAATGGTACGCCGGCGAGACGATCTCGATTGGTATCGGACAGGGATATAACGCTTATACGCCGTTGCAGCTGGCGCAAGCGACGGCGACGCTCGCCAACGACGGTGTGATGTACCGCCCGCATCTGGTCAAGCATATCGTCAATGCCCGAACGGGCGAAAAGACGCTGATCGAGCCGGAGCCACTGCGTAAATTGCCGTGGAAACAGCGGCATTTCGACATCGTTAAAAAAGCGATGATGGGCGTCAACAGGGAAGGTACAGGGGCGCGTGCGTTTGCGGGCGCTCCGTACACCTCGGGCGGCAAAACAGGAACGGCGCAGGTGTTCAGTCTGAAAGGCGGAGAATACCGGGCTAGCCGTATCCGGCGAGAACTGCGTGATCATGCGCTGTTCATCGCTTTCGCGCCGGTTGAAGCGCCGAAAATCGCCCTGGCCGTATTGGTCGAAAATGGTGGTTTCGGTGCACAGTCCGCCGCACCGATTGCGCGTGCGGTGCTCGACTATTACCTACTCGGCAAAGCCGCGAAAGGCGCTGTCAAGGAGGACGAAGACGCCCACGAGGACGATGATGTGCATGAAGGGTCCGAAGAACACGAAGAGGCGCGGGATGCGCGCGATGGCGGCGAGAAAGGCGAAGATGAGGCAGCGGTGATGCACGCTGCCCCGAGGCTTGCCGCCCCATCGGCGGTAGAGCGCCCTCATGGGGCATTGATCGATGCCGGGGCAACGGAGCCGCCTGATTCGAGCCGTTCCGGCTATCCCGCGCTGCCAGGCGTGCCGGCTGACCCGGCCCAACCAGCGCGCCCCGTGCGTGCAGACGGCCAGGAGGAATGAACGATGTTTGGTGAATATGTCCGCCGTTTCTTCAGCCGGCTCCTGGCCAATATTGACCTGGGTCTGTTCGGTATCGTTCTGCCGCTGCTGCTGATCGGTCTGGCCACGGTTTTCAGCGCTACCTATGATACGGGCAGCCGGGTGTTCAGCCACCTGCTCAACATGGCGGTCGGCCTGGGGGTCATGTGGGGAGCCGCCCAGTGTCCGCCACAGCGACTGATGCGTTTTTCCTTGCCGCTGTATGGCGTGGGCGTCGTCCTGCTGGTGCTGGTTTTTCCGCTGGGCGTCGTCGTCAACGGCGCGCGCCGCTGGCTTTCCCTGGGTATCATCCGTATTCAGCCCTCGGAAATTTTCAAGATTGCCACACCGCTGATGCTGGCCTGGTATTTCCACAAATATGAAGCGGTGCTCAGCCTGCGCCATTACGTTGTTGCTTTCCTGTTGCTGCTTGTCCCGTTTGCGCTGATCGCCAGGCAACCCGATCTGGGCACCGCTATTCTGGTGGGCGCCGCTGGCTTTTATGTGATTTTCTTTGCCGGCTTGCCCTGGAAAGTGATGGGCGGCATGCTTGCCGCTGCTGCCGCCGCCGCGCCATTCTTCTGGAGTGTGCTGCATGACTACCAGCGCAGGCGGATTCTGACGCTGCTTGATCCAACGACCGACCCGCTCGGTGCGGGTTACCACATCATCCAGTCAACCATTGCCATCGGTTCCGGCGGGCCGTATGGCAAAGGCTGGCTGGATGGAACGCAGACGCACCTTGAATTCATTCCGGAGCGCCACACAGATTTCATTTTTGCTGTTTTCGCGGAAGAGCATGGGCTGCTGGGGGTGATCATTCTGCTGACACTCTACGCGTTGCTGATCCTGCGCGGGCTGATGATCGCAGCCAACGCTTCGACCCTCTTTTCCCGCCTGCTGGCCGGTTCAATCACGCTGAGTTTCTTTACCTACGCATTCATCAACATGGGCATGGTCAGCGGCATTCTGCCCGTCGTCGGCGTACCGTTGCCGTTCATGAGCTATGGCGGTACGGCCTTGGTGATGCTGTTTCTGGGCATTGGCATTTTGATGAGCATTCAGTCGCATCGCTCGCTCAACCGCAGATGATTGAAAGGAGGTGACGATGACCCGTCAAATATCGGCGCTAGCAACCCTGACATCTGTATTGCCCGCATTCGTCGGCGTGGTTTTGCGCAGGTTTTTCATTCTGGTGCTGGCGCCGTGCCTGCTGGCCGCCTGTGGCGGCGGAGAGTACATACGCGGCGGAAGCGGGACAGATACACCTGCGGTCGCTGCCTCCGGCAAGTCAGAGAGCGGCGACGCCCGTTCTGCCCGGCGTGGCGGCGGCTACTACAAGGACGATGGCCCGGGCGACGAAATTCCCGACAATCTCGATGACTTGCCCGACGCCGTGCCGCGTCAGGAGCCGTTGCATCGCTTTGCTAACCGGCCGTACAACGTTTTCGGCAAATACTACACGCCTGCTTCCCACGTGCGGCCGTTTCGCCAGCGCGGCGTTGCCAGCTGGTACGGCAAGAAATTCCACGGCCAGAAGACTTCGACCGGCGAGCGCTACGACATGTTTGCGATGACCGCCGCGCACCCGACGCTGCCGCTGCCTTCCTACGCGCGCATCACCAACCCGGCCAACGGCAAGAGCGTCGTTGTCCGCGTCAATGACCGCGGCCCTTTTCATTCCAACCGGATCATCGATCTTTCCTACGCGGCAGCGCATCGCCTCGGTTATATCAAAATGGGCAGCACGCTGGTCGAAGTCGAAGCGATTGTGCCGGGCAAAAATGATGGCATGAGTCGTCTCAATGAAGCCCGCCTAGCCACGAGCGCGCCAGGCGCCGTCTATGCCTACAATCAGCCACCATCGCAGTCTTCCATTTCCCGCCTTCCGTCACCCGTTGCCGACGAACGCGACGACATCGCCCGGATCATGGCGGAAAAGGACAAAGCGCGCGACGCGGCTGCCGCAGGCGATGAGGTGCCCATCCGCGCGCCCACATCCGGCATTTATTTGCAGATCGGCGCCTTTGCCAGCGGCGACAATGCTGAAAGCCTGCGCGCGCACCTGGCGCGTGAGCTGGACTGGCTCAATGGTGTGATTCACGTAATTCCCAGCGGCAGGCTATACCGCGTTCAGGTCGGCCCCTACGCCCAGCGCAACGAAGCCGAGCAGGCCGCTGAAAAAATTCATAGGACGTATGGGGGGCAGAAACCGCGGCTCGTGACCTATAACCGCTGAACACGGCGTCCTAGGGGCTTTCCGCTGTGCACCCGTCGTCGCGTGGCGGGCAGCGGACAGGTGGTAGCGGCAGTTCTGCTCCACAGATAGCTTGCAGAGGAACTGCAGAGGCCAGGCAGCGGGCACGTTTTCCCATTTCCCAGTTTTCCCGGCCATGCGCCGTCTTCACGCGGGAACGCTGCACTATGGCCGTCGATGATCCGCCTTGGCCGCTGTCGGGCTGCACGGCCGTTTTGAGTATGCCGTGCGGCTAAGGGGTTTCATCGAGCAGATAGTGCTGCGCGATCCAGGCCTGGCCGAGCGCCAGATTGCCGTCGTTGGGCGGCGCGCGGCGCGCTTCCAGCGTTTGCAGGCCGCATTCGCCGATGCGAAAACGCAATTCCCGGGCAAAAAAGCGGTTTTGCAGGCATCTGCCGCTGAGGGCGACGCGGCTGTTTGCCGGCAGCAGCTTGCGCAGCCAGTCCGCCAGCGCGGCCGCCGTCGTCGCAAAGTACAGCGCCGCGCCCCGCCGCGCATCCGATTCCGAACGCAGGTGCAGAAACAGCGGGGAAAAATCAAGCTGCCCCTCCGCCGTGATCCGCCAGCCGCCCGCCAGCGGCTCGATTGTGCCGAAGTTCTCGGCGGCGCCTTCCATCAGCAGTTCGGCGTGTGACGGGAAGGCCGATGTCTGCGTCAGCCCGAGGAGCGCGGCCGCTGCATCGAACAGGCAGCCGAGACTGCTCGAATCCGCTTTCTCGGCATCGGAATCCAGTTGTGCCGCCAGGCGCGGTGCTTCTGCCTGCGCGGCGAAGCGGCGGGCGATTTCCCTGTTGCAGCCGATATGGTGGAGAACGGCCGCCGCCAGCCGCCACGGTTCATGCGCCGCTTCGCTAGTGCCCGCCAGGCCGATGGGGACAAGGTGCGCGCGCCGCTCGAAATGCGCGCCGTCGACCCACAATAGCTCGCCGCCCCACAATGTCCCGTCGACGCCGGCCTCGCCGCCATCGAGCACCAGGCCGCACATAGGTTCGTCCAGCTGGTGTTCCGCGAGAACGGCTGCCACATGGGCGTGGTGATGCTGCACCGCAAGCATTGGGATCGCCCGCTGGCGGGCCATGTCGCGTATCGGCGCATACGAAAAGACATCCCGATGCAGATCGTGGGCAATGAGTATCGGCGATACGTCCAGCATTTTGAGGAGATGCCGGATCGTTTCCTCGAAACCGGCAAGCGCCGCCGGATTTGACAGTTCGCCTAAATGCTGGGAGAGAAACGCTTCGTCACCGCGCGTGATGCAGATGGCGTTGCCGTAAGGTCCGCCGACCGCCAATACCGACGGGCCGGGGTGCGTCAGCTTGACAGTCGCCGGCGCATGGCCGCGTCCGCGCCGGATCAGCTGCAGGCCACCCAGGGCCGAATAGGCGATGCTGTCGTCGCAGCGCGTCACAATGTCGGCATTGTGTATGAGATAGGCGTCAGCAATGCCCGCCAGCCGTGCCAGCGCCTCGTCGTTACCGATGACGATCGGCTCATCGGGAGGATTGGCGCTGCTCATCAGCAATGCCAGTTCCTGATCCTGTTCGAGCCAGGCCGTTCCGGCCGGCCGACCGGCGGCCTCGTGAAAAAGCAGGTAGTGCACCGGCGCAAAGGGCAGAATGACGCCCAGTCGCGGCAGATCGGGCGCAATGCCGGGCAGGCGCTCATCGCATTGCGGCCGCTTGTCGAGCAGGATGATCGGCCGCTCCGGAGAGGTCAGCCAGCCAGGTTCGCCGACCTTGAACTGCACGTAAGGAATCGCCGAGCGGGAATTGGCGAACATGACCGGAAAGGGTTTGACAGGGCGATGTTTGCGTTCGCGCAGCCGCGCGACGGCTTCGGCGTTGCGGGCGTCAGCAAAAAGGTGAAAACCGCCCGTGCCCTTGACGGCGACAATCTCGCCGCGTTGGATGGCTTGCCAAGCATGGGCGATGGCATCGCCGGCGACCTCATTGCCGGAGGCATCGAGAAACCGGAGCTGCGGGCCGCATTTCGGGCAGCACAAAATTTCCGCATGGGCGCGTCGCTCGTCCAGGCGGCGGTATTCGGCATTGCATTTGCGGCAGGGGGAAAACGGCTTGTAGCTGGTGTGTTCCCGCTCAAACGGCAGACTGTTGCATACCGAGTAACGTGAGCCGCAGTGTGCGCAGTCGGTCAAAGCGTAACGCCAGCGGCGGTTTTCCGGATCGAACATCTCGCTCAGGCAGTCGCGGCAGACGGCGATGTCCGGGCCGATCATCGTTGCGGCGCGCCCGCCCAGACTATCGAGAATGAAGAAATCTTCGGAGACCGAAACCGATCCGGCAAAGCGCGAGGTGATGGCATCAATGCGCGCCATGGGCGGCGCATCGTGGCGCAGGCGCTTGATCAGTGCCTCGATTTGGTCCGGCGTGCCGCAGGCTTCGATTTCGACGCCGCGCGGATCGGTGCGCACCCAGCCGGTCAGGCCAAGCGCCTTGGCCAGCCGCCAGACGGTGGGGCGGAACCCAACCCCCTGGACGATACCGCTGACGCGGATGCGCTGACAGGTGAGTGACGAAGGCGACGGATGGCGCGTTGTTTGCACGGGGACGACTCCTGAAATCCGTTGGAGGGTGGGCGGTATGGGCAAAAGCGGAAAAATCCGCTGTCGGCCTTGAGCCGAGGCGGCGCGCCAGTTTTGCGCCGACGGTCATGGTCGTCGATTCTAGCCCAATCCCGGTTTCCCTGATATTGCAGACCGATCCATGCGGTTACGCTCTCGTTACCGGAGCGCTTGGTTATCGACAGGGCTTTGTATCGTTTTGACGTCCCCACAGAAGTGCCTTTCCAGGTGAGCGCTGATGCGTCCCTGAACGATGAGGCACACATTGATCGCAAACACAAAAATGAAGATCGTGTTTTCCGTCCGGCTTTTTTGACCGTTTCCCGCAGCGTTTCCTTTCGACGGATGGAAAAAAACAGATGGCGCAGAAAAATGATGCCCAAGCTTATGCAAATCATGAGGCCGAGCTTGGCAAACTCGACAAAAATCTCACATTGCGGTGGCAGGGTCATGCGAGAACTCCGGGAAAAGGCGGCGTTAACGAGAAGCAGAAAAGCTCAAATCGGCGGCTGTTCGGGCTGGACCAGCTTGCCCGCGTCGTAGGCGCACTCCATCATGATCTGGGAGAGAATCGCGGAAGATTCGCGGGTGAAGTCTTTGCCTTCCGGCGAAAGCGCGAACTGGAGATAGGCGTTCAGTTCCGCTTCCGACAGGTTGCGATAGGCATAGGCCATGCTGCTGAGCATTGTTTGCGACATGGCGCTGGCAATGGCGAACTGCTGGGACTCCAGATTTTTCTGGATCTCGGCCAGCGTCGGCCGGTTCTGCATTTCAAACTGGCCGGAAAGTAGGGCGGCATTGACGGCCATAGCGGTGGAAATAAAGCTTTTGACCGCATTCGGCGTCAATTCCAGCGCCTGGTCGAGCGATTGGTAAAGCGCCAGGCGCGTCGTATTGCCGCCCAGCTCGGCAATCAGCTTGGCCGCGTTGGCCTGGATTTGGGCAAAAACCTTCGGGTCCTGCCAGCGTTTTTCCCGTTCGACGATGCGTCTGCCCAGCGGCGAATCCAAAAAGGCCAGAACCTTCGCACCCAGTTCCGGTGGAATTTTTTCGGAAAGGCGCTGGAAGAACATCGCCTTCGTTTTTTCCGGTGCATAGGCCGTGTCGATGACCGCGTACAGCCTGCGCAACTGCTCGACATCCGGGCGTTTCGGCGCTTTCTTGAGCGCCTCGTCGATGCTCCTCTTCATATTCTCCGGGATGGCATCCAGGGCGACGTTGATGCCCGATTTTTCCATCAGCGCCCGTAGCTGGGTGGATTGTGCATCCGCTGTTGCCGCACGCTCAGCCGTGGTGGCGGGCTTTGTCCGGACGGCGGATTCCGCACGCGCCGCCGGCGCGTTCAGGCAGCACAGACTGGCCGCAATCCACAGGCCGGCGACCAGCCCAGCGTATTTCGGCAAATTTTGCACGTTTGCATCAGTGTGTCGCATGGTTGTATTCCTTGGTGCTTGTAGGTTAATCAATCCAGTTCCACGCGCATTGCCGAATGGTTTTTTCTATTGACGGGAACAGGACGTTGTTTCGAGGTTTGCGCAGAAATGTATTTCCAATTTCCAATATGGGCACGGTGTAACTCTGGACCCATGATACCCAGAGTTACTGCAGACCGGCCAGGTAAAACCTTCACATCGCGGTAGCGTTTGGCGGTATTGATAAAACGCCGGTGTTGTCATCGGCCCATACCGGATGTGATTTCTGGCTGGCTGCATACATAGGCTTCGACATGCGTGCTGGCGGCGTTCCCGACCCATAAGGCAGCGGCCAGCGCAATGATGAGCAGGATGTCCGTTATCCGGTACTTCAGCGCGTTACGCCACGGTTCCTGGCAATAGACGACAACGGACAGGCGGACAAAAACCAGGACGCAGAAAAACGAGGTGGCGATGGCGCCCAAACCGGTCAGAAAACCAAGGGTTTCACATCTCGTCCAGTGGTTGGTCATTGAAGGAAGGTTCCGAGAAGTGCGGCATCTGCGGGGGACGGAGAATTCTTTAATAGGCCGATGATGGGAAAAATTCTTATCTTCCGGCTGTGAATTGTCAACCTACATCACCCGCTGTCCGCCTCGTTAGTCCGGTGGGCAATAATCGACTGGAAATCGCCAGATTCAGGCCGTTTGCGCGCTGTCCTGATCGTTTATCGAACATGTTGGCAGCGTGCTTGGTGCTGTGCATCATGTGCTTCCGAGTGCGGCACGAAGACCGGAGGGGAGAGATAGGGAGATAGGGCGCGATACGGTCGGAGTACCGTTCAACATTTGACGTCCAATCCGGGACGGGAATTGCGAGCATGTTCTCAGTGTGAGGTCAGTTTCGGCTCGGTGCAAATGCGCGGCGGGATTGGTATACACTCCCCGCATTTCCTGCATTTGTTGGGTGCGTCAGCCGCCTTGAAGCGCCGGCCGTGTCGCTTGAATTGTTTAGTCCATACGGCCTGCCATCCGTAGCGGGCAGTGGCGCGCTTTCGTGATTTCTCTATTTGATTTCTCCGATTTTCCTCATGCTCGACGTTTTCGGCCTGGAATGCATTCGCGGGGGGCGGCGTCTGTTCCGCGACGTGTCCTTTCGTCTGACGGACGGCGAACTGCTGCACGTGCAGGGAGATAACGGCAGCGGAAAAACCAGTCTGTTGCGCTTGCTGTGCGGGCTGTTGCCGGCGGCGGCCGGTGAAATCCGCTGGCGGGGCGTGCCGATTGCGCGGCTGGGCGTGGATTTTCGCCGTGAGCTGTGCCTCATCGGCCATCGGGATGCGCTCAAGAATGAACTGACGCCGCTGGAGAATGTGCGGATGGCGGCGCATCTGGCCGGAATCCGGCTCGATGAGGCGGCAGCGCGTGATGCCCTGGCGCAGCTTGGCCTGACGGGGGAAACGGAAGAAATTCCCTGCGGCCGCTTGTCGCAGGGCCAGCGGCGGCGTGTGGCGCTGGCGCGGCTGGCCTGCGCGCGGCAGCCGCTCTGGCTGCTCGATGAACCTTTCGCCGCGCTGGATGCTGCGGCCACCGGATGCGTCGCGGCATTGATCGGCCGCCATGTGCGATGCGGCGGCGTGGTGGTACTGACTACGCATCAGACCGTCGATATGCCCGTAACGGCAGCCAGGCGGCTGACGCTGGGGGCGTGAGATGGCCGGCTTCGTCTTTTCACTGATCCGGCGCGACCTGCGCCTGGCGCTGCGCCGGCGGACCGACGCGGCGCAGACGCTGTGTTTTTTTATTGTCGTCGTCAGTCTGTTTCCGCTCGGCATCGGGCCGGAACCGATGCTTTTGCGCCGGATGGCGCCTGGCGCGCTGTGGGTGGCAGCCTTGCTGGCGGTGCTGCTTTCTCTGCCGCGCCTGTTTGCCGAGGATTTTCGCGATGGCACGCTGGAACAGCTGGCGCTGCTGCCGCAGCCGCTGGCGCTGGTTGTGCTGGGCAAAACGCTTGCGCACTGGCTGGTTTCCGGGCTGCCGTTGAGCGTGCTGGCGCCGGCGCTGGGCGTGCCGTTCGGCATTTCCTCGGAAGCTTCATGGACGCTGACGCTTTCGCTATTGATCGGCACGCCGGCGCTGTCCGCCCTCGGCGCCATCGGCGCGGCGCTGACGCTGGGCGTGCGCGGCGGCGGTATTCTGCTCTCGCTGCTGGTGCTGCCGCTCTATGTCCCGGTGCTACTATTTGGGACGGGCGCCGTGGAGGCCGCCGTGTCCGGTATGGGCGCCAAAGCGCATCTTTCGCTGCTGGCTGCCTTGTCGCTGGGCGGCGTATTTTTTGCGCCCTGGCCTGCCGCTGCTGCTGTCCGCATTGCTTTGGAGTCGCCGGATTCATGCTGAAAGGCTTCAATATTGACTGTTTGATGAGTCCGCAAAGCGTTTATCTGCTCGCTGGCCGGATGATTCCGTGGTTTTGGGCGCTGGCGGCGCTGTTCGGTATCGCCGGTCTGGCGGTCGGTTTTCTGATCGCGCCGGCTGATGCGCAGCAGGGCGAGGGCTATCGCATCATTTTCCTGCATGTGCCGGCTTCGTGGCTGTCGATGTTCATCTATCTGGCGATGGCTTTCTGGGCCGGACTGGGGCTGGCTTTCAACGCCCGTCTACCGGCGATGATGGCGCAGGCGCTGGCGCCGACGGGCGCGCTGTTCGCCTTTCTTTCGCTGTGGACGGGGGCGCTGTGGGGCAAGCCGATGTGGGGAACGTGGTGGGTGTGGGACGCCCGCCTGACTTCGGAACTGATCCTGCTGTTTCTGTACATCGGCTTCATTGCGCTCCAGGCCGCTATCGACGACCCGCATCGCGCCGATCGGGCGGGCGCAATTCTGGCGCTGGCGGGCGTGGTGAATATTCCGATCATCTACTTTTCAGTCAGGTGGTGGAATACGCTGCATCAAGGGGCGACGATCAATCTCCAGAAATCTTCCCTGGCCGGTGTGATGTTCACTGGCATACTGCTCTGCGCGCTGGCTTGCTGGATGTATTCGCTGGCCGTCGCGCTGATGCGTGTGCGCAGGCTCATGCTCGAACGCGAGCCGCATGCGCCGTGGGTGCGCGAGATGCTGGAGTACGATTTGTGACAACAGGCCGGAGGATGCAAGGTAATCGCGCACGCGCAGTGAATGCGCGGGCTGCCGGCGGTTTGGGGATTCCGGGCATCCGGGATGTCGGGTCGGCCGGCGGTGGAGATAGGAAGACGCGGGAAAGCACGGCGGCAAAAACGGTCGCAAATACACAACGGCCGGGAATATGGAAAATGCGGAAAGCACGGAAAAAACGGAATAAACATACGGATCGGGGAAGGCATACACGGAGCGCGGATATGCACTGGCATAGTTTTGCCGATTTTCTCGCCATGGGCAGGCATGGCGTTTACATTTGGGGGGCATTCGCCGTCATGGCGCTGGTCATGACGCTCGAACCGCTGCTGCTGATACGCGCCCACAGGCGCTTGGTTGCCCGTCTGCGCCGCCGCTGGTCACGAGGCGGATCAGGACGCGAAGCTGCGGCCAGCGGCTACCCCGGCGTCCATACTGGCATTCCCAAACCGCAGGCCGGCGCGCAATCCCCATCTTCCACCGGCGAGGCGCACCTTTGAATCCGCGCCGGCAACGCCTGCTGCTGATATTTGCCGGTTTGGGCGTGCTTGGACTGATCGCCGCGCTCGTGCTCAATGCCTTGCGCAGCAATCTCGTCTTCTTTTTCTCCCCCTCGCAGGTAGTTGCAGGTGAGGCGCCGGGCGGCGGGACGTTTCGCCTCGGCGGGCTGGTCAAGGAAAAAACGCTCCGGCGCGAGGCCGATGGCGTGACGATCTCTTTCGTCATCACCGATAGGGCGCACGATGTGCCTGTGCGCTATCAGGGCATCCTGCCCGATCTGTTCAGGGAAGGAAAAGGCACGGTCGTTCAGGGGCGGCTCGATGGCGGGGTATTGGTGGCGTCCGAAGTGCTCGCCAAACATGATGAAAATTACACGCCGCCGGAAACCGCGCAGATCGTGGGCGGCGGGCAGGTACCGCGCGAGAAGGCCGGGCAGACCTTGCCGTCGGTGATGTCCCCATGAAGCGTGCGGGCGAGCGCGGCAGGGATGCGCCAGATACGCGGAAGAACGTGCTGGAGCCGGGCGTTTCTCTGCTTTTGGGGCAGGCAGACTCCGGAAGAGCTGGCGCGCGGGCGGGAAGCACCGGTTTGGCGCAGGCGATCGCCCGCCGCTGCCGCTGCTTTGCTGCCGGTCTTTCTACCGGAAATTTACCGGGCGTTGTGCCGAAGCGGCGGTTGGTGGCGGGGGCAGCATGATCCCCGAGTTTGGGCACTTTGCACTCATTCTCGCGCTGTGCACCGCCCTCGTGCAGGGGACGTTGCCGCTCCTCGGCGCGCAGTATGGGCGGGCGGACTGGATGGCAGTGGCGCGGCCGGCGGCGCAGGTGTTGGCATGGCTGTTGCTAATTGCGTTTGGCTGCCTGACGGCCGCGTTTGTCCTCAATGACTTTAGCGTCGCCTGCGTGGCGCAGCACTCCAATACGCGCCTGCCGCTGCCGTATCGTGTCGCGGGCGTCTGGGGCGGGCATGAAGGTTCGCTGCTGCTGTGGGTGACGATGCTTGGCCTGTGGGGCGGCGCGGTCGCCCGTGGCACGCAGCGCCTGCCGGTGGCGATGGCCGCCCGCGTCATCGGTGTGCTGGGGCTGGTGATGGCGGGATTCCTTGCCTTCACCCTGTTCGCATCCAATCCGTTTGTGCGCCTGCTGCCTGCCGCTGCTGAAGGGCGTGAGCTTAATCCGCTGTTGCAGGATCCGGGACTGATCCTGCATCCGCCGATGCTCTACATGGGCTATGCCGGCTTTTCGGTTGCGTATGCTTTTGCGCTTGCCGCACTGCTTGCCGGCCGGCTCGATATGGTCTGGGCGCACGGGTCGCGGCCATGGACGCTCGCCGCCTGGGCCTTCCTGACGGTCGGCATCGCACTCGGCTCACGATGGGCGTACTACGAACTCGGCTGGGGCGGCTGGTGGTTCTGGGATCCGGTGGAGAATGCCGCACTGATGCCCTGGCTGGCCGGCACGGCGCTGCTGCACTCGCTGGCCGTGACGGAAAAAAGCGGCGGTTTCAGAAACTGGGCGGTTTTGCTGGCGATTTCAACGTTCTCACTCGCGCTGCTCGGCGCCTTCCTCGTCCGCTCCGGCGTGCTCAGTTCGGTGCATGCCTTCGCGATCGATCCGCGCCGCGGCGTATTCATCCTGGCGCTGCTCGTCATTCTGACCGGCGGCGCGCTGGCGCTGTTTGCCTGGCGTGCGCGCAAGACCGGGTCGGCCGGCGGTTTTGCGCCATGCTCGCGCGAGTCGCTGCTGCTGATCAACAACGTGTTGCTCACGGCCGCCTGCGGCTCGGTGCTGCTCGGCACACTTTACCCGCTGCTTGCCGATACGCTCGGGTGGGGACGAATTTCCGTTGGGTCGCCGTATTTTGAAGCGGTCTTTGTCCCGCTGATGATGCCCGCGCTCTTTCTGATCGGCGTGTCGCCGTGGGTCCGCTGGAAGCGCACGCGCGCGGCCGATTTGGCGCGTGCGCTGTGTGTGCCACTAGCGGCCTCGGCGGTGTTTGCGCTCGCCGCCAGCCTGCTGGCTGCGCGGCTGGGCGGCGGCGGAGCGTCGTGGAAGCCGTGGGTGGCGCTGGGCATACTGCTGGCGGTCTGGATCGTCATGACCGCGTTGCTCGATATCGTGCGGCGCTTGCGTGCCGTAGGTGCCATGCGTGCCGTGGGTGTTGCACATGCCGCGCATGTCGCGCGTACCGGGCCTCTGGCGCTGCCGGCCGCTTTTCTCGGCATGCATCTGGCGCATATGGGCGTTGCGGTATTCGTCGTCGGCGTGGCGTTGGTCAATGGCTATCAGATCGAGCGTGAAGTCCGCCTGACGCCGGGCGAGCGTGTGGCCCTGGCGGGCTATGAATTTCGCTTTCAGGGCGTTCGTCAAGTCCCGGGCGAAAATTACCAGACGCTGGCGGGCGCGGTCGATCTCCTGCGTCATGGCCTCGTGTTCCGCCGGCTTGCGCCGGAAAAGCGTTTTTATCCGGCTTCCGGCATGTGGATGACGGAAGCGGCGATCGACACGGGTTGGCTGCGCGACGTGTATGTCTCGCTGGGTGAGCCGGTCGAACGCGGGCAGATCGACGGGGCGTGGGTGCTGCGCATCCAGTACAAGCCCTTCGTCAACTGGATCTGGGGCGGCTGTGCGCTGATGGCGCTCGGCGGTTTGCTGGCGATACGCGATCGCCGTCACCGCGTCGGTGGCGAGCTGCGCTGTACCCGGAAAACACGGGCGGGTGGGCGATGAAGCGGCGGATCGGTATCCTCGCCTGGCCGCTGTTCGGCTTCCTTGTGCTTGCCGGGCTGCTGGCCGCCGGTCTGAAGCACGATCCGCACGCTGTGCCTTCGCCGCTGATCGGCCGGCCGGCGCCGGATTTTTCGCTGCCGAGGCTAGGCGGCGGCGAGCACTTCTCGCCGCGCGCCATGCGCGGCAAGGTCTGGCTGCTCAACGTTTGGGCGACCTGGTGTTCCGCCTGTCGTCAGGAGCATTCCGTGCTGGTCGATATGCGCCGGCATCGGGCGCTGACGCTGGTGGGATTGAACTATCAGGAGGTGCGCGGCGATGCTGGCGCCGATATGAGCACGATGACGCCAGCCGCAGAAGCGGCGCTGGCGGCGACGCGCGCCACTGACTGGTTGCAGCGCTACGGCGACCCCTATGTGCTGTCCGTCCTCGATCTCGACGGGCGCGTCGGCATGGACTACGGCGTATATGGCGTGCCGGAAACCTACGTCATCGACAGGGCGGGCATTATCCGCTTCAGGCATGCCGGCCCGCTGACGGCGGCGGTTCTTGCGGACCGGATTCTGCCGCTGGTCGAGGCGCTGTCACGATGAGCAGCCGATTGATGCGGCATGATTGCCTGCGCTCCTTATGCCTTCTGAGTTCATTCCTGCGCCTCCTGCGTCTATTCCGGTGCGGCGCCCTGTTTTGCGCCGCATTGTGCTGCGGCCTGACCGCATCTGTCGCGTATCCAGCCTATGCCCATGCTGCGGATGCTGGTGCCCCGGCGGCCGCCGTGCCAAGGGCAGAAAGGAGCGCCGCGGATGCGGCCGAAGAACGGCTGGCGGCGATTTCGTCCGGACTGCGCTGCCTCGTCTGCCAGAACGAATCGCTGGCCGCGTCGCAAGCCGGTTTGGCCCGGGACCTGCGCCGCGAAATTCTGGCCATGATCGCGGCAGGCAAGAGCGATGGTGAAATCGTCGATTTCATGGTCAGCCGTTATGGCGACTTCATTCGCTACCAACCGCCGTTCAAACCCTCGACCTGGCTGCTTTGGGTGGGGCCGTTTCTGTGGCTAGTGGGCGGGCTGGGCCTCTTGCTCGTTGTGCTCCGCCGTCAGCGGCATGCTGCCGAAGCGCCGCTGAACACCGCCGACCGGCAGCGCGTCGACCGGCTGCTGGCCGATGAAGGCAGTGATCGCGTGGAGAAAGACCGATGAGCGCCGTTCTGCTGTTTATTGTGCTGACGGCCGCACTGACGCTGGTGGTCGTGGCCGTTCTGTTGCGCCCTTGGGCGCGCTTGCCGGCGCGGGCGTCAGAGCGGACGTCAGAATCGGCGCCGGCGGGCCTCGAAATTTACCGCAGCCAATGGCAGGCGCTGGCGCGCGACCGGGCTGCCGGGCTGCTGAGTGCGGAAGATTTCGACCCGGCGCGGGAAGATTTGCGGCGGCGTGTATTGGCGGAAATAAATGAAACGGATGAAATGGATGCGACGGCTGCAACGGCCGTCGGGGCGGCGCCTGACGCCGCATCGCGCGGCCTGAGCGGGCGCAGTGCGTGGGCGCTTGCCGCGGCGATGCCGCTGGCGGCGGTGTTGATCTACGTAGGGATCGGTAATCCGCAGGCATTGACGCCGCCGCCTGCCGCGCGGCAGGACACGGCGGCGCTTGCTCGGCGCGTCGCGCAGCTCAAGGCCAACCCCGGTGATGCCGAGGGATGGCTGGCGCTCGCCCGCGCCTACGAAGTGCTGGGGCGTTTTCCCGAAGCCGCCGAGGCTTTTGAAAAAGGCCGTGCGCGGGTCGATGGCGACCCGGCGCTGCTTGCCGAGTATGCCTATGCGCTAATCCGGGCGGAGGGCGGCGTGGTCGGCCCGCGCGCCGAGGCGCTGATCGACGCCGCGCTCAAACTTGAACCGCAGCAACCGCAGGCTTTGTTCCTAGCCGGTCTTGCCGCGAACGAGCGTGGCGATTTTGCAGCGGCGATCGCGCACTGGCAGCGCCTGCTGCCGCTGCTTGAAACCGGCTCGGACGAGGCGGTCATGCTCGAAAAATCCTTGCAGGCCGCGCAGGAGAAAATGCGGCGGGCGGCAAATGCAAAGTCGCCGGCGACTTCGGATAAACGCCCGCATTCCTCCGGGCGGGCGCTCCCCTGAAACCCGCGTGGATAAAGGGCTTCAGAGCATCCACCTTGGAGATGCCCTAAATACGTGGGCTAGCGGGCAGGTATCCTGAAACTAAAAAATAAGAATTA